>OJWI01000292.1_pt1 | contig 11223 bp, 9 predicted proteins | sample 1600411 | NCBI WGS metagenome assembly OJWI01 (sample SAMN04436940, study PRJEB24849) | human gut metagenome | biome: human gut; feature: NICU; material: stool | host: Homo sapiens | place: USA: Saint Louis, MO | collected 2009-11-10 | reverse complement strand
ACAAGTCGCTGACGGATACCGGCACCAATATTCAGCTGGTGGGCTACCGCTACTCGACGCGCGGCTATTTCAGCTTCGCCGACACCACCTACAACCGGATGAGCGGCTACAACGTCGAGACCCAGGACGGCGTGATTGAAGTGAAACCGAGGTTCACCGATTACTACAACCTCGCGTACAACAAGCGCGGCAGGGTACAGCTCAGCGTCACCCAGCAGCTGGGGCGTACCGCCACGCTCTACCTGAGCGGCAGTCACCAGACCTACTGGGGCACCGGTAAGGCCGACCAGCAGCTTCAGGCCGGGCTTAACGCCGCCGTCGACGATATCAACTGGACCCTGAGCTACAGCCTGACCAGAAACGCCTGGCAGCAGGGCCGCGCCCAGATGCTGGCGCTTAACGTCAATATTCCGTTCAGCCACTGGATGCGCTCCGACAGCAAATCGGCGTGGCGGCACGCCAGCGCCAGCTACAGCATGTCCAACGATCTGAACGGCAGGACCACCAGCCTTGCCGGCCTGTACGGCACGCTGCTGGAGGACAACAACCTGAGCTACAGCGTACAGACCGGCTACGCCGGCGGCGGCGATGGCAACAGCGGCGGCACCGGATACGCGGCGCTGAACTACCGCGGCGGCTACGGTAACGCCAACGTCGGCTACAGCCGCAGCGACGGTATCAAACAGCTCTACTACGGCCTGAGCGGCGGCGTGCTGGCCCACGCTGACGGCGTCACCCTGAGCCAGCCGATGAACGACACGGTTGTGCTGATCAAAGCCCCGGGCGCCGACAATGTGAGGGTAGAAAACCAGACCGGGGTACAAACCGACTGGCGCGGCTACGCCGTTCTGCCCTACGCCACCGAATACCGGGAAAACCGGGTGGCGCTGGACACCAATAGCCTGGCCGATAACGTCGATTTGGACGATGCGGTAGCCAGCGTAGTACCGACCCACGGCGCAATTGTCCGCGCGGAATTTAAGGCGCACGTCGGGCTCAAGCTGCTGATGTCGCTCATCTATAACGGGAAGCCGGTTCCCTTCGGCGCGCTGGTGACCTCTGACGACAGCCAGGGCAGCAGTATCGTCGCCGATAACGGCCAGGTCTACCTGAGCGGGATGCCGCTGGCGGGCAAGGTGCGGGCGAAATGGGGCGAAGGTCCGAACGCCAGCTGTGAGGCCAGCTACAGCCTGCCGCCGGAAAATCAGAACCAGACGCTGAGCCAGCTCTCCACGGAGTGCCGCTAAGGAAACCATGATGATGAGAAAAACCCTGTATCTGTTGAGCGCCCTCGTCTCGCTGGCGGCCAGCAACGCCGGCGCGGCGGACAGTACCATTACTATCAGCGGCTACGTTCGCGATAACGCCTGCGCCGTGGCGGGTGAATCAAAAGATTTTACCGTCGATCTGATGGATAACGCCGCAAAGCAATTCCATGCGGTTGGGGCAACCACGCCGCTGGTCCCCTTTCGTATTGTGCTGTCGCCCTGCGGTAGCTCGGTTACCGCGGTGAAGGTCGGCTTTGTTGGCGTTGCCGACAGCATCAATAGCGATCTATTAAAGCTCGACGGCGGGGCTTCGGCGGCGGCGGGGATGGGCGTGCAGATCCTTGACGCGCAGCAGACGATGCTGCCGCTCAACGCAGCCTCATCGGCCATTGCCTGGACCACGCTGACGCCCAGCCAGCCCAACACCCTGAACTTTTATGCCCGGCTAATGGCCACCCAGCTACCGGTCACCGCCGGGCACGTTAATGCAACCGCGACCTTCACGCTTGAATTTCAGTAACCGGAGGCTGAAATGAAATGGACTCATGCACCCTGGCTGCTGGCGGTAATGATGGCCTTCGCCAGCGCCCCCCGCGCCGCCGACGTGACTATTACCGTTAACGGCAAAGTGGTGGCTAAACCCTGCACGGTCTCCACCGCTAACGCCACCGTCGATCTCGGCGATCTTTATACCTTTAGCCTGGTCTCCGCCGGCTCTTCCTCACCCTGGCACAGCGTGGCGCTTAACCTCAGCAACTGTCCGGTCGGCACCTCGCGGGTCACCGCCAGCTTTAGCGGCACGGCGGACGCCACCGGCTACTACAAAAACCAGGGTACCGCCGGCAACATCCAGCTTGAGCTGCAGGACAATGGCGGCACCACGCTGAACACCGGCGCGAGAAAAGAGGTCCAGGTGGATGACGCCACCCAGTCCGCCAGCTTCCCGCTACAGGTCAGAGCGCTAACGGTCAACGGCGGCGCTACCCAGGGAACGATTCAGGCGGTGATTAACGTCACCTATACCTACGCCTGAGCCAGGAGAACAGAGCAATGAAAAAGATAATCCCCCTGCTGATGACGCTGCTGCTGGCAGGCTGGTCGTTTAACGCCTGGTCTTTCGCCTGTAAAACCGCGGCGGGCGTGACCATTCCCATCGGCGGCGGCTCGGCGAACGTGTACGTAAACCTTGCGCCGGCGGTCAGCGTCGGGCAGAACCTGGTCGTGGATCTTTCGACACAGATTTTTTGTCATAACGATTTTCCGGAAACCATGACCGATTACGTGACGCTCCAGCGCGGATCGGCCTATGGCGGCGTGCTGTCGAGCTTTTCCGGTACCGTCAGGTATAACGGCACCAGCTACCCGTTCCCCACCACCAGCGAAACGGCGCGGATGACCTACAACTCGATAGTCGATAGACCCTGGCCTACCGTTCTCTATCTGACGCCCGTCAGCAGCGCAGGTGGGGTCGCCATTTCCGCCGGTTCGCTAATCGCTGTCCTGATCCTGCGCCAGACCAATAACAAGGATAACGACGACTTCCAGTTCGTGTGGAACATATACGCCAACAACGATGTCGTGGTGCCAACCGGCGGCTGCGACGTTTCTGCTCGCGATGTGACGGTGACGCTGCCGGAATATCCCGCTTCGGCCGCCATTCCGCTAACGGTTTACTGCGCGCAAAACCAGAACCTGGGCTACTACCTCTCCGGTACTACGGAGAACGCGGCCAATTCGATATTTACCAATACCGCATCGGCCTCTCCGGCCCTGGGGGTTGGCGTTCAGCTGACGCGCAACGGCAGCGTCGTTCCCGCGAATACCACGGTGTCGTTAGGCAACGTGGGAACCTCGGCGGTCAGCCTTGGCTTAACCGCCAACTATGCGCGCACCAGCGGACAGGTGACCGCGGGTAACGTGCAGTCAATTATCGGGGTGACTTTTGTTTACGAATAACCTCCCGGAGAATGACGGCATCCTGTCGCCCTGTTCGCTGGTCACAGAGGGCCTGGTGCGGTTGATGGAAGACGGGGGCGCCCGGCCCGTGGTGTTAACTTCAGCGTCACCGACGCTGCCCCCTGACGTACGCCGTCTGGTGGTGTTTCTCCCTGAATCCCCTGTTCGGCTACTCTCAACCCTGAAGCGTGCCGCTATGCTGCTGGAACAGTCCGCAACGCCGCTACCGATGCTGTTTCTCAGCCGCAGCCCGGCCAGTTGGCTATGGTCCACCCTGCTACACCAGGTCGCAGAGCGGCGTCAGCTTTCCGCGGTGCGGGCGGCCGCCTCCGACCTCCCGGTCCCCTGTCTGGCGGCGCTACTGCGCGACGTCATACCCGAGGGATATCCTTCCCTTGAACAGCTGGCAGATGAAGAAGCGCGGGCATTGGGTAAGCGCCCTGCCGGGCTAACCCGACCGGAGCTGAACGCCATCCTCGGTTTGCTCTGCGGATACCGCGCCAGCGATCAGGCCAAACGCCGCGGCATCAGCCACAAGACGCTCTACAATCAAAGAACCGCAGGATTGAAAAAAATGGTGGAACACCACCCGCAGATGGCCGCCCGCTTTCCCGGCAGTCAGATAAGAGAACAGAAAAGCGAGCCCATCGCCGCCCTATGCGCTTTCGAGCGTGAATTTGTCCATGCAATCCATAGCCGACAAATTTTCCCGGTTTTCCAGCCCATAACTGATGAACATCGTCAGCTAAGGGGGATGGAGATCCTTGTCCGCTGGCGCCGGAACGGCAGCGTTTTGTTTCCCGCTGATTTTTTACCGCAGCTACGCTCGGAATATGCGTGGCTGGTGCTCACCGCGTTTGTGCTGCAGGAAGCCGTGCAGAATATCAATCTGTACAGTGGTGAATTTTATTTCGCGGTGAATATTCCCGCGGCTGTCGCCAGCAATGAAAACCTGATTCGCATGATGGAAACCGCGCGCCAGCAGTTGCGTCAGCCGCAAATATCGCCGCGGCTGGTGCTGGAGCTTGCCGAAAATGCCGACCTCAGCCGCCACGGGAAAATAGCCGGAAATATGGCCCGGCTACAGCAGCGCGGCTTCCGAATTATGCTTGATGACTGCTTCTCGCAAAGCAGCGTGCTGTTCCCGGTGCGGGCGTTGACGTTCAACGCCTACAAGCTGGATATGGGCATCATCAATGATATGCAGCGCGATGCGCACGCCCTGGCGCTGATTAAAAGCCTCATCTACTACTGCCGGCTGATCGGCAGCCGCTGTATTGCCGAAGGCGTAGATAGCCTGGAGAAATTCAACAAACTGAAAACGCTGGGAGTCGACCATTTTCAGGGAAACGCCATCTCGGCGCCGGTTGGCAGAGAAAACGTGGCGGAGATCATACAGCAACTCTCCGGCGAAGCGGAGTATCCGTCCGGCATCGCAGTGTAGGTAACGCCCGATGAAATACATCGGGCGTTAGCGGCACTTTAGCTCAGCTCCGGCCAGTAACCACGATTGGCCTCGATCAGTTCATCGAGAATAGCTTTCGCAACCGACGCGCTCGGAACCGTTTTGGACAAGGTCAACGCCTGCCAGAGCTTTTGGTAGCTTCCTTCAACCCAGGCGTCGACAACCAGTTTTTCCACCGCGACCTGCTGCTCCATCAGCCCCTTTTGAAACAGCGGTATTTTCCCCATCGCCAGCGGTTCGGGACCGTTAACGCCGACCAGGCAAGGCACTTCAACCATCGCGGTCTCGTCAAAATTCGCGATAGCGCCGTTGTTCTCTACAATCAACAGCATTCTTTCCTGGGTATTAAAGGCGATGGCGCAGGCGAGATCGACAATAAAGGTGGCATGCGCCCCGGCATGGAAATGCGCCGCTTTGGCGCTCCGCCGGGCAACAATGTCTTTCGCCATATCGAATACCTCTTTCTCTCTCCCGGCCATCACCTCATTTGCGCGCGTAAAGTTCGGGTCCGAGTGAGCTACCTCGTAGTCGGCATAAAAATAGTATTTTAGGTAGGTATTGGGCAACGTGTCGGTATCCAGCGCAAAGACGTCCTTCACCTTTTTGAAGGTCTCAATCCAGCTTGGCGCTTTGTGCTGAAAATCCTCTTTCGGACTGCAATACCCCAGCTCAGACACATGCTTTTTTAACGTCGGCATTAAATCATTACCGGCCTTATCGGTAATGCTGGTCCACCAGCCGAAATGGTTGAGGCCGAAATAACGCACGTTCATCTCTTTACGTGATTTCAGACCAAGGATATCGGCGAATAATCCTTCAATTGCCACCGGCATATCGCAGATATTAATAATTTTAGCCGCTGGCCGTAATCGACGAGTGGCCTCGGCAACGATCGCCGCAGGATTGGAATAGTTGAGCATCCACGCGCCGGGGGAGTACGTTTCCATATAGTCAACCAGTTCAAGTACCCCGGCAATGGAACGCATACCATAAGCGATACCGCCAGGGCCACAGGTTTCCTGGCCAATCACGCCATGCTTAAGCGGTATTTTCTCGTCCTTTTCACGCATCTCGTAGAGGCCGACGCGAATATGGGCCATCACAAAATCAACGCCGGTAAAAGCTTCCTGCGGATCGGTGGTGTAGCTAAAAGCCACTTGCGGATAACGTTCAGCCACCAGAATCGCGCACGCTTCACCGATCACGCGCTGGCGATCGTGATGATTATCATAGAGACGAATTTCGCTCAGCGGAAATCTGTCCATATTTTCCAGCAGCATCATAATAATCCCTGGAGTATAGGTACTGCCGCCGCCAGCTATCGTAACAACAAATTTATTTTGCATCTTCCACCTCATTATTCATGTACATCTAAATAGCGATCCACAGCATTACGGATTTTATTCACCCCTAAACCATAAATAACCTGAACGTGATTACCTTTGATAATGACGCTGGTACCGCCGCTGGTTTTCAGAATATGTTCCTGAATTAATGCCGGGTCCCGCACGTCAACCCGAAGTCGGGTAAAACAATTGCCGACAGAACACACATTGTCTTTCCCGCCAAGCCCCAGAATGACCTGTTCACCGGAAGCCTTAGCTGGGACGCTTGCGCTCGCCGCTCGGCTTAGCGCCTCATCCTGTTGTTCCTGGCCTGGCGTGCGCATCCTGAAACGCAGAATCAGGAATTTACCGATAAAATACATCGCCGCTGTTTCCGCTAACCCCAGGGCGACAAAAACAGGCCAGCGCGTCAGATGGGCTCCCGCCGGTATGTTATAAACAATAAAATCGATAATGCCGTTGGTTGCGCAGACCCGAACATCGAGCAGCCACGCCAGCATCTGGAAAAAGCCATCCACTAACGAATAAACCAGCCATAACACCGGTGCGGTGAAGATAAATAAAAACTCAAAAGGTTCGGTTATCCCGACGAGGAAGGAGGTCACAATCAGCGGGATAAGCGTGACTTTCAACTTTTGTTTATTTTCAGGTTTCGCCGTCTTATAAAAGGCCAGGGCCATTCCGGCCGTGCCAAACATTTTGACCATTCCATAAGTCAGGAATCGCGCCGAGTCGCTTAACGCTCCCCCGGTGTTATCGGCAATTTCAGCGAGGAAAATGGGCTTTGCCCCGACTATCGTCTGCCCATCAATTAACAGCTGTCCGCCAATAGAGGTAAAAACGAAGGGTGACCAAATGAGATGATGTAAACCGGTCGGGATAAGAAAACGATTGAGAAAACCATACAGAAAAACGCCGGCGGCGCCGAAAGTTTTCATGACGCCGGTCAGCGCCGATATACCGTGTTCAACAATTGGCCAGAAATAGACCGTGGCGATGGCAAACACGCCGACCAGCGGGATCATTACGATCAGAACCAGCTTGCTGTTGCCATAAATTGAGAATGCGCCGCGAAACTCGATATCGACAAAGCGGTTATGAATGAAAGCCACCGCGCAGCCCAGAATGATGCCAAGAAACACGCCCATATCGATGACCTGGAAACCGAAAATAAAGGTTTGCCCGCTGCCGTAAAGCTGCGCGTTGCTGCTCCCCTCAACAAGCCGCCTGGTCAGAGTAAGCCAGCTATTGTTGGCCGCCAGGTACATAAACCAGGTCATTGCGGCGACAAACGCGGCTTCCGCTTTGCGAGTTTTTGCCAGCCCGCTCGCCAGACCGAGGCAAAAGAAGAAGCCAAGATTGTTCATGATTGCCCAGAGCATACTGGAAGCATATTTCCCCAGCAGGAAAAGCGAGCTGTCTTCTGCCACCCATAATTTATTGGTGGTCATACTGAGCAACGCAATCAACAGACCCACAACCGGCAGATATAAAATCGGCCCAATCATCGCCCTGGAAAAATCTTGTAATTTTTTTACCCCGATCATCCTCTTCCCCTCTCCTGCTTATCGACTGCCAGCGCTCAGAACTTGCGAATCAGCCTATGCGCCAGAGGGGATTAATCAGAGGAGATAAAGTGTCATTTGTGATGAAAGTCATATATCTTCGGAAGTAATAGATATATAAATAAAAACAAATAACTAGATGACCAGTTTATGAACACCTTGCGAATGAAAATATTTAATCTAAAAATCATATAGTTACATTTATTCGCCAACAATTCACTTCGCCATGAGACATCTATAAGTGATATACAAATCCATTGCCGAACGGCTGAAAAATCGCATCAACAGCGATGAGTTTGAAGTCGGAGATGCGTTACCGAGCGAGAAAGCGTTAGCCAGCGAGCTACAGGTATCAGTGATGACCATCCGCAAAGCGCTAACGCTGCTGGAAAGGGAAAAATTGATCGTCAAACGCCACGGCAGCGGTTCATACGTTGCGCGAAAGAGCAATTATCACGGCGGGGAGCTTGATGGGTTCAACTATCAGATGCATATCGTTGGCGAGACTAACTATCGCAACAAGGTCATCGAGTTCACTATGCTCGATGCGCCTCTGGCCATCGCACAACAGTTAAAAATTGAGCCCGGAGAAAAAGTCTATTATGTCAGGCGCATTCGGATGATTGATGACGTGCCCATTCTGATAGAAAACAGCTATATACCGGTAGCGATTTTCCCATGGCTTAGCATCGGAAATCTGGAAAGGTCAAAATTTAACTACTTTAAGAAGGAGTGCAACATCACCATTCTGGAAAGCCACCGTAACTATTCCCCGGTTCTGGCCACCCGCGAACAAGCGGAACTCCTGCAGGTTGCGCAAAACAGCCTGCTGCTACGCGTGCAATCGATCAGCTATGCGCAGAATAATCTCATCGTCGATTTATCCGATATATACCAAAATACCAATAAATACAATGTAAAACATATCACTCGCCGTTGAAGAATAGTTAAGGCCGGGGTTTCGGCTTCTCCAGCGGCGCGTCTCTCAGCCGTGATGCCCGCCAGCAGGTCTGCGGCAAGGTTGCGAAGCGGCAGCTGGCGGTTCGGCTCCGTTACGCTTACCAGCCGCAGACGTTAGTCTCTTCGTCGGACTCGTAGCCGCGCACGATATTAATCAGATCTTTTACCGCATCGGCAGCCGTCTGCGGATCCTGCAATTCAGCCAAAGTTGCAAATTCACTGTCGACCGACACGCCATTATTATTGTTGGTTACCGTTACGATAAATCCCTTATCCCCGGCGTTATCGACTGAGAGATCAGAAATAAGCTCAGCGATGGCCTGCGCTGCGATATCAGGCACGTACAGGGCCATGGGCTTAAGATACACTTTTTCTTTTTTATCTTTATTATTGCCGTTGATTACCGCTAACGCATAACCTTTATTTTCACTGTTCATATTATCCCTCGATAAGAATTTTAGGATCAACGTAAAAGTCGACGTTAAATACGGTGTCTTCCGTTAACGCCTCAATGCAGTGCCATTTTTCGGGTGGGAAAACGCCAAACTCCCCTTCAGCAATGGTCAGGGTTTCGACCGGATCCGGGCTGGTCTCATCAGCGTAGCCCAGATAGCGTATCGCGCCGCGCATCACCGACAGTCGTGGGTAGACGCCCTGCCGGGTGCCCGCGTCCAGATGCCGCTTCCAGATCGACGCTGGCGCCGTCTCTTTTGTCCACAGCGGGGTGCTACGGGTATGCACATAGTGGGTCGGGATGATGATTCGCTGCATGATTCTGCCTCTCTTTACGCCCGCGGCACGGGGCCGAAAACAGGAAAATATGTTGCATATCATATACCCCTTTTAATCACTGAGGGTATTATTTTTTATCAAAATCGTTTCCCCCCTCTATTTCTACCCATTAGGGATTAGACCACTTACTAAAATAAATACGGGCGAATTCAGCTACGCTAAAGTCGCCCGCAAATAAACACAAATGACTTATTTCCCTGCTGAAGTAAGCGGCCCCGGTTTACCGATCAAATAGCCCTGAACCAGATCACAACCTAATTTTCGTAACGACTTCAGCTGTTCTTCCGTTTCGACGCCTTCTGCCACAATTCGCATATGCAGGCTTTTACCCATGCTGATGATCAGGCGCACGATATCCAGATCGTCTTGCTGATGGGGTATATTAATAACAAATGATCGATCGATTTTTATCTTATCAAACGGGAAATAGCTTAAACGCGAGAGCGACGAATAGCCAGTACCAAAGTCGTCAATAGAGATCTGCACGCCAAGCTCACGCAGCTGACTCAGGATCTCTAACGAGCGGGTATTTTCATTAAATACGTCAGACTCGGTAATTTCCAAATCCAGCCGATACGGATCCAGCCCGGTTGTTCTTAAGATAGTTACCACGGTATCGGTCAGTGAACTGTTCATTAACTGAACCGGCGACACGTTAACCGACACCTTGAGCGGCGACGACCAGCTGGCGGCCGCTTCACAGGCGGTTTTCAATACCCACTCGCCTAACGCATTAATCAGGCCGATTTTCTCCGCCACCGGGATAAATTCCGTCGGCGGAACGCTGCCGCGTAGCGGATGAAACCATCGAACCAGCGCTTCATAGCCGTAGATTTCACCATTCATGGCATCGGCAATCGGCTGATAGTAAACCCTGAACTCCCCTCTCTCGAGCGCCTGCATCAGGTCATCTTCGAAAGATTTATTCTCCTGCTGGCGCTGAAGCATACCGGGGCGGAATATCTGGACGTAACCGGAGCCCTCTTTTTTCGCTTCATACAGCGCCAGGTCGGCGCATTTGTATAAATAGTCGGTGCGACTTTCTCCGTCAGAGATGACAATCCCGATACAGGCGCCGATCTGAATCTGCGAGTCGTAAATCTGATACGGCTGGCTAATCTTTTCCCGGATCACCGTTGCCCGCTCCAGCGCCATCTCTTCGCTAAGATCGTGGGTCACCAGAGCAAATTCGTCTCCCCCCAGTCGGTACAGCGTTTCTGACGTTTTACGAAAAAATGAGAGACGGCTGGCCAAATCCTGCAATAGCTTATCTCCGGCGTCATGACCCTGCGTGTCGTTGACGTCCTTGAAATTATCCAGATCGAACAACATAACCACCGCCGAGCCGTGATAGGGCCGCACCTGGTTAACCACCTCCTGCAGGCGTTGCCAGAAAGAGAGCCGGTTGGGCATCCCGGTCAGCGAATCATGATAGGCATCGTACTGCAGCCGACGGTTTTGCACCTGTAGCTTTTCTTTGGAAGCCTGCAGATCGGTAGCCAGTAATTTCATCCGCACGTGAGCGCGACGCAGGGTGTTATTCTGCTTCAGCATCAACATCCCGAGCGTGATACAGAGAATAATCAGCAGAATAGAAATGGCCGAATAGATGTAATAGAGGTTCTGTATTTTATCGTGGGTGAGATTAACCAGATTAAAATCCTGGGCGAGAGAGGTGGACGCGAGCGAGGTCAACGGCCCGTCCAGGGTGCTCATCTCTTGTAACATCAGCTTCAGCTGTGCTGTCGTCATGGTATCCAGCTGCTTATCCAGCCGGTCCAGAAGAGTAATCAGGCTGTCAACTATCGCCTTACGATGAGGATCTTTGCCGATAAACTTTCCCAAATCACCCTGCTGCAGCAGCGCAATCT
>OJWI01000286.1_pt1 | contig 11388 bp, 9 predicted proteins | sample 1600411 | NCBI WGS metagenome assembly OJWI01 (sample SAMN04436940, study PRJEB24849) | human gut metagenome | biome: human gut; feature: NICU; material: stool | host: Homo sapiens | place: USA: Saint Louis, MO | collected 2009-11-10 | reverse complement strand
GGGTCAAGGCTGCCGATGATCAGCGGCGCGTCGGAGACGGTATTGCCGCGCAGCAGCCCTGGATAAATTAAGTTAAGATTAGTTAACCTGTTTCGCTGTGCTAAAGCTTGGTATGTCGTACCAAGTTTGGCTGCAATACTTGATAAATTATCACCGTATTGAACCGTGTAAACGTTGCTTACTGCTGATCCATTTACTTTCAAAAATTGTCCAGGGTAAATAAGGTTTGGATTAGCCAATTCATTTAACGAAGCTAAAGTTTGATAATCAGTACCGTATTGGTAAGCAATGCTCGATAATGTATCGCCATATTGAACCACATGTGTTGCTTCTGGTTGTTTATCAGGAACAGTTGTTGAATCTGGCAATAGTTCAATATCGCCTTTACTAATCCACGATAAGATGCCTTCTAGCAACACTCTGCTTCCAGTTACTTCTTGCACTTTATAGCTGTTTCCTTTTACCCAATCTGGAATAGCTTCACCAGTTGCCCAAGCATCAACATTAAATTTCACTTTGACGGTATCACCGACTTCAACTGCAGAAGTAGGTGTTTTATCTGCTTCTTTACCTTCCTCAATAGCTGGTGTGTCCGTTTCTGGTTTGTCAGTAGCCGTATAACCATTATCAGTGATACCTGTTAAGTCTACGTTACCATCTAACCCACCAGCAATATAAGTAGATGTAAACTGCCAAATTGCAATACCATCCATACTTGGAAAATAGTTATACAATGGACTTGGTGTTACCTCATAACTAGGATATGCAGCAATCCATAAAGAGTTAGGAAATTCTTTAATAATTCGCTGATAATCTACATATTGCAATGTAAAAGGTTTGTATGAATAATACATTGGCGTGTACCCTGCTTGTTTAATTCGGCGCATGCCATATAGGATTGTTTCCGTATTGGCGTTTACATCAGGACTAGCTCCATGTTCAAAATCTAATGCAACAATGGAATTTTTAGGCGTTTGGATACGTGGCAAGAAATAATCCATTGTTGTTTTAGCAATGTCCATGCTACCGAACGTATCGTACCAGATATAAGTGTGCGCTCGTTTTCCTTGAGCAATGGCACTTGCTACTTGCGTTTTATAGGTATACTGCTCGTAAATACCACTAGCATTGTAGCCGCCAATTTGAGCAATAGCGAATTTATCATGAGCATAACCAAAACGACCTTGTTCACCTTGATAAATGGCCCAATCAACACCTTGATCGCCTTTGGTAGCAAATACATTTAAAGGCATAAAAAATAGAGCGATTAACGCTCCGACTAAAATTTTCTTTTTCAATTCGTTTACTCCTTGTCTTTTAAATTATATGCTGACACACCTGTTACTACTCCTAAAAAAGTTGCAATGGCATTGATAGTTAAAACAGCCATATCTGTTTGCTGCCATCCATAACCTTTGCCTAACGTTGCTACTAAAACAGATATGGCTGGAAGTACAGTAAGTACTCCCCATTTGATAATTTTGTAGTACTTATCTGGTAGAATCATTTTTTTGCTCCTTTCAATTCTATTATGTCATGTTCCGCTTCTTGCATTCGACCTTCTAATTTAAAAGTTCTTTCAATTACACCATTATGTTTTTCTACTTTTTTTTCTAACTGTTCTATTCTGTAAGCTGTCAAATTGGCACTAGCTACCACGCCAATAAACGCACCAAATGTACTGCCTACTAACCCTATTACAGCAACAACTATTTCATTTGACAAAATCATTCCTCCAATTTAAAAACCGCTTAGCTTTTTGCTAAACGGTTATTTCATTTAAATAAATTTATAAAAATCATTATCACGTTAAGTATCTTAAAAATCCTCTCAAATATAAAACCGTATATGAAGATTGATTAGAATTACTTTGAAATGCAATAGTATCGCCAGCTTTTACATCAAATACATCTGTCAAACCAGCAGCGTGTAATCCTCCTGTACCTTGATTACTCCTGTTCATAACTGCATTACTCTTTGTAAGCTCAATATTACACCAACCTGCTGGAGCATTGGTTGTATAGCTAGTAACAACACTAATTATTCCATCTTTTAATACTTTAATTTTATTCGCTGATAACTCAAAAAATTCATTATTAGTGATGACCTTTTGAGAAATAGGAATGACCTTAATTCCTGTACCACTGATTGATACTGTATTAGGGGCAGAAAAAGCTATTACTTTTTCAGAAATAACAGTTTGTCCAGCGATTTTCGGAGGATTCATAAAATCTTTTGTTCCTGCTATTTCTTGGTCTCCAGTTTGAGTCACCGCTTGCCCTTTAATAGCATCTGCAACATTTTTAGGGCTCATATATTTGGTCGTTGATGTTCCAGCAGATGCTTCGCTATCAGTAGCAAATCCATAATTTTTAACATTGCCCAAGCCAACTTGACTTGCTGTCACTTTATGTGGATTGTCTTGACTTTCCGTATGCTCCTTTAGTTGTTCCTCTCTTACAAAGCCACTTTTTGCTAATACATCTTGCGCATTAATACTAATTTCTAATTGAATAGCTGAATAGTCAACATCCAGATTAGCAGTTGTCACTCCATTTGATGGATCTGTATAGCTAATTAGATAGATAAAACCCTCGCTAGTAATGAAATTTTTATCAGTGACTTGAACTGATAAATCTTTGTATTCGCCAGCATTTTCTTGAATTTGAGTGGTCCACGAGTCAGTTGACTCAATATAAGTGGAAACTTTAATTGTTTTGTTGTTAGGTGTAGTGGCTTTAACACGTTCACTAATAGTAAAAGCGACAAAACTATCTTTTAATAAAACCACCGCTTCTTCTTGACTTAATCCTTCAAAATTTTGAGGAATTAATTTTTTTGCAGCTTCTAAAGCATTGAACACTCCTAACTGTTGTGGTATAACTCCGCTTTGCGTCGAACCACTACTCACTCCAGAATCATCACGGCTTACTAATTTGTTGTAATCAGATTGAGAAACTTCATTCCATGTATCTTTTGGTTTTTTTAGTACTTTAGCTGTTACATCTGTAAAATATTGATTTGCATTTGTTGCTGTATTACCCGCTGTTTTTCCAGTGAAATCCATAGGTACTTTTACGTTTGTTGTTCCAGAAAGTAACGATACTCCTTCTGATTTTGTCATGCGGTCATTAAAGTCAACTTGTAATCGAGTAGCTAATGTTGATTGTGTTACCCCTTGTGTATCTGTTCTCGCTTGTACGATTTCAGGATTACTGTCACCAGCTTCTCCAACAAGTTTTTCAAAGTCATTACGCAAAGCATCAAATTCTTGTTTATTGTTGTTTGCTGTAGATACCGCTTGATTTGAAGTATTAATAGCCGTTTGAGAATTAGTTAAAGCTTGGTTTGCTGTTTCATTAGCTTGATTACCTGCTTGTTCTGCAATTTGTACAGCTTCTTTTCCGGCGTCGTCAGCAATTTTTTTGGCATCATTAATTCCTTCTGTCAACCGACTTTGATAATCATTTATTTTTTCAACAGCAGTATTAGATTGATCCAAAATTGCATTAATTTTAATTCGACCTTGATTCAGCGTGTCGGTTTCTTTAATTTGCTCGATAGCCATTTTCTCACTCCTACTCTGCATTAATATATTCAATTGTAGCTTTTTGTAAAACACGATTTCCTATTTTGATGAATGGCGAACTATTATCAATCAGTTCTGCAAAATAATCATCTAATGTTTTACCTGATTCATCATTGATTATAAATTCTTCTTGTTTGCTAATTAGTTTTACTGTTAATCTCATTTAAAATTGTCCTCCTAGTTGTGATTGTATAAAAACACGACAAATAACTTGCGCTTCGATTCGTGCAAGTTTGTTAGGTATTATCTTGATTGTATGATTACCTCTAGAGATTTTACCTCCACTAGTTTTCCTAAGATAATTAACAATGTTTAATCTTTGTTGGCTAGTATCGTGTACTGGAATGGTGGTACCATCTACAACTATATCAACACTAGTTGCGCTACTTGGTGCCTCATAAATCCCCCATTCTAATGGATGGCTATGATCAGGTAAAGTAATTTGGTGTGTATGTGCCGGTATTCTTACTTGGTGGCTATGGTTAGGAACCGATATGCTGTGAGTATGGTTTGGTATAGAAATATTAAAATTGTGACTATGGTTAGGTGTATTCACTGTATGGGAATGTGCCGGTGTAGTCACGTTATGAGTATGATTACCTGAGCTCGTCTTTGTGTACCAATCTGTTGATGCAGTCGACATCAGTCTAAATCTCATACCTGACCCCGCATCCATTTCTCGATAAAATGCACTTGATTCAGTGCTACCATTATTAGATGCAACAAGGTGATTATGATCTCCACCTGCTGAACTTGTTTGTGAACTTTGACCATTTACAGAACTAGATTGAATACTGCCTCCCCCGCCACCTGTAGTGGATCCACTAGAATAACCTCCGCCAGCTGAACTTGAAACGACACTTCCGCCACCAGCCGAGCTCGTTTGCGTTGAAGCTCCTCCAGCTGAAGTACTTTTAACCGTAGCTCCGCCTCCTTTTACGGCTTTTGTGTAGCCACGATATCTCTTTGTTTTGAAAGTAAGTTCTACAGTATTTACATGAAATACATCATCATCTAAGAAGAATTCAATTTCTGCTGGGTATGCCTTTTCGCAGTTATCCTGATAACTATAGTTCAAAATATTCGTTGCACCTTGCGAGTATGTCTCATTTATTTCCTGTTTACGTTTCAAATCAGACATTGTTGTAGTAAAATCGTCAGATAAATTACCAAGCTCTAGCTGAATATCTTGTGGGGAGCCGAAAACATCCTGTTTTGTCTCTTTTTTAATGCGCAAGTTTATGCTTCCAAAGTCATCTGTGTTAATCATAATTACAGTTCCTTGTCTTAACTTATCAATGCTTAAAGGTTCATCTGTTAATTTCAATAAATCAGCCGCAGTCACATCCCAAGAAATTTTAGGTTGTGCCCATTTTTTTAACATGTTGATTGCATTGTCTTTTAAAGCTTGTGGAACTGTGAATCGTTGGTCCACCCATACATATTCAACTAAACCATGTTCTTTTATAGACTTTGCATCTTCTACATAAGGAATATTTTTATTCACTGATTTTATATTTATCTGGTTAACCCCTTCACCAGCCCCCAAAGGATAAACTCGATTAACTAAATTATTGGGGTCTCTTTCAATCTCAAAACCTTGCATGTTATATCCTTCTTGAATACGAGCAATAGGTTCTTTTGGCGGCTTCACTAAAGATAATTCGAATGGATAAACTTTGGTATTCCACTGCCACATGTAGTCTTCATCAAATGCTTGAGGGATACTAAACAAGGCATCAGCAAGACCATTTTCATTTTCCCATGCATAACTAAAATATCGAGTGAATTCACATTTTTTTAAAACCCAGTGCTTTGTCCTTTGTTTATTCAAAAGATAGTTAATAACATCAATTGTTTTTCGATTAACTAGTTCATGATAACCAAAAAGAACTGTGTCTAGTAAAGTACAGAGGGCTTCATTTGCCGTGTACGTGATCGAATTGTTACTAGCATCTTTGCGAACAGTTGAAGGCATAACCCGGTATAACCCTATATATTCATTCTCATTATCTGTTAGTTCAACCCATAACATTTCTTGCAAAAATTCATTTTTAGGATCATCCAACGGCATTGAAAATTCTAGATTACCTATTTGGTTTTCAATTTTTTCATATCCAACATTATAAGCGTTATCTAAAACTGCCGTATATTCTCTTTTTAAATCCATTGCCATCAACATATTTTAGCAACACCTCCTATAAGAAACGATTTGGATATCGAATAGTTAGATTAAAAGTACTATCTTTCGCTTGGATGTATAGTGGCTCATTTGGATAAATATAAAAATCGTTCATAGGGCGAATCATTGGCTTCCCATTTTTCGTAATATTAAACTGTTCTGTATCGATTACTATTTCTGACTTATCAAAATCACCAATATCAATAGTGTCGCTTCTAGTTTTTATCCACACGCCTCTACCAGTGCCTTTTATAGTAATAATCGGTTTTACTTTTAACCCTTCGACAGTTGGATATATTTCAATTGGTTTCACTTCTTGACCGTTATCTCCCATTAAATAGGAACGATTTTGAAAAGTAATCATGGTAGAACCCCAATAAGCCCCACCTTCGATAACAATAGGTAAGTCAACAGCCCCTGATCCAGTATTACCCATAAGATAGTTAGCCTGAAACGTTATTTCTGTTGAACCCCACATAACACTAGTAGCATCGCTTCGAGTGTATTTATATGGATTGTTCAACAAAATTGTAAATGTACCAACGACTCGATTCAATCCCTCAGGAACTGCATCAATGTCTGATTTACTACCCGACCAAAGCATTTCTGGTTCATCATTAAACCAAATCTGTACATCTTTTTCTGTAAACAAAGCAACGTTTAGTCTGTTAAAAGAATCCCTAAACGCTTCGTTAGAGTTAGCCTCAACTTTGAATTTAACTGTTAATTCTCTTTCCGGAATACGAGCATAAACATGTCGCATTCCATCACGAATTCCCAACTGGTAGCTTTGTATCTCAGTAGGAGCTAACTCTCTTCCAACAACAGATAATGTTCTATAACCTGGAACTAAATCTTCTAAAAAGGAACCATTAAAATTCATGGCTTCGGAAGGCAAAGAGGCTTTTGTTTGTTGTTCATTTACATCAATAAAGTTGTATAACATTTAGCGCCTCCTTCCTAAAGAAACATTTTTTTTATCTTGTTGATTCTGTAATTCTTTACTCATTGGTTTAGCAATAACCCTTGCAACCTCTGTACTATCTAAAATAACAGGTACCTCCACAGTGAATTTTGAAGATACATCTCCAGAAAACGCTAAACTTTGTGTTCCGCCACTAAATGACAGATTTGAATTTAAATTATCCAGCGCGGGCATGCCTACTTTTTTACTTAGTCGTTGCATAGATTTTTCTACAAAGTTTGAATATTTATCAATACCAACCGCTACTCCTGCTGGAATCATTTTACCTACTTCGTCACGCATTACACGTGATGGAGAATGAATATCCATAGCGCTTTTCATTGTACTTACAATTTGATCTGCCACACCTCTTGCTGCAGCTAAAGCACTATTAGCATTGGCGTTAATACCATTAGTCAATCCATCAATTGCATTTGCTCCGATAGAATTCATTTCTGATGGCAATTTATCCATTGCAGAAATTATTTTATCAACAATAGACTCAACAGCTCTTACTGGATTCGTTGCGTTTTGTTCGATACCGTTTGATAATCCAGAATCAACATCTTCACCAATTGAATGAAATACACGAGAAGGAGAGTGAGAATCTAAACCTTTTCTGGCGCCAGAAACCACATCATCGATCATTTGATTAGACGTTTTCACAGGAATTCCTTTGCCGTCATCAACACCTTTTTCTAATCCTTGAGGAATTGACTTACCAATACCTCTGAAATCAGCTTTTTGGACTTCGCCTTTCATGTCTTCCCCGACTTTAGGAACAATTCCTTTGGTCATTTCTTCAACCGATGTACGCCCGTTCTCAATGCCTGCTTTAAAGTCATCAGTTACACTTAGACCCACACTTTTAAAATCTGTATTCTTAATTTGAGTCATCAAAGTTTCTTTTTGAGTTGGTATAAGAGCTTGAATTTCATCGTTCAAACCATTTTTGCCTAATTGATAACCTTCTTTCATTGCATTCATGGAAGTTTCACCAGTATTACGATAGACATCATTTAAGCGTTGCAATTGTTCGTCTGAAGAATTTACTAATTCTGCCGCTTGAGCAGCACCTTCTGGACCCATTTTTCTTAGTTGCTCTAAAAGACCTTCGTCTACCCCTCGCTGTGCTAACGTAGCAATGTTAGTACTCCATTGACTAACAGCTTCTTGATTTTTTTGTAAATTTTCAGCCATTTGATCAACTGAAATAGCTTGTTTTTGTTGGATAACATCAAAGGCACTCCCTACTTTTTCTTCAAGCGATGAATATTCTGAACGCATTGCATCCATTGTTTCTTTCGTCTTTCCACTTAAAGCATTGTATGAAACTGTTTGATTTAACACACCATTTTCTACAGCTTGGCTTGCACGCTGCATTGATTGTTCATGGGCATTAGCTGTATTTATAATTTCATTCGTTAATTCCTGTTGAACGCCCTTTAACACTTGCTCTTGCTCGCCCAACTTTTCAATATTTTCACGAGCTTCTTTTGTATTCCCGCCAGATTCTTTTAATGTCTGATTCCATTTTTCTCTAGCAGCATTGATTTCCATCAGCTTCGCTTCATTATCATTTCGTTCTTTTAACATTTGATTAATGTTTTCTTGAGCTTGAGAAGCTTCATCTAAAGCATTATAGGCATCAACTTGTTGTTGAATTGTTCCAGGCATTTCAGATAAAATATTTTTTTGATCGTCATAAACTAAGTTTAAACCTGTCATTTTACCGTTCAATTCCTCAACAATTTCCACCATACGTTTTTTCTCGCTGTTGCTTAATTTTTCTTTAGCAGAGAGCATTTCCATTTCAGAAATCATAGATTGGAATTTTTCTTTAGTATTATCCAATTCAATAGCTTCATCTTTTCGTGATTGGGTATGTTCTTGATTCTTTTTAATCAAGTCATCTGTGGTTTTCATAAGGTTTTCTTGTTCTTTTTTAACTGCCTTAGTTGATTCAGTTTCCTTATCTAACCATTTCCACAAGTTTACCCCTACAGCTACTAGTCCTCCTATTGCAGCTGTTACCCAACCAATAGGGCCCATCAACAATTTCATAGCGGTACTAAAAACAGTTGTAGCTACTGTAGCTAAACTAATTGTTCCCGTCAAAATACCAACGATTGTATTTTGCGCCACTAAAAGACCAGTTTTTATTGCTATTGCTGCAGAATTGGCTTTATCGGCTGCCAAGTTTAACATCCATGCTCTTCCGAGTGCTGTGGTAGACAACGTAGCCAGTTTTGATATTCCATTGTATAAACTTATTGCGGTTGTATAAGCTTTGATTGCCAATTCAGATTGTTTTATATAGCCTGTCACTTGCTGAATTACTTTCAACGCTGTAAAGGTGGCAGCAAAACTGGCAATTGTTGGTAGTAATGGTGTTAAAGCTGTACCTATCGACGTAATAGCTTTTCCGAATAGTTTCATCAATGGGATAGTTGATTGAATCGCTGCATCAATTGCCTTAAAAGTTATATTCACTACATTTTTTAAAGAGTCTAAGTTTTCGGCAATATTTTTTCCTGTCACTGCTTTGGATAATTCATCAAACGATTTAATAACTGTAGTTACACCTTTAACGGTGGCTGTTTTAATGTTTGCCCATGATGTTTTGATACCTTTTGAGTTTTTCTTTGCTAGGTCCGCAAAACCACCTACGCCTTTGTCCAACTCAATCAAACGATTATTGAACTCATTAAATGTAATATCTCCTTCTTTTAAGGCATCATATAATTGGTTAACTGAGTTTACACCTTGTTCTTTGAAAGACTTAGCAACTTTATCCATAGCTATTGGCATTGTTTCTTGTAAAGTTCGCCAAGACTGCATATCAACTTCACCCTTACCGAGCATTTGAATATATTGTTGCATACCACGAGTCGCATCAGCAGTTGAAGCTCCAGAAGCAAGAAAGGCATCATTTAATGCAATAGCTGTGTCAGTCCCTTTACTCAAGCTACCAGTTGAAATCGATAGTTGTTGCGTACTAGACACAATTTCATCGAGGGATGTTGGTAATCCATCAATCCCATCAGATAGTTTATTCATGGACCGATCAACATCTTCTGTTGAGTAACCTAGAGCCTTCATAACTACAGGATACTTATTCAACGTATCAAATCGGTTAATAGCTCCTTCAACAGAATCCTTAACCATATTTACGGCCGTAGATACTAATTTTACTGCACCCACACCTGCTCCAATACTAAGAATTGACTTGCCTAATTGATTACCTTTAGTGGTACTTTTATCCAATCCATCCCCTAGTTCACCAGATTGCTTGTTTACACCAGCCATTGAACGTTCAGCGCTACTCATCGTGCTACTAAACGTTCTATCAGTGGCAGTAAGTATTGCTTCGACTGAATATGATTCCATTATTTTCCTCCTTTCCTACTTATTTGCTTTTCTTAATAAATCAATTGCTCCTATATCAACTTTTTCATCAATTAATGATTTACCCAAAATAAGCTTCTCTCGTTCTTCATAATTGAAAAACTTATTGAATTCCTTATAATAAGGTTCAGATTTTTTACCTTTAGTCGCCTTAATTTGGTTATTTAGCCAAGATTGGAGATAGAGGTCTCTTTCATGGTCAAGTCTTTTTAACTGAAACGCCAATAGCCTAACTTCATATTCATACAAAGTCATTCGTTCAATTTCTGATAAATCAGTAATTTCTAGGTAACGAAAACAATTAATAAGAATATTTTCATAAGCTTCAGCTGAGCTTAGTTCCTCTCTTACTTGTTCTCCATCAGAGCTTTCTTGAAATTTCTGACCGTTAACTTTCCCGCATTGCTTTCTTCTAAGTTTTTCAACGTTTCATCAAATAATGTCTCAATATCATCAACAGTTTCAACAAACTCATCTACTTCATCCTTAGAAGGTCTACTTTTTTCCGTAATGGTAGCTGTGTAAAGTACATCAGATAAAACAACGATATTTCCACTTACTAGCTGCGGTAATAATGTTGTTAACCCCATTCCAAGATTCACATCATTGCGAACTACCCCATGCTGCTTATCCAATTCACGAATAAACTTGACTCCAAAAATACAGTTATATTTTTTTCCTTTAATTTCGATTTGCATGTCTTTTCCTCCATAAGAAAAGGACAGCCGCTAAGCTGCCCTCTAAATTTATATTTTAAACTTGATTATTCAATGTTAAGGTGTGTTGAGCTGTTTTCTTACCATCCTCTGTTGTTCCTGTTGTGGTATAAACACCAGCTGGTACCGTTTCTGTCCAAGTGATATTACCTGTTTCAGAGACAGCAAGACCTTCTGTTTCAGGCGTAATCTTATAGGTTACTTTTTTGTTGATTGCATTTTCAGGCAAAACAGTTGCTGTGATTTGTCGGCTACCTGCAGTACCCGCATCTGCTGTTGATGTTTTAGGAGAAAACTCTAAGCCAGTTACAGCAATAGACAATGTTTTAAAAGCTGGAATATCTACTCGCTCTGATTCTTTCCCATTAACAACACGAGTTACTTGGTACTCACCAACTGGCACAGAGGTGTTAGGTTCCATTCCTGTTATAGTTAAAGGTGATGTGCCGGAAACAACTTCGGTTTGGCCTTTATAAATCGCCGATTGTAAAATTAAGCTAGACAAATAAAAAAGTCATTTGTGCTACAC
>OJWI01000282.1_pt1 | contig 11472 bp, 18 predicted proteins | sample 1600411 | NCBI WGS metagenome assembly OJWI01 (sample SAMN04436940, study PRJEB24849) | human gut metagenome | biome: human gut; feature: NICU; material: stool | host: Homo sapiens | place: USA: Saint Louis, MO | collected 2009-11-10 | reverse complement strand
GAATAATCAAAGCAATAAGCAGTGTCGTGAAACCACCTACGGGTGGTTTTTTTGTGCCTGCAATTTAGGGTAGTGGCAGCAAAATGGCAGCAGGGTGGCAGCGCTGCTTTTCTCCTTGATTACTTGACCCCCTCGCGATTATCAAATGGATTTAACGCAATAGCCGCATCGAGATGATTAGGGGCGAAATGCGCATACCTCATCGTCATCATGATCGTACTGTGCCCGAGTATCTGCTGAAGCACTAAAATATTCCCCCCACGCATCATAAAGTGACTCGCAAAGGTATGGCGCAGTACATGGGTGCGCTGACCCTTTGGCAACTCAATAGCAGCCCTTGTAAGCGCTGATTTGAAGGCTTCGTATGCTGGCGCGAAAAGCGCTCCGCGTTTTTTGGGTAGCAACTTCTGTAGTTGTTCAGAAATGGGCACAGTTCGATTTTTTTTGCTTTTGGTCTGCGTGAACGTCAACCTACCCGGCAGAATCTGAGATTGCTTTAAATCCTGCGCCTCGCTCCACCTTGCGCCGGTCGCCAGGCATATTCGCACAATGATACCTAAATCCTTGTTTGCCGATTGATCGCAGGCCGTTAAAAGTCGCTCTATCTCATCCTCGTAGAGAAAGGCCAGCTCCTGATCACCCTCCTTGAATTGTCTAATGCCCGATAGCGGGTTATCGCCTTCCCATTCGCCCAGCCGCTTCATCTCTGAAAAAACCGCGTGCAGGTATGACTGTTCGCGATTTACTGTCGCTTCACTGAGTTTCTTTTTCCCTTTCTGATTCCATTCACCGGCCATACGTTTTTCGCGATAAACCGCAAAGGTATTTTTATCGAAGTGAGAGGCGAGGGGATTGCCCAAGCGCTCGCAGATCGCCAGAAGCTTCACCTTGCGTTCATCACCAGATGTTAGCGTTTTGCCGTGCATTTCATACCAGCGCTCTACGAAAGCAGTAAGCGTCACCGCGTTATCGCTTAACTCCTGGTGGGATGCGTTATTCATGGTGCGGCGCTCATAGGAGAGCGCTTCACCTTTGGTGGCGAACTGCTTGCGAATACGCTTCCCATCACGACCATATGGGAAGCACTGGCACAGCCATTTGCCAGAGGGGAGTTTTTTAACTGACAATCAATATGCCTGTTATTTGAGGAGAAATATTTTAGCAGCCCAGAGCAACAGCCCACCCACTAAGCCAACGGTCAAAGGTATCCAAATTGAGCGACTGATTGAACTGATTTCCTTAGATAATTCAGCCTTGGCTTTATAGATTTCTGTTCGGACACTCTCAACATCAGATTTAGTCGCGAATGCTTCTGAACGGGTAACCAAAGCATCCAAAGTAGATTTGGAAGCAAAATTCTCAGACCTTGCTGTTAGTGTCGCAAGGTCGATTTTAATCTGTGCTATGTTTTCTTCAGTGCGTTCTACTCGTTTTTTCAGGTCGTCCATATCGTTCCCCCCATCACCGCCATTAGACCCCCCGTTTTTCCACTTATCACGAGGAAAGTCGATGATAGTCGACTCAATCGTTTGTGTGTTATTTGCCATCAGTTCCTTCCTTGTCCTGCTCTATCCAGTTTAACACCGGATAAATTGCATAATGGCTAGTGAATCCGCAGTTCTTGCATATCAAGCGATATTGGTAGTTGAGTATTGAGTTAGGAGGTTCGAACGTTTCAATTTTTACATAGCTAATGTAGGCACTACTGGAGGTGCCATCTGGCCCAACATTCAGAACCTGTGTTTGGGGTATCCCGATATCTAGGCTAGAGCAATTTAAGCACCTGATTTCCTTACCAACTCGAAGATCCAAAAACTCCGCAAACAATTCTGGTGTTACCTTTCTTAACCGTATACGCAGAGAACTTAGTAAGTCAGCCTGCCTTTCTTGTTCATTCATTTGGATTCAAGCCTTGATTTTGAAAATTATGGGATGTACTCAAGCTGCTGATTTTTTACAAGGCGATACCATTCATCAGGCTCATACTCATAGGAAAGTGCGGACATATCATCTTCATCGCCTTCATTAACTACCGTTGCGAGGAAGTAGATATCATCATCATCACCATCATCAACGACATGTACTTCGGTGACGACAAGTCTTACGTAGGGATCAGTCCTAGATACGTAAAGCCCTTCCTTGGGGATAATTGTTTCATTATTCATTACCATATCCTTTTGCTGTGTGAGTAATTAAAAAAGCAGGGCTCCTAACAACACACCTGCTATAAACATAAGTCCAATTTCTCTTGGGTAGGCCTGCAGTAACGTGGCGAAACCAAGTCGAGATACAACTGGCTCAGGAAGAGGCAGGGTAGCAGCTTGTACTTGCTGATCCAGCCATGAAATAGCCATCTGAAGTTGGGCGCGGGTAAGGTCGTTTAATCTGCCTGTTCCAAAATTGACATGGCAGTAATGGATTAGCTTTTGCCGCAACTCACTATCCTCACTATTACGTAGCAAGAGGCTGACCAGCGCCTTACTTGCATCCCTATCCTTGACGCGCTCAATCATAGCCTGTAAATAGCTGATCGCAGTTTGGTATTGATTGACAGTCATTTCCTCAATACTGGAAACGCCTATTTCAGCATGCAACTTTTGCCAAATCTCATATGCTTCGCCACCACATGTAGCGGATACTGTTGCAACGAGAGTGTTAAGCTCTTTGCGTTGTGCTTTTACTAGTGGCCGTTCATCATGCTTTTCCGATGGAATTGCGATGTTAATTGTGTGACGACCATCAAATTTATCTATCTGGATATTGTTCTCATTGAAATCACGACCTGAGATACGATTTTGATTACCAGTAGAATTAACATCCATGTTCGACCCTTACTTTTTGTTTTCGTTGTAATCCCTTCCCGCTACTCGGTTACCCTGACCTGAAACGTTGATAGAACCTGATGCAGAGTTGCCTGCGGTGAGCGCCGCCATGGCGGCGGCCTTAATTGCGAGAGGCGCAGCCCTAAAGTGATTTATTAGCTCCAACTCGTCTCGCGTAAGCGTGGTACCGCCACCTTCTTCGCCGGTCAAAATGTATTGAACGTTTGCACCGTTGATTGCGAAAGAGAGCAAAACATCTCCTCCCGGAACCATTGTTCCGCGCTCATATTTTCCCCAAGTTTCACGAGAAACCCCGCATAGGGCTGCGGCGTCAGCCTGATTAAGGGATAGGCGCTTTCTTTCAAATTTCAATCTTGATATGCATTGAGATGTAAAGCTCACATGTCCACCTTGACAAAAGAGATCTATAGATCTCATAATGTTTTCACCAACACTTAGATGATCACAAGATACCACTATGACACAAGAAAAAAACCTACCACGGGCAAGGTTGCCGCGTGGCTCCAAAGGGAACGCCCGCATAGCGGTGCCGCTCACTGAGGGCGAGCGCGCAGATCTCGAAAAGATTTCTATCAAAGAATCTCGCACAGCAGCGAACATGGCCCGCCTGATTTATTTACGCGGCCTGGAAGTTATTAAATCCGAACTGACAACCTCACCAGGAAACTGATTATGAGCAAAAATACTAACGACAAACTTTGTCTGGGTAAGCCAAAGGTAATTGATGGCTCCACTTTGGCGATGGGACTTTATTCCAAAAGAACAGGACGTTTAGGTCAGGTGTTAATTTCAGTTAATACTGTTGCCATCTACGGAGGTGCGGTTGAAACGCCGCCAGAGTTAATGGGAAAGCTCAAAGAACTATTGACTCCTGAAAAAATCACAAGTTTTAAACAGCAGGAAAAGAATTATTAATTCCGTGACTGGAGGGAGTTAAATGTCAGGTGTAATTATTAATTTAAATGTTGCTGCGCCTTATTTATCTCTGAAGGAGTATTCAAAGGTCACGGGTATTCCGTTTGAGACATGCCGAGGTATGGTGAAGGATGGGCGGATCATCATCCGACCTAAGGAGCTTTCAGGGGGCAAGGTTGAAGTAAATATGATTGCCATGCTCAAAGATGCTATAGCAAACAGCTGACGGGGAAAAATGAGCCAACTGATCCAACTAAGCCGACATAGTTATGTTTATCGGGGGTTCACTATTTATAAATGCCCAATGAACAGCACGACTACGAGGCGCGCTTATTGTGTGTTAAATAATGACGATTACTTCGGACGTGATTTTGCATTAGCTGAAGCATGTAGAACGATAGACCGGATTGTTGCTAATCGCCGCTTTATTAATCATTAAGGAGAAATGAAAAATGAAACGCCTTTATGCTGAGCAGATTAATAAAATGCTGGAGGATTATTATTTTAATCTGGAAAACAACCCGCAGGGCAGAGACTCCCACTATGGTGTTTTAGCGAGCGGCGTCCAGCATATCTATGGTGCTGCTTTTTGCCTGAATGATGATGACACGCTATGTGAGCTTCGCCCTTTTGTAAACGCAGTAATGAATGGTGAAATACCATCCCCAATCTCTATAGAGATAGCTTTATGAGTGTATTCAGCGAAGAAAGGTCATCATGGGAACGTGAAATGTTGATCCGCGAGGCGATAGAAAATGCTGAGCAGGGTTTCACTGTCCACCTGAGAAATGGTGCGCGTATTACAGTTAGTTCTAACAGCCCGTCGATTGATATAATTATTTACGGTCTGGAGAAAGCAATTCGCGGAAATCATGAACGCGCACGAATAACCTTTATTGATTTTCTGTATCACTGGCACGAAAGGCTATTCAAGCTGGCTAAAAGAAAGCCGCGCCCTAACCACTAATTAACAAGCATTAAAAACAACGGCATTCATTTTGCCGGGGATTCATTTGGCCTTTTTCAGGAGGTTACATGTCGGTTACGTCAATAAAGCTGGAAGGTGGAATCAGCGATCCAGAGTTCATGGGAATAAGCACCACCGCGCGTAAAGGCGAGCGCGCCCACTTACTCGGATTGCTGCGCATCCGCATGGGCCTGCTGAAAGAGCAATGCCTTACCCCCGAAGAGATTTATTCAGCACTTGAGCAGTGGATTGCCAACCACGAAACAATCACCAGCGAGGGCAGTAAACCATGAATCACTTAATGATCGATTTGATTAACGTTAATAAGAAACCGTCTTCACCTTTATGCGCTATCGAAGCCGTATTCTTTGAACCGTCAACAGGGCAGATCGGAAAGGTTTTTTATTCTCCGATAGACATTCGCAAAGCTGAAAGCCTGAAGGGCTGTATCAGCATTGGCACCGCCTTTGACTGGATGAAAAAAGACTCTCACTGGCGCGCTGAAGTCATGAGCGCAACCGAGGCTGAAGAGGATGCGCTTTGCAACCTTGCGGGCTTCATAGCCGATAATATAGCGAACCATACCGCGCCTTTATTTGTGTGGTTTAAAGACACCCCGGAAAAGTTAGTTTCGCTGCGATATGCCGTTGAGCGCACGGAGGTGACTGGCGTTTTCCTTGATGGTGCAAAATTCCGTTGTATTCGTTCTCTTCTCGATCTTGCCGCAGCTACTGGCTACGTGCCTCACGCGCGGAAAGCCTTCGCACGTTACGCCCTGACAGACGCTATTTATCAGGCCGAACAGGTTTGCGAGATCTGGCAGCGCCTGACCTCCCCACACATTGAAACGCTGTGAGGCCCGCCATGTATCCGCGCCTCTCCGTTGTTTGTAGCGCGCCGCTGCCAGTCTGCATCAGGGCGCTTGCCGCCCTTAAATGCTTTGCTCGCCGCCAGCGAAATTACTCCCGCATAAAGCCTCATTCCTACCTTGTGATCCGCATCGGCCGACGTTGGCGCTTGCTCAGTAAGAACGGCGGCCAGCGGTGGCGACTCATGACGCACGAAACCTATAACAAGGAATACCGCAAATGATTAGATCACCGATCAAATGGGCGGGCGGTAAAACCCGCGTGATGCCGGAGCTGCTGAAGCACTTACCAAAAGCTGATTGTTTAATAGAGCCGTTCGTTGGCAGCGGTACCGTATTTATGAATACGGAATTCCGCCGCTATGTGCTTTGTGACAGCAATCGCGCGCTGATTCACTTCTTCAGCGTGCTAACGCGTTTCACCGATGAACTAATAGACGTTGCCCGATCATTCTTTACGGATGGTAACTTCAGCGAAGACTATTACGCATGCCGTGATGGTTTCAATTTCATCAGCAAAAACCAGGTCATTGGCCACGCTCGCAAAATCCAATGGGCGGCAATGTTCCTGTATCTCAATCGCCATGGATTTAATGGGCTATATCGCGTTAATCAAAAGGGCGAATTTAACGTCCCATTCGGAAAATTTGCCGCGCCTTACTTCCCTGAAAAAGAAATGCGCTTGTTCGCTGAAAAAGCGAATGACACAAAAGCGATATTCCTCCATGCAGATTTTCGTCATTCCATCCCTGACGTTATTCAACTGGCATATGACGCTGTTATTTACTGCGATCCCCCGTACATCCCGGCCAGCAAAACTGCAAATTTCACCGCCTACGGTAAGCCGTTCACACCGGACGATCACCGCGCTCTAGTTGCGACGTTGCTGGAGGTAAACCGCCAGCACGGCACGCGCTCGGTTATCTCCAACAGCGACACCCCGGAAACCCGCGAGATTTACTCCGCTTTCAAGCTCCACGCGTTAAGCGTTCGCCGCTCTGTCAGCGCCAAAAGTCGCGATATGGCTGGCGAGGTTATTGGCGTGCTTCGCGTGTGCGATTGCTGCGGTCGTTCTGGCGGTGGTTATTGCCCTGACTGCGGTCCGGTTATGGGGGCTTCTACTTACGACGAAATGGCGGCGACAGGTGCATTCGATGGGGCGGAGGGATTCTGATGAATGAGCCAGTCTGGTTAGCAGTAGATCCCGCCGATGAGTCAGGGGATCGCACCACAGTTACGGCGCTGGTTTACCGCATAACCGATAGTCAGCAGTACCCCACCTTCACCCTGATTGATTTCAGGGCGTTCATCCTTGATGCGGCTGTACCGGCCTCCAGGTCATGCGTATCCGGCGTGGGCCACGATGACCAGCATATCAAGAGGGGCGGACTTGTACGCCTGCAACTCCCTTCCGAAAGACTTAAAGAGGAGTTGCCATCCCGATGAATACCATTGATGCCGTTGTAACCCGCATTCTCGACGTACGCCCCTATCGCCATTTCTGGCTTGTTGAAGTGGAGGTGCTGAGCTGGGGGCAATACAGCAATACGACCATTTTCCGCGATAGCGAAAAAGATGCTCGCCAGGTTCAACCCGGCGACACGGTGACGATCTGAGGCCCGCAGATGAACAAAGAAATCAATTCTCGCCGGTTCTGGCGAAACCTCGTGATCTGCTGCGTGCTGTGCTCGCTGCTGTTCTGGTTACCGATGGGATATATCGCTTTCCGTGTCGGGGCGGTGGTGTGGGAGGCGCTGTGGTTGCTTATTACAACGAAATAGACCCCTACGCGGCCCAATGGATACGCAACCTTATCGACGCCGGCCATATTGCGCCTGGCGTCGTTGATACCCGCTCAATTGAGGATGTCACCCCAAATGACCTTAAAGGATTCACACAGTGCCATTTCTTCGCCGGAATCGGCGGCTGGTCGCTCGCACTGCGTCGGGCAGGCTGGCCGGATAGCCGCCCGGCATGGTCAGCATCATGCCCATGCCAGCCTTTCAGCCAGGCAGGCAGAAAAAAAGGATTTACTGACGAGCGGCACCTATGGCCCGCCGCACATTGGCTTATCGGCCAGCGAGATCCTGTCGTTGTCTTTGGCGAGCAATCTGGCAGCGCTGACGCGAATGACTGGATCGACCTTGTACAAGCTGACGTGGAAGCCCTGGGCTATGCATTCGGGGCGGTTGCGTTTCCGTCTGCGAGCGTCGGTGCGCCGCACCAGCGAGACCGTGCGTATTGGGTGGCCGACGCCTCTCGCGAACAATGGGAAGGGCGCGGGGAATTTCAACCGACAGGGGGGGGTAAACCTTCAGACAGCAGCGTTATTAACTGGCTGGCCGACGCCGGCCGCGAACGAATTCGAACCGAAAGACTTGCAAAAGCTTTTGGAGAGAAGGGAGAAATACTCGACCAAATATGGAAACAACGGGTTCGGCCTGACGCTGGGGCAGTCAGTGCATCTGCTGGCAGGCTGGCCCACGCCAACGACAATCGACAACAATCAGATTGCGGGGCAGGGGGCGGCGGCCAATGCACCAAAGCGCGGGACGACGCTGGGCGGCGCTGCCCGACTGGCAGTATGGCCGACTCCGACAGCCACGGACGGAAAAGGCGGCTATCAGGGCGGGAGGATCCGCAACGGAAAACTATCAACGGACAGGCTGGATGTGGCTGCGCAGATTGCGGGGCCGGCCCGGTTAACAGTTTCTGGAGTGATGCTGATTGGCTCCATTGCCAGGATGGAAAGTGGCGGCCAGTTAGACCCGGATCATTCCCGTTGGCTAATGGGGTTCCCGCCAGAGTGGGAAGACTGCGCGCCTACGGAAACGCTATCAACATTGAAGCGGCGGCAGCGTTCATAAAATCCTACATGGCAGCGGTGGATCATGTCTGATTCCACTGCTTTGGAATGGAACTGGAACGCCGAACGGCAGGCCATTAACCCAAACGACGTCGAAGATCCAGTAATTGAGTATCTCACTCCAAAAGGCGAGCGTAAGGCGCTCGCCTATAGCGATCTTGTTGACGTCGTTTATCGGACGCCAATGCGCCCTCGTGAAGGCGAGGCGCGCAAATCATTCGATCGCGCAAAGCACGCTCGTTACCTGCGCCGACGCGTGCAGGCGCTACCGGCGTTTATCCGTAAGCGCTTTTCCCAGCGCCTGGAGTCACTGGAGCGCCAGGACCCAAAGCAGGCTGTGCGCTGGTTATTCAGTACGTTTGAGCGTCATGTACTACGCCGCGTTGATGCGGTAAATGCGCAATACCTGCCACAAAGCAACCTACCGGCAATCCTGTTTCCGCTTCGTGATGATTTTCATTTGCTGCCCTGGGCAGACAAAAAGCGCCTGAAACGACTGGCCTATAAGCTCGCCAACCTGATGAAAAGCGAGTTTATGCGCGAGTTTGATTTCCAGCACGATAAAACCGCCGATGTAGAGTTTTCCACTATCTACGCGTATGGCGCCATTGCCAGCAAGGCGACGGCTCTCAATATTGCGATCCCGGGCTGGGGGCAATATTGCGATGAAACGCTGAGTGCTGATGATGCGTTGCGCTTTTTTGCAAGGCTTCAAAAGGAAAAGTGGTGGCTGGGTAAACTCCGCAAAATCCATGACCGCTGGCGCGAGCACCTCATGATCGCCACGACTTACGTCAGTAAAGTGTCATCACCTTACTGCTCTGAACCCTGTCTCAGAGAGTGGACGGCTCAAAAGAAGGCCAACTTTGAATACCTTCAGGCGATGGAGCTGGAAGACCAGGACACTGGCGAGCGTATCTCCTTGCTCGATAAGGTCATGGGCAGCGTTTCCAACCCGAAGATCGCCCGTCATGAATTGATGGTGCGTATGCGTGGCTTTGAGGATATGGCTAACGAGATGGGACTGGTTGGCATGTTCTACACGTTGACCGCACCGTCACGTTATCACGCTACGCATGTGCATTCCGGCAAGCGCAACGATAAATACTGCAATGCAAGCCCACGCAAAACTCAAAAGTACCTTTGCAACGTCTGGTCACGTGTACGCGCCAAATGGGGAAGGGAAGGCATCCGCACATTTGGTTTTCGTGTCGCTGAACCGCATCACGACGGAACGCCACACTGGCACCTGCTGTTATTTCTCCGCCCTGAAGAGGTAGAGCTTGCCACTGATATTTTCCACGAGTACGCCCTCCAGGAAGATGGAAGCGAGCCAGGCGCAGCTGAATATCGTTTTACTGCCAAACCAATTGATGAAGAGTTTGGATCAGCAACGGGATACATCGCGAAGTACATCTCTAAAAATATCGACGGTTATGGCATGGATGGCGAGTTTGATCACGAATCAGGCAAGCCCGTTAAAGAGATGGCAATGCGCGTGCGGGCGTGGGCTTCACGCTGGAGTATTCGCCAGTTTCAGCAGATTGGCGGCGCGCCTGTATCTACCTGGCGGGAGCTGCGGCGGCTGGGGAGTCGTGAGCTTGTCTTGCACCCGGAACTTGAAGCGGCCCGCGCTGCCGCTGATGCGCCCGACTGGCCGGGATATGTCAACGCCCAGGGCGGCCCGTTTGTAACCCGTGATTGCCTGCGCGTGCGTCTCAATTATGAATACACCGAAAACGGCAATGATTATGGTGACACGGTCGCCAAAATCACCGGCGTTTATTGTCCTTTTACGATCAGTGAATCGGTCATTTATACCCGCAACAACGATTACAAAATTGTACCGAAGCGCAAGCCGTCGCCGGTCGAGAATTTGACCTTAGAAGGCCGCGACGCGGCCCCTCGGAGTTCTGTCAATAACTGTACGGGGCGCTTCGCTTCGGATGAAAAACCACCATCAGAGACGGTAGTGCCAGCTGATAAAACCGCGCCTGACAACAGTTCAGTGACAGAACTTCCGCTGAATATCGAAGATTTAAGGCGATATTCACGCCAGCAAAGGCAGGAGATCACCAGCAGGCTAAGAAAATCCGCTAGGGAAAGCTCAGATCAAGCCTTCACGCGTACCGCGCGCTGCCTGCGCACGTCAATTGATGATGAAACCGCGCTGACATGGGGACCAAAAGTTACCGCCGCGAAAGATATGAGCCTGACGCCGGAAGAAGCAGACCAGCGCTGGCGCGAACAGCTGCGCATCGAGGCGGAGCGGCGCGCGAACAATTACGCCGCTGCGGCTGCGGAATACCAGACGAAAAAGGCCGAGGCCGCATTGCGCCAGGCCCAGCAAAAAGAAGCGATGCAAAAGCACGGCACCTCCGAAGAAATGATCGCCAGCATCGGCGCGCAGCTGCGCGATTGCCGAATTTTCGTCAGTGATGAAGTTGTGCGGTCAATCGCCGACGGTGCCCGCGTTCGCCACGGTGGCGGGATGCTGGCGGCTGAAAACGGCCGGTTGCGTGAGGTGAAGGTGTGGCATGCAGGCGAGAAAGATAAACCAACTTCCGAATACATGGCAGTGCGTGACCTGGTCACGCGCTTGAAGAAGGCAGCTACTCACTAAAGAGTGTAAGATGGCATTTCGTGTTATAAAAGCAAGAATTTTTTATGTTCAGAAAAGACTATGGTTTGAGTTAACGGAAGTAAGCAATAATTAAAGTTTAGACACAGGTTTAGGTGAAAAAATGTACTATCCTGTGATGTCAAAGCTCATTTTTGAGTTTGGAGTTAAAATAAAAGACATAGCATTGATAATAGCGGGGCGATAATGAAAAAAATAAATCTTAGTTTTTCAGAGTGGCTAGGTTTAGTAACATCTGTGTCAGCTGTATATTCTTATATCTATTACTTTAGATTTTGGAGGTTTTTCGGGATTAATGCCTATGATTACTTCAGCTATATTGATGCTTTGCAACATTCGATACCATCAATTATCATGGCGTTAATTCTTATT
>OJWI01000263.1_pt1 | contig 12062 bp, 11 predicted proteins | sample 1600411 | NCBI WGS metagenome assembly OJWI01 (sample SAMN04436940, study PRJEB24849) | human gut metagenome | biome: human gut; feature: NICU; material: stool | host: Homo sapiens | place: USA: Saint Louis, MO | collected 2009-11-10 | reverse complement strand
TCTTCCTGTTTTGTTAAAATTTCTTTGCCGAGCATATAACTAATTAAAGAGGTTGTTTCATCTGGTATTATCGTTTTTCGCTCACTTATATCATCAATTAGAAATTGTAAGAAATCAAGATGTTCTCTTGGTGTTAGATTACATAGGTATTTATCATAGAATTCATAACTATCAAGTTTGATTAATTCACTTTTGAAAAGATGCTCATTACTATAATAATACACTCTAATGTGGTCAATGTTCTCTTTAATATTAATCATTTTTGGGTCCTTAAGAATTATTGTTATAATAAAATAACATGTAAAAGCTATTATGCAATAGAATTTAGAAGGTTTTTATTATAAAAATAAATTTTTCAAGTTAACTGCTTATTGATGAAAAATATATAATTAGAGGCTACCTTAATACGCAATTGAACAGATAGTTATCTTCTCTAAGCTCAAATCTAGTGAGTAAAGGCTTTCGATCTTGTGAAAATTTAGGTGCATGAAAGAACTGTTTTCTACCTGTAGCCTATTGATGTGAGGGTTTCGGATGTTATGAAACTCTCAGATTCTGAGTGATATGAATCTCCAGAGACTCATAGTTTCGAACCAGGGATGGCTCTGGTGTTCGCAATCTCGCTTCATCCATTCGAAATTCATTTGTACTGTATCCCTGTAGAAACAACAGAGGACATACATATGGAAAATCAAGCTCGTCTCATCCGTTTACCAGAAGTCATGAAGAAAACTGGATTTGGTAAAGCGTGGATCTATCGTCTTATCAGCCAAAATCGGTTCCCACAGCCAGTAAAGATCGGTGTTCGTGCTACCGCTTTTGTCGAAAGCGAAATCGATGAATGGATTCAATTAATTATCGAAAATTCAAGAAAGCATGTCGCTTAACAGAAATGCTGCTTCATCGCTTTTTAACTATTGATAATGTATTAAAAAAAAGAAATTTACAGATCTTATGAGTTTACGTAGTGGGTAAAAAAAAAGAGGCTTTGTAAAGTTTGCATCTGAAAAAATGAATATATTTGACGTAATTCTTTACCTTTTTTCTGGCAGAGCTTTTGCTATAAGACTTAGAGATAGTTTTCTTAATATCGGGTATGGATACATTTAACTAGCCGTACCTGTTTATTTGACGTCAAATAAAATTTTCAAGCCATTAATTTATATACCAAATAGACAAGATTAATTGTAAAAAATTTGAATTATTTTGAATTGGAATATATTTAATAAGTGAGAGTGATATTAATTTGTAAAATTTGAGGTGAAAATGGGATATAAAGTAAAGAAATTCATCATGAGTAGTGGGGAGCGAGGATGCCTGATCCTTGATAAAAAAAATAATCTACCAGCTTACTACCAAAATCTATTTCTTACTACAGACATAAGAAATAGAGGCGCAACGGCCTCAACGATGGAAATAGTTGCAACTAACTTACTAATTTTCAGTAATTTCTTGGATGGTAGGGGAATTAATATAGTTGAGAGAATTGAGCTTAAAAAATATCTCTGCGTTGCGGAAATAGATGAACTGGTAAGATATGCGAAACAAAGATTCGACAGACAGAAAATTATAAATATAAAATCAGCAAATTATAGATTTATTGCGAAGAGAACCTTTAGTTATAGAATATACGTTTTTTCACGCTATCTTAAGTGGTTATGTGGATTAGTTCATTCGTCAAAAGGGATTCATGCAAAGTATGAAGTAGAATTATTTATTGAAAGTATCAGAGCACATATTCCAAGAAACAGTTCATTGAATATGAATGAAATATCTGAAAAATCGTTAAATGAAGAAGAGATCAAAGTACTTTTCCGTCTATTGGAAATTGGTGGGGTTGCAAACCCTTTCCATAAGGAAGTACAGGTCAGGAACAGACTAATATTTACTTTGCTCTTAAATTTAGGTTTAAGGGCTGGAGAGTTGCTCAATCTTAAAATAGATGATTTTGATCTCAGAGACAACACTCTAAGTGTGGTCAGAAGACATGATTCAAAAGAGGATGGAAGATCTTATCAACCGTTAGTAAAGACAGGCGAAAGGGTTATTCCGTTATCTGATGAGTTAGCCAGTGAAATTTTTGATTACATAAGCAATAGCAGGGAAAAAATGACAAAAAGGAAAAAACATAATTTCTTATTTGTGGCTCATTGCACAGGAAAAAACGCAGGAGAACCCTTAAGCATTTCAGCTTATGAGAAGGTGATATCAACACTGAAACGAGCAAGTCCAGAGCTATATAATCTTTCAGGTCATAGGCTAAGGCACTCTTGGAATTACATGTACTCTAAAGGAATAGAAGGCGCTGAATTAGAATATATTAGAAGAAAAGATTTAAGGAATTATCTAATGGGTTGGTCAAAGGAGTCAATTATGTGTGATAGATATAATTTAAAATATATATCCCAACAAGAGAAAGATGTCATTCTAAAGGTCTATAAATCAGTAAGTAAAATGATTAGTGAGGTTTAGTATGGAAATCAAATGTATTGAAAGTGAGCAAATATATTTTGCTAAGATGAATGGGTATAGTTTCAAACTGTCAGATAAGAAATGGCAACTGGATAAAGAAAACTGTGTATACCCTCATAAAGTTGTAGATAGAATGCCTACAAACATGAAACTTAGCTACTTAAAAACATTGGCTTACTATGCGTCTGAATATAGTTCTTTCTATATTAAAAGCATTAACAATTTATTTTATAAGTGGTTTGGTGCGATGACTATCGATACTATTGATGACAAAGCCATATATCAATTGAATGTTCATTTAGGTTCAGCGAGAAACTACATGCTAAACATAGTTAAGGCCTTCATCACTAAATGGAAAAAACTCAATTACCCTGGAGTAGAAGCGACTGCCCTTAGAATGTTGGAGAAAATAAAAATCATTCCAAACCAAACAGGAGAGGCAGTTAAAAGACGAGATCCAAATAAAGGACCTTTAACTGAAACGGAACTAAATTACATCCTTAAATCTGTTAGCAAACTTTATCTTGAAAAGAAAATTCAACGCTTCTTATATTGTTATATTCTTCTGTTGGCAATAACAGGAAGAAGGCCATTACAATTAATCTCTCTAAAAGCTAAGGATCTCATTAAAAATGAGAAAGGGTACTTTTTAAATGTACCAAAAGTAAAACAAAGGAAATCATTCAGAAATGAATTTAACATGGTAATGATAGAAAAGTTCTTATATGACAGCTTATCAATGCTAATTAATGAAAATCAGGTGTTTGTAGAAGATAAATTCAGTGTTGGGATTAATAACTATAGAGGCGAATTGCCAATCTTCATGGATTTAGACAAGATTACGGAAATAAAAAGGATTGAGGGTTTTCTATCTGATTTAACAACAGATTTTTTCCATATGAAAAACTCAGTCATGTCAAAGCTATTAAAATGCTTTCCTTCAAAATTCGATGTTAGATCAGAAAGGACTAACAGCTATATAGAGCTTAATGCCAGAAGATTCAGATATACATTAGGAAGTCGACTGGCTAATGAAGGAGCCTCAATTGAGGTGATTGCTAAAGCGTTAGATCATAAATCAGCAAACTCTTCTATGATTTATATAAAAAATAATCCCGACAGTGTTTATGATATCGATAAGAAACTAAGTGCATTTTTTAACCCCTTATCTAATATACTTATGGGCGTAGAGATTGAAGAAAACAAGAACTTTTTTATCAAGTATGTTTTAGATTCATTTTTATTATTAGAAGATACGAAAGAGGAATTTAAATGTTTATCTTGTAAAAAATTAAACCCCTGGAGAGCATAATGAATAATATATTTATTTTTGAACCAAGTAATAAAAACAACCCACACGACAATGTTATTAAGTTCATCGAGTTTTGTAAGGATACCATTTCTAATAATAATTCAACAACTTCTTGGGAAAGCAATAAATGGAAAGGTTTATATAGATTTACTAAGTTTAACTTAAAAAACAACCTAAGCAGCAAGGAACGCTTAGATGATAATTTTATTAATTTCGCTAAAGCATATATGTTGCATGTGCATTCATTCAATAAATCTAAGACGAAACACTCAACATTATCAATGTTGAAGATTGTAGAATTCGTTTTACTGAAAATCAATATGGAAGCTAATGTAAGCTATTGCAACAATTCAGTTTTTGATGAATGCATAAGAATAGCCTCTGAAAAGTATTCTAAAGCACATGCATTTGCTATTGGGAAAGAACTTGAGAAATTGAGTTCATTTTTAAGTGATAATAGGATGACTAACTCATCTTATTTATTTTGGGTAAATCCAATTAGGTATAGGATTACTCAGTCTTGGACTGGTTATGATTCTTCACTTGAAGGCCATCCTAGATTGCCTGATATCAAATCAGTTATTGCAATTGCTGAGATTTTTTCAAAGCGGGATGAACAATTATCTTCAAGAGATATATTTACTACATCTGTGCTTGCTTTACTTATGTGCGCACCAAGTAGGATATCAGAAATTTTAGCTTTGCCAGCGGATTGTGAAATTACAGAATGTGATGGTAAGGGTATTCAAAGATACGGATTGAGATTTTTTTCAGCAAAAGGATATGAAGGTAATATAAAATGGATTCCAACTTTAATGATACCTATAGCTAAAAGGGCTATTAGCAGATTAAAAGAATTATCAAGTCAAGCGAGGTTATTGGCTGCTGAATTTAAAAAAAATCAATCTAATTCAACGATGGTAACCCTAAAAGAGAATATACCTCATGATTTCCCTTGGTATGATAGAGAGAAGAAAATTGAATATTCTAATGCGCTTTGCTTGTTAACTGAAGGACAGTTAAATCAAAACAAAAAGAAAATGTTAGATAAGTTATTCAGACCTACAATGAGTTTTTTTAAAACTGACATTGTTGATTCTGATTATATAAAAGGAAATTTTAATATCTTTAAAAGACATGGTTATGTAAATGAAGATGGTAGCCCATATTTGCTAAGAACACATCAACTGAGGCATCTTCTCAACACATTTGCTCAAATAAATGGTATGGATGAATTTAGTATTGCTCGCTGGTCTGGACGTAAGCTTATTTCTCAAAATGTTTCTTATGACCACAGATCGCATCTTCAAATGTCTAAAGTAATAAGAGAACAAAAATTATCAGTGTGTATTAATGAGCACAGAATAAAGGATATTCCAGTAGTGGATCTTAATGAGTTTGATTCACTTAGTAGTGGTGCAGTACTTGTATCAAAATATGGCTACTGCAAGCACTCATATGCGTTTAAGCCGTGTGAACATTATCCGATTGATAATTCTGGTTTAGATAACGAAACGATTTCAAACATTCACGATAAAATTTTAAAAAGAACACTGTATGATAAAAATGATGGGAACATAAATGCTGATAGATGGTATGAATTCCATAAGAGAATAAAAAAAGGAGAATAAATGGCTAAGCATATAAATGGTTATCATGAGAAGAAGATTGTTGATGTTATTAACACATGGTCTATAGATGAAAAACTAACCTGGGATGCTTTGTGCGACAGTTTAGTAAGGATTATTGGGAAAAGACCATCAAGACAATCCTTAAGTAGTCATGTAAGGATTGCAGAAAGCTTCAGTGTGAAAAAAGCCACTATCAAATCTGGTGCAATACACACTGTAAAACCTGCTAATTTAAAAGTGGCTTCTCAACGAATTAGAAGACTTGAAGCAGAAAATGAAGCTTTGAAGGCATTAAATGAACGCTATTTAGAGCAGTTCAAAGTATGGCTTTATAATGCTCACCTTAAACAAATAACGATTGAAGAACTTAATAATCCGTTACCTGCAAAATACCTTTAATAGAATTGATAGGTTTTAGCTATTGACATGGTAAAATATTATGCTATTTATTTTCTTGTCAGGACGACAAAATTTCACTATTGCAAGGATGCATATTATGGATAAAACAAATATTAACTTAATGGAAAGGTATCTACTTCTGCTTGATCGATTCGTTGATAAACTCGCTGGATCTGGTTTCTCAGAGCAACGTATTATAGAACAATCATATCTTTTTTGTGCAGGATTTTATATCAAATACCAAAGTGGTATCGAAAAAATGACCTTCTCCAACAGGGAGGTCGTTTTAACCTTTCTGCTACTTTCATATTATAGTCATATAAATAAACTGGATGATGATTTGATCAACAAAGAGCGTATGAAACATGTATGTTCTTCACTGATTAACTTTATAGTCAGTAATGGTAGCCGAACAGAGAAAGTCTATGCTAATGAGAAAAGGAAATATGAGGCTTCAACTCTAAAAAGAGAATTATCGAAAAAGGATAAAAGGAAAAGATATGGATTGTAGTGTTTGTATGGTCTTCATTGAACTTACTTAATCTATAGTCTAAATTTTAATATTAGATTCGTAAATCGATAATTCCATGAATCTAATTAATGCTTAAAAGCATCCTCTTAGATGCTTTTACTGTTACTATGCATACATACCCAGAACCTTTAACAAACGATAATAGAGAGGAGTTGTGTATAACACCCCCCTGACCTTACTAAGGTTAGCGATATTATTCAGCATCGTTCTGTCAAACATTTAATTTTTTCTGGAAAATACTAATTCTACCTCTTAAGTTAATAACTTCTACTTGATAGTGTATTTTGGTAAGTGGAGTACAATTTTTTGATTGGATCGTCAATAAGAAAAAGCTAGAATCCTTAGAAGGACATAGATTTTCATAGGGTCAAGATATGACGATTGCAAAGGATAGTTCGACTGATGAAATCATTCATGGAAATGATCTCCGTGGAATGGATGATTTTTACATTAAGACAACGAGTTTTGAATGCCCATACGAGCTATGTAAAATTAAAGCCACACCTTGTAGTTTTACTATGAAACATGTTAATCAATCATATTTTAGATATGGTGATAAACATAAGGATGGCTGTGGTATTCATGATCCAAGATATAAAAACAATCATACTTCAAATGACGAAAGAAAACATAATTCGCCACCTGCTCCGGTTATATCACTTTTAAAAATTGATGTGAAACCAAGAGGTGGTATTAAAAATACCAGAAATAGTAAAAATGAAAATCACAAGACTGAAAATAAAGGAAATGAACATCCTGTATCTTCATCAAGTATTAAGCCAGTCGTAGACTATTACATAAATAATAGCAATCATTATGAACAGCTATCAATCCCTCCATATGGCACGCGATCTTATAAAGATACATTCCAACTTATTTTTTACAAAAACAACATACGTTATTACAAACCTGCTATTTATTATGGTGTAATCCAGTCTAATATTCGTCTGCATGAAGATTCAGAAAAGCATTGTCTTACTTTCCTTGCAAGGGATAAGAAAACCCAAAAACCATTTACGCTTGAAATTGATGTTTCTGACTGGAATGAAAGTCAGAAAGATGTGTTTTGGAAAGAATATGAAAAGCAAAGGAAGGAAGCTGATAGGTATTATAAGGGGCTTAAAGATAAAAGGAATGCTAAAAAATTCCTGACGGTTTTCTTTTTTGGGATGCCGGATGAAAATGATAAATTTCTATTTAAGACAAACCACTTTAAATTAGTATATGTGGCTTTCTTGGGTAAATTTGAAAGCTCATATAATGACAGTAATTATTACATTGAAAATGATCTGTCCGTATCATCATTGAATGAACAACCCATTTCATTATCTGATATAGACCATAAAAATCATGAATATAATATTGAAACTTCATTAGATTTTAGTTCTCCTTTGCCAGAGCCAGAGCCAGAGCCAATAAAATCCTCTTTAAAGGAAAATATTGAGACTGTAGAAATGAAGAGTAAAGTTTGGGGGAGGCTGAAAAAGATAATCACTTTCTTTAAAAAGTGATTTATGTTTTTTGTAAAAAAGCCCGTAGGTTTCAACTGCGGGCTAAATTTTCCCTTGATGCTGGTTTTGTCTTTTATCTAAAAAATGCCAGTCTTCACGTTGCTTGTTCCAGCATTAAAGATGTATGTGCTGACTTTTTCGCCTTTGAAAGAAACTGTCAGAGATTTAGTTTGTGAGTCTGCTCCACCTGCAAGCAGTCCCACAACGGGGATGAAAGAGGTTGCTTTGGACTGGCTGTTATACATAGTGTATGACCATTGCTCTTCACCATCGATCAAAGAACGGCTGTCAGGTTCACCGAACGATGCTAACACGTCCTGTTTTGTAGTTTTGCCTTTAACAATTTTGGTTTTCACACTTTCCTGCGTCTCATTTTTCAATGACTGGTTGCCTACTGAAGAACAACCTGCCAAGGTCAGAAAAACGAATCCTACGATTATGATTTTTTTCATACCACACTTTCCTTTTTTATTTTTAAATTTTAGCGCTTTATTGACTCAATAAGATTTCTAAGTTCATTTTCAAATTTCTGGCTTCTTCTTTTCATCAAATTGATACAAATAAAACTTCCAACTCTTGAGAAAAGATATGTAAACCACATGTATTTGTGGTCGCTCCACATGTAGCCGTCTTTAAATCCCCAGGGTAGTGTGAGAAATGAAATAAGTGCAGCAGCACAAAGTAAAATGAAAATAACGGTGAGAAACTTTGGAACAGGCATTGCTCTGTAATACGCTGCTGTGGAGGCAGTATGAAATAGCATTGTCAGAAAAGCGGGGATAATAATGGTTTTTCTTTTTAAGTTTACCTCGTGTTCACCCGTTTGCTTATTAACGATAAGCGCATCTTTATATGCATCATACGAACCATCCTCACTATATTGGCGAAGTTCGTATTTATGGATAGTGTGTGAACTTCTGAAAGGAATACCATAGTCAGAAATCTGCTTCTCATCCCCTGTGTTGGTTTTTACCCAGATATGACCATTGCCTGGATCGGAGTCAATGATAGTGGCAGAGAAAGTCTCAATAAATGTGAAAGTTTCACCAAACAGCACAAAATTGGGTGTCGTGATTTCCGTTTGCCGAGGATCATCAGAAAGACCAGCTTCAGCTTCTTTCTTCCTGCTTTTTGTAGCGGAGATGCTCATACAAGTTCCTTAGTGTTAGATGTTAAATTCATATTCGATGTATGAAGAAATCAGGGACTACAGATGAGATGGTATCTGCCATTTCAAAACCTGCATGTTAGTTGAATACGTAAATAGGCTAGTTAAATCAGTCTGTTATATTCTTTGGTGTGAAATCACATTTTGACTGGGTTTACAGGAAAGGCAAATCACTTGTACCGATCGATTAAAGATTAATGATAGATACATGCTATCAACAAAAGAATATCGATCGGTATAAACGATCAATTTATTGACCTGTATCTATCAAAAAGGCTTGCCAGCCTTACATCGAAAGCGAAGCTCTTCTGGATTGAGGTGCTGATTCAATGAGATTTTTTTGGGGGAGAGGCGTAATCTCTACCACTCTCACGCTAGTGATGGTCTTGTGTTTTTGAGGGCGTTTAAGGGTTGGGATTTTGAGGTTTTTGAAGATGGTAATGATGGTATTGAGATAGGGGATGGTCTCTAACCATCTGAACGTTGAAGCCCTATAGCTTCGCTTGGGCGCTACTTTTAACGTTTCGGTTGCTATCGCTTCTTTGTTAGTTGCAACAGCTTCTGGGAGAAGCGCTTCGACAGAAGCGATAGAGTATTCGTCCTGACCAGCAGCTCGTTTATCGAGGATAAGTGCTTCTATGGGGCGGTTAACGTATTCTGTCGTGGTTTCAGGAGCATCTATAGTTATGACCATATCATGAGTTGCACTAACAGATGTTTCTCTGACAGATGATTTCAGTTTAAACAGGAAAGCATTATCACGTTCCTGTTGGTAGTCGATTCTGCTTTGCAAGGCAGACCAGGAATACCCTTTTCCCAATTGAGATGCTTTGAAAGCAATCCCGTTGTATTCGAATGAGAAGCCGTTCATGCGTCCAGTAGAGGCAATGTTAGGGATTGGCCTGATATTTTGTGCCACAAGCTGTTGCACGAAGTCGGTAATCGATTGCCTGGTATCAAGCAGTTCGTTAAGGGCGTTTTGGATGATTCCTTTTTGGCATAGCTCACCAGTTCTCTTTTCTATCATCATCTCATTACGGGATTTTTTGAGCTTCGGTTTAGGTGAGGGCGCTGCTGGAGATGCTTTCGGTCCTTTGGTTCTTGTTAGCTGATAGTCTTGTTCAAGATCCTGGATGATACGGGTGCTGATAAGGTTCTCATTTTTACCTAAGTAGAGCTTCCCCGAACTGAGGTCGATGCGACTGGCGATGACATGGATGTGCTGGCCGGCCGCATCATCATGGAGGACATAGCATCTGAGGTGCGTTTCAGAGAAGCCCATTCGGGACATGTAATCATCAGCAATCTCTGACCACTGAGCATCTGTCAGCGCTTCGTTTTTCGGCAAGCGAAGCGAATTGTGCCAGACGGGTTTAGCAACATCCGGGCGAAGCGCTTTAGTCGCATTGAATTCTGCAATCAACTCTCCGGCATTGCTTCCATCCATATTGCCACCAATTACTGATGGGGGAGTTTTATGATGCGAAGCTGGCCTCAATGCATAAAACACTACGCCAGCGAAGTTCTTACCTCGCTTTATCTTCTGCATCCCCTTCATGGGAAGCTCTCCACAGGTCAGCGGTAATTAAATGCAAGCGAAGCTCTGAGACCTGGCGCTTTACGGCGAAGAGTTCAGTTTGCGTCAGAGGGCTTTCATAGCTCTTGCTATCAAGATGAGCCACAAGCTTGTTTAGCTTCTGCGAAATCTCACCAAGGGTTTTCCAGGCTTCAAAATTGATGGCTGGAACGACAGCAGGAAGTTTATTAATTAAAGATAAGCGAAGCCACTCGCCTTTACGATGACGGCCTCGTTTCTCATTGAGAAGCGTTAGCTCTTCATCATTTAATCTGACACTGACGCAATGAGAACGAAGCTGGTTGTGTGAGAGCTTCGCTTCGTTAACGCTTCCATTACGGGAATGCTTACTTACAACGATCTTATTAAAAGTATTACTTTCGACCATATGAACTCCTTTTCATATAATTAAATAAAAGCATATTCCTTATGCTTAATTTATTTATATGATAGATGCGAATAATGTCAATGTAGTGTCTTGATTTTGCTTTTAATTTTTTTCAACCGAAGGGCGGAAAAAACAAGGGGAACTCGAAGAAGCAGCGTAGCGCTTCGATGAGTTAGCCCTTGCTTATAATTAGTATCCGGAAAGTGATTTAATTTCAAAAATAGAACTAACAATCAAATACAGCACTTATATGTCAATCCTTTATATCTAAATGCATGTATATTCCGTTTAGTTATTAACTGTAAATGATGTGTCTTGCGTGTTTGTGTAACCACATGATTTTATTGTGTTATATTGACAAGATTTAACAAGGAAACATATTGACATACTTTCCGCTAAGCTATAAATTAATATAACTGATCTCATATATTTTAATGTCAATCGTCAATCGAATTCGGCGATTTCACAAGAGCGATTGAATATAATGGATAAAGACAAAATCGATTTGATTATTAAGTCATTGACAAGAACTGATAGCTATTTGAACTATGCAAATACTAAATCTACCATATTGCTAACATTGGCATCAGCCATATTGACGATTGTTGGAGTTAATCTGTCAAAGGTGCTTCCTGATAAACTTTATGAATTAAGTTATTTATCGTTGTTTTTCTTCATGTTATTTTTAGTAATAGGTATTTTATTGAATATTGCTTCTATTATGAAGTCATTAGGTTCAATGGCACCATTTATTAAGGAAAGCGAAAAGGAAAACAATTTCTCGTTTGTAGATATTGTTCATTACTACAAAGATGGAATCGATTATTTCAATAAGTTATCCGAGACAAAATATTTAGATTTAGGGCAACAGCTAGCAATTCTGAATTACACTTTGTCCAATGGGTTAATAAATAAATACAATGGACAAAATAGATCGATTTTATATTTGAAATTATCTCTCCTTTCCTTTTTTACATCGATATCTATCCCTTGGGTAGAATTATCTTTAGGGTTATTCAAAAATGAAGAGAATAGTGTGATAGTTCTAAGTCTTATCATTATTTTTCTTTTAT
>OJWI01000242.1_pt1 | contig 12682 bp, 11 predicted proteins | sample 1600411 | NCBI WGS metagenome assembly OJWI01 (sample SAMN04436940, study PRJEB24849) | human gut metagenome | biome: human gut; feature: NICU; material: stool | host: Homo sapiens | place: USA: Saint Louis, MO | collected 2009-11-10 | reverse complement strand
TATTTAAAAACGGCAATAACCGCGCCATCCGTCTGCCCCGGGACCTGGATTTTGAGGGGGTCAGCAAGCTGGAGATCGTCCGGGAAGGAGAAAGCATCATCCTGCGTCCCGTCCGGCCAACCTGGAGTTCGTTCGCGCTGCTGGAAAAAGCTGACGCCGGTTTTCTGGAAGAGCGCGAGAACGTGGTCAGCGATGAAGGACGTTTTGAGCTATGAAGAAAACCTATATGCTCGACACCTGCATCTGTTCATTCATCATGCGCGAGCAGCCGGAAGCCGTGCTGAAGCGCCTGGAGCAGGCGGTGCTGCGCGGTCACCGTATCGTGGTCTCGGCCATCACCTATGCCGAAATGCGCTTCGGCGCCACCGGCCAGAAGGCATCACCGCGCCATATTCAGCTGGTCGACGCCTTCTGCGCGCGCCTCGATGCCATCCTGCCCTGGGACCGCGACGCGGTAGACGCCACGACGGACATCAAAGTGGCGCTGCGCCTCGCCGGAACGCCGATCGGCCCGAACGACGCGGCGATTGCCGGGCACGCCATCGCAGCCGGCGCCGTGCTGGTGACGAATAATGCAAGAGAGTTTGAGCGGGTGGCGGAGCTGAAGCTGGAAGACTGGGTTAAATAGACCCGATAACACTGAGCGTAACTAGATATAGAAGGAAAAGGATAAAGCATGACACTTGAAAGTATTTTCATCGGTACCCGCGTGGACAAGGGGCGTTACGGGCCACAGAGCCGGGAAATGGCGATTTCAGATTTAATTTCCCTTATTCATCGTCCGAGTGAGCCTACCCGGCTCATCCTGCCGGATTTTTCTGGTCTCGCCCGGCATATTGACGGACAGCTCCGGGAACATTTTTCTCAGCGGCAGGAAGATGAGTATGCCCGCAAATACCGTTATCTGTCAGATATCTGGTACCAGGCCGGATCGCTTAGTAATCCGGATAACCGCAGCCGGCGTTTTGAAAAAGTGATGGAGCAGTCGCAGGAGTTCCTGGTTTTTAGCCAGGATGTCATGCCGAATACTAATCTCTATGACCTGAAATATAATGAAGGGGAGAGGGTAAGACAAAAAGGACAAATGTACTGCCTGGCACTCCTGTTTCATATTATTGCCCGGGCAGCGTTTGAGCCGGAGTCTGTCGCTACTGACACTACCCTGGTTGCTCACTGCCGTTGGATGAAAGACTGGGTCAAAAAAACGCTGGGGGCCAGACCCCTTGACGAACTGATGGTTCGTACAGCAATGCTTGATCCCGGTTTTTTTCCTGCCTTGCAGCGCCTGATAGGCGATACCCAGGCGAGCAGCGCCGATGAGTATCTTGCAAACTGCATCCGTACCGCGTGTCAAAAGACCAGTGAATACCTAAATAATCCCCGGCAAAGCTATCGTATGACATTCAATTATCACAGTTACGATAATCAACAGCTTACAATGCTGAAAGTATTGCGTGATCTTCACTACCGCATTGACCGACTTGAGATGCTGTTGCAGGAACTGGCGAAAAATACGGAGGTGGATTTCACCACTGCCGATACAGCCGGTAGATGGATCACTGAGCAGATAGGCAAAGTAGAAGGGAACGAAAACCTGGGGATACCGGCGAACATCTGAGCGCCACAGTGACGCCAGCAATGTTTGCAACTGCCCGCAGGGGATGGAATTATGCCTTAATGCCGGTACGCCCAGCAGACACTCGGGCCGAGCTAGTAGAGTTAGCCCTGCTCTCCGTTCGCCGGTGATTACCACTGGCGATCGGCGTGCCAGATATATTCCAGCCTGAGCGCAGCGTAGCAACTGTTGGATTGGCCCCTATATTTCCATACACTTTTTATCACTTAACCCATTACTGGTTCGCCGCCGCAGGTATTCCCGTGGTGAACGATATCCCAGTTCACTGAGCGGACTGTCAGTCTAGATTAAGCTCTGTGCTGTAACAGTGCCAGATCAAGTGTGAGCTAATACAACTGGCGGCAATCATGTCCGCTGATATTGAAGCACTACTGGACGCATAGATGCTGCGGTTTGTCTTTTGCATAGTCAGGATAAGTAACATTCGCTTTTTGCACATATCAGACCGTCCAGCTGAGAACTCAGGGTCATCGCCGTCCGCCTAAACCCTGAGTATGGTTTGCCTGGTTGTATTGAATTCCCGAGCGATGACGTAGATGCTGATCCCGGCATTAATCTGTCTAATCACCGTAGTTTCAGTTCTTCATTCAGAACTGGAGGCCGTCCAAACCGCTTTCCCCTCCTCCCGAAACTGTTTCATAAAGCCCCGTTCAATCAGGCAGGATATGCGCACGGGCCAGAGGTGGTGCGCCGGGGATATGACAACTGTGTGCGAGATGACTGAACAAATAAGCTTCCTCACGAACGATGGCTATTCTCCTGATTCTGATCGCCGGCAAGCGTCCCAGGTAGCAAAAGAGCAGACGTAAGACAACATACCCTTGACGGTCCTGACCTTCAACGTGCCCGACCCGGCCCCCGCCGCGCGGACGAAAAAAAGAGAAAAAATAAAAAAAAAGAAAAAAAGAATATGCCGAAAATGTGCACAGTCGCGACCCACGCAGAGCGTGGCGCTCCGGGGCAAAGGCTTTGCAGGACTATAAGGCATGTTGTCTTACGTTTTGAGTGTGATGGTTACGACCCCACCAGCTTTCATGAATTGTCCCACCGGGTGGACTGCTATAAAGTACATTCCTGCACTGCATCCCCTGCCGGTGATGAAGAATAATTCCGTCCGGCGAGTATTGAGCAAGACCTTCACTACGTATTGGGGTCTGATGCTCAATGGAACGAAAACTCACGTTATCGGAATGTGCGCCGGGTAGCGCCAGTTCAGGCCAGGCCGGTTTCACGCTGTTCAGCGCAAAGTTAAAGCGACACTCGTTCGCGGCCGTGATGTGAAAGACCTTTTCCGCCACGCCGGGGCGCAGGGTGAGCTTCACGTCCCCGGTAACCGTCGTAGGGTAGCGGCTTGCTGAAGGCGAGCTGATCTGCTGTCAATTGCTGTTTATACTGCCCGCCGACCCGTCACGCCAGATCGCCTGGTGCAGCGCCACGCCGGAAGTGGTCGAAAACATCCTCCATCAGATGGGACTGGGCAGCCGTCGTTCAGCGTGACGCTCCCGATCCGTTTCGATCTCCGAGAGGTGCGCAGGTGAAGCTCAAGGCGCCTGCCGCTCCTAAGCCAGTATGCGGCGCATCACCTTCCCGGAGAAGGTTTTAGGCAGTGCCGAGGTGATGTGGATGCGCCGCGGCACGGCGAAGCGACCGCATCTAGCCACCAGCCGGGCGCAAATGTTTTTTTTGAGCGCGGCCTGCTGCGCAGGGTCGGCGATATCGGTGACCACAAACAGCGCCACCATTTCCCCCAGCAGGTAGTGCGCCGTCCCGGCGGCAACCACCTCGACAACCCCCTCAAGCCCCATCAGGGCATTTTCTATCTCTGCGGTGGCGATGCGCTTGCCGCCGATATTCATCACGTCATCCATCCGCCCCTGAATAATAATCCGCTCACCAACCCTTATCGCGCAATCGTGGGTAGCATAGCGCCACTGTCGCTGCCGATACGACCAGTAGTACTGGTCGTGCTGGATATCATTCTGCCACAACGTCGACATCCCGCCCGGGCCAAGCGTACTGTTAATCACCAGCATGCCCGTCTCTCCCGGCGCGCAGGTTTTCCCGCTGGCGGGATGAACCACCTCAGCCGCGCGCGTGAATACCGGCGAGAGCGCTCTACCGGAGCCGGCAAGCAGCGGCCAGCCGGATTCGGTCTGCCAGTAATGGTTCTCGCAGGGCACCCTCAGCTGTGCGGCCACCCACTCATCGGTGGCGTTATCCAGCGGCTCGCCGGCGAGATAGAGCGTGCGCAGCGAGGTCAGATCGGCGCGCGGCTTACCCTGCCGCCGGGCCATGCGGATCGCCCCGGCAATGGTCAGCATCCGGGTGATGCCAAGGGTTTCTACCATCTGCCACCAGTATTCTCCCGGCGAGTTAACCTCGCAGAGCACCGTCGTCAGCCCCGCCAGCAGCGGCCCATAGATCCCGTAGCTGTGCCCGGTCACCCAGCCGGCGTCGGCGGTAGTAAAGAAAATCTCGTCGTCCCGCAGCCGAAAGAGATGTGCAAGGCTGGCCAGCAGCGCCACGGCGTAACCGCCCGTGTCGCGGACGATCCCTTTCGGCGTTCCTGTAGTCCCCGACGTAAACAGCAGATGCGAAGGCGCGGAGGCCGCAAGCCAGGTACAGGGCACGACGCTGCCACGATGTCGTGCCAACAGCTCTCCAAACGCCCGGCTGTGCGTATCTACCACCCGCAGTCCGGCCATCCGCCCGGCGATAACGGGCAGTTCCTTACGGCCTCGCTGCTCGCGGCTATGCAACAGCAGCACCGGCTGGCTGACGGCGATGCGCTGCATCAGAGCCTCATGGGTGACGGCGGAATAGAGCACGACATGCACCGCGCCAATGCGCGCGCACGCCAGCATAGCGATGGCCACCAGCGGCGTCATCGGCAGGGCGATGAGTACCCGGTCCCCCGGCTTCACGCCCCAGCTTTGCATCATGCTGCTGAGGGTATTCACCTGCTGCCAAAGCTCGCGATAGCTAAGCCGGTGCGTTTGCCCGAGATAGTCGCGATGAATAATGGCGCACTTCTCCCCCTTCTCTGCTAAATGGCGGTCCAGGGCGTTGAAGCTGAGATTGGTGCGCCCGCCCGTAAACCAGCGGCAGCGCGGGCTGCCGTCAAGGCTTTCCACCACCTCGGTAAAATCCGTTTCCCAGTAAAGCCGCGCGGACTCTTCCCGCCAGAAGTCGCGCAGAAAGGGATCGTGCTCACTCTGCACTGTTCGCATCGACGGCCTCCTGCGCGGCGATATGCCCGGCGCGGCGCGCGATGATCTCCGCCTGCCACAAAGCGTCATCGCCTACGCCTTCGAAACGCCCCGACCCCCAGGTCCAGAGCCAGGGCAACCCAAGGAAATAGAGGCCCGCCTCAACCGAGACACCGCGCTGATGGCGCGGATAGCCTTTCTCATCGAACGCCGGGACCTCGATCCAGCTGAAGTCGGTGTGGAAGCCGACCGCCCAGATAATGGCCGAGATCGCCGCCAGATCGATCGGCTCAGTAGGCCCATCGGGTTGCCACGGCGCCTGGTAGCGGGCTTCGACAGGGGCATCAATGCCCTGCCGGGCAATCCACGCATCGATGCTGTCTTTAATTTTTTGCGCGGTGGCATCAGCGCCATCAAGGTTGGCCCGCAGGTCGTCAGCGGTGTGCAGTTTGCCATCGGCATACGCCAGCAAACGCCCGTGCAGACGCATTCCCTGAAGCGCAAACGCGCGTAAATCAATATCGCGCCCGCCGTCGCGCCCGGTCACATAGTGATTGGTTTTGCGCCGGGCCTCCTCGCCCTGCGGATGATCCTCCACCGTCAGGCGGTAGTGGCCCATATCTTCAAGCCAGTCCACCACGTCGCGGCCACGATAAAAACGCGCCACCCGCGGCGCGCTGCCGACGCATAAATGCACCTGGCGTCCCGCGAGGTGTAAATCTTCGGCGATTTGCGCGCCGGACTGCGCCGAGCCCACCACCAGCACCTCCCCTTCCGGCAGCTGCTGCGCGGATTTGTAGTGCGCGGAATGGATCTGCACGATGCGCTCGGGAAGCCGGGCGGCAAGCTCCGGAAAGCGCGGGCGATGGTAGTTCCCCACGGCGACCACCACCTGGTCGGCCTGCAGCTCGCCGAGGGAAGTAAACAGCGTAAACCCGCCGTCGCGCTTCACTACCCGCTGGACGTTGACCCCTTCGCGCAGCGGGGCGTTGAAGCTCCGGGCGTAGCGTTCGACGTAGGCCACAATGTCGTCCCGCAGCATAAAGCCGTGGGGATCGTCGCCGTCATAAGGGAAGCCGGGAAGCTTGCATTGCCAGTTTGGTGTCACCAGGCAGAAGTTATCCCAGCGCTGCTCCCGCCAGGCCCAGGCCAGACGATGGCGTTCCAGCACAATATGACGGATGTTTTTTTGCGTCAGGCTCCAGCTCATGGCAAGACCGGCCTGACCGCCGCCAATAATGACGACAGGATAGGAGTTCGTATTCATCGTTTTCTCGGTTAACGTCAGGCTGTAATGGGGGTGATTTTTTCTACCGTGACTCTCTGCTCCGGGCTGAACTGCGCCGCCTTTTGCACGATCGCCGCCGATTGATCCTGCGCGCTGGAGCAGTAATAGCCAAACTTCGCGTTGACCCTTTCGCTGGCCTCATCCAGCGCGCGCGTGGTCACCTGCACAAACTCGTTCAGCGCGTAGGGATGGTTGACCAACAGGTATTTCTCAATCGCCGTTGATGGCGAATAACAGGTTTCTTTGCTGCCGTCAGGCCAGCACACCACAAAATGCATTGCAGGCATTGTCTGTTCCTCTATTGGTGAGTCATGCCGGTAAACGGCTGCTGCGTCAGATCCCAGTAACACGCGCGCTGCTCCCGGTAGCGCAGGATCAGCTTTTGCTCGCGGGTAAAATGCCCCGCCGCGGCGCAGGCGATACCGCAGGCGGCGAAGCGCTGCGCCACCTCGTGGCAGCGCGCCTCGTCCACCGCCAGCAGAAAGCCGAAGCTGGGAAAGGCGCACAGCCACTGCTCCAGGTCGATATCCGCCGGGATCGGGATCTGCTCAAGCGTCACCTCGGCGCCGAGGCCGCAGCTCTCCAACATCATCGTCAGCGTCCCGGCCAGCCCCGCCTGGCTGATATCCTTCGCAGCGCAGAGGCTCCCCTCGGCGGCCAGCTCCGGCAGCAGCGCGAGAGCCCGGCGCAGTTCGGCGGGATCCGCGCGGGTCGCCGCGTCCCAGTTATTTCCCGGCGGGTGCCACCTCCCCTGCAGATTGATGGCGACCATCAGCGTCTGCCCGGCCTGCGCCGCGCTGCTGCTGAGCGGACTGGCCGTTTCGCCGAGCACCGCTACGGCCAGCTGCGACCGATCGCTGCGCAGGTTGGTATGTCCGCCGACGATCGGCACCTGATAGGCGCGCGAGGCCGCGGCCATCCCCTGTAAGATCTGCGCCGCGTGCGGCTGCGCCTCGTCCCACAGCGCGTTGACCACCGCCAGCGGACGCCCGCCCATCGCGGCGATATCGCTCAGGTTGACCATCACCCCGCACCAGCCGGCAAACCACGGGTCTTCTGCCACAAAGCGGTTGATAAATCCCTCTATCGCCAGCAGCTTGTAGCCGCTGCCGTCCGGGATCAGCGCGCAGTCATCGCCGTTGGGACACGGATTGGGCCAGGCGTCGCGCAGCTCGCGCGCCACCTGCTGGATGTCGCGCTTATGCGCGATGCCGCTAAAGGCGTGTAACCGCGCGATCAGCGCCGGCAGGCTCGGATTCATACGCGCCCCCCCGTCAGAAAAGCCGCGGCGTCAGCGGTTCGCGGACGGCGCGAGGTCGGGATCACCATCCCGCTCCGGGGATCGTCGCAGGGCGGGTAAAACGCTAAATCGGCCTGCATCCGGGCATGCCTGACGCCGCGCAGCTCAAGCCACTCCAGGATTTGCCAGCGCATGCGGCGAAATAGCGGTTCGTTCTGATGCTGGACCTGGGCATAAAACGCCTCGCAGCCCAGGGCGTGCGCGCTGCATACCGCGAGGCGGATCAGCGTCGGCCCCAGCTGCCCCTGGCGGCGATAGGCGGCGTCCACCGCCAGCCGCGACCCCAGCCAGACTCCCGGCGACTGCTGATGGATGCGCACCGTGCCGACCACCCGGTCGTGCCAGCCGGCCACGCAGCCCAGCGCCACCAGCAGGTGGGCGTGGTCATCGATCTCATCGCGATCGTCATCGGCGAACAGCCCCTGCTCGCGGCAAAAAACCTGCCGACGCAGCGTATAGGCCTGCTCGCGCTCCCACGGCAGCGTGACCCATTTAATGGTATATCCGGCATATTCATTCATCGCTCGCTCCTTAGGCCGTGGCCTGTTCAAAGCTGGAGAGCGACGAGCAGGCGCCGCAGCGGCCGCAGCCGGCTTTGATATCGCTGGAGCGCAAATGCGCCTGGTTCAGCATCTGGCCCAGAGGTTGTAAAATCGAGGACATAAACCGGCTGTCCGGCGCCGGATGGTGCTCCAGCGGCGTACCGCTGATCGGCACAAAGGGCACGACGAACGGATAGACGCCCAGACCAATCAGCGTTTGCGATAGCGACAGAATGGCCTCCGGCGTGTCCCCCAGGCCGGCAAGAATATAGGTGCTGACCTGCCCGCGCCCGAAGACCGCTACCGCGTCGGCGAAGGCCTCAAGGTACTGCTCGACGCTGACCTGCGCTTTGCCCGGCATGATGCGCGCGCGGACCTCCGGCGTCACCGCCTCTAGGTGCATCCCCAGCGCATCGATACCGGCCTCTTTCATCCGCGTAAACCATTTCGCGTCTCCCGGCGGCTCGCACTGCCCCTGCAGCGGCAGGTCCACCGCGGCTTTAATGGCGAGGGCGCTTTCCACCAGAATGCGCGCGCCGCGGTCGCTGCCCGACGGCGTGCCGGTGGTCATCACCATGTGTTTTACCCCGTCCAGCTCCACCGCCGCCCTCGCCACTTCGGCCAGCTGCTCCGGCGTTTTCCGGGCAATGGTGCGCCCGGCGGCCAGCGACTGGCCGATGGCGCAGAACTGGCAGGCCTTCGCCCGGTTCTCATAGCGAATGCAGGTCTGTAGGATGGTGGTCGCCAGCACGTCGGTGCCGTGCAGGGTGGCAATGTGCGAATAGGGGATCCCGTCCGCCGTTTGCCGATCGTAAAACCTGGGTTTGCTGGCGAAGCTAATCTCCCGCACCGGGATGGCGTTGTTAAACAGCCGGGCGGCGCCGGACGCCTCGTGCTTCACCTGCCACGGCGAGCGATGGGCGGCGTGGGTGTATATCGGCACCATCACCGTCACGCCGTCAATGTTCATCGCCTGATGATCCGATGGCCCGGCGCCGCCGTGGCGGCTGACGTGCTCCTGCTGCGGGTTAATGACGTTAACCCCCTGAGTCAGCAGCTCAGTAATCAGCTGCTGGCGCGTGGACGGTATGTTCTGCATCGCGACCTCCTCCGGTTTCGGGTTCTGTTTCACGCGTCACGACATAGCGGGCCGGCGTGTTATCCAGCCGCAGGCTCAGTAATTCCGGGCGGGCGTAGTGGCCGACCGAATCCATCATCCGTTTGCGTTTGGTAATCAGCGCCATATCCAAATCGGCAATCAGTATTCCTTCGCCCTGGGTCAGCGGCGGCGCCAGATGACGGCCCTCCGGCGAGATGATGGCGGTGTGACAACCGCCCCGCAGCCCCTTCTGCAGGGCGGGATCCGGGGTCAGTTCAGCGATCTGCTCTTCGCTCAGCCAGCCGGTGGCATTGATGACAAAGCAGCCGGACTCCAGAGCATGGTGGCGAATCGTGACCTCCATCTGCTCGGCGAAAATGGGGCCGACCAGCGAGCCGGGAAACTGGCTGCAGTGGATCTCTTCGTGCTGCGTCATCAGGCTATAGCGCGCCAGCGGGTTGTAGTGTTCCCAGCACGCCAGGGCGCCCACCCGCCCGACAACGGTATCCACCACCTTCAGCCCGGCGCCGTCGCCCTGCCCCCAGATCATGCGTTCATGGTAGGTCGGCGTGATCTTGCGCCGCTTGAGCACCAGTTCGCCGCTGGCATCGAAAACCAGCTGGGTATTGTAGAGCGTGCCGCGATCGCGTTCGTTTACCCCCAGGACGACCACGATGCCGCGCAGACGCGCGCGCTCGCCGACGGCACAGGTGATCGGCCCCGGCACCACGACGGCCTGTTCATACAGCTTGAGATGGGCGGCTCCCGCGCTGATCGCCGGGGTAATAAACGAGAAGTAGGGGTAGTAGGGAACAAACGTCTCCGGAAAAACGATGATCTCCGCCCCCTGCTCCGCAGCCTCGTCTATTGCCTCCAGAACCCGGGCCAGCGTCCTGCTGGCCTCATGAAGGTCCGGTGCAATCTGGGCTGCCGCCGCACGAATAATGCGTGATTCAGCCATCATGCGCCTCCGTTTACATCGTCCAGGTGTCGATGATGACCGCGTTATCCCGCACGTGGAGCAGTTTGAGATCGAGTACATCCAGCGGGTTGATGGGGCGAATGCCTTCCAGCAGGGAGGGTTCGCCGTGGCCGTACAACGCCTGCAGGGCAAAGCGGCAGGCGTAGACTTTCCCGCCTTCGGACATAAACTTCGTCAGCTGATTGGCGTAGTTCTGATGGCCAGGGAAAGCTTCGGCGCCGAGGGTGGGGAACCCGCGCTGCACGCCGAGCATCACCCCCGGGCCGTACAGCAGGATGGAGGTGGCGAAACCTTTGCGCTGCAGACGGGTGGCCTGCAGCATATTGACGAAGCCGATCGAACCTTCGAAAGCGACGGTGTGGAACGTCACCAGCGCCTTCTGCCCCGGCTCGGCTTTTACGTCCTCAAAGACTTTCTCTTCATAATCGACCAGGAAATCACCGGTCTGGTGGGCTGGTAATGTGACTTTTGGCATAGCGCTCTTCTCCCGATAGTTATAGGGGGAGTGTCTCTCCCCGTTATGGCACATCCGCAGGTGATGCCATGGGAGTAGAGCAAGCGCCGTGCCAGCGGACGATCGCGGGGATGCAATCAATGACCTATCAATTGCTCAAATTGTGCGCTAAAAAATTTTTATCCCGGCGATCGCCCCGCCTTCAGCTCCGTACAGAACCCGCACTATTCCGGGGAAACGCACCGATTTGATGCCTTTTTGCACCACAAATGCACACAATAAAAATCATCATGCAATCAATGATGCAATCAATGGTAAATATGATTGCATAGCACCAAACAACAGGGAATAGTGTCACTCTTTGCCGCTCTTTTCAGGGGGAGCCCTATGCTGAACAAAATCGCCAACCGCTGGAAAACCCATCAACAGCAGCATACGGCGCGCCCGGCCTACCTGCTGATTGCCGATATCATTGCCGATGGCATCAACAGCGGAGAGTTTCAGCCCCGCGACCGCCTGCCGCCGCTGCGCGATCTGGCGGCCCTGCTGGCGATTAACTACACCACGGCGACCCGCGGTTACGCCGAAGCCAGGCGACGCGGGTTGATCGACTCTCGTCCGGGGCTGGGGAGCTTTATCCGCGGCAAAGTACCCTCGGTACCGCTCAACGGCGGCAGCAGCTATGAGATGACCATGAACTCGCCGATTGAGCCGGGAGAGGAGCTGGCGCAGGCGATCGCCGCAGGGGCCATTAACCTATTTACCCAGAAAAATATTCTGGCCCTGCTGCGCTACCAGGATTTTGGCGGCCTCGCGGATAATAAAGCGATGGCGAAAGTGTGGCTGGAGAAGCAACTGCCGCCGGTCAGCATCGACGAGATTCTGGTCGCGCCGGGGATCCACAGCGCGCTGGTGGGGCTGCTGACGCTGCTGTGTCGCCACGGCGGCAGCGTGTGCGTCAGCGATTTGATCTATCCCGGACTGAAAGCCATCGCCAGCCAGCTAAATATTACGCTGCAATCCCTCCCCTGCGATGAGGACGGCCCGCTGCCGCGCGCGTTTGAACATCAGTGCCAGACCGGCAATATTCGCGCGCTCTACGTCAACCCGACGATCCAGAACCCCACCACCCTGACCCTGCCGTTACGTCGGCGCGAGGCGCTGGCGGACGTCGCGCTGCGCTACAGCATCCCGGTGATCGAGGATGAGGCGTACGCCGCGCTGGCGATGCAGCATATCGCCTCTTTCAGCGAGCTGATTCCCGAACTGACCTGGTATCTTACCGGGATGTCGAAGTGCTTCGGCCCCGGGCTGCGCACGGCGTTTGTCAAAGGACCGGGGAAACGCAATACGCAGCTGCTGGCGGGGGCGCTGCGGGCGCTGAACGTCATGGCCAGTCCGCTGACAAATGCCCTGGCCGCGCAGTGGATTCAGGAGGGGACGGCGGACCGGGTATTGCAGTCGGTACGCGCCGAATCGGCGATCCGCCAGAAAATAGCCGCCGACATTCTCAAGGAGTTCAGCTATCGGGCAACCCCGGAGGGCTTCCACCTCTGGCTGCTGCTCCCGCGGCATTTTAACTGGAACCCTGCGGAAATGGCGGTGCAGCTGCGCGATCTCGGGGTCAGCGCCGTCTCCAGCGCCGCCTTCTGTACCGATAACAACCCGCCGGACGCCATTCGGATTTGCCTCGGCGGCGCCTGGTCGCGGGAAGTCTGTACTGAAAATTTACATACCTTGGCCCACGTGATGCGCAACCCGCTGAACTTTGGCAGCGTGATTTTGTAGGTGTAGTGGTTCAATGGTTTTAGACACGCTCAGAGGTTATAACTGACATCACTGATGAGGTGATCATATGAGCGCACGAATATTTACTCCTGAGTTTAAGCGCGAATGCGCAGAACTGGTTGTAGACCATGGCTGTTCATTCAGGGACGCCATCCTGAGCCGGCACGGAGGACTGTAGCCTATAACGGGGTTTGAGGCCCAGTGGAACGCAAACGTATGCTAAGAGAGTAATTCGTTGTTTTTAAATAGCTTAATACGTTGAATCCGGGAGAGTTTAGCCTTCCCGGATTAGATGCGGCGTAATCCCAAATTCGTTTATGGCGCCAGCTGCTGGTACCTGGCAGAGTTAAGTTCTTATCGCAAAGGATGATAAAAATGAGCCAT
>OJWI01000241.1_pt1 | contig 12710 bp, 10 predicted proteins | sample 1600411 | NCBI WGS metagenome assembly OJWI01 (sample SAMN04436940, study PRJEB24849) | human gut metagenome | biome: human gut; feature: NICU; material: stool | host: Homo sapiens | place: USA: Saint Louis, MO | collected 2009-11-10 | reverse complement strand
GCCACACGCTTGACGCCTCCGGCGTGGATTATTCGCCCTCAACCCGCGCGCCGCTACCGACCACGCTGGCCTTTGTCAGGCTGGAAGGCGGACAGGCGCGCTATACCTTTTACGATGAGAATAGCGCCGGCAGAATGCTGACTGAAAGCGACCTGCCGACGCTCGGTGATGACGTATCTGCCGTCCTGTTCGGCTGCATCAGCCTGATAGCCGAACCGTGCGGCAGCGTTTATGAAGCGCTGATGGTAAGAGAGGCGCCGCGCCGGGTGATGTTCCTCGACCCCAATATTCGTGAAATCTTCATCCAGGACCGGCAGAAACACCTGGCGCGCATGATGCGGATGATTGCTCTGGCGGATATCGTCAAGCTTTCCGATGAGGACCTCGCGTGGTTTGCCGAACCCGGCGAAGAACACGCGGTCATACGCCGTTGGCTTGCTCTGGGACCAAAGCTTATCGTGGTCACCCGCGGGGCTGACGGCGCCGATGCCTGGACCGCTAATTTCCATCTTCATGTTCCAGGGATTCGCGTAACGGTTGCCGATACCGTCGGCGCCGGGGATACGGTCAATGCCGGTATTCTCGCCAGCCTTTCTCAGGCCGGACTCCTTGAGAAGCCCAAATTAGTGACACTGTCACGAGAACAGGTGCGCCGCGCGGTCGATCTCGGTATGCGCGCCGCCGCGGTGACGGTCTCCAGGCCGGGGGCTAACCCGCCGTGGGACCATGAGCTCTGAAGACGGAGGACGCCAACCCTTGTAAACCCCAGGCGACCGGATGATGGTCTGAAAATAGCGTTTATGGATGGACCATCATCTTTATTTATTGTGGATATGATTTATGTCCCAATTATTGAATGAAAGCTAAACCAGCTTCATTTAATCATGGGTTATTACCTACTAATCCATTAATATCAGACAATTAGATCGTGATCTATTTTCTGCCGATCTCGCTGACAGACATCAGGGACAGGACGTCAATAATGAAAAATACTCCATGGCTCGTGCGCTTACGTAATACCTCTATTCCGGAGCATAAGCTTCGTCCCGCGAAATGGCTGGCGCTGATTGCCCTGCTGCTGCTGCTGGCGCAGCTGATGGTCGAATCCCTGTTGCTCACTGAATAGAATCAGGGCACGCCTTCCCCAACGGAAAGTAGCGCTGATTGGCCACCACGAATTTTCTGTTTTTCCCTGCCAGAGCCGCGTCGCGATAGCGTTCGCCCGGCAGCAGATACAGCTGCGTGGCGCGTTCATCACTCCCCGCGCATCCCTGGTGAACAATCACCCGAAAAAACGTATTTCCGCTATTGTAAATCTCCCCCTGGCGTTCATCTATCTGCCACTCCAGGCGCTGCTGACGCGGCCTGACGACCAGAATAGTGCTCATCGCCACCACCGGCAGCACATCCATCTTTTGCGGCGTCGTCCTGAAAGGTATCAGCGTCACCGGCGTCTCTTTGAATACCACGCGATAATAGCGCTCCTGATTATCTTCAGGGCCTTTGTAATAGAGACGGAAATATTCACTGCTTCCCGGCGGTAAATTGAAGCGCAGCGGGGCGTAGAGCAGTTCGCCCTGATTAGGCAGAACCGGTTCATTCCCCGCGCCGGGTTTGGCAATTTTCCACGCCGCGATGGAGTACATATTATTGCGCGGCGTGTCGTTATACAGCGGCTGCGAGATAAAGGCTCGGTCGGAGGGCATCTCATACACGACGGCATTAAAAAACGCCCCTGCCGCCGCCAGCGGCGACGCGGCCAGCAGCATAGCAGCGGCTTTCATTAATCTGCCTCTCACTCGACGCCCAGCCATTTGGCAGTCACTCTGACCTCGCCGCTCGCGTTGACCGTTCCCATCCAGTCGCTGCCGTCGAGAGTGCGTCTGGAGCGCGGATCGTCCATCGGAAACAGCAGCTGCAGGCGGGTGGTGAAATAGTAGCCGTCATCAATTGCCGCATTCCACGGCGTTTGCGTCCAGCGCGCAGCGGTCATATCGATCTCCGCATCGATGCAGCTATTGCGGCTGGTGCGGGTTTCTCCGGTGGATGCCGTCCAGGAGAGAAAGGCCGGGATCGGCACCTGCCAGCCGCCCTCTTGCGACGTAAACAGGCAGTATGAGACACCATCAATAGAGGTGCCTTCGCCGATCACCTGAGCCGTCACCGCGTCCGCCATACGCTCGGAGGAGACGGTTACCTGATATTCAAAGCCGATCGGCGTCGGGTCGCCGATATTGCCCGACTCTTTCGGCGCAGCATTGCCGTCCGTGGACACAATACTGATCCCATACTCTTTCGGCAGAATATTGATCATACTCGACGCCGTAAACTGATAAAACCCGGACTGCGCGGTGTTACTGTTATCAAAGAAGAAGGTAAACAAATCGTCGTTATTGGTAATGCTAATTCCGCGCTGGATCAGGTTCTGGAAAAAGGTTTTCGAGAGGAACACATAAACGTACTGGCCTTCGGGGGTAAAGACGTTGCTATAGGTAGTGGAAGCGCTCCAGTTATACCAGGTGGATCCATTGCCGCTATATTTGATGGTTTTAGACGCCGGACTAAAGCCCAGCCTGGCGGTATCGACCACCATTTCAAATGACAGAGAAGAGGTCACCCGCTTGGTTTGACGATAGCGATACGACACCATTTTACAGGTCATCCCACTTTCGCCGCCGACGATACTGACCTCGCAGTGCTCGCTACCGATATTGACGCTGGGCGTGCCGTCGCTGGCAATCCAGATTTCCGCCAGCGCGCCGGTGCTGTTCAGCGTTAAATGCCCGACTTTAGTGGCATTGATGGTGTAATAACGCCACGTCGCGCCCGAGGCGAGATCCCGACAGCGCTGGCCGGATGCCGCATCGTAATTAGTTTTGGTGTAACAAAGATTGAGCACAAAGGCATCGCTCTCGCCAGGCTGACGGTTGCGCAGATATTCATACATTGCCGGGGAGAACGTGGCGTAGCCGGTGCCGCCATTGTTCAAAGAGCTTCCGGACATCGTATGATAAAAACCTTCACTATCAATGACCTCGCCGGAAATATAGCCCTGCGACGGGCAGTCGGCGCCGGTGGTCATACAGCGAATGCCGATAAACGGTGAATTCACCGGCGAGTCCGACAACCACATATCGTAGTAGTAGGATCGATAGCTCCAGCTGACGTAGCCCATATAGCCCAGACTGCGCTGCTTCGTCGAGTAGCGGGTCCAGACGTTTGCGCCGGAAAAGCGCGGGTCCAGGCTGCCGGGGGTAACGAAATATTCGTTATCGACATGGTTTTCAATAAACATATAGTCATTTTTCCCCGAGCCGCTGCTGCTGGCTTTCACCGCCAGGCTCTGGAATGACGTGGTCGCCAGGCAAGCGCCCAGCGCCAGGCCGCAAATCAGTTTACCAGGTGTCACGCTGCCCCTCCCCCTGTACCGCCATACGCATCTGCGCCTCGCACTGCAGGTCCCCCATCCACACCGCGCCGCGCGCTTCCTGCAGATTCAGCTCCAGCTCGCAGCGCTGTCCGTTTTTTTCGACCAGAGTGATGGTCGGATAGCGTTTATCAACATCCATGGCGAATTCTCCCTGTCCATCGGTGCGCCCTTTGCCGATGTGATTATGAATATCGAGGTGGGCGGCGACGGTGCCGTTATCGCGCCGAATGCGGCCAAACACCGTAACCAGCTGTTTTATCTCTGGACGAATAACGTCCACATTACCGGGATACAGCACCGCCTGATGGCTTCTGCCGCTGACGATATCCACGCTATCGGCGCTGCGTTTGTCATTCATCAGCTCCACGCTGTAGCGCCCATAGGCGGGCAGCGGAATAAAGTTTTTCTGGCCGCTGAGCGGGTAATGCTGGCCGTTAATTTTGGCAGTCATAGTGGCGTTGTCGCGGAAATCGGTATGGATCAGCACCCCCGATGTATGGCTTCCTTTGGCCGGAACAACATCTTTTCCGGCCCAGGCGACGCTGCCCAGGGTACTGAAATTGAGGTTGGTACTGTTATCCGAAGCATTGGTGGCGGATAGCGTGCCGCTGCTGTATTTAGTGTCGTAGCTGGCAAAACCATTGATCGCCCGTTTATCGCTGCGGTAGCTCTCGCTCTCTTTGCTTTTTAACCGCCGGGAAGCTGAGATGCCCGCCTGAGTGATGGCGCTATCGGCGAAGCGTTTTCTGAGCGCCATATTCGCCAGCATGTTGCCGTTTTCGCTGGAAACACCGGCGCTGAACCACGCCGCCAGCGGCAACGAAAAATCGAGGTTAATGTATTTATCCCGCGTGGTGTCCTGGTTGCGCTGATAGTGGTAATTCTGCACCCCGGTTCTCAGGGTAACGGTACCGTAGCGCCCCGACGCCAGCGTCTGCGAGTAATCGAGGTTGTTATAACGCGTTTTGTTACTGTAGTTTTCCGTACGGCTGAAGGTCAATGTGCCGAGGTAGGGCGTCAGCGATTGCAGCGGCAGCGTTGTCCCCCAGGTAAAGTAATCCCCTTTGCGCAGCGGTAAGTGATTGCCAATATGCGTAAATTCTCGCGAACCCCAAAGTGAACCATAGCCCGCAGGCAGACTCAGATTGAGGGTGGTGATGCTTTTCCTGCTGCCGTCGTTGGCCAGCAAAACCTGCTGATTAACCCGCAGACGTTCGTTGAACATCACATCCACTTCGCTTTCGTTTACGGCGTTGCTGTCGAAACCGTATAGCGTGGTTTTAAACCCAGTCCCGGCGAGCCAGGGCAGCGTGACCGCCGCCGCGCCGCCGCTAAGCCAGGTTTCCTGCTTCCCCTCGCGCCGGGCATGTTGTGGTCGATAGTCGGTTTTATGGTATTCGAGCATTCCGCCGAATACTTGCCACGACCAGCGCTCGGTGACGCTCGAGCGACGGGCGTAGGTTTTGTTAATCTGTTCCGTGCGGCTGCTGGCCACTTTGCCGTTGATCACAACCTGCACCTCAACCTGATATATGCCGAACGGCAGCGTTGCGGTATTGACTTCGTAGCTGCCCATCGCAAAGTTCTGAATGCTCAATAATTTGCCATCGCGCAGAATATGCACCTCGCCCGCCGCAGGTAAAAAGACGGTAATCGGCGTCAGGGACAGGGCGGTATCTTCAAGGCGCGAGTTGCTTTTATTGCCATAGCTCAAGCCGTAGATGCGGCTGGAATTCAGCGCGCTCATGCTGGCGATGGATTGTAGATTCCAGGTATCGACCATTCCCAACGCCAGGCGTTGGCCTGCCATATCGCGCTCATACATCGCCCGGTAGAGGTTACCGCTGCGGTCGCCAGAGCCGATACCGTAGAAAGAGCCGTTGATATTCACGTGGTGCTCGCGAAATGCCGCGGTGTTATCCAGCGTCAGGTAGCTGCTGGTGCCGTCGTAGCCGTTATAACGGTGATGATAAGTACCAAAGGTATAATTGAGTACGTTCGACGGCGCGCCGGCGGTTGAGTCGCCCAAAACGCTGTGCCTGGCAAGCGTCGTCGCCGCCAGCGCGCTGCGATCGACGGTCATTTCAAGGTAAAATGCCCGGACGTCGAAAGTGATCTGCGCCGCCCCGGAGAGACGCAGCGTCATATCCGCAGAAAATTGTTGGTCCTGCAGACCATTGACAATTTCCTCTACCGGCGCAGATAGCGACAGGTTATCCGGCGTGGAGAGCAGCGTCAGTTCGCGGATCGTCAGCGCCCCGTCCTTGGTCGCAATCAGCGCATCGGCGATTTTTTGCCGACTGCGCGACGGCAGCTCCGCCTCTTTGTAGCGGATAAAAACCGGTACCCGCATCCCCTGCTTAAGCGCATCAGCAAAAACGGGCGGAATAACATAATCCCCCACCCGCAGCAGCGTCGCTCTGCCCGCGCTTTCGTTGGCTGAAGCATCGACGGTACAGACGAGACATATTCCCGGCAGCAGCATTCCTTTTCTGAATAACCATCCTGACATCTGTAATTCTCTATTTGACGTGAATATATTTACCTTCGTGCCAGATACCGATTCGCGTCTGTTTATTCGCGACCTGCGTATGCGTTATTTTTGCGCTAAGTCCGGGCATCACGTAATAACGTTCACGGCAGCCCTCGCCTTTGTTTTTTTCAGGATCTTTACAGGGCCCATAGGAAATAACCCGGAAGGTCACATTGCCGGTATTCGTCACCGTATCGCCGCGATGCTGATAGTTAAATTTCGCCTTGCGCGGCGCCACCACCAGAATGGTGTTAATTTGCGCTGAGGTTGTCGCCATACCGTGACGTGAATTACTGCTGGCCTGATGATCGCTCACCGGTTCATCCAGCCACGACAGCCGGTAATAGCGCTCTTTATCATCTTCAGGACCATGATAAATAAAGCGGAAATGTTCTCTGGCGCCGGCGGGAAGAATCACGTTTGCCGGGGTAGAAAGCAACTCGCCGGGCTGTTCCATCGGAATAATTTTGCCCCCTGCCATCGGCGTAGAGAGGCGGTGGGCGCTGACGCTAACAAATCGCGCCGAGTCGCTGGCGTTATCGATCTCTTTCGCCAGCATCTGGTCATTGGCGAACATAATGGAGGTCACTTCCCCAACGCCAATCGCCGCCGCGCTAGCGCTGATTAACAGCGGCAGAAATAAAAATGGGTATAATTTTTTCATCATTAAAATAAAGGAGGGCTACCCCTCCTTATTGGCATATTTAAAGGCGATATTAGCTCTGAGACAGCGTCCACTCGGCGGTAAACTGCACCTTCACATCGCCGCTCCAGTAGCCGTCGGCAAGGGAAGCGAAAGGCGTCGCAGTGGTACCATTTGAGGTAGCGGAATCGACGGTAAACAGGAAGGCGCTCTGCGTGCTGGTGCGGTTATCTTTATCAGCATATCCCGCGATCAGCGCTTCCAGGCCTGCGGTAATATTATTGCTAATATCCATCATTTTCACCGGCGTGGATTTGGACAGCTTCTCACCGTTCCATGCCACGCCAATTTCCAGCGTTGAGTTATCCGTAGCGCGGGTCAGCGTGTTGGTCACCAGTTGAGAGGTTAAAACGAAATCGGACGCGTTCTCCTGCCCCTGAATGGTAATATCAAACGCCCCATCCTGTGAATTAAACGCTTTCAGACCTTCGGCATATTCAAAAGAGACGGAACGCAGCGGCGTAACGACCAACAGGCTGGTGGTATCTTTTGTTGCAGAAGCATCCCAGCTTGCCGTTGCGGAAGCCGTTACGTCCGCAGCCATGGCGCCGGAGCAAAAAAGAATGGACGTCGCGCATGCTGCCAGAAGAGACTTTTTCATTATATATCCTTAATAAACATTTCCAGATGTAGTGCTTTGGCGTTGCCGCCACAGAGATATTTTGCCCCGAGAGCAAAATAAGATTAATAACGGGCTATTAAAACGACGCTGCAGCGCTGAAGACATTCGACAAACGCTGAGCTAAATGTATATTGAAATTTCAATGCGGCGAAGTATAAATTCCCGACAGGCAGCTGTCTATTGCTGTCAAAAATAAGAATAATCGTCATTACATTCAGTAAAAGGCAACTGAGAGGATGATCTGCCGTGGTTTTAAAATAATCTGTTTAAGACTTTTCTCCTGACCATTGGCGAATCATCGCAGACCCCAGGATAAAACACGGCGTCGACCAACAGAAACAGCGCACAGGGATCGTTTTCAATCTGAGTTCAGTAGAAAAAAATGAAGGAATAGCCGAATGATGAATCAGGTAAACATTTCCCGGTGTAAATATATCCCCTGAAAGTTTCCTCCAGCAGGCTCTCATCATAAATATCGCTGGCGAAGAACAGTACAACAACCCATTCACCAGTACCGATAAGTTTAAACTCAACCCGGATTTGTGACAGGCATCTCAGTTTATCAACAATGGCTAGACAGAAAGAACTCAGACATGCTAGTAATTAATTCAAGCAAGGGAACGGATTTAAATTAAACACCATTTAAACCCCACCCGTAAGGCTGAAAAAATTAATTGATAATGGTTTGGGTAGCTGAACGATTATCAAAAGGGTAAGTGAATCGAAGGCCCTCAGAGACGAAAGTCTCTGAGGGCCTTTTTGTTTTTTTTCTATCTCAGGAGTCAAAAATGTCTAAAGAACGTCGTCTCTCTCGCATTTTCGCAAAAGATGGTAAATCAGTCACTCTGGCGCTGGATGGCTACTATTTTTCGACCAAAACTAATGGTATTGATAATACGATAAACCAGCTCCCGGCCCTCGTCGACAGCGGTCTGGACTGCGCGCTGGTGACCTGGGGCATGTTGAAAAATTTCCGTGAAGTTTTCAATTGCGTCCCCGTTGTATTACGCGTCGATAGCACAGTGAGTATTTTTGACAATACCGTTCCCGATACCACCCCCGTATTTTCCATTGAGGACGCGCTGAAAGTGGCGGCGGAAGGCGTGGTGTGCATGACTTTTCCCGGCGCGTTCAATGAGGAGAAAACGCATATCATGGCGATGCAGCTGGCGCAGGCCGCCGACCGCTGGAACGTACCGCTGATCGTGGAATCCCTGCCGTACGGCTATCCCGTCACTAGCGACGACTCCAACAATCCGGCCGTTATCGCCGCCTCTGCCCGCATTGCCGTTGAACTGGGGGCTGACGTGATCAAAACCCGCTTCACCGGCACCGAGGACGACCGGCTTATCGTCGAAGCGGCCGGCGTGCCGGTGCTGGCGCTGGGCGGGCCGAAAACCGGGATTGACGGTTATTTTAAATTTGTTCATCACTGCATGCAGGTTGGTGCAAAAGGCGTGGCGGTGGGTCGCAATATCACTCAGGACCCACAGCCGGCAAAAGTAGTAGCAGGTCTGAATGCCATCATCCATGAAAATGCGACAGCGGAAGATGCCTACAGCCTCTATATGGCTAAATAACATCGGATATTAATATGCTCTTAAATAACACCATCATTCCTTCAATCAGAAAATATAAACATTTTGAACAGGCGCTGGCCTGCGCATCAGAATACGTACTGTTATCCGAGGCGAATATTGGCAATCTGCAATCGTTGATCGGTAAATGTCATCAGAGTGGCAAGAAAGTGCTTATTCACCTCGAGCTACTGGGTGGTTTTAAACCTGACCAGGCGGGTATTAGTTTGCTCAAAAATTACTACAAGGTTGATGGTGTTATTTCGTCCAATCTCTCGGCCCTACGCTATGCCAAAAAAGAGGGATTGTTAACTATCTTCCGGGTATTGCTCATCGACTCGCGTTCGCTGGATCACTCCATCGATATTGTTAAGCATAACCCGCCAGATGCTATTGAAATCTTACCTGCTGAATATGCCTGCCAGTGTCTGGAATTGATTAGCCGGAATTTAAAAGGCTTTGACGTGATATTCATCGCCGGAGGCTTTGTAAAGCGGAAATACCTTGTAGATAAAATTTTCCATGCCGGATTTAAAGGCATTACCACCAGTGAACCCGGTTTATGGTAACTCATAAGGAGTCCACGCGAATGAAACAACACTATGTCATGGGCATTGATAACGGCGGCACCGTTACAAAAGCGGCGATTTACGATCGCGCCGGCAACGTGGTGGCCAGCGCGTCGAAATCAACGCAAATGCTGACCCCGAAGGAATTTCATACCGAGCGGGATATCAACGAACTCTGGGCGGCTAACGTCGAAGTCATTAAAAAAGCCATCGCGCAGTCGGGTATCGACGCCAGCCAAATCAAAGGCGTGGCGGTAACCGGTCACGGCAACGGGCTTTATATGGTGGACGAAACCGGTGCCCCGGTGCGCAACGGAATTATCTCCACCGATAGCCGGGCTAAGGCCTGGGTAGAAAAGTGGTACCGCGACCCGACGTTTGTTAGCGATATTTTGCCCAAAACTATGCAGTCTATCTGGGCCGGGCAGCCCGTCGCCCTCCTCGCCTGGCTGAAAGAGAACGAGCCTGAAACGCTGTGTAAAGCGCGCTACATTTTCATGGTCAAAGATCTGATTCGTTTTTATCTGACCGGCGAAGCTTTTCTCGAACTTACCGATATCTCAGGAACCAACCTGATCAACGTTCGCGACCGCGACTATGACGCCTCGCTGCTGGCCTGGTGGGGACTCGGCGATCTGCGCGATAAGCTTCCGCCCATCAAGCTCTCCACCGATTGCTGCGGTTACATTACCGATGACGTCGCGCAGCTCACCGGTTTGTGTGCCGGAACGCCGGTCTCGGGCGGGGTGTTTGATATCTCGGCGTCATCTGTCGCATCCGGTATCAATACCCTGGATAAGCTGGCAATTATTACCGGAACATGGAGCATTAACGAATACGTGACCGACCATCCGGTTATTGACCAGGATCTCTTTATGACCTCGATTTATCCGATTGAGGGCAAATGGTTAATTACCGAGGCAAGCCCCACCTCCGCCAGTAATCTGGAGTGGTTTATCAATAACTTTATGGAGAGCGATCGCACCGCCGCCGCTGCGCAGGGATCGTCAGTCTACGATCTGTGCAATGAGCTGGTCTCCACAACCACGCCTGCGGAGAGCCACCTGCTGTTCTTCCCGTTTGTCTTCGGTTCCAACACCATCCCGGATGCCTCTGCGGGGTTTATCGGCCTGAATAGTTTCCACAAAAAAGCGCATTTTTTACGCGCGATATATGAAGGGGTTGCTTTCAGCCACCTGTATCACACCGAACGGTTACGCAATATTAACCCGCAGCTCAGCCGCACCATTCGGATTGCGGGCGGCGTGACTAACTCAGCGGTCTGGCTGCAGATATTCGCCGACATTTTCCAGTCCACCCTGGAGATTGTCGACGTGAAAGAGCACGGCACGCTGGGCACCGCGATGACCGCCGCGGTGATGGTTGGCTGGTTTGATGACGTCTTTGCCGCCTCAAATGAGATGGTTCACGTTTCGCGAACGGTTACGCCGGACCCGGACAGCAACAAGGTCTATCAGGATAAGTATCAGCTTTACAAAAACCTGCTATCGGAAATGCAGTCTCCGTGGAAAAGCTGCAGTAACTACATCACGCATTAAGTGAGGAAAGTATGGATCTGAATTTACACCACCGCACGGCTATCGTTACCGGAGGCGCTACGGGCCTCGGCAAAGAGTTTGTCCTTTCGCTCGCCCGAGAAGGGGTCAACATCTGCTTCACCTATATGCGTGATGAGGAGCGCCCGGAACAGCTGATCGCTACGGTAAAAAGTAGCGCCAGCGTCGAAATTATTGCGGTGAAAACCGATCTTTCCGACGAGCATAGCCGGGAGAATCTGTTCGCGACCTGCCTCGAACGCCTGGGGAACGCCGATATTCTGGTCAATAACGCCGGGATCTGGCTGAGCGGTTACGTCACTGAAATCACCCAGCAGGAGTGGGATAGCGTGATGAACGTCAACCTGAAGGCGGTGTTCCACCTGAGCCAGCTGTTTGTCAACCACTGCCTGGCGAAAGATCAGGCCGGCAGTATTCTGAATATCACGTCTCAGGCGGCCTTCCACGGTTCAACCACCGGTCATGCTCATTACGCGGCCAGTAAGGCGGGTCTGGTGGCCTTCTCAATCTCGCTGGCGCGCGAGGTGGCGAAGCAGAAAATCAATGTCAACAACATCGCCGTCGGCATCATGGATACCGCGATGATCCGTAAAAACATTGAACAGAATCCTGACTATTACGTCAGCCGTATACCGGTAGGCCGGGTGGCCCAACCGCACGAAATTGCCGACATCGGCGTCTTCATGGTCTCACCGAAAACCCGCTATATGACGGGAGCGACTCTGGATGTCACCGGCGGTATGTTGATGCGTTAATTTATGGAGAATGATTATGAAATGTCTGGCAATTGCCGATCTGTTTATCAATGCAGCGATGATGGACGCGGGTCTGAAAGCGCTCAAAGATAAAGGTATTGCAGTGGAAGTACGCGAATGGTCGCACGAGTCAATTGAAAAACTGCAGGAGGATAATTTACTGGTTGAACAGCAAGGTTCTGAGGCGCTGGCGCTGCCTGCCGCTCTGCTTCAGGGTGCTGAGGAGACGGAGATCCTGATAGTCCAGTTCGCCCCGGTTAACGCGGCGGTATTCGACAAGCTGCCAAAGCTTAAATACGTCGGGGTGCTGCGCGGCGGGATTGAAAACGTTAATCAGGAGGAGGCAAAAGCGCGCGGAATTGAGGTGATGAACACGCCGGGGCGTAACGCCCGCAGCGTGGCGGAATTTACCGTCGGGATGATTCTGGCGGAAATGCGCAATATCGCCCGCTCACACGATGCGCTGCGCGATAAGTTCTGGCGCAAAGAGAGTCCTAACCACCGGGCCATTCCTGAACTGGGCGGCAAAGTGGTAGGTCTGGTCGGGCTGGGGCATATCGCGCAGCTGGTGGCTGGCTTCCTGCGCGGTTTCGGCAGCGAGATTATCTTTTACGATAAGTACGTCCCCGGCCATGAAAGTTATGAAAAGGTGGATACTCTCGACGAACTGGTGCGCCGTGCGGATGTGATTTCGCTGCATGCCCGTATGACCCCGGAAACGGAAAACCTGATCAACGCCCATCATTTTGAATTAATGAAGGAGAGCGCCATCATCGTCAACACGGCGCGCTCCGGGTTAATTAATGAAGGCGATCTGATCGCCGCGCTTCGGGCGGGTAAAATCATGGGCGCTGCCCTCGACACTTTTGATGACGAGCCGCTGCCGGACGATAGCGCGTTTTATTCGCTGAATAACGTCACGATAACGCCGCATATTGCCGGCA
>OJWI01000221.1_pt1 | contig 13363 bp, 8 predicted proteins | sample 1600411 | NCBI WGS metagenome assembly OJWI01 (sample SAMN04436940, study PRJEB24849) | human gut metagenome | biome: human gut; feature: NICU; material: stool | host: Homo sapiens | place: USA: Saint Louis, MO | collected 2009-11-10 | reverse complement strand
CCTGTGAACGCTTCTCTGAGATCTATCGTCGCGCCCGCGGCGTGTTTATCTCTTACCAGAACCGCAATAATCTCGACGATATTCTGCAAAACGTACCGAACCATAACGTTAAGGTTATCGTGATGACCGATGGCGAACGTATTCTCGGCCTCGGCGACCAGGGCATCGGCGGAATGGGCATTCCTATCGGCAAACTGTCGCTGTATACCACCTGCGGGGGGATCAGCCCGGCCTACACCCTGCCGGTCGTTCTTGACGTGGGCACCAATAATCAGCAACTGCTCGACGATCCGTTATACATGGGCTGGCGCCACCCGCGTATTACCGACGATGAGTATTACCAGTTTGTTGACGATGTTATTCAGGCGATTAAAGCCCGCTGGCCGGATGTGCTGCTGCAGTTCGAAGACTTCGCGCAGAAAAACGCTATGCCGCTGCTTAACCGCTATCGCCACGAAATCTGCTCCTTCAACGATGATATCCAGGGCACCGCCTCGGTCACCGTCGGTACGCTGATTGCCGCCAGCCGCGGCGCGGGCAGTCAACTGAGCGAGCAGAAAATTGTCTTCCTCGGCGCCGGTTCCGCAGGCTGCGGTATCGCGGAGCAGATCGTCGCCCAGATCCAGCGCGAAGGGTTAAGCGAAGAAGAAGCCCGCAAACGCGTATTTATGGTTGACCGTTTCGGTCTGCTCACGGATGCGATGCCAAATCTTCTGCCGTTCCAGAGCAAACTGGTGCAGAAACGCGAACACCTGCAAGAGTGGGACACCACCAGTGACGTGCTGTCGCTGCTTGACGTGGTGCGAAATGTAAAACCGGATATCCTGATCGGCGTCTCCGGGCAGCCTGGGCTGTTCACCGAAGAGATTATCCGCGAGATGCATAAGCATTGCCCACGACCAATCGTGATGCCGCTGTCAAACCCGACCTCAAGGGTGGAAGCCACGCCGCAAAATATCCTCAGCTGGACCGACGGAGAAGCGCTGGTCGCTACCGGCAGTCCGTTCGCTCCGGTAACGCTCAAAGGCAAGCAGTATGTCATCGCCCAGTGTAACAATTCCTATATCTTCCCGGGGATCGGCCTTGGGGTTATCGCTTCAGGCGCTTCGCGCGTGACCGATGAGATGCTGATGGCCGCCAGCGAAACGCTGGCGAAACATTCGCCGCTGGTGAATAACGGTGAAGGTCCGGTTCTGCCGGAACTGAAAGATATCCAGAGCGTTTCGCGCGCTATCGCTTTTGCGGTGGGTAAAATTGCCCAGGAGCAAGGCGTGGCGGTGAAAACCTCCGCCGAAGCGCTGCTGCAGGCGATCGCCGATAACTTCTGGCAGCCGGAATATCGCAACTATCGCCGGACGTCAATATAACCACTAGCGTAACCGGGAGCGTTAATGCTCCTGGTTACCTGGGAAATAATTCTCTGGTTCGCTATTTTTTGATATCAAATCTATAGCCCTGCCGGCGAATCGTCACGATGGACTCAGATGAATAACACGCCCGAATCTTTTTACGTATCCGCCCAATAAGGACCATTAGTGAACTGCTGCAATATAGCTCTCCTTCTGCATACAGCTGGCGCATAAGATCATCCTTGCTGGTAACTTTACCGCAGTTGCGGATTAATGTTTCCATAATAATATATTCAAAAGCGGTCAGATTTAACGTAACACCATTTACCGACAATTCCCGACGCGAAAGATTTAGCAGAAATGGCGGTATTGAGATTAATTCTGATGACAATCCATAGTTGCGGCGAAAAAGCGCATTGATACGCGCAACCATAATATCAATATGAAATGGCTTACGGATGTGGTTGTCCGCACCGGCGTTGAGGGCGTTAACGCAATCCTGCCAGCACTCGCCTGCGCTCATAACCAATATCGGTACAGAAACCCCCTGGCCGCGCCAGTCGCGGATCAGAGCCAGACCCGCTTCACTTGTCGCGTCCAGATCAATAATGGCGATGTCAGGCGGATACTCTACGATATAGTAATTCGCTTCCTTGACGTTTTGTGCATCATCGACGATATGCCCTTGCTGCGTTAGCTGTACTTTCAAATGATGACGCAGCAGAGCTTTATCCGCAAAGACAAGTATGCGCATCTCTCCCCCTATTTCGATAGTAATTAACAGGCGTGACCTTTTTATTTTGTAATAACTATATTGTGCGTCTGTTGCTGTACGTTAAGTAGCATGCGGCATTAAAAAGCCAATAAATGGTTTTTAGCGGTGATAATTAAATTTTTCATAAACCCGGCTCACGGCGAATAAAAATCCAAAGCGCTTTATAAGGATATAAAGCACCAGACAATTGATATAGTTATCTCAGGAAACGGCCTGGCTAACGTTTATTGAGGATAATCAGTCCTGCTGTCAGATTATCTCGCCAGGCTTATACAGACGAAACAAATATTAAACCACATGCCGTGGCTTATTCAACATTAGCTATTGATGATCAAAATCTAAGCAAACAGATTTATTTAGCAGCATGAAAACAGTGAGCCCGGTTTTTAAAGTATATAAAACCGATAATCATTTTATCTGAAGCATAAATAGCTATAAGTATGACAAATAATTGATTTTGAACCATTACAGTTTGCAGAAAAATAATGATATATATCAATTGGTAGCGGAAATATTCTTCTTTTCTGTCGAATCGATTATGAAATGAGCGAGATTGCGTAAGTTATATTGATTTCATGAATAATTCTTCTGCGTTATCGCTTTTGCGTTGCGCCAAAGCAGCGCTGCTAAGCCTGACAGGGTTCAAGCGCCCAGGATGTTAGTGGCAAAAGCGTGCCCGGCGTAAACGGATCGCTAGCCAAAACGGATTTCACCCATTACACTGCCTGCACCTATCAACTTACTGAATAAAAAAAGGAGGATCCCATGTCGTACCGTGAAATGTTTTTTTCACGTGCATTTGGCGATCGCACCTGCTCAAGCGTTATCGGTATCGTGCTGCGATAACTTCAGCTTGAGCGAAGAAACCAAAGACTGAATCCCTTCCCTCGGGCTTACCGGGTTATCGTCAGCGATGTTTGACGAGGCATAAACATGCCTGTAACTCTTGAGTAAGTTCACCATGAGTACATTACTAACTGCACAATCTCTCCATGTTGATACGGCGTTTGGCCCGCTGTTCACAAACCTCTCCTTTACCCTCAAAAAAGGCGACCGCATTGGCCTGATTGGCTATAACGGCTGCGGAAAAAGTACCCTGCTTAGAGTGCTGGACGGCACGATGATTCCGAATGGGGGCAGCGTGGCGCTGGCCAGCCACTGCCTGATGGCACGGGTGGAACAGCATCTACCCGATACGCTGTTAGCGCAACCTCTGCTACAGGTGGTCCTGGAAAAACTTCCCGCCCTTGAGCGAGAGAACCAGCGCTGGCAAGCGGAGCGGCTGCTGGCGGAGATGGGCTTTACGGCCGATGAAGCCCGGCAGCGGGCATCAACCCTGAGCGGCGGTCAGCATACCCGGCTGCTGCTTGCCAGGGCGCTGATTCAGCAACCGGATCTCCTGCTGTTGGACGAACCGGGAAACCACCTCGACCTGCCGACCCTCCTGTGGCTGGAAAGCTTCTTGCAAACCTGGCAGGGGAGTTTCGTTCTGGTGTCTCATGACAACATCTTACTGGATGCTGTAACTAATGCGAGTTGGATCCTGCGCGACAAAACCCTGCATGCCTTCTCCCTTCCCTGCAGCGCTGCCCGTCAGGCGCTGGATGAGCGAGATGCCAGCGATGCGCTGCGCCATAAAGCCGAGCAAAAAGAGATTGATCGGGTCGCCGCCAGCGCCAAACGACTGGCTATCTGGGGGCGCACCTATGACAACGAAGATCTCTCGCGTAAAGCTAAGCAGATGGAAAAGCAGGTTCAGCGCCTGAAGGAGAGCCAAACCGATCTCACCGCCGGAACACCCTGGCGGCTAACGCTGCGCGGCGACATGCTGCGGGCAGACAGGCTGCTGGAGATGGACCAGCTTCCCGTCCCGCCCGCGCCGGGTCTGCCGGTCCTGTTTACTGCGGGTCTGGCTCGTCTGAAAAGCGGCGATCGGGTCGCGGTAATGGGCCGTAACGGCGGCGGGAAATCCTCCCTGCTGCGTCTACTGTGGCGACATATGCAGCAGGAATCAGCGGAGGACGGCTTACGCCTGCACCCGCGGCTGAAACCGGGTTATTACGATCAGACCCTGCATCAGCTTGCGGATGACGACACGCTTCTCGACGCGCTGGAACCTTTTGAGCCGGCGGCGGACGCGCGCAAGCGGGCGCTGATCTCAGCCGGATTTAGCTGGGCTCGTCACGGGCAAAAGGTCGCCACCTTAAGCGGCGGCGAGCGTTCGCGTCTGCTATTTGTCGGCCTGTCTCTGGCCTGCTATAGCCTGCTGCTTCTGGATGAGCCAACCAACCATCTGGATATGGACGGCAAAACAGCGCTGGCAAGAACGTTGTGCGACTACCCAGGCGGACTGCTGCTGGTGAGCCACGACCGCGAACTCATTAACCATAGCTGCAATCGCTTCTGGCTTATTGACGAGCGCGGGCTGAGCGAATGGCACAGCGCCGAAGAGGTGTATGAGGTTTTACGCACCGCCGTTCGTTGTCCGGCCCCGGAGGTCGTGGCGGAGAACCGCCGCGAAGCGGAGGAAGACCATGATACGCTGCTGGAACGGTTAGTGTCGCTTGAGCAACTGCTGGCCGACGATCTGGCCCGTAAACCAAAACATCAAAAACCGCAGCTGCAGGCGCAGTGGCGTAAGGAGATAGCCACCCTCAACGCTTTGCTAAGCTAAATGTTGTTCCCCGGCGCAGCCCGCTGCGCCGGGATTTTACTTAGTATGAGTCGCCGGTCGCGGTTTGATTCGACTAAACTGCTGCTCGGTCATCGTCCTGCCCCACTGTTCGCCCTGCCACTCTTTATCCAGCGTGAAACTAAAGGATTCATACAGCCTGCGGGCGGCGTGCAGGCCGCTGAAGGTCCATAGCTGTACTGATGCAAAGTCCCGGCTATCGCAAAAAGCCATGGCTTCGCTCAGCAGGCGCCGACCAATGCCGCTACCCCGGCAGCTATCGTCGAGAATAAACCAGCGCAGATGCGCCTGGTTATTCCCCAGATCCTCGCCGTCAATCGCTACCGATCCGACAATTTGCTCGCCCTGAACGGCCAGCCAAACACGGTTGCACGGTTTATCGAGACGAGCTGAAAATTCCGCCAGCCCGCTGGCGACTTTACTCTCGAAAAAAGCACCAAACTGATAATGTTTTGCATAATACTCGCCGTGCATTTGCACTATGCGGCCAATCATTCCAGGCCGATAGCCGGTAGCGATATCAATCGTCTTTTTCGAGCCTGTAGCCTCGACGTCGCGGCATTTTTCCAGCGCCCAGGCCCAGGTTGTGAGGCCCTGAGCGACGCACTGTCTTTGCGCATCGCTCAGGTGTTCCAGCGCATCCACTACCCGCATAGCGCCGTAGGCGTTAATTTTTTTGACCGTCGCCGCACCTTGCGCCGTTAACGCAAGCTGCTTAATCCGCCCGTCGCGGGAGGACGTTTTTTCCCGGAGTTCCCCGGCGGCAAGCAGACGGGAAAGCATCCTGCTGACGCTAGACTTTTCCAGCCCCAGGATCTGCACCAGCTGAGCGGCCGTCATCGCGCCGCGTAGAGAAATTTCCACAAGCGTATGTACCGCCGAAGGTGAGTACGCCGTAGCGGCCAGCGTGGTGCTCATAAAGCCCAGTTCACGCACCATCAGGCGGGAAGCGGTACGAATTTCATCAACAAGCGCGGGTGAGTTCATCTGAGGTCAGCTCTGTCAGAAATAGTTGCATGATACAACCATTTTCTGCTGCGTGCTGTCAAGCCGCCGTGTTGCCTCCTCCCTGAACTGGCCTCAACTGAACGGGGTGAATGCTCGCACTTTACTCGCGCGTGACACCATGCCGATACCCACCTTGCGGGGAAAAGACGCCTGCCGGCTTTACCCGCTTTTGTACTTATTGCGGATTTTTCTCTTTCCACGCTTCCCATGCCGCTTTGATTTCCTGTTTCGCGGCGGCGGCATCGTTAAAGCCGTCCAGCTCGACTTTTTTGCGTCCGTCCGGCAGCTGTTTGTAAACCCGGAAGAAAGCCTGCAGACGCTCCTGCTCAATTTTCGGCAGATCGCTGATGTTAATCACGTCATCGTAGGTTGGATCGATTTTACTTGCCGGAACGGCAATGATTTTGTCGTCCTTCTCGCCGCCATCAATCATCTTCAGCACGCCAATCGCGCGCAGCTTAATCAGCGTTCCCGGGGCCATCGGCGCGCGGGTATAAAACACCACGTCCAGCGGATCGCCATCCCCTGCCAGCGATTGAGTGAGCGAGCCGTAGTTAGCCGGATAGGCCACCGGCATCGACTGGAAACGATCGGCGATCAGAAAGCCGGTTTTGGCGTCCGTTTCGTATTTGATAATGCCGCCCGCCGGGATTTCGGTTACGGCGTAAAACTCTTCAGGGTTGTTGTTCGGCTGCGGAAAATCCAGCACGTTTTGCGCCTCAACAGCGGTAGAAAGCAGAAGGCCTGCGGCCAGGAGGGTTTTCGCCAGATGCATTGTCATGTCGCTCTACGTTAATAAGAAATTGAAAAACAGAACGATAGAGATCGCGGATGAAAATTTCATGACATGCAAGTGACATAAATATGACGCGCAGAAACATAAGAAAAACTGTTCGAAAAACAAACAAAAGAAATCTTTAACCAGCATAAAAATCTATTATTACCTTGATTTATTGGCAATTTAAGCTATTGGTTAACATGCGTAAAAACAAATATTGTGTTAATACGCTTATGTTTAATAAGGAGAACAGAATGAAAGCTGCCGTCGTCACGCAAGATCATCAGGTCAATGTTACGGAAAAAACACTTCGCCCATTACAGCACGGCGAAGCCCTTTTAAAAATGGACTGCTGCGGCGTCTGCCATACCGACCTGCACGTTAAGAACGGCGATTTCGGCGATAAAACCGGCGTCATTCTGGGCCATGAAGGCGTGGGCGTGGTGCAGCAGGTCGGCCCTGGCGTGCACTCGCTCAAGCCGGGCGATCGCGCCAGCGTCGCATGGTTCTTCGAAGGCTGCGGTCACTGTGAATATTGTAACAGCGGTAACGAAACGCTGTGCCGTTCGGTAAAAAATGCGGGCTACACCGTTGATGGCGGGATGGCCGAAGAGTGTATCGTCATTGCCGATTACGCGGTCAAAGTGCCGGATGGTCTTGATTCTGCGGCAGCCAGCAGCATCACCTGCGCAGGGGTCACCACCTATAAAGCGGTAAAAGTGTCCCATATCAAACCCGGCCAGTGGATCGCCATTTATGGCCTCGGCGGGTTGGGTAACCTGGCCCTGCAATATGCGAAAAACGTTTTTAACGCCAAGGTCATCGCCCTTGACGTTAATGATGAACAGCTGAAACTGGCCGCAGAAATGGGCGCAGATTTGACCATCAATTCCCGCAGCGAAGACGCGGCCAAAATTATCCACGAGAAAACCGGCGGCGCCCATGCCGCAGTCGTGACGGCGGTCGCCAAAGCGGCGTTTAACTCTGCGGTGGATGCGGTTCGCGCCGGCGGACGCGTGGTGGCCGTCGGCCTGCCTCCGGAAGCCATGAGCCTGGATATTCCGCGCCTGGTACTGGACGGTATCGAGGTGGTTGGTTCTCTGGTGGGTACGCGCCAGGATCTGGCCGAAGCCTTCCAGTTTGCCGCCGAGGGTAAGGTGGTACCGAAGGTCACCCTGCGCCCGCTGGGTGATATCAACGCCATCTTTAAGGAGATGGAACAGGGACAAATTCGCGGTCGTATGGTGATTGATTTCCGCCGTTAATTTTCTCGCCTCTCTCGCTACGGGAGAGGTTCCATTTATCCCCTTATGCACGTAGCTCTGCTGCGCATATTTACATGATGCCCGGCAGAAATCCTTTCTTACGCTCATCATCGTTCAGCCGATAAATATCGAACCGGCTACCACCTTCATTAACAACGCTCTCCCCGCTATGCGCAGCCTGTGGTATGCAGGATATAAATGCTTTTTACGCAAATGCTTAGCGCAAATCCTTACTTCCTTTGTTAAAACGCGCGCCCGATGATGACTAAACAAGAGATAACAAAGGAATTCACCATGCACATCCGTTTTCGCCTGCCCGCGCTGGCGGCGCTATTTTTAACCGGCGCGTTTTCCGCCTGGGCCGCCGACGCCCCGGTTAAAGGCGGTACGTTAATCTATCTGGAGCAGCAGCCGCATACTAATCTTTACCCACCGGCCGGTGGCTTCTACCCCAACGGCGGCATTCTTAATCAAATAACCGATAAGCTCACCTGGCAGAACCCGAAAACGCTGCAGGTGGAGCCGTGGATCGCCGAAAGCTGGAGCGCCAACGCGGATAAAACCGAATATACCTTTAAGCTTCGCCCCGGGGTGACCTTCTCAGATGGCACCCCGCTTGACGCCAGGGCGGTCGCCAAAAACTTTGATACCTACGGCCTCGGTGATAAAGCGCACCGCCTGCCGGTGTCTGAGGTCATTAATAACTACGATCGCAGCGAAGTCATCGATCCGCTGACGGTAAAGTTCTACTTTAAAAAGCCCTCGCCGGGATTTCTGCAGGGCACCGCCACCATCGGCTCCGGGCTGGTATCCCTCAGTACCCTGGCGCGTAATTTTGAAGAGCTGGGCGATGCCCGCCATATTATTGGCTCCGGACCTTTTACGGTAAAAGATGAAAAGCCGGGGCGCGAACTCACTCTGGTCGCGCGCAAAGATTATCAATGGGGACCGAAAAATCTCAGCCAGCAGGGGCCAGCTAATCTCGATGGCATCACTTACATCGTTACCCCTGAAGATGGCGTGCGCATTGGCGCTCTGCTGGCGGGCCAGGCTGACTTTATCCGTCAGGTACAGGCCTACGATGAAAAGCAGGCCACCGGGCAGGGCTTTAAAATTTATGCTGCCCCCACGCGCGGCGTTAACGATAGCCTGAGCTTCCGGCCGGATAATCCGCTGGTTGCCGACCTGCGCGTTCGTCAGGCGCTGCTGCACGCCACCGACGCCAGGCAGATAGTCGAAACGCTGTTCTCCGCCAACTATCCGCAGGCGACCTCCGTCGTCGCCAGTACCGCCGCCGGGTACGTTAACCTCAGCGACAAGCTGGCTTTCGATCCGGCCAAAGCGAAACAACTGCTTGATGATGCGGGCTGGAAACCGGCTGCCGATGGTATTAGGGTCAAAGATGGCCAGCGGCTGGCCTTAACCGTCTATGAATCTCTGCCGCAACCGCAAAATAAAGAAGTTTTGCAGCTTGTCGCTCAGCAGTGGCGTCAGGTCGGCGTCGCGCTGGCGGTCAAAGCCGGCGATGCCGGCAGCCGTACGCTGGATAACCTCGATCCGCTGAAAACGCCGCTCATCGTGTCGGAAGTGGGCCGCGCCGACCCCGACGTGGTGAAAAGCATGTTTTTCCCCACTAACCGCGACGCGCTGCTGCAAAAAGGCGGCTCCAGCGACAAAGTACAGGGCTTCCGCGACGATAAGCTCAACGCATTGCTGAGCGCGATTTCAGCCGAAGTTGAACCGCAAAAACGGCTCCAGCTCACCGGCGATGCCCAACGCTATCTGCTGGATAATGCCTACGTGATCCCGATATTTGAAGAACCGCAGGTCTTCGCCGGCGCCCCGTGGGTGAAAGGCGTCAGTTTTGAAGCGGTAGGCCGCCCGTCGTTCTATGGCGCGTGGCTGGAAAAGCACTGAGGAGCCTGCGATGAGCCATTATCTTCTGCGGCGAACCGGCCAGGGTTTACTGGTGCTATGGGCGGCATTTACCCTCTCTTTCATCCTGTTACAGGTGCTGCCCGGCGATGCGGTACTGATCAAGTTTCAGAATCCGGATCTGGGGCTCAGCCCTGAGCAGATCGCCGAAATGCGCCTCGCCTGGGGGGCCGATAGCCCGGTGTGGAAGCAGTATCTCCACACCCTCTTCGCCATGCTGCGCGGGGATTTTGGTTATTCGCTGCAGGCCGGACTGCCGGTGAGCGCGCTAATCGCCAGCAATCTGCCGCAGACACTAAGCCTCGCGCTCCCCGCCTTTGCGCTGGCGGTGGCGCTGGCTTTTACCCTCGCCTTCGCCTCACGGCTGCCGGGTCTGCGCTGGCTAAGCAATACGCTGCAATCGCTGCCGGTGCTGTTTATCTCCCTGCCGACGTTCTGGCTCGCTATCGCCCTGATACAGCTTTTCTCCTTTCAGCTGCGCTGGATACCGGTGATCAATCCGGGACCGATTGAGGGACTCATTCTGCCCGTCGTCGCCGTCGCGGTACCGATTTCCGCTCCGCTGGCGCAGATTCTGATGCGCAGTCTGGATCAGGTTGCCGCGCTGCCGTTTGTGGCCGTTGCTCGTGCTAAAGGCATGAGCGAGACCGGCGTGCTGTGGCGGCACGTTACCGGCAATGCCCTGCTACCGGTGCTCAATATGGCCGGGCTGCTGCTAGGGGAACTGATCGCCGGAGCTCTGATTACTGAAACCGTGTTTGGCCGCGGCGGGCTGGGTCTGCTGACGCAGCAGGCGGTCAATAATCAGGATATCGCGGTACTGCAGGCGGTGGTGATGATCTCAGCCCTTGGTTTTGTCCTGATGAATCTGCTGGTCGACCTGCTGATGCCGCTGCTCGACCCGCGCCTGAAAACCGCTGAAGGAGGTGCGCTATGAGTCTGGTTGATTACGCAATCGCCGCCCGCCGCCGCTCGCCAGACTGGCGCACGCTACGCTTCCAGCCCGGCCTGCTGCTGGCCTGGGCGATTATGATCGTTGCTGCGCTGATGGCCGTTGTCCCGCAGATGTTTACCGCTTATAACCCGTTGGAAGGTTTCCCCGGCGCCCAGCGCCTGGCCCCCCAGGCGGGTCACTGGCTGGGCACCGACCAGCTTGGTCGCGATCTGTGGAGTCGAATCGTCTATGGCGCTGCCCATTCGCTCTCCGCTGCGCTGGCGGCAGTGGCGATTGGCCTGATCATCGGAACCGCGCTGGGTACGCTGGCCGGCGCGCTGGCGGGACGCGTGGAGTCGATCGTCATGCGGCTGGTCGACGTACTGCTGGCGATTCCATCCCTGTTACTGTCCCTGACGGTCATTATTCTGCTCGGCTTCGGCACCCTCAACGCCGCCGTCGCGGTCGGGGTGGCGGCAATAGCCAGCTTTGCCCGCCTGGCGCGCGCTGAAGTCGTACGCGTACGGCGCAGCGATTACGTCGAAGCGGCCTACGGCAGCGGCGGCACCTTTTTTGCCGTCTTCTGGCGGCATATTTTACCCAACTCGCTCACCGCGGTGCTGGCCTTCGCCACGCTCCAGTTCGGCCAGGCCGTTCTGGCGCTCTCAACCCTGAGTTTTCTCGGCTACGGCACGCCGCCGCCGGTACCAGAGTGGGGATTACTGATCGCCGAAGGCCGTAACTACCTCTCCACTGCCTGGTGGCTAACGACCCTTCCCGGTATGGCGGTGATTGCGGTCGTGCTTGCCGCCAACCGTATTAGCCGTCAATTTAGCGGAGAACGCCGATGAATGTTTTAACCGTAGAAAACCTACGCATCAGCTATCGTTCGCAGAGTGAATGGCGTGAAGTCGTGCATAACGTCAGTTTTCAGGTAAAACGCGGCGAAATGCTGGCGTTCGTCGGCGAATCCGGCTCGGGCAAAACCACTACCGCCCAGGCGATAATGGGTCTGCTGGCGGAGAATGCCCGGCGCGACAGCGGGCGCATCAGTATTAACGGCGAAGATATTAGCGGCTGGTCAGGTAAACGCCTCGACGGCCTGCGCGGCGCGCGAATTAGCCTGGTACCCCAGGATCCAGGCAACTCCCTCAATCCGGTGAAAACCATCGGCGCGCAGGTAGGTGAAATTCTGCGCCTCCATCAGAAACGCAGCGCCGCGGAACGTAAAACGCAGGTACTGGCGCTGCTGGCTAAGGTTGGACTGAGCCACCCGGAGCAGCGCTTCGATCAATATCCGCACCAGCTTTCAGGCGGCATGAAGCAGCGAGTGCTGATTGCCATCGCCATCGCTCTGAAACCGGATTTAATCATTGCTGATGAGCCAACCAGCGCCCTTGACGTGACGGTACAGAAGCGGATCCTCGATCTGCTGGATACCCTGCGCCGGGAGTCCGGCACCGCGGTGCTGTTCGTCACTCACGATCTGGCGCTGGCAGCCGAACGTGCCGACCGCCTGCTGGTCTTTCGTCATGGCGAAATTCAGGAGCAAGGCGCGACCCGCGATGTGGTACGGACGCCGCAGCATGTCTATACTCGCCAGCTGCTCAGCGATCTTCACGGCCCGACGCTGACCATGGCTCCCTCCGGCGGTCGCGTACTGGCTACGCCGGCGATTCGCGTCGACGACATCAGCAAGCGCTTCTCATTAGGCCGGGCGCATTTGCAGGCTCTGGACGCCGTGAGTTTTGAGGTTAAGCGCGGCTGCACGCACGCGCTGGTTGGTGAGTCCGGTTCCGGTAAAACGACGCTTGCGCGGATCCTGCTGGGATTCGAAAAGGCGGATAGCGGCCAGATTGCCATCGATGGTATTGATGCCGGGCATCTCAGTCGGGAGGCGCTCCGCCAGCTACGGCGTAAAATTCAGTTTGTCTATCAGAACCCCTTTGCCTCTCTTGACCCACGGCAAACGCTGTTTGAAATCATTGAAGAGCCGTTAAAGAACTTCGACCGCTTCAGCGCCGGAATACGACGCCAGCGCGTCGAAACGGTCGCCGCTCGCGTGGCGCTCGCTCCGGAGCTGCTGTCGCGAACCGCCCGTGAGCTATCCGGCGGGCAGCGGCAGCGGGTGGCTATCGCCCGCGCCCTAATCCTTGAACCGACGATCCTTGTCCTCGATGAAGCGACTTCGGCGCTGGACGTTACCGTCCAGGCGCAAATTCTCGCCTTGCTGCAGCAGTTGCAGCAACAGCTGGGATTGACCTATCTGTTTATCACCCACGATTTGGCGACGGTTCGCCGTATCGCCCACAGCGTGACGGTACTGCGGGCGGGCCAGGTTATTGAACATGGCGATGTGGGCCGACTGTTCAGCGCTCCGCAGCATGAGTATACCCGCGAGCTTATTGCCGCTATTCCCCACTTTTCCCCCTCGAACAAGGAGGTCGCATGACGCGTAAACGACTGGGTTTTTTCACTCGCCTGCTGGACCACGTCGCGCCAGGTGAGCGCTATCGGCTGGCTACCGAACAAATTCGCCACGCCGAACGACTGGGTTTCGACAGCGCCTGGGTCGCTCAGCACCATTTTCATGAGCACGAAGGCGGCCTGCCGTCGCCGCTGGTCTT
>OJWI01000215.1_pt1 | contig 13515 bp, 8 predicted proteins | sample 1600411 | NCBI WGS metagenome assembly OJWI01 (sample SAMN04436940, study PRJEB24849) | human gut metagenome | biome: human gut; feature: NICU; material: stool | host: Homo sapiens | place: USA: Saint Louis, MO | collected 2009-11-10 | reverse complement strand
AAGTTGAAGCGGATAAATATATTGAATTGATAACGAATTGTCGCATTAAATATGTCACTGAATCTAGTTTTTTTCAATTAATGTTATTTGTTTTGGAAAAGAGACGTTTTAGTATTTTACAAGCTGCTGAAAGTCTCTCTTACAGTGAGTCCTATGTTTATAAATTAATTAACAAATTAAAACAGTTTTTTAAGCAAGTTGATGCTGGTTTTCAATTAGAAAAAAAGAGTGAAGCAATTATGCAATTAGAGGGATGTGAATCAACTATTAGGCTTTTTCATTATCTCTCTGTAGTTGCTGCTACAAAAGGAAATTATTGGCTTGTAAATACGATTACAGAAAAAGAAATAATTAACACGCGCCAATTCGCACCTACAAATAGATGTGAAAAATTATCACCAGTAGGCAAAAATAAAGTGAATTTTCTTTTGGCTATTTATCGATCGGCACTGAAAAGTGATCATCGCTTGGCTCCGTTGACTCAAGATATATTGGATTTGGGAGAAATCATTACGGATCACCATGAAATCAATTTACTTCAAACTTACTTGGGAGAGAAAGATATTGGAAAGAAAAGCTCTCACAATGAACCAATCCATCTTTTATTTTTAGCAAACTATTTTATAGAAGAACTAAGAACAAAGGATGAAAAAATTCAAGCGGGTAAACGAATGTCGGGCTTTGAAGGAAATGCTCTTATCAATAGTTGTATTGAAGTGATCCATCAATTGCAACAGAAAATTAATTTCCCAGAAGAGCTACAGTACCTATTATTATATAACTTGTGTAGTCGAGTAATTGTTATTCATTACTTACAGTTATACAAGTTCATGCCCTTGTTCAAGTTTCCAAAACTAAATGGAGAAATGGACTATTTTGTTGAGTCATGTGTAGCTAAAGGCTTAGCCAACTATCAACAAGAACCATCATTTTCAAAATTAGTTGGTAGTTTAACGCAAATCATTTTAGGCTATCTTAGTTTAATATTTCCTTATCCACAAAAAGTATTTGTCGAATTTTTTCATCGTCCAGAGTACAAATCAATTATTGAAAATGCGATTGAAACGATGTACAATGCCAACTCTTTGCAAGTAACAGATAATTATACTGAAGCAAATATTGTCGTCTCGGATACTGGTGGTTATGATAAAAAGTATTATTTTCACTTTAAAGATGTTTTTGATCAAGCTGCTTGGACAGAATTAGGTGCATATTTGAATCAATTGGTTAGTAATAGAATTATTGAAAATCATCATTTATCGGTGGATGATATCTTTACTTCTTATTCGTCAAAAAGTGAACAATAAAAGAGCTTTATAAATAACTTTAAATAAAAAAACTTCTAATACCCATGCTTAAACTATGGGCATTAGAAGTTTTTTTGTGGCCGAAAAAGCAAATTATCCTAGAAGAACAAAAAAATACGTTAGGAAGATAATCAGAAGTTTTATTGTCATGCTACGATATTGATACTTGATAAACAAGTGAATAACCTTGGTTTCGCAGGGACAGGTAAGAATTATCATGAGCAGTTATTCAAATAAACGAATTATTTTTATGTTATTGGAGGAAATAGTATGAAATGGTTTTACCAAAAAAAAGTGAGTTTTATATTTTTGATATTTATTTTTCTTTTATTCCCATTAAAAGAGGCGGATGCCAACGCACAAATCACATCAAAGGACTTTTCTGTTGAGGAAACGACTAATTCAGTACAAAACTCTTCAAATAACATAATACAAAGTAGCGATACAACTCAAATGGATAGTGTCGATAAAAATAAGACAACAGAAAGTGGATTTTCATCAATGACTTTGTCTATTCAGCAAGAAAAGACCATTCCATTGAAAGTTAATCAAGAGTTAACTTCAAAAATGATAGAAGATGCTGTGACTATAAATAACAAACTAAAAGATTCTACCTTAGAATTTATTCCAGAAGAGCACCTGTTTCAGACAACTGGAGAGAAAAAAATAAATGTGAAAGTAATCGAGAAATTTGATGGGAATTCGAAAGAGATAGAAGAACCGATTACTGTATCTGTAGAGCGAGCACAAACGATTACTGCAGAACCAAATCCTCAATATTTAGTTTTAGGTAGCGATAGTAGCATGTGGGATAAATCGGATTTTGTTAAGTGGGTCAGCATTGATGGAAAAGAAGTAGGTAAAAATGATTACGTCGTGGATTTGGTGACTATCCCTGAAACGGATACAGTTTACCAATCAAAAATTAAAGTAAAATTATCAGACAGATGGCGAACAAAATCAATTTTCATCGATGTTCCCATTAATGTTGTTTGGGGAGAAAGTATCCTTTATCAAACAAATACTGCTTATATTGATGAAAGGTCTGCTGCAGCATTCACACTCCATATGTACAACAAACCATTTATTACTTCTGCAATTGGGCTATCAAAAAGTACTAATGACGAATCACGTGTATATTCAGGTTATGGTCTTCTTCCTCAAAATTTATATTATACATTTAATTGGTTTGACTTATCGAATGTGCCATCTTATCTGATGACAGAAGAAGCAAAAGGAACGAAATATATAGAAGCGAATGCACAAGATAATGTTGGTATAAAAATAGATTCTTGGGGAAAAAATCGCCAACAAACGGTTCACTATGGAGATGTCGTTAGAGCTTGGTTAGCTATTCCTGATTGGAATTGGCTCTATCATGATAATCAAAGAGCATTGTATAACCAAGGAAAAAATTCTGTATATTATGAGATTACACCTACTGGCTATAAACCATTGAAAATTAATTTAGCATCTACGAAAAAACAAAAAATTTCGATAGGTGCTTCAGATAAAGAAATTAGTAACAGAATTGATCAATCCATCGATTTACCTGAAGGGCTAACTGCTCGTTTTGTTAAGTTTCCTCCAAGAACGAAATTGGGGGATAGTTACGGTGTCATAAGGGTGAGTCAAAAATTGAGTACAGGGAAAACTATTGAATACGACTATTCAGTACCTTTTGAGATTGTAAAAGATCAAATGACTGTGAAGTTTAAAGAAGATGCTAGCTATATTCTCGGACAGTATACCGCTGATTTTGACTATAAAAATTTCATCCAAGAAGTTAAGGTGGGGAACAAAGTACTGAATAAGAATGAATATGATGTAGCAGTATTATCCCAAGTAGAGAGTGAAATTCAGTATATTGGTAAAAATGAAATTCGTTTAAGGGTGTCCTCGGGGCAAAGTACCAATACGGTAGAATCTATAGTTCCAGTAAATGTTAGTTGGGGACAATCGATTGCTTTTGGCGGACTTGAAATTTCAAGTCTTCCTTCTTCAGAAGCCAGAACCACGGGAGCATATACGTTACAGTTAAATGATAAACCGCAAATAGTTGCTACGCCGGGAAACCGTGAAGGTCTAAATAGCCAAATCCATTATTACTTTACAAATGAAGACTATTACAAAGTAGATTATTTTAATATGCGTACAAGTAAAAAGATAAAAGATACTGACAAAGGGGATAAAAGTGTAACCGCCCAAGGACAACAATATCCACGTGAACCAGTAAATCAATGAGGCAGAGTTGATGTCAATTATGGAGATATCATCCGTTCCTTCGCGGCAGAAAAAGATCGCCATTGGGTGTATGAAGGAGACGAACAAAAACAATCTTTCGCTCGCAAAAATAATGATTATGTCTACTATGAAATTACCAAACAAGGTTATTCACTCTTAGAGATTAATCGTTTAAACACAAAGAAAGTCAAAGTTCCTGTGAATTCCTCAAAAGAGTACCTGGACTCAATCAAAGCTAGCTTTTTTACAAATCTTGATTCCAACAAAATAAATGTTATGGGATTTAGTAAATATCCAGATACTAGTAAACCTACCTCTAGTGGTACACTTGAAGTTTCTGAAAAATTAACTACAGGTAAAACAATCACGTATTCTTATGAGGTAACAATTGGAACAACCTATACAATTAGGGAACAAGCAGTAGATGAAAAAAACAATCCTTTATCGAAAGAAAAAATAACTGTCTTAGATTCTACAGACGCCTATCAGCCGAAACCTGATAAATTTCTTGATAACAATGGGACAATCTATAAATATTTTGGCTACAGTTATACAAATGATTCTAATTCACAACAAGAGACAATTGTTGGAATGCCAAATCAAACATTCCGCAGTAATACTAAAATAAAATACTTTTATAGAAATACCGATAAACTTATAAATGTGACACTCCCTACTGACTTAGTTTTTGGAACCTATAATAGCTCGAAAAAGGTTACAGCTAAAAATTATCAAATACGAAATAATTCAGAAGAGCTAAAAACCAATGTCATTTTTGAAAAATTTGAAAAAGTTCATTCCAATGTAAAACTACTAAGTAATACAGAAAAAGAACCAAATAAAGAAGAAAACAGTGCAAAACTGAACCTTTTAATTGATAATCAGCCAGCTATTAAAGGACTAAATGAAGCTACTCAAAGTCAAGGAATCAAAGCATTGGCACCACAATCTGCAACCAATATATCGATTGATGGTCAATATTACGGCAAAATGTCGGAAAAAAATATTGTGGAATATAAGACTAAGTTAAAATTTAAAGCACTGGCAGATTAGGAGGAATTACTATTTTAGAAAAAATAAAACAACGAAAAAAAATAATCATTCTTATTTTGTTAGTTCTTCTTTTAGGAGGCGTGGCTGCCTACAAATTTATTTGCAATCAGCCACGAGAAATCATTGGTGGTTCATATTTGCCTGATGAAAAAGATGCGAAAAAAATGTCCAAAGAAGAGCGTAAAAAAGCCAATGAAAAAGAGGTTGACGAATCAAAGTTCACGTTGAGTATTTATCCAGAAGCAACCTTTAAAAATGGTGAGGCAATCGGAGATATCTACATCCGTAATGAAGTCGAAAATGCTTATCCAATTGCTGTTGAAATTGTTGAAGATAAAACAGGCGATGTAATTTACAATTCAGGTGCAATTCAACCAGGCTATGAAATTACTGAAGGAAAATTAAGTAAGAATTTGGCAAAAGGCAACTATATCTGTACAGCTAATGTTTCAATTTATGATCAAAAAACAAAAAAATACAAAGGTCAAACAGCGGCAGAAATCCAAATTGAAGTAGAAGAATAAGGAGGGATTCGATGCTAAACTTAAAATATCAAAGATTTTTACTATAAAAATTCTGGTTAATAGTAGTGGAAATCTGAAAAAATATAAGAAAGAGGTAATTAAATTATGTTAAATAAAAAAATGCTTGTTAGTTCAGCAATGTTAGGTGTCTTTAGTTTAGGGTTTGCTGGTCAAGTTTTGGCAGCAGAAGGCGATACGCAAACGATCAATGGTTCAGAAGGAAAATCAACAACAGCGGATGTGATTACGCGAGGTATTTTGGGAGATACTGATTCAACAAATCCAGATACGCCACTACCAGAAGGCGATGATCGTTGGGTTAGAGTAACTTTACCTACGGCAGTGGTTTTTGAATCTGATAAGGATAAGGTAAACATTTCTTCTCCAAACAATTATAAGATTGAAAATGAATCTGGTCGTCCTTTGAAAGTTGATGTATCAACTTACGAAGTAACTGGAGGAAATGGTGTAGCAGCTTTAAGTACCTTGAATATTAAACGTTCAACAGGTTATGCTGGTAATCAGACTGTAGCATTGGTTAAAAATGGCGCAAGTAAGCAAAAATATACAATCGATACCGAGTTAGTTCGTTTGGCGAATAACAGAGGAGACTACGGTCAAACAAAAGGAACGGGTGCAAAATCAACGAACTTCGAATTTACAGGAACGATGGATAAGTCAAAACTAGCAAAAGATCAAAACTTTGTAGAATCTAAATTAACCTTTAAATTTACACCATTACGTATGGATGGAAAAACAACCGCAGAAGCAAACAAATAAGCAAAAAAAAGTGGTAGGAGGGAGAAGCAGTGAGCAAAATAAAACGATTTGTCTTAATTAGTATCTTCTCTCTCTGTTTAGCGGTATTTGTATTGCCAGTTTTTGTAATAGCAAGTACAGAAACAACGATTCATGTAACTGGAAATTTGGATCCGATAGATACAGAGGGAACTCAAGATTCTCCAAAGCAAGAAGAAACACTTGATAGAAAATTAACGGTTTTAAGAAAAGGAAATTTACCTAAAACAGGAGAAGTGAAAAATACGATTGCATTATTAGTTGGAGCAACTGTGGTCTTTACAATAATAGTTGCATATGCAAAAAATAAAAAGATAAATAAATGAAACTCGTTCATTATACTAATAAGGATTTATTAAAAGAGACATGAGCAAATCGTGTCTCTTTTAGCCTTATCTTTAGTTAAAAAAAGTAATGGGAAGTGAAGAGACGTATGAAAACAAGGAAATTTAAAATGTATAGTTTTGCAGTAATGTTATCTGTGGTAAGCGTTAGTTTAATTAGCTCTGTCGCACATGCTGAAGGAGAAATGATTGAAAACAGAATGGTTTTGTCTAGTAATGATCAAATCCAAATTTTGGATGCGACCCAGGCCCCTTATCGTTCCGTCTGTTTTCTTTATATAAATAACAGCGTTAGAGGTTCCGGTGTAGTCATCGGAAAAAATGCTATTTTAACAACAAGGGAAGTAGCGTCTGCTGCAGAGAATGGCGAGTCAATTAATATAAAAGTAAATGAAGGAAGAACATCCAAAAATGACTATAACGGCACGTTTTATGGAAAAGAAATAAAGTATAGTCCGGATAATCAAGACATAGCCATTGTATATTTAAATCCAAATGATAAAGGAAAAAATATTGGTGATGAGGATTCGATTGTGAACTATATTAGTAGCTCAGGGATTCAAGAGGATGCACTAGTAAAAATTATTGGTTACCCAGTAAATAAACCTTTCGCTACTATGTGGGAAACGACAGGAACAGTAATAGGTGAGAAGAACGAGATGATTTATTATAGTGGAAGTGCTGGAAATGAAAATTTAGGTTCACCAGTTTTTAATGAGAAAAATGAATTAATTGGCATCTATTCAAGTAAGACATCAAAAGGAGAAGGACTGTTTGTTCCCCTGAAACCTAGGCTGTATGAGTTTATCAAAAAAAATGTAGATGCCCCACTTATTGAAGGTGATACCCAAACAATTGAAGGGAAAGAAGGACAGCCTCTTGCAGAAGTCGACGCCCGAGGAAACTTAGGAGAAGTTGATGCAACGAATCCGAATCTACCGCTGCCAGAAGGGGATGATCGCTGGTTAAAAATTACATTACCAACTGCTGTTGTTTTTGAATCAGATGAGTCGAAATCTAAAATTACTTCTCCAAAAAATTACAAAATTGAAAATAAATCAGGACGACCTGTCAAAGTCGATGTTGCCTCGTATGAAGTAACTGATGGTGATGGTATACCTGCATTGACAACGTTAAATATCCAACGGACAGCAGGTTATGGAGGGAATCAAGCAGTTTCATTGATTACCAATGGTGCAAAAAAAGCTAAATATGATATTAACACAGAATTTGTTCGCTTAGCGAATAATCAAGGCGATTATGGTGACATCAACGGAACCGGAGAAAAAGCGACAAACTTTGAGTTTAGCGGAACCATGGATCAAGCAAAACTAACGAAAAGTCAAAACTTAATCGAATCGAAATTAACTTTAAAATTTGTACCATTACGAATGGATGGTAAAACAACTGTTGAAGCAAAAGAATAACTCAACTATTCAGCAATAAAAAGATAATAAAGGAGTAGCCATGAAAAAGAATATTTTTTTACCGATGTTGTTGCTTTTCTTCGCAGTTTTTGGCTTCCAACAAATAGCGCAAGCTGATACAATTACACAGGAAATCAAAAGTTTAGAAGAGCCAAAATGGGTTTTTCAATCAGGAGCCTCACGAGCAAAAAATCATGATAGACAAGACTTAGGAATTGTGATGTCTCCTGGTTCAACCATTAAAATTCGTAAAAAAAGAACAGATGATGGATATAAGGAACTAAAATTGTGGATTTTAGGGAATAATCGTAACGAAGAACAAGAGATTACGTTAACCACACAATGGAAAACAATTAGCACAAACTATGCTGGTGTACCATTTATTAATACGCCATATGGTAAAAATAAAACGGAAGTAGAATATGAAACGACAGGACCAATAATAACATTACCTATTTATAAAACAACAGAAGAAGAAACCAAATTTTTTGAAACGTGGGATACATTAAAAGCGCCGTTTTCTTTGATAAAGGGACATAATTTTCAATTATTAGCACCTCTAAAAGAAAAAGAAAAAATTAAAAAACTACCAACGTTTAAAAACTTAAATGAATATATAGCTTACCAAGAGGAAATTATAGATTATTATGATGAATTGATTGGATTATCCTCTGATCAGACAGGAATCAATAAAAAACCACTTAATCGCTTTTTCTTAAAAGCTGATGGTGGTGTAAAGCCAGGTGTAGGCGCGTTTTATAGTGTGAATTATACAGCGAATGGAACTGCATCTGTAACAAATATGTGGATGACTAGAAACTCTTGGGGGACACTTCATGAAATTGGACATGCATACCAGCCTTCATATAATAATAAAGGAATCTATACAGGGGAAGTTACTAATAATTTGATGGCAACCTTGTACTTATCGAAATATATGGGAAAAGACTACGTAGAAAACGTATCTCCATTATTTAGAAATGGAAAGAAAAAAACCGTAGAAGAAAAGGTTTACAGGCAAATATGGGAAGAAGGTGTTCGTTACAATACCCTTGGAAATGACCATTGGACACGACTAATATTATTAACTTCAGTCATTCAAACAGGTGGTCCTGAAGCTTGGATTAACTTAAATAAAGAATGGCGAGTTGCTACCAATCAAAAAAATGAGCTGATCACGAGTATGCAAACAGCAGAATATTTTAATTATTTTTATAGTAAAGAATTTCAACAAGATTTTACGCCTGTGTTTTTACAATGGGGGATTACTTTCGATAGAAGCCGTGTTGAAGCGATAAATCGCAGTAAAGAATATTCTCCAGTTGCTCCAATCGCAGCTGTTGTTCCCAAAAATAGATTAAACGAAGCAACACAACAATTACCTGGGAGCATTATGGACTCTGTCACAAATGTTGTTAGTAATCATGAACTAAAAAAAGTCAACTTGGCTGGTGGCTCTTTAACTATTCAGCTTAAGATAGATGATTTCAATCAAATAAAAGGGCAAAAATTAAGAATTAAAGATGGTAAAACGATTGTTAAGGAAGTAGGGATTGACTCGCCAACAGTTAAAATTGATCATCTTGAAAATGGCGCCTATACTGTAGATTTTCCTAAGACAAGTAATATCTACGAAATAGATGATTATTATGTGTATATTAAAGATGCTCAAAATCAGAAAGTCATTAACTTTAAACGCTACGAAAAATCGAAACTATTAGATGAAACAATTATGTTTAGAGGATTAGGGGATAGAGAATTTGCTAAATTTCAAACAAATTTTAATCTGGGTATTGGAACGTTTAATGTTACAAGCGATCAACCTCATTCTTATTATCCTAATAAAAAATATGCAGCGATTGATGTTCAGAATGAACAAGGAATCTCAGTTTTTTCAAAAGAAATGGACGGAACTAAGGTTAAAAAGAGTTTTGATACTTTTCCATTAAAAGAAGGCTATAAAGTTGCCATTTTTCATGATGAAACAAAAGGACGATTGGTCTCAAGCACCAGTGATTTAATCAATAAAAATAGTAAGACGAATACCTTTGTAGTTAAAAATAATCAGTTGATGAATGTGGTAAAAGGCGACGATGGTCAAAAAAGACTTGAACAAAAAATTGACGAAGCAGTAGCTAACCTTAAAAAAGATCCTGAACTAAGTGAAGTTGATCGTTCAAATGAAAAAAATCAAATTTATCTGGGCATATTAGATTTACCTGATGAAAAACGAGAGCAATATCTTGAAAAATATCAAGACTTTTTAGACATTAAACCAGGTAACATTATTATTAATTATGCGGATGAAGCCGGCAAAAAATTATCTGAATCAACGATTTATAAGAACGGCCGTTTTGGTGAAATACTTAACCTAGAACCAAAGAAGATTGAAGGTTTTAACTACGTAACAACAGGGAATAAGTTGAGCTTCAAGTATAGGTTAGAAGAACAAGAAGAAACACTTGTTTATAAAAAAATCACAGAGGATAATCTCACCCAGACAATTGAGGGGAAAGATGGGAAGACAATAGCTGAAGTAATCACCCGAGGGAATCTAGGTGAAATTGATTCGACCAATCCTGATACACCACTGCCAGAAGGAGATAATCGTTGGCTTAAAGTAATATTACCAACAGCTGTCGTTTTTGAATCTGATCAAGATAAAAGTAAAATTACTTCGCCTAAAAAATATCAAATTAAAAATAAGTCGGGACGTCCTATCAAAGTGGATATCTTAACCTATGAAATTATGGGCGGTAATGGTGTACCAGCATTGAATACGTTAAACATTCAGCGTTCAGCTGGGTATGAGGGAACAACAGTGATACCTTTAGTAAATAACGGCGGCACCAAGAATAAATATGATATCCAAAAAGAGTTTGTGCGCTTAGCGAATAGTCAAGGGGACTATGATCAAATGAAAGGCACTGGTATTAAAGAAATAAGCTTTGAATTTACAGGAACAGCGGATTTGTCAAAATTAGAAGAGGAACAAAATTATATTGAATCTAAGTTGACGTTTAAATTTATACCATTGCAAATGAATGGGAAAACGGTTGAAGAAATAAATAAGTAGCACGAAATATGAAAATAGCAGCGGACTATTTAAAAACTGTTCATTCTTAAACACTATGTAAAAGGGTTCGTTAAAAAAGTTTAAAGGATGGGGAGGTTGGATTAAACGAAGCATGTATATTAATAAATTATTTTCAACAGAAGTAATTAAGTCTTGTTGTTGTATTAATTTGATAGACTCAAATAAATCAACGTTTACTCAAAAAATTGTTGTTTGGAGAAATGGTACCGAAGCCGAGGTGCTTTCCTTTTTTCAACGAAATTTTACGGATATGATTGTTCAATCAGTGGATTTAATAACTACTATTTGTTTACTATCAAAGGAAGATATTAATCAGAAAGCAGAGATGAATTTTTTAGATAACTATTGGTTAAGTACATCAATGTATACAGTGGAGGCAGTGACATTGATAAACGAACAAAAAGAAATTCAAACATTTCAATGTATTGTTTCTGAAACCACTGATCGACAGGAATTATTAAGAAGACTGAAAATGAAAAGTCATAATAATCTTTATGTCAAAAAACTTTATGGAAATGGCAAATGTTGGTTAAAAAAATAATTAGTAACGATAAAACTGGTTATTAAGAAAGTAGGTGCTATTATGTTAACAACGATTTATTCAGTAGGCTTACTATTATTAGGAGCGTTACTTTCCATTGTGCTAGTGGAAACAGTCAAAAAACAGAATAATTAATTGTCGTTTGGAAGATATGATTAAAGAAAGGGACCAAAAATAAAGCAACATACTAATCACTGCCAGTAGAAGGTATGATAATGAATCTATAGATAGCTTTTGTCTGACTGTTATAGTAGGCGATAGTTTCTGAAGAAGTAGATAGTGGTAAAGAGGCAGTCAATTTTGGAAAATAGACAGTTTATGAACTGTTGGTAGTTCCGCGTATACTATCTAGCGGTTTTTAAGCCTAGAACAAAAATCACTTTAGATTTTTGTTCTAGGCTTTTACTTTTTATTTAATTTACTTTTTTATATTTAGAATAAACAGTAATTGAAGTGAAAAGAATGATTAGCAGACCCAGCAGAGTTAAAAACATATTGTTTGTTGTCCCTGCTTTAGGAAGTATTTTTTTCTCTTTCTTATTTACTGATGATAAAGATGAAGCGGTTGTCATGCTTGTGTCACTTGTTGTTTTTTGATTCGCTTGAGGGCTGTTTTTTTTCACAGCAGTTTTGTTTGTATCAACAGTGTTGCTTGTTTCTTTTTTTATTTTTTTAGAAGAAAGAGGTTTTTCTGTTGATGGAGTGTCTTTTAAATCTTTAATTTTATCGGATTCATCTTCAACAAGGTCTTCTTTTTCACTAATACGGCTTTCAGGTTGATTTTTATCAACAGAGTTGTTAGTTTCATTCTCAACATCTTTAGGAGGAAGAGGCTTTTCTGTTGATGGGGTGTCTTCTAAATCTTTGGTTTTATCAGACTCATCTTCAACAACTTCCTCTTTTTCACCGATATGGATTTCAGGTTGATTTTTATCAACAGAGTTGTTCGTTTCATTCTCAATATCTTTAGGAGAAAGAGGTTTTTCTGTTGATGGGGTATCTTCTAAATCTTTGATTTTATCGGATTCATCTTCAACAAAGTCTTCTTTTTCACCAATATGAATTTCAGGCTGACTTTTATCTGGTCCTTTTTCTGAAGGATTTTCTGAATCTTCAACTAATGGTTTTTCAGGAGTGGGGGTGTTATCTGGTAATGGTTCAACTGATTCGTTAGGAGTTTCAATCTCATGCTCATTAGGATCCTGTTTGTCTAAATCGCCATCTGCTTCTCCTTCAGCAAATAGATTTTTGACGCTAGTTGAATTTTTTTCTGTCATTCGCTCTTTGTTAAAAATTTGATAGTTTACGTCATAACTATTTTCAAAGAGCTCTTGTTTACGACCTTCAGTTGTAATGGTTGTAGTGTACATTATAGTAAATGAGGCTAAACGTGCATGGTCTTTCTTCAATCGAATAATAAAATTATTATCTGTTGAAAGTTCGATGGTGCCGAATCCTTTTTCCATGAAAGCGTTGAGAGTATAGGTAGTTGAACCTAAATAATTATTTACCGTAATATTGAAACTATCTTTGTTTAATAATTGACCGGATCCGTGAGTGTCAGAGATGACGATATCATCTGAAAGCTCTTCTTTGTTTAAATTTACATTTAAAAACCAACGGACCTTATCAGAGTCGCCTAGTAAATCCCCTGATTTGTAGAAAAATGGTTGAGTACTCGTTCCTGGATTTTGAGAAATGCCTCGGACAGTTACGGATTTTTTTTCTAAAGTTGTTCCAAAATTTGTTTCAATAGTGGCATCGGTTGTACTGTTAGTAACAGTTGATTTAATACCAAAACTAAAACTACCATGTACATGTTCTAGAAATTTTACACGATCATTGGCAGTTGCAACAATTCTGTCTTTGTATATAAGTGCTTCGCCTAAGTCGCTTAACAAAATTTTTCTTGGTGAACCGTCATTTTCAGTCATGCCCTCTAGCCCCGCTGGCATTGGAAAGGTCAATGTATCGCCAGGTTTGATATGATCTTTATATTTTTCACTAAATGTTATTTTGACAGAAGTTGTTTGTCCTTGAGATAAGTTAGTATCACTAAATTCAAATAGATCAACTATACCAGTTCCGACTAGCTCCTCTGCAGAAACAACTTGGTGGCTGTAAAATCAGGCCGGAAGCGCGGTCGTTGCGCGATGCCTGCTGGCCGACGATTTTGATAT
>OJWI01000193.1_pt1 | contig 14751 bp, 16 predicted proteins | sample 1600411 | NCBI WGS metagenome assembly OJWI01 (sample SAMN04436940, study PRJEB24849) | human gut metagenome | biome: human gut; feature: NICU; material: stool | host: Homo sapiens | place: USA: Saint Louis, MO | collected 2009-11-10 | reverse complement strand
AGAACAACACGCTGGTGGCCATGGACCCGGAAGTGAAGCCGAATACCGCCGGCGGCCCGCGCAGCAGCACCATGCAGATCAATCAGTACACGATTGATAGCGAGCAGAAAGCGGCGCAGAAATTTGACCCGGGCACCATCCGTCTGCTAAGCAATACCACCAGGGAAAACCGGATGGGTAATCCGGTGTCATATCAGATTATCCCTTACGCGGGCGGCACGCATCCGGTCGCTACCGGGGCAAAATTTGCCCCTGATGAGTGGATTTACCATCGCCTGAGCTTTATGGATAAACAGTTGTGGGTCACCCGCTATCATCCGACCGAACGCTTCCCGGAAGGTAAGTACCCTAACCGTTCAATTCACGACACCGGCCTCGGCCAGTACGCGAAAGATGATGAATCCCTGGACAACCACGATGATGTCGTGTGGATCACCACCGGTACCACCCACGTTGCCCGCGCTGAGGAGTGGCCGATTATGCCGACCGAGTGGGCGCATGCGCTGCTGAAACCGTGGAACTTCTTTGACGAGACGCCGACGCTTGGCGAGAAGAAGGAGTAAGGTGGCTTAGACGCTAAACGGCGATAAAACCAGGGTCTGGGGCTATCGCCGTTCTCAGCTTATTCAGAAGAATGCCCTGCCGCTCCGCTCTCCTGAGCTCATTAAGGGACGGCACCATAATCAGCCCGGCAGCTTTAATGCGGGAGTGAATTAGCCCGGGCGGCTAAGGGCCGGGGCGAACGGTGGCAGCCGTAAACGATATTGAGCGAGTTCGCCGCAAACGCCGTATTTCATCGCCAGGCTTTATCAATGCTCAAACCGTTAAATGGGTTAAGTGAAGTCCCTAAGGTTCATTTACGAACTTATCGGCTTCAGGAGAATAGCGCTGACAAACGCATGCCAGCTTATGCCCGTCAGGATCGCGCAGATAAGCAACATAAAAGTCGGGTCCGTATGCGGGGCGTGTACCTGGCTCGCCTTCACTCTCCCCTCCCGCAAGGAGACCTGCTGCATGGAATCGTCTGACAATGTCAGCATTGTCTGCATGAAATGCGAACATTGTCCCGTTTCCCGCCGTTGCGGGATGGCGGTCAAAAGGAGGACAGATGCAGAAGTTGAATACTTCATCCGGATTATTTTCATCTCCCCACATTGCCCAGCTTTCTGTCCAGGCAGGCAATCGCGAGTAGCCAAGAACCTTAAAAATAGCGTCATAAAAGTCCACGGAGCGCTGAAAGTTATTTGTACCTATAGTGATATAAGCCAGCATCTTATTGCATCCTCTTTGCCCTTTTCCCGAACATATAGTACAGCACATTAAGAATACATTTTACCCGCACAACCATAACGCGGGAGTTCATGGATGCTGGTGGGCGGCCTGGTGCCAGAAGCCGAAGTTTATACTCTGAAAGCTAAACGCTGTGGAGAGACATTAAGAGAGTAAGAAGGTCGATTCTATTAATGAAAAAAGCCTGCATTCAATAAGTTAAGTGATTGTGATTCAAAAGATCATAAGAGGCGCATCAAGTCGTCACAACTCCACGCGTCTCTTAAGGGAATGACACTATTCGGACTCACCAAAACCAGCAGCAAAGGCAGATTTTAATTCATCCATAAAGGCCAGTTCATCCTGTCCATCACAAATGAGATCAATCATCGTATTTCCTTTTACACCGGCACCCAGAATGCTCATCATTCCTTTAATGGGGATTTCTTTGTCATTATTAACCAGTATCAATGAAGACTGGTATTTTTTGACGATCCGGGCCAGGCTTGCGGCGGGTCGGGCATGTAATCCGGTACTGTTCATGACGCGTACTTTTTGTCTAATCATGTCCGATCCTTAACACGCTTTGCGAAATGCAGGATGAAGTTTATTCATCATCTGAATTTTAGAATACACATCATCTTCAACCGCCTGTTTTGCATTTGCCATTACGCGAGCAAGATTAGCCTCGTTATTATTGTTCACCCAGGCTTTTCCGACTGTAGTAATAAATGCTTTGCGCAAATCACTCGCAATATTAACCTTTGCCACTTTATAATTAACAAAGCTACGAAGAATCTCTTCATCAATACCAGAGCCGCCGTGGATAACCAGGGGGACCGGGCAAACGGAAGCAATGCGTTGCAGTAGCGGGATATCGATGCGTGGGATATCTTCCAGTCCGTGGACATTGCCGATTGACACTGCCAGCATGTCACACCCTGTTTCTTCAACGAAGCGCTGGACTTTCTCGGGTTCGGTTTTGCAGTCAGCCTCGCTAACGTGATCGTCTTCTTTACCCAGAATAGCGCCAAGTTCCGCTTCAACGGGTACGCCAAATGATTTACAGAAATCAACCGCCTCTCTTGTAAAAGCAATATTTTCTTCAAACGGTAAAGCCGCGCCATCAATCATTACTGAGGTAAACCCGGCTCTTACCGCCTGCTTAACATCTGCCAGGGTTTTACCATGGTCCAGATGCAGGCTCACCGGGACATCCATTTTGTCAGCATACCGTTTAACAATTTCGTAAATGTAATCGTAACCGGAAAGCTGCGCATTAGTTGGCGCAATCTGAATAAAATTAGGTAACCCCGAGCGTTCTATTGCATTAAGAATAGAAATTGTCGTCTCCAGGTTTGTTGTATTAAATGCACCAGCCAGCACATGCTTTTCCTGAATGCAATTGAGCAGGATCCTACCATTAACTAAAGGCATATTAACTCCAGATATATATATTGAAAGTGTAAAGAAATTATCGAACTACTGAGCTATTACCCTCCTCACCAATAAATACTCCTTCCTGCATTAATTTAAATCGGTAAAAGGCTAGCCATTGCTGCTGATATTTTTGCAACTTCTCCGACCGTATTACGTCAGGAATATAGCGCCCGGCCACAGGAACAGAGGGAGGGTCAATCTCCGGGCAGGCTATCAATAATGCCCCAACGGATACGGCTTCATCAAAAGCAATGGCCTCAATGGGGCATTGAAGGATGTCAGCCTTCAACTGGAGCCAGTACGGGTTTCTCACCGCAGGGCCTATTACTTTTACACTCCTGCCAGCCTGGATGTTAAAGCACTCATAACAGAGAGAAAACTCCATCGTCAGACCGATAAAGACACTCTCAAGCAGAGTCGCTGGCGAAAGTGAATCCGTCAGACCAAAAATCAGACCGCGCGTGTGCCGATTTTTATTTGGCGAACCAGACCCCCGCAAATGAGGAATGAACACGGGAATGTCTTCGGCAGACCAGGAAGGCTGGACATAGCGCTCGCGTGCTTTTTCCAGACCTGTTTGAATTTCCTCATCCGTCAAACGAAACGTTTTTCTCACCCATTCAAGCGCATAACCGCCAACAGGAAGTGATGCAAAAAGCGTGAAAAATTCAGCATCGGAATAACAGCCGTTTGCCAGTTTATCCCTCCGTGACTGGTCACTGAGTGTTGGCTGAGTATCCAGCAGCAAAATACCCTCTGTCGTCCCGGTTGAATTCAACACCTCACCGGGTTGCATCTGGAATGCCCGGGCTCCGACCATATGATCGTGTCCCGCAATCGTGATTTTGACTTCATGAGAGAACCCAAGCTCTTGTCTGAGCGTGGCGGTCATCCAACCCGCGACTTCACCCGGCTTTATCAATGGTGCCAGCGCATCAAATGGTATACCGAGGATCCCGGCAGCTTTACGAGACCAGGTCTGTCGACTGACATCCAGGCACAACGTTCTGCTAGCCATTGAGACTTCCGTCTTTTTCTCACCCGTCATTCTCCACAGCAGTACTTCAGGTGCATGTAACCAGCAAATATCTCTTCGTTCATGTAATGAGTAGTTATCAAGCAACCATTTCATTTTGAAGGCTGAATAATTGCTGTGAGGCGGAAGTCCTGTAATAGCGTACAGCTCTTCAGCCTCTGATTTGCTTAACGAAGACAGATAAGATTCACCACGACGATCGTACCAGGCCAGCATCGGGGTAAGAATGTCACCGTGCTCATCAACGAAAACACCAGACTCACCGAAACTCGCAATACTGATATCTTTCACCGGTAAAGGTGCAGAAGCTACCAGTTCAGCCATTACCTGCCGCAGGGCCTGCCACAGCGCTTCGATATCGAAATCTACCCCGCCTTTCTCCGACGCCCTGGTAGGTGTAGGAAATTTGCGGACATCCAAAACTGACGCGTCATGACAGGAATAACAGCTGACTTTGCAGTTAGTTGTGCCAATATCGATGACAAGCGCGGCGCGGTAATCAGGCATAGACAGTTCCTTTTGTCAGACGAAAGATAGCGTAAATAATCAGAGCAATTACCGGGACCAGCCCAATAGCAATCATATTTCCGTTAAATATCTCAAGCAGCCAGTAACGGAAAGGGTTGCCACCATCCAGGAAGCTTGATACCTGACCACTTGAGCCTTCGGCCATTTTGAAATTAACGTCTTTAGCCATACCGGTAATAAATGGCGCAATTTTAGTCGCAATCCACAGGTCGGCGATGATCACCGGAATCGCGGTAATCACTGCCCGGAAAATATTACCTCGACAAGCCAGGACAATCATTGAAGCCATGACAGCCAGATTTGCCAGATCGCCAAGCGGCAAGACTTTATTGCCGGGAAGGAGAAATGCAATAAAGACAGAGATGGGGGTCAGGATCAGGGCCGTGGAGATAATAGCTGGATTACCGACTGCTACTGCGATATCCAGACCGATAAAGAGATCATCGCGACCGGGGTATTTTGCATTCAGATATTTCTTGATAGCCTCTGACAGCGGTAATAAACCTTCCATCAAGATACGGACCATGCGCGGGAGAATAAACATAACGCCACCAATGCTGATACCCAGCAGCAGGATATGTTTAAAATCGTAACCGGCAATAATACCCAGCAAGATACCCAGAATTGTCCCCACCATCATCGGTTCACCAAAGATTCCGAGCCTTTTCTGCACACTTTCCGGATCGATATGAATACGGTTAAGACCAGGGATTTTGTCGATAATTTTGTCAAACAATAGCCCAATCGGGAAGAAGACGACAGATGACAGAGTGGGAAGCGAAATGCCTTCCAGACCAAAGTACTTAGCGACTAATGGCGCTGACCAGTCCGCAACTTTGAGCACGACTATCGCAGCAATAGCAGCGGCAGAGAGCCCTAACACAAAACTCCCCGTGCTGTAGTAAACCAGCGTTCCGGCAAGAGCAAAATGCCAGTAGTTCCACATGTCAACATCGACAGTGCGTGTCTTGTTCAGAGCCAACATGGCGACGTTAATGAGCATAGTCAGCGGGATAACAAAGGGAGCGATCGGCGAACCCCATGTAATCGCAGCCAGCGGTGGCCAGCCTAAATCGACCACTGGAAGACTGATACCGGTACGCTCAACCATTGCCTGCGCAGCCGGACCCACATTGCTGGTGAGAATGTCAAAGATGGCATAAATCCCGACAAAACCAATTCCGACAATTAACGATGAACGAAGTGCTTTTGCTGGTTTTACCTTAAAGAACAATGCCAGGAAGAACAGCACCAGCGGTAATAAAACCGTAGGGCCAAACCCCAGGACATATTGCACAACGGTATAGAGGGTGTGTGCTATATCATTCATATCCGACCTCTTGATTCAGATGTAACCAGACCTCGCGTTAGCGCCTGGAAAATTTATCTTGTTTTATATTTATGAAATCAGGCCTGGCCTTTAAGAATTGAAATTATTTTTTCCAGTACTTTATCCTCACCTATTCCGGTAATAATTGGCAGACCACTAACAACCGGGATATCCAGTTCATAAGGCACTTTTGTTGTTGATACCACTAAAGCTGCACCATCAGTATTATTTGGGAGAGAGGCGACATTAGTTTGTGAGTAATTAACATCAAGCCCATTCTCTTTACAATATTCCATTACCTTTTCTGCCACGGCTGTGGAAGTAGCAACACCCGTTGCACAAACAAACAGTATCATTTGACTCATAACTCACCTCTTTCAGATAATCGTATGTAAATTGATTGATAAATTTCATCATCATTCATGACCAGCAACTGCTGCATAAAATCCCCATCCTGGATGACATCCATAATCCAGCCCAGGATATTGAGCTGCTTGTTGCTTTCACCTAATGCAAGCATGAATACTACCCTGACTGGAACAGGTTCTGGCTCTCCGCCCATATCTTCGAAATTGACGCATTCTGCCAATATCCCAATACTGATCGCATTCTGACGAACATGTTGGTGATCGGTATGGGGAATAGCGACACCCACAGGTTCAACAGCCAGACCTGTTGGAAAACTTTTTTCCCGCTCAATAACGTGATCGGCAAAATCAGACACGACCATACCATCGTTAATGAGTGGACTGGCGAGAGTCCTGATAATGTCCTGTTGGCTGACCTCCTTTGGAAGGTGTCGCACGTAATGACGACGAAAATTAATATCCTGCATAATTCCCTCTTTACTAGTTAGCATCCCGGCGCTGCAATATGGTGCCAAGATAATATTTATTGCCTTTTAGCCAGACGTTTCCAAACTCAACGGGCAATCCTCTGGAGAAAAACACTAACTGTTCTAAATGTAAAACAGGCGCATCTTCACCAATATCCAGAAAATGTCCTCGTTCATTACCAATGAGTCTGGCAGCGTAACGACTTTCAGAGAAACTTATTTTCTTTTGAGATAATCGCTCAATCGTTGGAAATAAATTTTCCCTGGTAAAATCCACATCCACAATACCGGGACAAAGCTCAATGTTGATACGATTTTCAATCAACATCACTTTTTCATCACCAATAGAGCGAAGGCGTTCAAGAAACAGAATATCCTGCCCCGGGTGAATTCCGAGCTTTTCAGCCACGAAACGATTGGCTGGTTCCAGCCGGGAAGTAATAACGCTGGTGGTGAAGTTTATTTTCTGGCTTGCCAGGGCTTCGGCAAAAGAGAGCAAACCTTCACCCAGCGGATAAGCAACATTTTCCTTTTTCACAAAGGTGCCTTTACCCTGAACTTGCACAAGGACACCTTCTCTTACCAGTTGGTCCACCGCTTTCTTAACGGTACCGCGACTCACCTCAAGCATATCCATGATTTGAAACTCTGAAGGTATGCGGTCATCCTCAACAAGTTCCCCGCTATAGATACTTTCTCTTATCCACTCCACAACCTGCTGATAAAGCGGAATTTGTGAACTTTTTATTAATGTTTTCATGGTGCGCACCTGAACATTTAGAGTTGTCCATGGACAATCATGTACAACTTCGAGTTTATGATAGGGATTTTTTAGATGGGAGGTATGGCAGAGAGTCACAATTTTGGAGCTCTAATCAGGATCATTTTTATGTGATGTACATCGCATAAAGTCCGTTGTCTGGCCATTGAAGTCGAGCGATCGCTGGGTAAATGAAAGTCCAGGGTGGTGGAAGCTGCTGCGGGCCAGGAGTGGAGGTTAACGATGTTCAATGCATCAATTCTGAGACTGAACATCCTGGTCAGCTACACTTATTGCTGTTTATCGTCCAGAGCAGAAACATCCTACTCTATTAAAGGGATAGGTTTGGTCTTTAGCATTTTCATCAATAACACACATGGCCCTTTAATGATGCAAGTGATACTTGTTCGACACGCGGAAACCGAGTGGAATGTGAGAGAGATTCTACAAGGACAGAGCGATAGCGCATTGACCTCCCGGGGGAAACGCCAGACATCAGCTTTACTCGCGGCGTTTGCAGCGTGTGATTACCGGGTAGAATGTGTCTACGCTTCTCCGCTTGGTCGTGCCTGGCAAATGGGACAGAGCCTGGCTGAAAGCTTTTGTTGCTCACTGATAGCTGAGCCTGCCCTGAAAGAACAAGCATTTGGTCAATTTGAAGGCATGGCAACAGCGCAGCTCCTGAAGCACAGCCCGGACGCTGCAGAAGCGTTATTCAAACTTGATGCCGAGTATTGTCCGCCCGGAGGCGAGTCTCTCTCATATGCCTCTCAGCGTATGATGCATTTTTTATACGCTCTGGAAAAAAATCGCCATCATCAAACGATATGCATTGTGTCGCACGGACATGTCATTCAGGGCGTTCTTTCGATTCTCCAAAGTGGAACTGTCGATGATTTCCCGCGGTATGCGCAACCCAACGCGAGTTACTCGGTTTTCGACCTGATTGATGGACGATGTGCCGCCCTTAGATGGGGAATTGCAACGCATTTACGGCTACGGGATTAGTTGTTACCTTTCAATCATCCACAGCTATCCTACCAGCGCCATCATGGTTTAAGCACAAGGTCAGCTGAGTGCCAAAAGCGGACGTTATTGGCGTCGTATTATTAACCGTGAGCAGTTCGTGGTGGGCAAAAAAAGCCCACCACGAAGCAGGCCCGATTGAGTTTAAAATCAAGTTACAAACTTATTAGCGCGTTAACCCTCTTCATTTTTGGGGCCCAGGAAATAAAATCCAAAAGGGAGCGAGCCCACTATTGTGAACATAACACTGTAAATGGCCACCCATGTGCCCTGGATAATAAAGAGTGATACATCCCATGTTTCCATCGGCAGGTTGTACTGGTCTTCCACGCCCTGAAAAGCTGCTTTTGAAACCACGCACACCGCAACGACAAACACCAAAGCTACGGCCATCAGAAACCTTTTCCCTTCCGGAGTTTTGAGTATTTTTAACATTACGCTTTCCTTATTTATTATTAAAAAAATAATCCGGCCCCTTACAAAAAGCGGTCCGGGTATCTGGTGCTGCCCCATGTCGACAGCTGATGCATTTCGCCCAATTGACCCGATCCCATCGAATAGTGTCCCGTGTACATCTTTTTTTACTGCCCTGTCTGATGCCAGGCTTGATCCTGCGGAAGGCCTGGCACAAATAAGCCCGGCTGTCCGTTGTTATTTTACAAGGAGAAAAGATGAAAAAAGCGCTGATTGTTATTGATGTCCAGAACGATTATTTCCCGCAGGGTGCGTTTCCGCTGGAGAATGCCGGCGTCGCCTGCACTAACGTCCTGACCGCCATCGACTATGCCAGACAGCAGAACTGGCTCATCGTGGGCGTTCAGCACGTATCAGCTCCTGACGCGCCATTTTTCCGGCCGGACAGCGAGGGCGTACGCCTTCATCCGCATATCGCGGAGGCCCTGGGCGATGCGCCGGTGATCCGCAAGGGGCAGGCAGACAGCTTCTATGAAACCTGCCTGGAAGCACTCCTGCATGACCAAGGCATTACCGACGTCTACCTGACGGGTATGATGACCCAGCACTGTATCACCCATACTGCATTGTCCCCGCAGGCCAGGGAATTCAGTATGCACATCATTGCCGAAGCCTGCGCGGCGCCCACGGACGCTCTTCACGAGCTGGCCCTGAGCGGCCTGGCCGCGCGCTGCAGCATAGAGTAGCTGCGGCATTGAGTGTTGTGCCTGAATCGCTGGAATGCTCTGTGGGTTCAGGCCAGAGCACCGGACACAGCCCCTTACGCTACGCTGATGTTCCAGGGTTTTCCTGCGGTCCGGCGGCTGAGGAGCAACCATCCGGCACAGGTGAATGAGAGCGCGATCCCCAGACTCAGCAGCGACAGACGCAGGCCGACAAACTCCGCAACCGGTCCGACGAGCAACGGCCCCGCCAGCAGGCCGATGTATCCGATGCGCGTGGTGATGGCCAGCCCCTCGGATGCCGGCATTCCTCCCTGAACGGCCAGCCTGGCCGCCGTTGAGAAAAGCAGCGGAATGATGTTTGAAATACCGAGGCCGGTAAAGAAGAACCCGGCCACCACTTCCGCCGGCGAGCGCAGCGCCAGTACAGCTGCCAGCCCTCCTGCCGCCACTATCCAGCCCACGGCGATAAGAAGCTGATGTGCAATCCGGGCGCGGATCCAGTCACCGCTCAGCCGCCCGCTGACCAGCCCCACGGCAAAGGCCGCGTAACCGTATCCCACCCAGGATGCCGGGGCCTTAACCACTTCACGCATATACACCGCGGCCCAGTCGTAAAAAGCCCCTTCCACAACCAGGGCTGAGAAGGCGAGCAGGCCCAGAAACAGCAGACGTGCACGCACGCCTTTGTGAAACTCGCCCGCGAGCCCTGTAGCGGATGCGTCCTCGCTGCCCGAATATGTGCTTTCAGCCTCCCGGGGGAGCATGAATCGCCACGTGAGAAGGATGACCGCGGCTCCCGCTGCCGCAGGCACGAGAAAGTTAGCCTCTGCAGGTAAAGAGGCCCCCTGCCAGTAGCTCGACAGCAGTGCACCGGAAAGTCCTCCTGCACTGAAGCTGCCGTGCAGCGCGCCAATCATAGGTTTACCGGATAGCCGCTCCAGCGAAGCGACCTGGGTGTTGACGGAAATATCGTGTGCAGCGACGAAAATGCCGAACACAAAAAGCAGCGCAAGCAGCGGCATGAACTGTGGGATCACCAGGATAAACGATGCAGAGCCGCCCATCAGCAGACCACTGACCATGGCGGTATAGCGGCTGCCTTTACGGGTGACGATACGGGAAGCCATGGCCATGGTGGCAATACCCCCGACCGCCACGGCTGCGAGCGCCAGCGACAGCGCGCCTTCGGACAGGTCAAACCGGATCCTGATGACGGCAATATTGACGCCCCAGACGGCATACAGCAGTCCGTTAAGGTAGAGGGCGGCCATCGATGCCCACAGGGCGTGACGGGAATGGGATGGGGTCAGATTTTTTGGCATGTTATCCCTCCGGGCAGGCAGAGCGTGACTTTACGCTCCGCTAACGTTGAACAGGCTGGAACAACCCGGACCGCGACACGCCTGCGCAGCGGACAGCCACGCGGATGGGTATCACTGAAACAGGGTGTTGAAGGAACTACCGGTTCAGCCGGCGAGTCTGCGTCCGGAGTACAGGGCTATTATCGCCGGCAGGGAATTCTTGTGTGACGAGCCCTGATGTCAATATTCGATGTAATCGGGTCAGTTCGTGAAGTACGAAGTCAGGATCCCGACACGCTTTTTTTACCGGCATATTCCCCTGGCTTAACCCGCCTGGCATCCCTTCACTTCACATACGCATGCAGTTGACCCGAAGGCATCGATTAATGACCCGTCGCAAAGGGTGCCATTCGTTGTTTTGTCCTAATCTTTCGGGATCCGAACCGGAAAATGCCCACGCATGGGCTGACTCATCCATGTCTGCTGCGCTGACACTGTCACGTACGTTCCTGGGCGGAACTGATAAATATTCCGGACCCGTCCCGGTTAGCCGGTACGGGATCCTGTCCTGCAATACTCTCTGAGGTAACGGATATGACATCCAGAAGACAATTCATACAGCTGTCGGTGACCGGCGCTGTGGCCGCCGCAGCGGCATCCATTCCCTTCACCTCGGCAGCACAGGCTGCCCTAACAGCCGCCACGTCCGGTACCGCCGGAACCGTATCCGCGGGCTCCGGCAGCGGCCGTATAAAGATCACCCAAGTGCGTAATGCCACGCTCATTGTTAACTATGCCGGCGTTAAGTTCCTGATAGACCCTTACCTGGCAGAAAAAGAAGCCTACCCTGGCTTTGAGGGAACGTTAAACAGTCAACTACGCAACCCGCGCGTGGCGCTAAAAACGCCGATGAACACCATTCTTGACGTCGATGCGGTTATTGTTACCCATACGCACAACGGCAATCCGCAGGGCGATCACTGGGACGAAGCGGCAGTGAAGCTGGTTCCCAAGCATCTGCCTCTCTTTGCCCAGCACGAAGCCGATGCAGCGCGCATCCGGGCACAGGGTTTTACGGACGTGCGGGTGCTGACGCCTGAGTCCTCCTTCAAGGGCGTATCACTCAGCTGGACGCCGGGACGGCACGGAACGGAAGAAGCAACGGCCGTCGCCGGGGAAGGACTGGGCGACGTATGCGGGATTGTCTTCCGCCATACCGGTGAAGAAACGCTGTACCTCACCGGCGACACACGCTGGAACAGCTACGTCAGAAAAACGCTGAAAACCTATAAACCGGACGTGATTGTGATGAACGCCGGTTTTGCAGTCGCAACCAACCTTGATGGCATCATTATGGGCGTTGAGGACGTTAACGAAGTGGCTGAGGCCATGCCTGACGCCACCCTTATTGCGAGCCACCTTGAGGCGGTCAACCACTGCACCGTCACGCGCGCCGATCTGCGTAAATTCTCAAAGCTGATGGGATTCGACAATCGTCTACTTATCCCGGAAGACGGTGAAACGATTTCCGTCTGAGACTGACGGCAGGGCAGGATGACGATCCTGCCGGACACAACGCCAGGCGGCTGCAGCCAGCCGCCTGAATGAGGTTTGTTTATATCACCAGAGGAACGCGTATGGGCGGGATCAGTATCTGGCAGCTGGCAATTATTGCCGTCATTGTGGTGCTGCTTTTTGGCACCAAAAAACTGGGCTCTCTCGGCACCGATCTCGGGGCATCGATCAGGGGCTTTAAGAAGGTGATGGGTGAAGAGGACAGCGCGCCGGCACAACCTCAGAAGGAGCAGGCACAGTCGATACAGCTGAATACTGAAGCGCTGTCGCATGCCGGACAGGACGCTAAAAACCGCGATACCTTACAGAGCTGATTCACCTGCGACACCTTATTGTACCGGCATGCTTAGTGCGGTTTCCCTCGTAAAAGACCTGTCCCATGTTATACACCCCATGACGCCGGGCCGATTGGCCCGCTTTCATCGCAAGATGACCATGTACCTTCTCACTCCGTCAGGCTGCAACTCTTAACATACCTGCATCGTCGCTGAGAGTTCCTCAGGTAACCGACCATCATCGGCACCGACAGGACGTGCTTCACACTCAGCCTGCATTCAACGGAGTAATCACATGCGTAATATGTACAAACAGGTCCTGATCTTGGCGGGATCGCAGGCCGTATTCCAGACGGTAACCATACTGCTGATGACCATTGGCGGGCTGGCCGGATTATATCTCGCGCCCGATCCCTCATGGGCGACCATACCGGTTGCAATGGGCAGCCTCGGTACCGCTCTGGTCATGTTTCCCGCATCCTTTTTGATGACCCGGGTGGGCCGTCGCGCAGGCTTCCTGATTGGCGCAGCATCGGGCATCGTCTCTGCAGCCGTCGCTTTGGTCGCCATGATGCAGCACTCTTTCTGGTTGCTTTGCCTGGCCATGCTGCTGATGGGCATTTACCAGGCCTTTGCCCAGTTTTACCGCTTTGCCGCCGGTGAGGTCGCCACGGTAGAATTTCGTACCCGTGCCATTTCGCTGGTTATTGCCGGTGGCGTGGTGGCAGCGTTTGCCGGCCCCTGGCTTGGCCGCACGGGCAGCAACCTGCTTTCAACGCCGTATGCCGGTTCTTTTATCCTGATGGGCGTGATGTCAGCGATTGGCGTACTGCTGCTGCTTGGACTGAAGGTGCCGGGAGAGTCCCATACTGCGACTTTCAATACCCCGCCTGCCAGGCGCTGGACGACGGTCATCACCCAGCCGGCCTATCTTGTGGCGCTGTTTTCAGCAGCCTCGGCCTACGGGATCATGGTGCTGGCCATGACCGCTACCCCTATCGCGATGACACACCATGATTACTCGCTGGGAGAAAGCGCCTCGGTTATCCAGCTGCACGTTCTGGGAATGTACCTGCCGTCGTTCTTTACCGGCAGACTGGTGGCCCGCTTTGGCTCCGTGAAAATTATGCTGGCCGGGGTGGCAATGATGATCGTCTACGCCTGCCTGGCCTTGTCGGGAACCAGCTGGGCGCTTTTTGCCGGCGCGCTGATTTTTGTCGGTACCGGCTGGAATTTCCTCTACATCGGCGCAACCAGCCTGCTTTCCACAACCTACAGTGGAAAAGAAAAAGGGGTGGCACAGGCTGTTAACGATATGAGCGTGTTTGTGTTCACCCTGCTGTGCTCGGTTGCGGCAGGATCGTTGCTCAACACCATCGGCTGGCAGAGCATGAATAAACTGCTGCTGCCGTGGGTCATTGTCCTGGCGCTGCCGCTTCTCTGGCTGGGCTGGCAGCGTCGCCGGGCCGCCATCGCCTCAAATTAATGCCTCACCTCACCCCATCGTGCCGATCTGTCCATCGGCACCAGACACACCTGCAGGCCCGTCAGTTCACTGACGGGCCTTTCTCATGACATCCTCAGAAAGGAGACTCTATGAAAAACGCACTGATCGTCATCGATGTTCAGAATGACTATTTCCCCGGCGGCGCCTGGCCGCTCGAAGGTGCCGAAGAGGTCGCGGCGGAAATCGTCGGCGCTGTCCGGCAGGCTTATAAGGCTGGATGGTGGTGGGTATACAGCATGTTGCCGCGGCTGATGCGCCCTTCTTGCGCCCGGGCAGCCCTGGCACGGATATCCTGAGCGCTGTTGCCGGTGCGCTGGGTAGCGCGGTGGTGCTGCGAAAAAAAGAAGCGGACAGCTTTTATAATACGGGGCTGGAGGGGTTGCTTCGCGGTGCAGGCGTCACCGATATCTGGCTGACGGGAATGATGACGCAGCACTGCGTGACGCACACGGCGCTCTCTCCACAGGCCAGGGGCATGCGGGTACATGTTCTGGCGAAAGGGTGTGCCGCCCCGACGCGGGAGCTCAGCGCGCTGGCCCTGAGCGGGCTGCAGGCGCGGTGCAGGGTGAAATAAAAAAAAGGAGGATGAACAGTCTTCATCCTCCCTTATTCAGGCGCGCGATATCAGGCAAGGGGCTCAGGCCCGCGGAACGCCCTCCGCCATTCGCTGGGGCTTCGATATGCGCCGCAACCGCAAAAAGCATTGATCGGCAATAGCCCACGGCCCTGG
>OJWI01000179.1_pt1 | contig 15417 bp, 12 predicted proteins | sample 1600411 | NCBI WGS metagenome assembly OJWI01 (sample SAMN04436940, study PRJEB24849) | human gut metagenome | biome: human gut; feature: NICU; material: stool | host: Homo sapiens | place: USA: Saint Louis, MO | collected 2009-11-10 | reverse complement strand
TGAAAGTGTGGCCGTCAATCCTGGCGCAGATTGCCATCGCCAAAACCGAGCCCGGCGATGAGAATAACCAGGATATCTCCGCGCTGGTGGGCAAAGTGGATATCCGTAAACTGGAACACTATGCGCAGAACGATCCGGATGCCTACGGATATTCCGGCGCCCTGTGCCGCGCCAACCAGGGGCTGATGGAATTTGTAGAGATGTTTAAAGCGCCTATTAAGGTGCTGCATCCGCTGCTGACCGCGACGCAGGAAGGGAACTATAACGGTACTGAAGGGATCTCCGCCCTGCCGTTTAACGGGATTATCCTCGCCCACTCCAACGAATCGGAATGGGTTACCTTCCGCAATAACAAGAACAATGAGGCCTTCCTCGACCGCGTTTACATCGTCAAGGTGCCTTATTGCCTGCGCATCTCGGAAGAGATCCGCATCTATGAAAAACTGCTCAATAATAGCGAACTGACTCACGCGCCCTGCGCGCCGGGAACCCTGGAAACGCTGTCGCGCTTCTCGATTCTGTCGCGCCTGAAAGAGCCGGAAAACTCGAGCATCTACTCGAAAATGCGCGTCTATGACGGTGAAAGCCTGAAAGATACCGACCCGAAAGCGAAATCCTATCAGGAGTATCGCGATTATGCCGGCGTTGATGAAGGGATGAACGGCTTGTCTACCCGCTTCGCGTTCAAAATTCTGTCGCGGGTATTTAACTTTGATCACGCCGAAGTCGCCGCGAACCCGGTGCATCTGTTCTATGTCCTGGAGCAGCAAATTGAGCGTGAACAGTTCCCGCAGGAGCAGTCCGAACGTTACCTGGAGTTCCTCAAAGGTTATCTGATCCCGAAATACGCCGAGTTTATCGGGAAAGAGATCCAGACCGCCTACCTTGAGTCCTACTCGGAATACGGGCAGAACATTTTTGACCGTTATGTGACCTACGCCGATTTCTGGATTCAGGATCAGGAGTATCGCGACCCGGATACCGGCCAGCTGTTTGATCGCGAGTCGCTGAATGCGGAGCTGGAAAAAATCGAGAAGCCGGCCGGGATCAGTAATCCGAAAGACTTCCGCAACGAGATTGTCAACTTCGTGCTGCGCGCCAGAGCGCACAACAGCGGACGCAATCCAAACTGGACCAGCTACGAGAAACTGCGCACGGTTATTGAGAAGAAAATGTTCTCCAATACCGAAGAGCTGTTGCCGGTGATCTCGTTCAACACCAAAACGTCAACCGATGAGCAGAAAAAACACGATGACTTTGTCGACCGCATGATGGAAAAAGGCTATACCCGCAAGCAGGTTCGCCTGCTGTGCGAATGGTATCTGCGGGTACGTAAATCATCCTGATAGACCAGCCCGGCAGGCAACTGCTGCCGGGCGAATAATAACTGCGAAGACCCAATGACATTCAGCGCCAGGCACATTCCGGCGCTTGAATGGCCGGGGCATAGTTGGCAAATGCAGTACAGGAGGGCATATGACCTGGTTCATAGACCGACGCCTGAACGGGAAAAATAAAAGCGCCGTCAACCGGCAGCGCTTTCTGCGCCGCTACAAAGCGCAGATAAAGCAGTCGATCTCCGAGGCCATAAACAAGCGCTCGGTGACCGATATTCAGAGCGGAGAGTCCGTCTCCATCCCAACGGACGATATCAACGAACCGATGTTTCATCAGGGGCGCGGCGGCCTGCGCAATCGCGTTCATCCCGGTAACGATCACTTCGTGCAGAATGACCGTATTGAACGCCCTCAGGGCGGCGGAGGCGGTGGAGGAAGCGGTCAGGGGCAAGCCAGCGCCGATGGCGAAGGCCAGGATGAGTTTGTTTTTCAGATCTCGAAAGATGAGTATCTGGATCTGTTATTCGAAGATCTTGCCCTGCCGAATCTGAAGAGAAATCAGCATCGGCAGCTGACGGAATTCAAAACCCATCGCGCAGGCTACACCGCTAACGGGGTTCCCGCCAACATCAGCGTCGTTCGCTCGCTGCAAAACTCGCTGGCGCGGCGCACGGCGATGACCGCCGGTAAGCGCCGGGAGCTGCATGCTCTGGAAGAAGATCTGGAGAGTATTAGCAAAAGCGAACCGGCACAGCTGCTGGAGGAGGAGCGGCTGCGCAAAGAGATTGCCGAGCTACGGGCGAAAATCGACCGCGTGCCGTTTATCGATACTTTCGATCTGCGCTACAAGAACTACGAAAAGCGGCCAGAGCCCTCAAGTCAGGCGGTGATGTTTTGCCTGATGGACGTCTCCGGCTCGATGGATCAGGCGACAAAGGATATGGCAAAACGTTTTTACATCCTGCTGTATCTGTTCCTCAGCCGGACCTATAAAAACGTTGATGTGGTTTATATCCGCCACCATACGCAGGCAAAAGAGGTCGACGAACACGAATTCTTTTATTCGCAGGAGACCGGCGGCACCATTGTCTCCAGCGCTCTGAAGCTGATGGACGAAGTCGTTAAAGAGCGCTATGACCCGGCGCAGTGGAATATCTACGCCGCTCAGGCATCGGACGGCGATAACTGGGCGGACGATTCACCGCTGTGTCACGAGCTGCTGGCGAAGAAAATCCTGCCCGTGGTCCGCTACTACAGCTATATCGAGATAACCCGCCGTGCGCACCAGACGCTGTGGCGGGAGTATGAACATCTGCAGTCGACCTTTGAAAACTTTGCCATGCAGCATATTCGCGACCCGGAAGATATTTATCCGGTGTTCCGGGAACTGTTTCACAAACAGACTTCCAAAATTGACACTTAGTTAAATAAAATCAGCCAGTTACATCAACTTCCTGGCTGATTTTTCTCTCTTTTGAGTATGCTTTATTTTCTTATTTAATCAATGATATGCTTTTCATTTTGGGGAAGCATTCTCCCTTTTTAAGCACAAAATTGTTTACATCAAATAGGACTATCGTCCTGCCTTAGATCGTTGATCGCATAGGTTGCGACTCCGAGCACTTCAACATCTTCCATCGCCTCCCCTTCTATCGATTCACCTTCGACAGTGATAAAAGAACGCCCCATCAATTTTGCAAACTGCAGTTCGCCAGCCAGGCGGATAAGAAGGACGCTTCCTTGCGTCACCTTCAGCGATAAATCGAGAACGACATAGCCGCGATCAGTCTCTATAACCTGAGAGTTCGCGCCAATGTTGCACGCAGCCGTGACAGTCAGTCTCTGCTCAACATAGTCGGCAGCAGGTGAAGGAAAATAACTGGCAGTCATTACATTACCCTCCCCATGTTCCGCAGAATCCATAATCTGTTTTCGGTGTGTTCAGGTGTCTTGTCAGCGAAGCAACTCTGATAACGCTCTATCCAGCGATTTGCCTCGGACTCTGAGAAGTGGATGCCGCGCCGCTGCAGCGAAGAAACGAAATCCCGGGTGTGCAGGTACTGGTAGCCTTTCGAGTTGCGAAGAATCGACTCCCGAAAGGCCTGGTTGATGTCTGATTGTCGAAGCATGATCTGCCCTCCCATAAATACTGTTTATGCATACAGTAGTTTTACAAATGGTAAAGATCAAGATCATCTTTTCATATGAGAATGCCCATACTGATTCCTATACGTTTTCTTATTGCTTCATGCGCTCATGCATGTAATGTGCAGTTATAGTATTTTTCTTAATGAGGGTGGTCATGAAAGGGTACAGCAGGCGTGATGCCATAGACATGGCGGTTAAATTCGGAATAGGCGCCGCTTTAATGGCCGTAATCCCAAGGATGGCGGTCGCTTCAGGTTCATTGAGGCTAAGTGTCGTTGATTTTGGTGCGAAGGGTGACGGGGTAAATGATGATTCCTTTGCTTTTCAGAAAGCCTTTCTAAAGGCAAATGAGGCCGGTGGCGGCACTGTTTACTTCCCACCCCCTCAAAAGGAATACCTGCTTAAGTTTCCCGTCTTCATCTTTAACAATACTGAAGCTTACGGCGATGGAAAGGATACGCGCATTGTTTTCGAGAATCCTGTTTTCAGTAAGGGACGCGGAGGTTTCGTTATAGGTTCAAGCCTGGAGGCAAACAGAGATTTGGCGCTAACCCGGTTCAGTAACCGTTCATTGTCCACGACGATCAACCAAAACTTCAAGAATCCCGTCCAACGGCACTACATACGTGATACGCCGGAGCTGGCCCAGGCGAAAGGGAGTAGCTTGCATGATATCTATCTGGAAGCGAGATTCACCGCAGGATCAGAAAGCAACTGGGGAGGGTACGGGATTAATTTCGTAAACGCCATTGATTGCCATGCCAGTAACATCTGGGGTAAAGGCTGGACACAACTTATCGGTATGGGATCTGATACCCCACCAGAAACACCATCAAATCATAATTGCAGCGCCAAAAATTTGTATGTTCTTGAGCCTGATATGGTCAGGACATATTACTCTATAGGGTTCATGGCAAACTCAAGTAATTGCACTATTCAGAACGCTAAACAACTTAAGCCCATGGCTGAGGGAAGTAAGAACGGTAGTGCCGTGGCTCTGAATTTCTGCGAAGACTGCATTGTATCAGATATTGATATCCCAGACTTGGGTAGAACTCAAACGTCTGAGGGGGTCCTTATAAACAACTCTTCCGGATGTTTAATCCAAAACATAAATATCGGAAATGCTAAAAAAGCGGTCTCAACCTTTTTTAAGTTCAAGGATACGCAAAAAGAATTCAAGCCAAACCTCATCAAGAATGTCAAAGGTACAAATTGCGACATTGTATTATCCATTTACTCAAGATTTAACGTTATAAAAAACATACAAGGGGTAAACTCAGGAAGAATAATCGCATTGATGAATTCTAATGCAGCACGTAATGTGATAAGTGCTCCTGAGGCGGATATTTCCACCCCAGGAAAGTCACCAATCAATACATTGATGAAACTCAATAAAATTGAATAACTACTCTATGGCGCGGTGGCGAGAGTCATTGTCATCGCGCTGGCTGTTAACCGCTACAAAGAATATTAAAGCTGGAATGCTAATCCAGAATGTTGATATGTCGACAAACATTCCGGACGCTATATATGCTATGAGCAATGGCAAGCTTTCAGCATTGTTCTTATAAACGCAATAACACATAGAAAAAAGCATACCGAGGTAAAGCGCTAATCCTATTACGCCTGTCTCAAGCAATGATGATATGAAAACGTTGTCAGGAAGTATTCCATATTTATCTGTTGCCATGCGATAACCTACGCCAAAGATAGGGCTTTCACCTAGTATATCAGGTACTGCAGCCCATGTGGCGAGGCGCCCTGACGTAATGTCTATCTGCCCTGACCCAGTAATCCTGTCCAACAACGCCACAACATACTCGTTGCTGATGCCATAGAAAACAACGCCTGATATCACAGCAGCGAAGAACAACATTTTGAAAACACTCAGGCTTCTGGTCCTTATAAGATCAAGGAATACATAAACTGCTAGAGCAAAGACTACTGTCCTGGTCAAAGATATGTATACGTTTAACGCCAGAGCAATGATGATCAGCAAATAAAGGAATTTGCTTCGACTTGTATGTCTCAGCCCTATCAGGGATGCCACTCCAAGAATCATCGCAAGGCTGCCATATGCACTTGAGTCGTTCGCTACACCACCGGCCCTGTAAATATAGCCCATGCCAGGGTAGCTAAATCTCTGCGTTGCCACCAGGTTTTCAACCTGCATAAACCAGCCCCATGCGGCCTGAATGGTAACTACGAAGAAAAGGAATATAAAAAATCTGTAGACAGTTTTCTTTTGCTCAGTACTTAGCTCATTAATAAAAACAAAAACGAGGAGCGCAGGGAAATACATTTCCAGGAGTCGAACATATCTCAGAAAGGAGGATTCATGATCCGCTAATTTGTCATATGTTATGTAGCTATATGCGATCCCAGCTATTATCCACATCGCCCAAAGGAAAAACATAAAAATGACAAGCCATTTCTTTTTGTCAACATGCTTCCTTGTGATAGAGAATAAGACGAATGATAGTATAATAAATGGAACAGCTGGCTCCAGCCCAGATACACTGCCTCTTCCAAATGGTAAAAGTGTAATTATCAAAAGAGCAAATAGATATAATCTAATTGCTATATCGTCTACTTTAAATTTAAGTCTCAACGTGTGCAGTCCTCGCAAGTGCCACCAAAATTAAATTTTATTTATAAGTGGCAAAACCAAAGGGAAAAACAAATCACATTTAACAAATCAAGAATGCGGTCTGCCTCACCCAATTTTATACTTGGGCGCAACTATATCACATAGGAAAAGCTCGTCAATTTTCGAAAGAAATTGTTAGGAAATAAATCCGCAAACCTCTAATTTTAGTATGGTTTTTGGTGTGAATCATGATGGTTTTCATTGACTTGTTCTCCGTTACAGATCTCCTCGCTGACGTATTACTTTGATCGCGACTTGAAGAGCTTGCCTCCTATGTATAGAGGGCGTTCATCATGCTCAACGCCCTACGTTGCACTGTACTTTTACTGATACGAAAGAACTTTCTCCATCTCGGTCTCGCCTAACGCAGTAGGCCAGTAGATGATTTTCCTGATGTGCCCATTGAAATAGTTGTTCGCATCCATGTTTGAACGACCAATGCACAAACGTGAAAGCGCCGGCGGAAAAGCAGTCACCGAACGGGAATACCAGTTATAGCCGTCAAAAAGCCGGGTCGTTAAGGCAGTACCATCAAAATTAAAGATGCAGGACTGCTCACTATCACGAACCGCCGCCATACCCGGAATCTCAAGGTTTTGTGCTATGCCTGAGGAATCCGGAATTACCCCTACTGCAGCCCCCTGAGGCGTTCCCACGGCGGTTCCCGACGCGGGCGGCCGGTAGGCGAAACGGATATGCGCTCCTGAGGCGCTGTTATCCAGAACGACCGCACAGGCCAGAGAGTTATATTTCCCGCTTAACGACTGCAGGCTATGGGGATGAACCACTGAAACCAGCACCGTAGCAGCGGCAGACGTGATAAAGGCCGTGGTTGACGGCGTTGTGCACACCTCACTCGCGCGCATCACTTCTGTGCCTGCAGTCGGAATATAAGATGAATAACCATCCCGGCGCTCAGCCTGCGCCCCCCATACCCAGAGTGATTTAGGTGTGGAAGGAAGGTATGACGGTACCGCTGTCGCGCTGGAATCATCATTTACCAGGGCGACAGTGAATAAAGGCGATGCCGCCGAAGCCGGTGTAATGGTTATTGACAGGCGGTACCAGCCACTACGATAAGACTCCATTGTGACCTGGAGCATGCCGACGGTTGCGGAACCCGGAGAAACTTTGCCAATCTTGCCGTTTTTAAGGTCAAAGTTAGCGAATGCGGTTGCTGCCAGGGCCCCTTGTGCCGCAAGCTGAATAATCCCCGCCGTATTTGCCTTCGCGAAAATACTGAAGGTATAAGGCGATCCTACCACCGCATCGCTGGTCGTCGCAGCCAGTAACGTTCTTACTGTCGATGTCCCGTTTGCGGTCTCGGCAAGTCGGGTGGCCGTGGTATTCCCGTCAGGCGCCGCACTGTCGCCCGGTGTTAACGTCAGCCCTCCGGATGACCAGGTGGCAGACTGTGAAAAATCCTGTGACCAAGCCAGGCGGTTTGTGCTCGAATATTCAGTTCTTAATCCAAGACACTCCAGAGATAACGGATGAAATTCTATAGCAGGTTCATTTGCCTGGAGGTATTCGATAAGGCCGGATGAGCCAACGTAGCTTCTTACGCTGGCACATGAGAATGACAGAATATCTGTCAGGGCTGCAGAACGGATGACGTTACCGCTGGCATGCTTTATGACGTACCGACCGGTGGAGAAATCAGCGAACAAATTAGCGCCATCCGGTAGAGGGGCATTAACTGAAGGTAATTTCACATCACCTTTAAACTTCATATTACTTTGTACGATAGTCGCCATTATTATTCACCCGAGAAAAACAGTCCATCATTACGATTATTGTCAATCAGACAGTCAATGATAAAAGCTGATTGTTTTGTTTGTTGACAGGTACACCCACTAAAATAACAACCTGATGATTTTTGAGAGTGCAGAGCCACGCTAGTATTCATAAACCGGAGTTTTATTTTCATGAATCAATTCCTGGGTTGCTAAGTGTGGTGACGCGGGTTTTATTCCCGGTAAGGTTCAGTTCGTTATGCACATTGCCTGCGCCGTGATTAAAGGAAATGTCGACATCCTCCATATCACCGCTGATGGATACCGGGTATTGCTGAGTGGGCGTATCCTGAAAATCATAAAAAGAGTTCATGGAAAAACGGCTTTTCTTGACACTACGGCTGCTGTTAATACCATTGCCAGGAATCAGTTTCCCGTTATTCCAGAAGTCACAGTTTGTGATACGAGCGTTGACTACCGGCCCTGCCTCAAAGTTGACGCCATGACGTCCGTTATCATTAATATCGACACCAGATATCCTGAGGCCTTTATTGGTTACTTCACTGGAATACCGGACATTTATACCGTCCTCACCATTTTCAAAGATATGACCTCCAGTAATTGCGTACTCTCCGATAATCTCGGCCGACTTCCCGGTATTAAAATACATACCGTGTTTTGCATTTCCCTTGATGATGAGGTTATTAAGCTTCCCTCTGAAACCTGGATTACCTCCACCATTGGTGCCAGGCTCGGCTACAAAACCGTACTGGTTTTCCCGAAGATTCAGATTTGATGCAATCAGCCCCTCGATACCACAATCTGCCAGTCCGGCATAATTTCCGTAGAACGTGCTGTCAGTTACGATGGCATCCTGCGATGTCCCGGTGCCACGCTGCGGCTCAAAGAAAATCCCAAAGTTTTTGTTATTTCGTCCAATAAGCTGGCTGGCAAAGAAAGGCTCACTACTGAGGAAGCTGGTTCCAATACCAAAGCCAGATGCACCAAGGGCTCCGACTGTAGCCAGTCGCCCGCAGTTTTCAGTCATACAGCGAAATATGGACGCTCTGTCATGCATATCCATGCCGAACCCCGTAGCGCCGGTGTTGCGGATAGTAATTCGGTCAAATACCGCGTTGCGGTAATACTGCAGGAAGATTCCCTTAATATCCGGGATATAGCCATTGACCGGATGGAGTTGCTGATTTTCTCCATCAATAGTGAAGTCAAAGAACTGAATGTTCTCGAGATAAATTTCCGGCGATGCTTCGGTTGGCTTCCCCCGATACTGGAATGCGGGTAAATAGCCCATTGGCAAAAATACAGTTGCATTCTCACCAGCCCCCAATAAGGATACCCCCGAGCGGGGAACTACGGGTTGATAAAGTTCAAAATGCCCTGGAGGATTGTAGAGAAAACCGCCGCCCTCTCCGGACAACCAGTCAAATCCGCGCTGAAGTCTGCGAGTAGAGCTTTCCCTTGCCTCACCATGCCGCCCACATTCCCTCACGTCCAGAATCATGCGGCGCTTACGCATCTCGTCAACCCGTTTCTTTAGAGTATCAAGCCGCTCCTGGACGCTGTCAGTCATGCCAGACAGCCTGAGGTGTCCGTACTCATCAACAGAGGCGTAGGCAGCGTTTTCTGCATCCGTCAGCCTGAGAATGGCCGGAGCCTTATTTGCCTGAAGTGTTTTCAGCCGGTCCCGGACAGAACCTGGCATCCCCGCCAGGTGCATATCTCCGAAATCATCCTGCACTGTGACAGTGGCATCATCGACATCGTTAAAAAAGGTCAGATTGTTATCCGATGAGACATTGATAAGCTTTTTCAGCGCATCAACATACTCCTTTGAGATCATCCTCCTTCCGGTATCCTGTAGAGTCCCGGCGACGTTCATGACCTCAATAGCCAGGGCGCTATCATCAGGGCTGCGGTAATACGTCGAGCTACCTTCCGGGATGTTCGCGATATCAGCCTGCGCTGCCGCCAGCGTCATGTACTGCTTACTCAGCGGAATGATGTTCTGCCGGACTTCATCATTTTTCGCCATCATCTGGCGCCACGTATCAAGCGGTTCACCTGCACGGTCGTCAACCGTTCCAGCCGGACCGTTCACCAGTTCGTCAGCGCGCTTGACGTTATCCATGAATATTTCAGGCGTCGTCGTACCCAGCGGCGGATTCAGATCTGCAGCCATGTTTTTTGCTCCAAAAAGAGGCTTCGCGCAAACGAGGGTTTGAGCGAAAAGAGTTAATAAGGGGTTTTTATGGGGTATTACGAGACGTCGCCGGGGTAGATAGCGTCGTCGTAGGCGTAGAAAATTTCTTTATATTCCGGCGCGGTAATCTGACAGTTGCTGTCACCGGAGGGGGCGACCTCCTGGACTATCCCATGCCGGGCACCTTTTTCACTGTCGCAGAACAGCAAACGCGGTAGATCAATATCAGGGTCGTCCATAATCCAGTCTTCCGGGTGCAGATCGTCGTTGTAAGGTATGGTAAGAGTGAAATCATCTATCCGCTGCGGCGTCAGCATCCGTGACGATGGACGACTGTTCTGAAACTGTATCCAGCACCGGGGATTTGTATAGCTCCAGTCCAGAGGCTCGGTGACATGTAGCGTTATTTCCTGAAAGTCGTATGTCATTGCGTCAATCAGGCAACTTTGGGTTTTCCCGGTTCGAATATCATCTGACAAAATGATGTGGTCACCAAAATCATGGCACCATCCCAGCATTGCAGTTGTAGCCGTATACGTCCGGCGTTGATGGAGATATTTCATTAACCGGCGCATCCCGATACGCCAGGCACGATCCGCTGTCATGACGACATCGATGGTGTAAGCCTCCGTTTTCCGGGGGAACGGATTTTCAGGCGTCCGGCACTGTACGGTCTCCTCCGCCCAGGTCACGGGATTGATGTATTTCACATCCACGCCATCAAAATCGTCCTCCGAAGGCACCTTGAATGATGTCTGCATATCCTCGACAGTATCCTGGGGGGTGATGATTCCGGTCCAGCTTTTGACCCCTTCACGCCCGACGGAAAGTAAGCCGTCAGACAGCAGAAAATACCCCATGCCTGCTTCAGCAATCTTGTCGAAAATATCCTTTGCGGACGTGCTGTCACTGCTTGCCTGATGGTCAAAATACTCGCCTCGTGGCGTCCAGTAGTTAGCCTCAAGCATGTTAATTGTGGAAATGTCGATCTGGTCGTCGCGATATCCGAGACTGCGGGCAAGATGCAGGAACGCACCGCTGATTGTCCTGTCACCACCGCCATCATAGTTTCGTGTGGCGACAACACTCACACGCTTGTCTGACTGCGCCGCCAGTTGGCCGCCGGTTTCAACCGTGATCCCTATTGTTGATATCCCTGCGTAGGAGGTCGGACGGGAAAGCAAACGACCTCTGAGAGCCTGCCAGAACATGCTGTCTCTCGCGTTGTTGCTCCCCTGCTCGTTGCGGCGGCGGCATCGAACCTCCACCAGCCCGGGAGAAGACAGATCAAAACGCTCTGTAAAACCGAGGCCATTAACGTTTTTAAGCGCGTATACCCCCTGCTTACTCGTCCACCCTGATCCGGAACCATAAACGCGGTACTGAATTTCGTACTCAACATGGCGGACCCGCTTATTCCCGTTATTCTGGAAACCACAAATTCCGTTTGGAAAAGCAAAGTTGACCTCGAAGGCGTCCACAACTTCATTTTGCGGGGAGGCCAGAAAGGGGCCGAGCCATGTTTCATTATCGTTAATACCAGACGCGGCAAAATCCACGACGGTACGGGTCAGAAAACCTGACCAGGTGTTGTCAACGGCACCGTTAACCACTCTCTGTACGGTCGCAGACGATCCGTCAGTCGATGCTATCTGGTATTCGTTGCCATCGTGAGCCAGGGAAATCCGCTGCGTGCCGTCCGGCAGGCCAGAAAATGCGGTACCGGAATCATATGCCAGCCTGACACTCGCTGTGACCGCCGGGCTTCCGCCACTGGATGCTGTACCGGCAGTAAACACAGGGCTGTCGCCAAAAACTGACGCGGGCAGGAATGATGACGTAATGGAACCGCCACGCCACGGGCTGGAGATTTCCACGATACGAATCACGCCGCCGTCATCCTGAGCAATCAACCCCGATCCGGTCAGCCCGCTGTTAATCGCCGCCAGCAAACCGGACATTGTGCCGTAGTCAGCAACCAGGGACAGGGTATAGTTGACGCCCTGCCACGTCAGAGCAAACGTCTGGCTGGTTGTCGTAAAATCATACGTGGCTGGCGACGCACTGGCGCGCAATGCTGCAGTCGATCCACCCGTTCCCGGTACCGCGTCCTGGTGAGGGGTATACGTGGCAATCTGCAGATCATAATCGGTACCGCTAAACGTCAGCGTTACAGGCATACCATTATATGGCGCCACTTCTTCGACGGCGTAACCTGTCAGAACGTTAAAACCATCCTCAATCGATACCTGATAATTCACCGGCGCTTTCAGAGTGACAATTGCACCCTCAATCCAGCCAGGAGGCAGCTTGTTCTCATCTTCATCATCATCGTTGTCATCGTCGACATCGAGACCTGAAAACGAGACTGAGGCGCCGCTGACGGTCATGGCATCAGCAACGATATCACTGGCTTCAGGGGCAGTCTGAGCCATATCCAGACCTGACCCGCTTGATGTCCCGCCAACTTCTGTACTGTTGAACCAGACCTCGCTGCGACGGTCCCCCGCCACGTTATCGCCCGGACCATAGCTGGTATAAGAAAAGCCATCGCCTAACGGCAGAGCAGGAGTTTCACCCACCCGAAAATCACCTCCGGTATAAGAGAAACGTCCATACCCGAGACACACAAACATTTCGACCGTCATCCGGGTGGGATCATTGGGGTCAAAGCGAGTGACCGGCTGCACCAGGTAATCCGGATAAATTCTGTTTCTTCCGAATACCTCACGAACAGGATCGCCAAGCTTAGCTGTATTCGCTTTTGCCGGGTTCAGGTCCAGTGATGCTGAATTGCCTGACGAAAACCCGCCCAGCTCTGGTTTCGGGGCGAAAAACAGCGCATAGGCCGTAGAGGCAATAGATACGGCAACCGATACCCACACGGCGATTTCCAGGCCGGTTCCATACGGGATCGGGTAAATCCGCACATCGCTGTCTGGCCGCAGCAAACATAGTGGCCATTCCGCAGGTGGAACAGCCCGGCCGTCCAGTTCGACCGCAACAGGATGCTTTCTGTCCTGCGAGTAGCTCGGGACATTCCTGGCCATCCACTCATGCAGGGTCATCGCGCCATGTTCGTGCGTCTCCAGGGGTTCACCCGGCAACCGGGACGGAAAAAACTTTATCGTCATTGCCAGAACTCCACGCGGTTAAACCTTCGTATGAATCGCGCCAGTGGCAGAAACGTAACCCCCGAGCCTGGATTACATTCCGCGACCTGCAGCTGGTTATCGAGCATCACAATGATCCCGACATGGGAAACTGTTGAGCCCGAATAGCAAGCCACTCCGGCACCTTCACAGGGGTCACAACGCTTCAGCGAAAGCATCAGTTTTCTCGCTTCCCGGTCGAGGCCCCCGCCGTCTTTGGTCACACCTGCAAAATCGGGCCAATCAGGTAGCCCCAGGTCTCGACGTATCTCATTCACAATGCCGAAGCAGTCAAGTAGCGGGTAGGCTCTACCGCCCTTCTGCCATTTAACAGAACGGTATTTATCAGGGTTAAACATATTTGCCTCAGGTTAGTAGCGTAAGCCCGGATGCTCGGCGAGGTTGTAACGTTTACGGGGCCAGGCTGTTTTGAGGATATTCATATAGCCTGCCGTGACCTGTACTGCTGTCGGGGTCCAGGAGCCGGATTTTATATCGAGCGTATACGGTGATGATGCCGGAGCAGACAGATCGGATGAAATGTACCGCCGGAATGTCAGCGTGGCTGATTTCATTTCATCCAGGATTTTATCGATCGCCTCAGAAACCCTTCCGTCAATATTGCTGATAGCAAACTTTAAATCCTGTGTCCCGTCGGCGTTCCTTGCTGGTAATGCGATATCTATCGCGCTGGCTTCAAACGTCGCCGGCTGACCATTTTCCAGCGTCACTGAGACGTCATCCCAGCCACTGGTTAGCCAGTAGTTATCATCGCCTGCCGATATCTGCAACGTATCGTGAATAACCTCCGATCCGCTGCTGGCATATAGCCGCTCAAGAATTGTCATGCTTCGGCCACTCCTTGTTTAGCGCAATATCCAGTAACGACTGACCAGCCAGCCATTCCGGGTAATTCCCCCATCCAACCGGCGGTAATGGTCGTTCCCATAATTCCAGCGTTGCGCTGTACTGCCAGTATTTTGGCGCGACCAGCGTCGGCCCTTCGTAAATATCCACGAACCTGGCTTTATAGGGCTTTACCCCGATTGGAGTCTGGAGTTTCAGATAGAACCAGGACTGGCCATCTTTAAGCGCATCCCTGAAAAACGCCTCAAACACCTGCGCCAGAGCATCAGTTTTAAAAATCCATTTAACCGATGCCTGGGTGGGTGTTGAGGTATATCGCCTTCGTTGTTGAGCGCGACCGGACGTCATCTCCGTTCGCAGTAAAGGTGATATGGGCTTAAACCCGTACCCGTCCATAAGCGGCATGGGCAGGTATTCATCCGGGTAGAAAATATCTGCCATGAATATTCCCTCCGGGCAGGTTATCGTGGTTTTTTGGGCTGAAGGTTGGAGTAAAGTGCTCTACCGAAGGCATTTTGAGGATTGTTTACGTCGCTCGTCAGTTCAGATTTTATCTGTTTAGCCAGGCGGCGGCCGTGGACATCCAATGTCTGCATCATTACATCATCCGGTTTACCAGTGAGGTGGTAATTGACGTTGATGTCACCAGTTGAAAGAAGTTGTCTTTCCTGCTGCTGCCTCGCAGCGTTCTGTACCGCCGGCGATTCCCGCCCTACAGCTTTAACCCCCAGCGAACCATCAGCGCCACGGGTCAGCGGCATAATTGCTTCCGGACCAGCTTCACCAAACACGCCCGCACCTTTCGCAAAGGCAAAATACTGCGGAGTGCTGTATACACCGCCGCTGTATGCGGAAAGTGAAGGCGAATCGTAGACACCACCGAGGGCATTAAAGGCAAAAGACGATCCGAAGCTTTGCAATGCAGTTCCACTACTTGCAGCTCCACTTGCCCCACCAAAAAGACTACCGAACATCCCACCAGCACCACCGCCGAACGACGCCATAATCGCTTTGGTAATTAACGCCTGTGTTGCCATCTGGATCAGCGTCTTAATCACCGTTTCACCCAGAGAGCTGAAGATATTTGACATCCCATCTTTGAACGAAGTCGCACCAGTCAGGACACTGGTCAGGTTGTTGGAAATGGAGTTCGTTGTGTTATTGAGAATCTCGCTGGTCGCTGATGCTGCCATTGAACTGAGGTCAGCAGCCTGATCGGCGTAGTTCATAAGTGAATCGCTGATCCCAGCCCGCCAGTCTGACTGCTGTTCATCGGTTTTCTTGTAGTAGTCCTCCTGAATCT
>OJWI01000172.1_pt1 | contig 15596 bp, 15 predicted proteins | sample 1600411 | NCBI WGS metagenome assembly OJWI01 (sample SAMN04436940, study PRJEB24849) | human gut metagenome | biome: human gut; feature: NICU; material: stool | host: Homo sapiens | place: USA: Saint Louis, MO | collected 2009-11-10 | reverse complement strand
GTTGCAGCTCCAGCAACGAATTGACCTCTGGTGGCCAGAACGTACGCTTTGTTGAAGATAAACCAGGTTCTGAATGCCAGCTGTTAGGTACCGCAAGCGGCACGCAGAGCAACTGGCTGTCCGGACAGAATGGTGACGAAGGCGGCTCCATGCGCGGCGCGGCAAACGCCCTGCGTAACAAGGCCGCAGAGATGGGTGGCAACGTCATTTACGGCGTCAGCAGCCCGACGCAGAATCTGCTGTCCAGCTTTGTGCCGACCGATAGCCAAATGAACGGCCAGGTTTATAAGTGCCCGAACTGATTTAACCGGTGCCTCTCTTGCCTAAATTGAGGCACCCTCTTGATCTCTTTTTATTGCTTGCTGAGTTGCGCCTGAGTTTGCTGGTAGAACGCATGCAAAGGACGCAGACACTCCTCCAGCGTCATCATTCTTCCTGGCTGAGAAGGGATGATTTGGCTAAAAATCTGGCTGGGCTGGCGCTGGGTATGCACTTCTTTCAGCTTTGGGCTTCTCTCAATTAAGCGCATTACAACGATATTTTCCTGTTCTGATGGATGAGCGGCATTGGTTTTAATCACTGCGCCGGAGATGATTTTTCGCCCTTCCTCCGTGTCACAACAGTACAACACGCCGAGATAATGGGAAAACAGATTGAGCTTCCATTCATCCTGAAGATACTGCTGATAATCAACGTTGCTGGTATTCGTTAAATCCACCGCATAAAGCATCAGGCCTTCCAGCGAGGAAGTTAAATAATTAATCAGATCGCTATCTCCCGTGTGTTTAAGAGACTGCTGAATGCCCACCAGCAGCGCTTCAACTTGCATATCATCAATACGCAGCGTAGCAATTTGCTCATTTTGCAGCACCAGAATGAGCGTTGACCAGGTGTCGCCGGGTTTTAACGTTATCGACATAATACGTCTTTCCGGATTAGGGTGCTGTACTTCAGGTATATCGATCGCCGGTGTATTTTCTATAAGGCGTTCATTAAAGGCCACCAGTTCATTCTTATAACTTTCACCTTCAGCATTTAAGCGCTGCAGGACGATGGCCATTCTGTGCTGCAGAACTAACAGGAGATCCGCAAGAATCGGCGCCTGAAGATAATAAGACTGACAGAGTTGATTACTCAGTTTGACTTTGAGCATTAAAGCCAAAAATTTGTCATCATATTTAATAGATGCGGTATTAAAACCAATAAATGTTCCTTGCATACGGATCTCCTTTTCCTGGTGGTTACGCTGGTGCCTGCATATGGAGCTGTGACATATCAATGATGCGATCGGCTGAGGCAATGGTGGATGGCCGATGGGCAACAATGATTCGGGTAATGCTTAAACCAGAGATAGACTGGTTAATGACCGATTCATTTTTCAGGTCGAGATGGCTGGTGGCTTCATCCATAAACAGAATGCTGGGTTTTCGATAGAGCGCGCGAGCGATTAAAATTCTCTGTTTTTGTCCACCTGAGATACCTAAGCCAAGCTCGCCGACAATCGTTTCGTACCCCATCGGCATTTTCATGATTTCATCATGGATATTACATCTGCGTGCGCACTCAACGATAAAGTCCATATCGGCATTATCTTCAAAGCCGCTGATATTATCGATAAGCGAGCCTGAGAAAAGGCGGTCCTCCTGAAGGACGCAGGCCGTTCCGAGACGAAAGTTATTGATGCCAATTTTTTGAATATCAAGGTTATCCGCTATCACGTCACCGCTGGTGGGCGCTAACAGACCGCACATGACTTTCAGCAGCGTGGTCTTACCGACGCCGGAAGGGCCAACCAGCGCGATGGATTCTCCGGGCTCAACGGTAATATTTAAATTAGAAAAAATAGGTTGTGAGAACGGATCGTACTGATAGCTGAGATTCTTCACTTCTAATTTCACGCCAGTATTTTCTGCAAAAACCCGGCGTGCAGGCAGCTCTTTTTCCGGCTCGCTAAATACAATTTCTGAAAGACGCTCATTATGTAACGACAGCATTCGCAGCTGCATGACCAGGTCGATCAAGCTTGATGCGCGCTGGGAGAATTGCCCACGATAGGCGTTAAAAGCCATAAACATACCGAGGGTCATATTGTTATCAATGACCATGATCGCGCCCAGCCAGAGTACGGCGACCTGATCGATGGAGGTAATAAAAGTATTAATACCGCCAAACATCATATCGAAGCGAGTCTGTTTGATACCGGCATTGCAGGCGTCAATGTTGATATTTAACCAGTGCTGAGAACGACGCTCTTTTAAGTTCAGCGCTTTAATGGTGGAAATACCGTATAGGGACTCCATAAAGTGCGAGCTGGAGCGTGCGCCCTTGATAACCTGCTCTTCGGCAACGCGACGGTAGAAGCTGTAGGTGGCAAAACGCATGATGGCATAGCATAAGGTGAATCCAATCACGACCCAAACCAGCCAGCCGCCGTACAGCGTTAACATAACCAGCAGGCCAATCGTCATGATTGAGTCGATAATGCCGGTAACAATGCTATTGGTGAAGGTGGAACGGATAGTATCCAGCGACGAAAAACGAGACTGAATATCCCCTAAATGACGTTTTTCAAAAAAGGATAACGGCAGGCTTGTCAGATGATCGAACAGCGTGGTTTTCCATTGGATGTTCGTCAGCGTATTTAGCGTTAATGAGGTCCACGCTCGCAGCATACTAATAAAGGTGCGGAAAAGCGTGAAGAAGACCAGGCCGATACAGATAACCGAAAGCAGGCTCTGGTCGTGCGCCATGATGACATGGTCAGTCACCAGCTGCGTACCGATAGGTAATAGCAGGCCGATAGCTTCAACCACTACCGAAAAGGCAAAGATTTTTAGCAGGACCGATTTAAGTCCCACAATATTGCGCATCAGGTCTAATAGACGCAGGCGTGATTTTGCCTGTTCTTGCTGAAAGTTTTGGTCCGGCCATAGTTCCAGCGCAACGCCGGTAAAGTTATTGGACATTTCCTGGATACCAATAACCCGCTTACCCAGCGCCGGATCGTGAACAATAAAGCTGTTTTTACGTACCTTAGTGAGCACGACGTAATGATTCATTCCCCAGTGGATAATACAGGGTAGCTTCAGCTGCTTGATTTCATCCAGATCCAGAGAGAGGGCCCGGCTTTTCAGACCGGCATGTTCCGCCGTTTTGCTCAGCGACATGAGCGTAACGCCCTGAGAAGGGCTACCGTAACGATGGCGGAAGTTGAACAGGTCGATATTAAGCCCGTAAAAGCCGCAAACCATTGCCAGACAGGCGATACCGCATTCGGCGGCTTCCGACTGTAAAATAACCGGCGTTTTATGACGGAATGAGAAATTAAGCTTATCGGTAATGGTTTTAAACAGTTCTTTATTCATCGATCGGGCCACTCACGCTTTGCGTCATCTTATAGAAAGGAGTAAACATCCACATGTAAAGCGGGCGTTCTTCAAGGAAAACTACCGCCTGAGCCTTCAGACCGTTAGAGAGCGTGAGCGTTTTTCCATTGTAGCTAAAGGTCTTGTCCTTGATTTTTATAATTGCTTTATAGAGCGCTAATTCCTGCTGATTAGTTCCGTTGCTGACATTGGTATATTCTGCCATCTCCTGACGTGACGCCGGTACCGAGGAAATAGAAACAACCTTACCTGGAAATTGGCCAAATTTATCGGCAGGGAAAGCATCATAGCGAATATTAATGGTGTCCCCGGGTTTCACGTAGGGGATGGTATTATTGGGTAACCAGAGGATCAGATAATACTCAATATCACCGGTAGGTTTGATCTGCGCCAGGCTGCTGCCGTTCTCTACCATCTGCCCTTTAGTCACGGCCAGCGATTCAATCTTACCGTTGGTCGTTGCTTTAATAATCAGATTACCGTTAGCGTTCGATTCTACCAGCTGATTTTTATAATCATTGATTTGGTTATGCTGGCTTGAAATCTGATTATCAAAGTCTGCTGCTTTGGTGATTTTATCGCTGCTGGTTTGCGTGAGCTGAGATTCCAGCTGCATCTTTTGAGTCACCAGGGATTGATAGGCGCTTTGCTGTTGAAAATATAGCGAGTGCTGATAGTTATACTGATCTTTAGTTATCAGACCATCCTTTAAGTATTTATCATAGCTGGCCAGGTTGGTATGCATTTTGTTTAAGCCTACCTGAGTATTAGCCAGCATACGGTTGGTTTCCGTTAACGAGGCGCTGGTAGTCTTAATCTGTTTTTCAAGAGCCGCGAGCGTTTCAGCCTTATTACGCGTCAGTTTGCTTATAATATCTTCTGCGTTAGCAATTTTTTCATTGATAACTTCAATCTGAGCCGCGCTAACGTTGCCACCGATCGTATTACGTGAAACGTCAAGTTCATAAAGCGGTTGGCCTTTTTTGACAATGTCTCCCACCTTTACATGCAGATTCACAACAAAACCCTGCTGTGGGGCAAAGACGTTAACGGAGTGAGGGAGCGTAATGACCTCTCCGCGTACATCAATACGCTGGGTAAAGGTGCAAAATATGAGTGAAAGTACAATGGCAATAAGAAAAATAAATGCCAGAAGAGTGACTAACCACGCTGGAATGCCTGCTAATAATAATGCTTTTCCTTTCCAGTGGATTTTTTTGTACTCAATCGCTTCCTTGCGATATATGTTTTTTAACATGCAAATCACTTTTTATTAATAAGTAAAAAAAGGCCTGGTCACCCAAGCCTTAAGTTAAAACGCTTATATTAATTCCAGGGGGTCAAGGTTCCGTCAATAGAGCCAGCAATCGCCCCCATCGCTAATTCGTAAGTCTTGTCCCATCCTACAACAGAGGCTGCAACACCGCATCCAATGGCACCTACAACCAGGCCCCAAACCATACCGACGCCCTGACCGATTGCGCCAAACCCAAGAATACCGCCGCCAGCACCGCCCCAACGACCTCCGATGATAGAACCGTAAATTCCGCCAACTGATGCCCCTAGTGTTGCAGAAGTTGCTAATTCGGCAGCATTACTTACCAAAGAGGTGAGAATGCCACCAATAGAAGACATATCCCAAGAATAGCCACCAGAAATAGCTTCCATTTCAAAAACAGTTAGTTGCTTCATAAATTTTCCTTATTTAATGAGCTTTTATAATAATATTTACAATCTTAATATTATTTGTGGTTGGTTAAATTATTTGAAATGAATTCAGTAAGTATTCTCTGTTTTCATTTCACGACAAAGTTTAAAGATGATTAGTTTGATTTCAATTGATTTTTTTTTGTTAATGATGAATTTTAGTTGTTCATGTATTTGTGAACGAGGAATTCACAATTGAATTCCTCGGTATTTAGTGGTTGGAGAACATTCCAGCGCTTACATTTTCTGGTCTATGGCTTAAGAAAATGGTATCAATAGTGGTACAAGAGTTCCGTATACTACAATCGGGTTACTCATGTTATTGGATGCTTTTTATTCTTCCTGGAGAATAATTTCAAATATAGCTCGAACGCTACCTGGTGTTATGGTGTTAGATAGCTTGTAATAGTCCGCAGTGAAGGTAAGAGACTGGCTCTTTTTCATACTGGCAATAGAGTAGTTTTTATAATCAAAAAAGGTGATAGGGCTGGAACCCTGTTTAATTATGAAACCAACATCTTTGGCTCCTCCGATAGTATCAGGGATGGAGTTTAGCAGTACGCCATCTTTTGATGCTGAGTTCTCGGTTATAGGGTTAAACCAGTAGGTATATTTGGTTCCAACGGATGAGTCAGGGCAGGTAATGTCAAGCGTAAAGTCTTTTTGCTTGCCAGTTACCCCGCCCTGAGTGAGAGCTTTAAGCTGCGATGCTTCTATATTAGATAGATTGACCGTGCTCCCACCTCGTGGATTTATATTGCAGGTTGTTTCCCTGTAAGTGAAAGGGCCGAGTTTGATGTTGGCTTGGGCAAGTCGGGCAATTGATGAATTAGCATTGACCTGATTGACGCTTCCCGCCCGATAGGACACCGAAATCTCTTTTTTTCCTGAGAAGCTCGTATCAATATTGTCCCTGGTTTTTATCAGCCAGACGGTGAGTTGTTTCACGCCGGGATCGCTAAGGCCATAGGCAGAAACAGTACCTAACGTAGCCGGAACGGGGCGGCCGTTGGCGCCGGCAATTGCTTCCGAAATTTCAAAACCAATACCCGGTATCCCTGTTTCATAAACCGGTCCACCGAGCACACCGGTCACGCCTGCCGCCAGATTGACGCTGGGCGTGGCGATAATGGCGTAAATATCATTTGCCTTGCAGTTATAAAAAGTTTTTGCATTGGCAATCGCTCCGCCTACCGTTCTTACTGCCAGTACGCTACCGGGCGCCAGGCTTGAATCGGATAAAATTTTAGCTGGGCTGAATGTAACATTGAATGCAGCATCAGTTCCGTTGTAATTACAGTCAGCCATTACTGTCTGATTAAGTAAAAGTAAACTAATAAAAAGGAGTATTTTTTTCATAGTCTGTATTCATCCCTGTTACTGGCAAACCGCAGTGGCCTGAGCAATACCTTCATTTACCGCAGCCAGGCTATAAGGCGCTTTACACTGCTGCCCGCTCTTTGAACCCCACTGAGCATAGACTTCACCGTTATCTTTCAGGCCGGACAAATAGACCATACCGCCATCAGAAACGATGCTAGCCTGGGCGTTTTTATCCGTGGTCAACGTTACCGTGGCGCCATAAGGAACGTTTTCACCCGACGCTCTCTTGAGAATAAGGAACGCGCGGCGGCCAATATTGCCCGCGAAGTTTGCCCGTACCACGGCTGCACGGGTTGGCACCACTTTCTGCGTCGTATTTGGCAATTCCATATTATCTCCCAAAGTCGTGCTATCTAAGGTCACGCTGGTTCGATGGTATGGCGTAACGTAAGGAATAATCGCATAGCCGCGGTAGTCCGTTTCGATCGTCGCGTCGTTTTCCAGACGGACGTTTTTCAGGCCGGGCGCCTTAACCAATACGGCGGTTTCAGACATTTCCTGACCTAATGTTATTCCGTCAGCATGAACCAGCACGCCGCCGCTCAGGCCGTAGTTAATTAACTGACTATTTTTGGCATAGCTGTAGCCGGCGTTAGCCGAACCCATGGAACCACGATAGTTGCCGTAGACGCCGCCGCTGGCATCTTCACGATTGCTGTAGCCCTGCTGGACGTTCCAGTCCAGGTTATGGTTCTCCAGCGCGACGCCGCTCAGAGAAACATACTGATCGGTTGAACCCGGACTGCTGTTGGTCACGTTATAGGTCGCATAGGCATTAGGTAACCAATCGCTTAAAGGAATGGAGATATTAAATGAAACAACATGGTCATCCTCAACGTGACGGCTGGAACCATTATTTCCCCAGCTATAGCGGCTATAGCTATAGCCAGCGTAATAGTTAAAGCGGCGGAACCCGCCGTTATAGCCAATATTCAGCGAGTTATTGCGGCGATTGCTATCCCAATAATCCTCAAAAATGCCGGATACAGAAAGGTTACCTAGCCCCGAACCCAGGCTCTGGCTCACGGTAATATTGGTTCTGTTACGCAGCGAGTGTGGCGTATATCCGCCGTAGCTGTTGTTATAGGTATTCATCACATCAGTTAGCGTATTGTACCCGGAGGTCGAATAGCGGTAGCCGGCTACGGTAATATTGGTGCCGGTTTCAAGGATATTTTTACCGTAGCGAATGCGCCATGACTGGCCGGACGTTTTCTCTTCATCTTTCTTTTTAGACCATGCCGCCGTTACATCGGCGGAAACCGCGCCAATATCGCCGAGGTTTTGCCCGGCGCCGAAAGCGAGCGCCTGGTAATTGGCCGCCGCCTGTACGCCCGTATAGAGAGTGGTATTGCTTAATACGCCGTAGCTGATCGTTGCTTGCGTAAAGGGTTTCTCGTCAACGTTGCCATCGTAGGGACGATATTTCCCGCTGGTAATCTCATACTCCATTTGGCCTTCCCGGAGCATTAATGGCAGAGAAGCGTAGGGCACCACGAAGTTTTGTCGGGAGCCATCGGACTCCTCGACGGTGACGTAAAGGTCACCGTTGCCGCCGGTTGAGTAGAGGTCGGTAATTTCGAAAGCGCCCGGAGCGACAAAAGCCTGGTAAATTTGGTAGCCATTCTGCTTGATGACGATACGCGCATTGGTTCGGGCAATACCGCGAACGATGGGCGCGAATCCACGCAGGCTTTCAGGAATCATGTCCGTGTCGGTTGCCAGCTGAATCCCGGTGAACGGCACGCTGTCAAAGATGCTCGACAGCGAGCTGCTTTCGCCCATGACTAAAGTACTTTTTAACGGGACAATGCTCCGCTGCGCATAGAGATATACGGAATCCCAGTCGCTCTTTGCCCCCGCTGACTTATTCCATGTACTCAGATTGCGCAGGCGCCATGGCCCGAGGTTCAGGCCGGATTGTAAGTTAAGATTGTAATACTCATTATTGGCTTCATAGTCTTTGCCTGAACTAAACTGATAGTTGGTCAGTAAGGCATTAATACCGTCGTCAAACTCATCTGGGGAAACGAAACCCTGCGCGATAGTGGACAGCGCCGCCTGCGGTATGGATACCAGCAGCTGTTGAGTATTGAAGTTAAAATCGGTGGTGAAATCAGGAATAACATGAGTATCTGCGCAGCCATTCGCATCTTCTTTTAAGCCAGGAAAAGCGTCAGCACGCAAACCATAGCTGGTTAATTTAGCAATGCTTAAACAGGGAACTAATTTCAACGTATCTGTTGTTGGATCTTTTTTTTCCACAAACCGGATATCAGCCGTTTCTTGCAGACTGTTATTTAAAATAACGTCAATGCGATACTCCCCCGGAGCCTGGGCATCGCGGGTGGCGTAGAGGGATAAGTCCGGTATTGAAGAGGGGTCGCTCTGACCGACTGATTTTATAAATGCGGGATCAAAAAAATCACGAGCTAAAGCATTGGCGCATAAACCGAGAGCTAGCGCAGGAACAAGAACGAAAAATGTGTGGGAGGTTCCGGATAGCGCGCCTCCCCTTTTTTTTATTGAAATAGACATACTTTTCACCCTGGCCAATCAAAAAAGAATTTAAATCGATGATGTGTGGGCAGAACCCGAGCCTCCGTTATCAGTGGCGACCTTCCACTCGATTTCTGAACCATTTATACCGGCAGGCAAAGTAAATTCTTTGCTGGAAAAAGCATCAATGTTATTGACTGAGCTGCTAATATCTCTGCCGTTTATTTTTATCGACTTAAAATAAATGAAAAAAGGTGTCGGATTCTTTAGCGTTATCTTATTACCGGATTTATGCCACTGCAGATTTTTAGCTTCGGTATTAATATTCATATCCTGAATGGCGCGAGGGCGATAGATAAGACGCATTCTATGGCGCACCGCCAGCTGCAGCTTGTTTTTGTCAGCTTCACTGTCGCTGGTTGGCGGAATAGACATTACGTTAAAGAAGTAGACAGTTTCACGATCCTGAGGGGCTTTAGAGATATACGCGTTAGGAAAAATACGTACCGTGTTGGTTTGCTTGCCCTCCAGGCGGAAAAGCGGGGGAGTCACCATAAAAAAGCTGTCTTTCATTCCTTCAGACGCTTCTACCCAGGATTTAATTAAATAAGGCGTGTCATCTTTGTTTTCAATGTTCGTACTGATTTCTCGCGAACCTTCTTTATAAAGATGGCGGGTTGAATCAACCACGACTCCGCTCTGGGCTACAAAGCTGACAGAAATAAAAGAAATTGCAGCTAATCTTAATAATGACTTCAGCATAATTCATTCCCTGAATAAAAATAACGGGGTCTGCCTGAGGCAGGCCCCGTTGTACTTATTAGTAGCTAATAGTAAAGGTGGCTACACCTTTAACTGCACCATCGGTAACGCCATTTGCGGTTTTAACGTATGCAGCTTTATAACGCAGGTAAGACGGAGTACCTGCGGTATAAGCAACAACTTGAGGAGTCGTACCGGTGAAGCTTACGCGAGTGCCGTCGGTGTTCACTACGGTAACCGCAGCGTTAGTCGCCGGGCTGGCAGCAGTGTTGGTCAGCACGTTGTCCTGGCCGCTGATATAGTCGCCGGTTACGGTCACGTTGATGTTACCGGTGTAATTAGTTGCACCTTTCTGGCAATCTTCGACTTTGTACTCAATGTCTTTTGCAGTTGACATATACGGAGTATTAACTGCCATTGCGTCCAGTACAGATGCTTTAACATCGTCCAGAGTTAAAGAACCGCCGGAAATCATAGCGGACGGCGTTACGTTACAGGATTCGCCGGTGTCGGTAACGTTACCCAGAATAGTCAGAGAAGAACTGTTCCCTGCCGCGAAAGCCTGAGCACTCAGAACTGCTGAAGCAGCAACCATTACAGCTACAATTGTTTTTTTCATTTATTTAATCCATTTATAGATACTAAAGTCCTGAATAGCGTCAAGGCGAAGATGTTAATTAGTCTGATAGGTAACAACTAACATTCCGCTATGTATGCCTGATCGCTATCGTTATCATTCTCCTGCCGCCGCATTGTGCATACCTGGTATACATAGAGCGTAATGTGCCGGAGCGGTGACAAATCTAAGTGCAGGGCTGATAAAATGCATGTGAATTCTGTTTGAATTTAAACTCTGTTTATTGAAGGTTGCAATTTCACAAGCAGATTTCGTAGATAATAACGAGTATGCCTGGAAGGTATAGTTGTAAATCAGTCTTCCCTTTGGTTCAAATATCATGATAATCTTATCTTTGCTCTGGGAAGAGCGGGGATTTATCTTTGAAATTATCTAATCTGGCAGGCTTAAAGGGATGTACTGTGATAGCTAAAGATGAATTTGAATTTAATTCATCTTTGTTTCATATGGAATGGTGAGGGAGGAAAGGGATTATGATATTCAATGAATATATCATTAACAATGAAGTTATTTTTAATGTAAATATGAATGAGCTGCAGCCGGTGGGGGACAATGGTGAGAGCGTGACGCTGAACGCGCCGACTGCACGCTGCCTGCAACTTTTACTGGAAAGCAATGGGAAAATTATATCCCGAGAAGAGTTTCTGGATAGTGTCTGGAAAACCAGAGGGGTTGTCGTTTCGCAGAATACTTTTTATCAAAACATATCATTGTTAAGAAAGTCGTTAGTGAAAGCAGGATTATCGCAAGATATTATTGTTACAGTCAGGCAGCGCGGGTTTGTTCTCGCGGCAGGCTCAAATATTGCCTCATTCTTACGCTCGGAAGAAAAGGCACCGGAAAACTCTGAAAATGTGCAGGTTACCGCAAGCACCTCTTCGCCTCCGATTGAGAAAAATGTGATGAATAATTCCGCTGTCCGCGAAGATGCGCAAAAAATTTCCACAGACGATAAAGCAACAGTATTTAAATTACCCGGGTGGATTTTGCCTCTGTTATTGGTGATGACCGCCGCAAACATTCTTTCTCTTTTTTTGTAAGTAATAATGAATGGATTAATCGCTTGCTTTTATATTCGCTTTACTCTCCCCTGGAAGAATAATTACTGGTTCTACGAAAATTATAAAGCGTCAGTATTTATACACCAGTAAGTATTAGCAACAGGTAGTCTGCCAGGCAGTGCCCGGCAGACGGATTCGCTATCGTTGCTTCAATCCTAAGTCCAGGGGGGTCTTGCTTGGTTCTCCGCCGATTTCCCGTGCAAGTTTAGGGACTAAATAACCGGAGACCAGCGTGAGTAGTTCGCGCATGATTACCCGGGCCTCTTCGTCACTGACCATGAAATGCGCTGCTCCCTGCACTCTGTCCAGAACGTGCAGGTAATAAGGCATAACCCCGGCATCGAATAACGCATTGCTCAGATCGGCGAGCGTGCGCGCATTATCGTTCACACCGCGTAACAGTACGCTTTGATTGAGTAAGGTGACGCCAGCCATACGCAGGCTCTTCATTGCCCTACGAAACGCGGTATCGATCTCGTTGGCATGGTTAATATGGTTCACCAGCAGCACCTGCAACGAAGATGCAGAGATGCGCGCAACCAGGGTATCGGTAATCCGCGCAGGGATCACAATGGGTAACCGGCTGTGGATGCGCAGGCGTTTAATATGTGGAATGGATTCCAACTGGGTAAGCAGCCAGTCCAGTTCATGGTCCTTCGCCATCAACGGGTCACCGCCGGAAAAAATAATTTCATCCAGCTCTGGATGAGCCGCGATGTATTCCATAGCCTTCTGCCAGTTGCGCTTCGTGCCCTGGTTTTCCGCGTACGGGAAGTGCCGACGGAAACAATATCGACAATTTACCGCGCAGCCGCCTTTCACCAACAGTAAAGCGCGGTTGCTGTATTTATGCAGCAGACCTGGCACAACGCTATGCTGTTCTTCCAGCGGATCGGTGGAGTATCCTGGAGCATGAATAAACTCCTCCTGGGAGGTAAGTACCTGACGGAGAAGAGGATCGTTTGGATTTCCTGGTTCCATACGAGCAATAAATGCCCGTGGGACACGCAGTGCGAACAGGCGCTTAGCGTCGCGTCCTGCCAATAGATTCGCATCAGCGTCTACATTTAAAAGCTGCAGCAGTTCATCGGGACTGGTCACAACATCGGCAAGTTGCGTTAACCAATCTTCTCTGGATGGGGTATTTAGGGTTACAATATGCGCCATTTTGTGGCTTAGCTACCAATTAACAAAATTTCAGAGGGCCTTATGGCGACTTACTATAGCAACGATTTTCGTGCCGGTCTTAAAATCATGATGGACGGCGAACCTTATGCAGTTGAAGCCAGTGAATTCGTTAAACCGGGCAAAGGCCAGGCTTTTGCGCGCGTTAAGCTGCGCCGCCTGCTGACCGGTACCCGCGTAGAGAAAACCTTCAAGTCTACAGATTCTGCTGAAGGCGCAGACGTTGTCGATATGAACCTGACTTATCTGTACAACGACGGTGAGTTCTGGCACTTCATGAACAACTCGACGTTTGAACAGCTGGCCGCAGATTCTAAAGCCGTTGGTGATAATGCTAAATGGCTGCTGGATCAGGCTGAATGCATCGTTACTCTGTGGAACGGTCAGCCGATCTCCGTTACCCCGCCGAACTTCGTTGAGCTGGAAATCGTTGAAACCGATCCAGGTCTGAAAGGCGATACTGCTGGCACCGGCGGTAAACCGGCTACCCTGTCCACTGGCGCAGTGGTTAAAGTTCCTCTGTTCGTTCAGATTGGCGAAGTCATCAAAGTGGATACTCGCTCTGGCGAATACGTATCCCGCGTGAAGTAATCGATGCGCTGAGACGGTTGGCGCAGCCTTTCGCTGCGCCCTCTACCGGCGTAACTGCAGGCAGGGAAGATGGGTTATAAATTAACGCTCCCGGTATTATTATTTCTTAGCTGCGCCCTTCTGTCCGGATGCAATACGGCCCGCGGCGTGGGTGAGGATATCCAAAGCCTGGGTCATGCTATTTCTCACGCTGCCAGCTAACCTGATTTCATCAGGAAATCCTCATTCATAATCCATTTCTTTTCCTGACTTAATACCCTAAACCTCTTTTTCTCCGAAAAAACGTTGAGATTCCCTCATCCTGAACCAGGTTGTCTATGCTTATAAGGCACGATAACTAAAACTGGTAAATTAAGGATAACATCATGGTAAAAAAAGCGATTGCAGCGGTCTTTACGGTTTTGGTCCTCTCCTCAGCATTGACCGGATGTAACACCACGCGCGGTGTCGGTCAGGATATTTCAGATGGCGGCGATGCGATTTCCGGCGCCGCAACCAAAGCTCAGCAATAGACCATGGCGGTACGGCCGTGGTCGTACCGTTCTTCCTCTCTTTATCGACATCGTGTATTATTTCCGCGGATTATCATCTACCTTGCGGGACGACCCGTAAGCGTTCCACATCTGGGGACGGCCCCATCAAAGGAGCCTTATGTCCTGGTTAATTCTGTTTATCGCGGGGCTGCTGGAAGTTGTCTGGGCAGTCGGTCTGAAGTATACCCATGGTTTTAGTCGGCTTGTGCCGAGCGTAATTACGATTGCCGCCATGGTTATCAGTATGGCGCTTTTATCATGGGCGATGAAAACGCTGCCCGTGGGAACGGCTTACGCCGTCTGGACCGGTATTGGCGCGGTTGGCGCAGCGGTCACGGGGATTATCCTGCTAGGAGAATCCGCCAGCCCGATGCGCATTGCCAGCCTGGCATGTATTGTCATTGGCATCATTGGCCTGAAAATGAGCGCTCATTAATAGCGTTGATTGACCCAGATGAGCTTGCTCACGTCAAATCCCTGCCGGCTGGCGATATCCAGCATCTGCTGCTTCACTTCCGGCGGGATTTTCGGCGCACGCGCCAGTAGCCAGAGATAGTCGCGATCTGGCCCACAAACCAGCGCATAGCGATAATCCTTATCCAGTGAAATGACGTTATAGCCGCCATAGAAAGGGCCGAAAAATGAGACCTTCAGCGCGGCGCGCGTGGGATCGCCGGTAAAGTAAGCGACGCCGTCGGTTTTCTGCCACATACCCCGGTCGGGGTTATATCCCTTGTTTACCACGTTCAGCCCACCATCATCGCGCAGGCTATACGTTGCGGTGACCTTTTCTAAGCCACTCTCAAAATTGTGATCGAAACGGGCGATTTCATACCAGGTACCGAGATAGCGTTGCGTGTCGAATGGGCTGACCACGGTGACGCCGGTAGGCGGCGTCGGCGTGCTACAGGCGATAAGCAGAAATGAAGCGGCAACAACCGCCATGACGGGGAGCAGACGCATAGTTATTTCCTTGCCAGTTTTAAGCTAAGTGTAGATTCAGGCAGGAAAAATGCGGCAGATTTTTCTTGAGAAGAGAGCCCGATAACATCCTGCTACCGGGCTTGCCGCAGTCGAGGTTAAAGCAGCGGTTTAGATGAACAATATTCCGACCAGCGTGACGACGGTCAGAATCGCCGCGAGGCCGTAGAAGACCCACTTACCGTTGGGTACATGAATTTTTAAATCGTGCATCGCATGGTGAATACGATGAAGTCCGCACCATAGCGGCAGCACAATCATCAGAAAAATAAACGCACGGCCAATGAAGCTGTGGGCAAAGCCCAGCACGCGTTCGTAGCTGAAGGCATCTGCGGGCGCAAGGCCCAGCGGCAGCATAATACCTACCAGCAGTACGATGACAGGAGCGACAATTGCTCCCCACATGCCGCCAGCGCCAAACAGCCCCCAGAATACGGGCTCATCAGAACGTTTTGGTTTAGGATTGATCATTCCAGCCTCCTTACCAGAACAGGGCGACAAACAGAATCACTACGGTGACGACCGCGGTGACGATCCAAAGCCCTTTAATCACTGGCTCTGGCCCCATTTTTTCGCCTTTGAGGATAATATTGGCAGCTTTCGGTGCCAGCTCAAACCAGGTCTTGGTATGCAGCAGCGCGGCCGCAAGCGTGATCAGGTTCAGAATCACGACAATCGGATTTTGCAGAAAACCGATATACCCGGCCCAGCTCTCAGCACCGTGCTTCAGCGCGAATAGCCCGTAGATCAGCACGATACTGAACCAGACCGTGGGGACCGCTGTTCCTTCACGCAGCATATAGAAGCGATAAAACGGCAGCTTTTTCCACCAGGTGGACGGCATCGGCCGCACGTAGGGTTTGCGTTTAGT
>OJWI01000168.1_pt1 | contig 15790 bp, 13 predicted proteins | sample 1600411 | NCBI WGS metagenome assembly OJWI01 (sample SAMN04436940, study PRJEB24849) | human gut metagenome | biome: human gut; feature: NICU; material: stool | host: Homo sapiens | place: USA: Saint Louis, MO | collected 2009-11-10 | reverse complement strand
GAGAAAGTAATAACGATGAAAGTAGTGACAACCAAAGTTGTTTTTAAATCTCCCAAAAGGCAAAGAGCGATCTTTGCCTTTTTCAATTCATCCGTCTATCAGATAGAGTTAAATATATCTTACGCCATCTATTGCCAGATATGAGCAAAGCGTTATAACAGGAGGTATTATTACAATAAAAAAGGAGATAATAATGATTTTATTAAATAACAAAAGAAAAAACAAGAAAGGTTTCTCATTACTCGAATTATTACTTGTTCTGGGGATTATCGCAGCATTAGTGGTTGCGGCTTTTATTGTGTATCCCAAGGTTCAGGCTTCACAAAGAGCGCAGGCCGAAAGTAATAACATTGCCACCATACAGGCAGGTGTCAAAGCACTCTATACATCAGCATCCAGCTTTACCGGACTAACGAATACAGTGGCTGTTCAGGCAAAAATCTTTCCTGACAATATGTTGAGTGGAACAGGTAATACGGCAAAGCCCATCAACGCATTCAAAGGGAATGTGACGTTGGTGGCAGCGGCTACAGGACCATCATCAGCGGCTGGTTCTTCTTTTACCATTACTTATAGCAATGTGCCTGCGGCAGAGTGTGTGAAAATTGCGACGGCAGCAGCAGGTAATTTTTACATTGCTACGGTCGGAACAAAGATAGTTAAAGCTGCCGGTGGAATTCTGGATGTTGCGGCAACAGCCTCAGCATGTTCTAACGCCACAAGTAATACATTGGTATTCACGTCTATTTAATGAAGAGGGCGCTAGCCCTTTTTTGGTCATATTTTTAAAATGGGAGAGATAATAATGATAAAGAAAAAAGGATTTACCTTATTAGAGGTTATCATCGTTTTAGGTGTTGGTAGTCTTATTGCTTTTATGAAGTTTCAGGATATGAGAAATAATCAGGAAACGGCTATGGCTGAAAATGTCGGAACACAAATAAAACAGCTTGGTGAGGCGGTTAACCGTTATATCAGTATTCGATACGATAAGGTTTCAACGCTGTCATCTTCTCGCAATCAGAGCAGCGATCCGGGGCCAAGAACCTGTACGGCTAATGGCTGTGAAATCACTTATCAGACGCTAATTAATGAAGGATTGTTGCCTGTAGGCTATTCCGGAACCAACGCGCAAAAATCCACGTATAAGATTTTGTTAAAGCGTGCAGGAGCAGCGCCTGATTACGTGATTAATGGTCTGATAACAACCAGCAGCCCTTGGAAAGAAGGTGGGCGCATTCGCTATGACCTGCTGGGTAAAGCTGTTCAGGCTGCGGGTGTTGATGGTGGTATGAGCAGAAGCACCAAGATCGCTTCTGGCTACGGTGGTCAGTGGAGTGAGAGTTCAGGGAACTACAGCAATATCACTGACGGTGGCTAAATCTTGGCGGTAAGAGCATCAAAAATAAAAGCGTCTGTTGCGTCAGATCTTGCTGTTGGTGGAACCTCGACCCTGAATGGGCAGGTGAACATCAAAAATAGCTTGAAAGTAAAATCCGATACCTATCTGAACACGCTTTCTACAACAGGGCTGGCTAAGTTCGGAGGACGTATCGCCACCAACGGACTCAATCCCAACGATCTACCGTCAGGATGGACTGGAGGTGTTCGCTTTATCATGCGAAACAGCAAGCGGTGATGGATTAAAAGGTATTTATATCACAATTACAGACCAAGTTTCAGAATATAAGTGTGTGATACCAAATAGTGATACAGGAGGATGCTCTTGTTCGGGCTCTACGTATAGCTCAAAGTATGGTTATTTATCTGGAACATTAATAGCTCAATATGATGAACAACGTTGTAGTGGAGGTAAGAATGATCACTGTTATAGTAATTACAGAAGGCTATATGCATGCAAGTAATATTTCAATAAAATTGAGCAAGCAGTATAAATTTATACTGCTTGCTCAGTGCTCAGTTCTTCCGACGTTGTCTTACTATTTTAGCTTTCGCAATAATGGCAGTAAAGCTTACTGCCAATTGGACGGATTGAGTGGAATCTATGCAAGCATTTAGTAACCTTCCTAATGTTAGGTCGTCAAAGTTTGAATTGATAACGTCATCAGTAGCCTGATCTAAGGGGTCTTTTTCTGTTTTTTGTTCCTGCCGAGTTAACTCATTACGAGTACTTGATTTATTAAACTCCAACGGATACTGGGATAATGAATTATCCTGTTTTTCCGTTACTTGTGACTCTATATCTCGATATGGAATATGAGATTGTTCCAATTCCCTCGGAAATTGCTCGAAGGTTAAATTCTGAGTTATATTTTTCCGACGTTTGGCTAAAATCGTTTGTCCAAATGGTAATGAATACCATTGCCATACTGCATCATTAGAATGAAATTCTTCATTATTTATTGGTGTAATATAACCTAAGCCTGCAATGGCAAGTTCATTATTATAATATCCAATAGTATCAACTTGATTCACCGGAGGGTTCCAATTACCAACGTCTGGATAATTGAAAGATTTATTATTTTCCTGTGCAGTAACATTTAGCAATCTTAAGGTTTCATGTTGTATGTAGTTTTGATCTTGAATATCCCAGTCTGGAGTATGAGCAGCTGTTGCTCCTAATATAGCACCACACATCGTCGCAATTGTGTCTGTATCACTATCTAACTCATTAGCGGCACAAATTAAAGCATCTTGAACCCCTATGTTTTTAAACATATACGAAAGTGCTGTTGATGCTAATGCGGTTTTTAATCCAGAACCACGGAATTTATTTGTTAAACACCCTAAGCGAGACAGAATTTCATGATAGTATTCATTGCCTGAAACTTTTACTAACCCATCTATTTTTTCGATGTCAGAAATCAATTCTGATTGGACTTTTTCGATGGCATCCCTCAGCGAACAATTATTTTTTTGTTCCCAAGAGGTCAACCAAAAAGTGTTAAGTTGGGAGTCATCTCTAACGATGTCTGGAATGATGGATAATTGCATTGCATATGAAATCCAAGCATCTGGTGACGGGATTCTTTTATTCTTTATAGTATCTGAAAGAACCATTGCATGAAATATTGCTCCACAAAATCCATGCGGATGTCCATGAGTTACTAACGAATCTTTTAGAATGTTGAGATAGAGATTTTCTCTGTATTCTTTATTGAAAGAACTCCATACATGTGGTTGTATCCTCATAGCTGCGCCATTTCCGCCGCTATAAAAATAATTTTGCTTATTATTTTCAAAAAAGTTTGTAAACCAACTCACTGATCTCTTGGTTAAATTTCTTGCTGCTGCTTTGGTGCCGAGCCCCCCTCCAAGAGAATAACTAAGCCAAACGGTAAGCTCAATTTTTGCAAAGCTCTCTACATCAAAAAAACCATTTTCTCGTATCGAACGAGATACAGCTAATCGAAGTTGGGTATCATCAGAATACGTACCTGCAGGCAGTTTTGCTTTAGCCCCTCCTTTACCACCGATTACTCTTTCCCAGGGAACCGTCCGGGACACCTTAGTAGTACCTATACGACGCTTAACCCCGCTTTCTCCATGAGAAAGTTCGGTTATCCAGCCCAAAGCATCTCCTGCAGCAGCCCAAAGTGCTGAGTTAACGATACTTCTTTCCATTGCTGATATGATGTTAACTTCATGATTTGTCTGCATATTTAGTTATGCCTTCCTATAAATTTAGCTGGGGAAATGTCTATCTCTATCCCAGTGAATCCAAACTCATCTAACCATCCGCCGACTATATCATGTGTTTCATCATCTATGACATATATGCGTCTCAACCAATCGGTAGATACACTCCGAGGGTAGAGGACTTCGGCTTGTTCACACGTAGTCAAATGTATTGGTCTGTTGGATCGATTTGCTTGCCAAGTGCCTTTTCTTCTAATTGATGGTTTAAAGAGACTTTCAAAGCCGATTTGACCGCTACTTCTCATGCAATGTTCGTATGAATTATTAGTTGTTGCGAAAAAAACATTGGGATGATTTAAAATCTCTGGGTCAAATGATAATATTGACCACCATATATTTCTATCTTTATGCCATCTATTTGATACATCAAAATATCTTTTATTAATTTCTGAAATAGAGAGATTTACAAAATCGATCCAATTTTGTTCTTTATCAAAGAATTCAGATTCTTCAGGGCGTATTACTGCATTTGGATAGAGGATATGTTGTAATAATTTATCGTCTGATAATCTACATCTAGACAGCAATTGTTTACTTACAAGTGTTCCAAGTAATCCTCGGTTAGTCGTGAAGTGCAGTATTTCCTGTATGTTTCTATCTTCAAAATTAATCATTATAAGATGACCTTTCTATATGTTCCCTCTTCGAGGAATTGCATTAGATCAGATTCTTCACCGGGTTTATACCCTAAGAAAACACCTTTTTTTGCTCTTGCTATTGCCATCGCTAGTAGTTTTCTCAAGACTAAAAATTGATCGTCAATATTTTCTTCCGCATGTGTTGTAGTTTGATTGCTTAAGCCTAATATTATAACATAGTCGAATTCTAGACCCTTTGCAGAATGAAATGTTGATAAAGCTATATTTTCTTCACCATTCGACCATTCAGATTCTCTTGTTATATTTTTAAATTTTAATTTTGAATTCTCTAATATAGTTTCTAAATATGAAAAGTATCCTCCACCGAGAGGATGCAAAAATGCTATAGATTCGTTCTCAAGATTAATGCTTGTTTTAATAAAGTTTATGGCATATGTGACTTGTTGATTATAGAATCCGCAAATGACTTCTGGTAGCATACCTTCACATACTGCCTCATGTAGATTTGGAATTGATCCATTATCTTCTATACTTACACCTTTAAGAAATGAAGCCGCAAAGTTTGCTATTTGTTTCGTATTTCTATAGTTAATCTTTAATTTATGTGTTCTCTCGGGACGGACATCAAAGCCCGCTTCAATCCAAGTAAACCCTCTGGCATAAATCCGCTGTATGGTGTCTGTTACAAAGGTAACGGTATGATAATCAGCAAGATGGTACTTTATGGCCCGTAGTTGATTCGCAGAAAAATCTTGGGTTTCATCCACAATAACAATTTCATAGTTCAGCGAAGGAATATTTCGAGCCATCATTATTGCAAGATCGTTCCAGTCAATTTTTTTTGATGAACTTAATTTTTCTTTGTAAGGATTAACAACCTCATTTAGAATCCGTATCCTGAGTTCTTTATCCACTCTAGGGGTATTGCCGCGCCCTGTTCTCTCTGTTACTAAATAATTATTTATACTTTCAGGTAAAAAACGTCCTAAGAGATATTCAACCTCTTTAGTTACATATTGTGGAGACAGAATGTTGGCGTTATTAGCTAAGCGGAAAATGATATCACTTGGAGTGTCTGCTATCTGAGGCCTGCTAGATAATTTGTTAAAAGCCCAACCACTGAATGTATTAATTTCTATATTTGTTTGAATATTAGCATCTAGTTGGTGCTCCACGAGGTTTTTAATATATCCAGAAAGTGTTCTATTAAATGTTAAAACTAATATGTTTATTGCGGATGATATATTCTCTCTTCGATGTCGAGACTGAATCATATAACATAATGATTTTAATCTTAGCAGTGCTGTTGTCGTTTTCCCACTTCCAGCAGAACCGTAAATAACCTCAACTCCCGGTCTGTTTTGCCCTGCAAGAGCCAGTTGCTCAGGGGTTGGAACAACAATCGATAAAGCTTTCACGACGATTTTCCTTTCGTAAGTTCACTATTGGATACAGCCACCCTCAATGTGAATAGCATAAGAATCAAAGTTTTGCAAAAAGATAATTAATATTATGTCGACTCAAAAACACAATGGAATTGAGCAATTTGTGCAATTTTATTTCTTTTGATCCCATAATGAACAATACCCCGACCAATCATCCATCAGCGCGACCCGCTTAGGCCACAACGTCCCACGTTGATACGCAGCCTCAGCCTTATCTGCCAACTGGTGCGCCAACGCATGTTCAATAACCTCACGTTGATAGTCTGTTGTTTCACCAGCCCACTCACGGAAAGTAGAACGGAAGCCATGCTGCGTTAAGCCACTATGGCCCATTCGTTTCAATACAGCCAATAACGACATATCAGAAAGGGTTTCAGCGCGAGGGGCAGGGAATACATGATTGTTATCTTTCAATCGTGGTAAATCTTTTAACAGAGCAACAACAGTATCAGATAGAGGAACCCGATGTTCTTTTGCTGCTTTCATACGGCTGGCGGGAATCGTCCATGTTTTACCTTTCAGATCGATCTCTGACCACTCTGCGCCACGAACTTCACCAGAGCGAGAAGCCGTCAGGATAGAAAACTCCAACGCACGAGCTGAGATTCCTTTACGTTTGCGCAGTTCAGACATAAAAGAACTGATTTGTTCATAAGGTAATGACGCATGGTGTTTTTGATCTTGAACTTTGCTCGGTAAGGGAAGAAGGGGTTTCAACATGCCTTTCCATGCTGCTGGGTTATCACCTTCAAAATACTCTTTAGCTTTTGCGTAATCGATGATGGCTTCAATACGACCACGAAGACGACTAGCCGTCTCATTCTTGGTTAACCAGATGGGTTCCAGTATTGCAAGAAGATCTACTTTGGTGATTTCACCAATCACTTTTTGCCCAATAAACGGGTAGGCATAGGTTTCAAGTGTCGATCGCCACTGCGCCACATGCTTTTTATTCTTTAGTTCGCTATTTTTGATTTCTATCACGGCTTCAGCGCATTCACGAAATGTCTTTTGCTTACGTGCCAGAGCTTCTTGAGCCGCTTTTCGAGCGTGTTTTTCTGCAAGGGGATCAATGCCATTACGGATCTGCTTACGGAGTTCACGCGCCTTATCGCGCGCTTCTGACAACGAAATTTCGGGATAGGGGCCTAACCCCATGTTAAGGCGGCGGGGAACTGTTTTACCTGCTTTATTGATGCGGGTTCCCATTACAATACGCAAGCCCCACACTCGTGAGCGTCCGATAATCCGAAGGTATAGGCCATCAGCGCCACCAACGTAATATTCTGCATCGGCCTTAAGTTTAGAAACAGCCAGTGCAGACAGTTCTTTAGCTTTCTTTGGCATAAGTAATATTTCATCGTGGTGCATTGGGTGGTGCATAAAATGACAGATTTTAGACCGTTTAGCAATACAGTACCGAACACTAAATAATGACAACATATTGTTTTATATTTAAAAATTAGTATTTATCTAGAGTTAGACGGACACTAACATGGCGGACTACGCTTCCGCCAAATAAAACAAGGGGTTACCGAAAGGTAACCCCTTGTTGCTTTGTAGTGTTGGAATATTCTGAGGTTCCAGCCCATAAAAAGACCCGCCGAAGCGGGTTTTTTTATGCCTGTTTTACTGCAACGGGTGCCCATCTGAGAGATGAGCTTCATTTCGCTGATTCATTCCCTGTTTTAGGGCATCAGCAACAGAGTCGGTCACGACTTCCTCTGCTCCCATCGCATACCTCAGACGTAGAGCGCCGCCTTGCCGATAGATGAAAACAAATGCATCTTGTGAACCACAACGGCTTTTGCGGCTTCCATTGGCCTGATAAATAAGCTGTTAGGTTCGTGGCTGCCTGATTTCAGCTCTTCTTCCAGAGCAACAAAGAATGCTTTTTTCATGTCGCTGGAAATATTGATTTTTCCGACCCCGTGCTGGATAGACTCGGCGACTTCTTCATCCTTATTTCCCGATCCGCCATGAAGAACCAGCGGGATGGTTAACCGCTGTTTAATGGATTTCAGCCTTTCGATATCCAGTTTTGGCTGCATTCCTGCAGGATATAAGCCATGCGATGTACCAATCGCGACCGCCAGCGTATCGACCCCGGTCTCGTTGACAAATTGCTCAGCCTGCTGCGGATCGGTATACAGTATTTCGCCATGCCCGCCTTCGCCGCTGCCTTGTGCCACGCCGATGGTACCCAGTTCAGCTTCAACGGAAACACCTGCAGCATGAGCGACTTCCGTCACGCGGCGTGTGATAGCGATATTGTCTTCCAGCGGGTGCGCTGAAGCATCAATCATCACTGAGGTATAGCCGGTGCGAATCGCCCGCATAACCTGCTCCAGAGTCTGCCCATGATCCAGGTGAATGACGACCGGTACCGTTGCTTTGATAGCCAGTTCACGAAGATAGAAAATAAAATCATCGCCGGTGAAATCATGTTCATCAGGATGAATTTCAAGAATAACCGGCGAACGCAGCTTTTCTGCAACCTCAATAACCGCTCTGGCGAATTCGGCAGAAGCAATATTAAAAGCGCCAATACCAAATTTATGTTGCTGAGCTACAGATAATAACTCTTTCATATTCATAAGCATGACTACATCTCCTGTACAGTTTCAGGGCTGTCTTTTTTAATAAAACGCAGAATAATCGCGGTGAGTAACGCGCCGGCGGCGATGGCGACGATATATCCCACAACGTGGGTGATCACATTGGGAATAAACATGACGAATATGCCGCCGTGTGGGGCTCTGGAGGCACATCCCAGAGCCATGGAGAGCGCGCCTGCCAGCCCGGAGCCGGCGACGATAGCGGGAATAACGCGTAGCGGATCGGCTACGGCATAAGGGATAGCGCCTTCAGTGATAAACGACAGGCCGAGAACATAGGTGACTTTGCCGGTGTCCCTCTCCTGACGGGAGAATTTCCGCCCGAACAGCGTGGTGGCGAGTGCAATACCCAACGGCGGTACCATTCCTGCCGCCATACAGGCCGCGATAGGTTCGTAGATCCCTGTCGACATCAAGCCAATTGCAAACATACAGACAGTCTTGTTAAGGGGACCGCCCATATCAAACGCCACCATCATGCCTATCAAAAGGCCCATAATTGCTGCGTTGGTATTGCCCAGGTTTTCGAGGAACGCTGTCAGCGAGTCGAGAAGAAACTTAATCGGTTCGCCAATCACCAGCACCATTAACGCCCCGGTAATAAAAACGCTCAGCAATGGCACGATTAAAATAGGCTTCAGGCCCGCTATCGATTTAGGAAGGTTGATATATTTGACGATGAGCAGCGTGGCGTATCCGGCCAGAAAACCCGCCAGCAAAGCCCCCAAAAAACCTGACCCTGTCTGAATGGCCATCATGCCGCCGACCGCGCCCGACACTATCCCCATATTGCCGCTAATCGATTTACTTATTCCGAGCGAGAGAACGGGTAGCATCAGCGCAAAGGCCGCACCACCGCCAATGTCAGAGAGCATTTTCGCCAGCGGGTTAAAATTTTCATCTCCCGGCGTTGCCGCAGTAATACCAAATGAGAAGCTCAGCGCGATTAAAATACCGCCGGCAACGACGAACGGGATCATCAGGTTAACGCCGGTGATAAGATGAATATAAATTTGAGACACCAGTGATTTATCTTTATCTTTTTTCGGCGATTCCTGAGCATCGTCTGCCGCCAGGTGTCGTTGTGGCTGTAATTTACCGGTGACAATCTCGTCCAGTAATCCTGCTGCATCCTTTGCGGCGCGAGTCACCGAGACGCGGATTATATTTTTGTTATGGAAACGAGAGATATCGATGACCTTATCCGCGGCAATTAAAACAATATCTGCTTGTTGAATATCCTCCTCGGTAAAAATATATTCACTGTCTACGGCGCCATGCGTTTCAACGAGTAAAGGGATGCCTTTTTTAAGGGCGTTCTTTTTAAGATTGGCTTCTGCAAGGTAAGTATGTGCAACGCCTGTTGGACAGGCGGTAATGGCAATTATTTTCATATTATTCTCCTTGTGAGGATACTACTCTCCGGTATTGTTAATAATTAAGCGGTAGAGTTCCTCTGGCGAACTGGCATTAATTAGATTTTCAACAACCTCATCGTCACCCAGGGCGATAGATATACGAGCGAGAACTTTTATATGTCCCGCTCCGCTGTCGGCTTCTTTTACCGCAAAAAGAATAACCAGCTTAACATCTGAACTATCCATGGTTTCCCAGTCGACATTATCCTTCAGTTTTGCGACGGCTATCCTTGTTTCATTGACCCAACAGGATTTGCCATGAGGAATGGCTATTTGGTTTTCAAAACCAGTCGATCCCAGGGCTTCACGAGCCAGGACATCTTTAATAAAACCTTGTTTATTATCAATGATGCCTTCATCGCACAGCGCCTGAGTCAACTGCTCGATGACGTCGATTTTACTTTTTGCCTGCATCTCAGTAATAACGCAGGCCTTACTTAACAGATCGCTGATTACTATTTTATTTAACATATTCACTCTCCTGAGTCTGGCGTTTGCTGAATAAGGCTTCGGTCACCCGAATGATGTCTTTCGCAGAAAATAGTGCGGAAACATAGGCAACAGGGATCATCATTTCCTCTATTCGGATGGTAGATATGATTAGGTCGCACTTTTTTTCAGCTAACGTTTCCTTTAATCGACTGCCGGGAACAATGTCGATAATCTCCCAGTCGGGGAAGGCTTTGGTAATCCGGCTATACAGGAGCTGAGATGTACCGACTCCGCTTGAACAGACAAGGATGATTTTCTTATTTTCTTTAATCTTTTCGATTGCCGCCTGGATGTATACCGTTAAATAGGCGACTTCATCCTCAGAGGGGGGATCGTGTTTACTGTAATTATTGATTTGCATAGTTGCGTTTCTGACCGCTAAAAATACAGGAGAAAGTTCTTTTTTAATCTCATCCAGCAAAGGGTTATGAATAATGATGCGGAAAGCCAGACGGTTCAACATCGGCTTAATATGCATAACCAGAGCGTTCAAGAGCGGCTGATCGGAGATTAAATCACATTTAAGCAGCTGCGAAAGTAGACTGGTTAACTTAATGGCATAATGTAACGCTTCCTGGTCCTGCACTCCTCTGTCAGGATGGACGGCATGAACGGGATGCTTACCGGATGAAACAAGATATTGATAAATATAATTAATCTCGATTTGCGGGAACCTGAGCGTATATTTCTGCTCAAGCCATGCGATAGCTTTTTCAGCAATCTGCCATTCCTTGTTGTCATGCACTGGCGCAGCTTCATCAGCCGGGCAAACGATTCTCTTCTCCAGACGTCTGATGGTGACCAGTAAATGTGAAAACAGATTGGTATAGTAGGGCTCGCTAATGGCGCAGGTTAATTCATCCTCGATAAATGCAATCAAATTGATACAGTTGGCCACGTTGTCTTTACCAAATTCTTTGATAAGCTGTACGCGAGAGAACCTATCGATTCTGCTATCGGTCATGTGATAGTTACATAAAACGCTATGAGTAATGATCTCCTTAAGCGCCATGCGGATGTCATAGTCATTACCGTCAATAAACGTACCGGTATGGTTCTTTATCATTCTAAGGGAGAAACACTCTAGCCATTTTTCAATCTTAATTAGGTCTTCCACAATGGAAGAGCGACTGATGAAGTATTTCTCAGCTAAAAAGCTGATAGATAATGGCGTGGGAGAATGCGTCAGCAAATCGGTCGCAATGCCCACCAGCCGCTTGTTTTTAAGTATGTTTACAACCTGCGCATCCCCGGAGATAAGGGGGAGGGGGACAACGTCGTTCGCCTCAAGCTTCAGGCCCAGACCGGGTTTACTGAGTACAGAATGACCTTTATCAGTGAAATAAAGGTTAATAGCTTCAACATCTCGTCTGAGCGTACTGACTGAAATATTGAGCATTTTTGCCGCCCGGGAGGTGGCCAGCCAGCCACTTTCCTGCGTTAAATGATTGATTAATGATATTTGTCTTTTACTGAGCACTTTCATTATCCGCTCCTACAAAGATAAGTTGGCGCCTTAATGACGGTAGTTATAGCGGCTGGCATGACAGAGGGAAATACCAGGAGATGAACATATGTAAACCATTATAATGAACAGCAGGCAACAAGGCAGATACATCATTATACGTGGAGATATGTAAGAAATTGTCCCTGATGGAAAAGAATATAATATCTGCATAACACGCTGTGGGAATGATATGATTAGAATGTTCTATTTGTTAATTCTTTATGTTGATCTTTTACAAAAAGAGCGCAAACCTCAATGAAGCTAAAACTAAAGCTATTATTAACATTGATAAAGTGATCCAGGGGGGATTTTGCGGTTTTAAATAAAACGACAGCGATCGCTACAGAAAATATCACCACCACGGTACTATGAATCTCAGTTAAATCTAAAGCATAAAAGGAAGGGGAATGGCAACAATAAAGGATGTTGCACAGCTTGCGGGGGTTTCAACCGCGACGGTTTCGCGCGTTATTAATCAAACTGCCTGGGTTGAACCGGTAACGCGTGAGCGTGTTGAAAAAGCGATGCGTGAACTGAATTATCATCGCAATGCCGCGGCGCTGGCGCTGGCGAAACGCAGCGGCGATATGCTCGGGTTATTGACCGGCAACCTTGCCGATCCCTTTTTCGCTCGCCTCGCCCGCGGCGTCGAGGAGGTCTCACGGCAGGAACAATTCCGCTTGATGGTATGCAGCGGCGGGCATGATGAAGGGATGGAAAAAGCCGGGCTGGATTTTCTAATCAACCAGGGCTGTGAGGCGATCGTGGTCCATGCGAGCAGATTGGCGGAAAAGGAGTTGCTACGTTATGCCGCCCATTTCCCCGCGATGGTGGTGGTAAATCGCTATATTGCCGGGATGGCCAATCGCTGCGTCTGGCTGGAGAACTGCGAGGCCTCAAAAAAGGCAACGCTGCATTTACTTGAGCAGGGGCACCGCTGTATTGCCTGCGTGACGAGCGACTTACCGATAATCGATCGCCGCGAGCGGCTGGAAGGCTATCGTCAGGCGCTAGCGGAATACGGCATTACCCCGGACAGGAGCTGGGTGATAAGCGTTCCTTTTAACGAAGAAGGCGGCGAACGCGCGGCGCATCAGCTTCTTAACTGCGGGATCCCTTTTACCGCGGCGGTAACCTTTAATGATGTGATGGCGGCCGGCATCATGCGTATCCTGCATCTGAAAGGCATTACGCTACCGCAGCAGCTTTCAATAGTCGGGTTCGATGATGTGGTGATGGCGCGTTATCTCTATCCGGCGCTGACAACAATGCATTACCCGGTTGAGCGAATGGCGCGTTGCGCTTCGCAGCTGGCGATCCAGCTCTTTAAAGGCGCCACCCAGCAGCCCTGCGTCAATAGCTTCGCAGCGGAACTGGTGGTCCGCGATTCCGTTCTTCCTCCCGGGAGCGGTAATTAAATCGTCAAGCCTCACAAGTGTGATCGGCTTCAAATTTAATAGTCTCATGTAATCGCTTACATGAAGGCGAACGGAGGATCACAGTCAGGCAAAAGGGGGGGCAGTTACCCTTGAACGACCTTACAGACTGGAGTTCTAGCTATGAATGCCTCTCAAAAGCAGAAAAAAACGCTCTCATTTGGCCTGGCCACCGTCCCTATTTTAGCCATGCTAATGCTGTTAATTATTGGCTACGGCATGATGGGGTTGCGAATCGAACCGCTACTGCTCTGTTCCGCTGCCGTAGCCGCCGTATTAGCCTTATGGCAGGGCTTTACGTGGGAAGAGATCATTAGTTCGGTCGTGGATAAACTGGCGAAAGCGATGCCAGTCATTATGATCCTCATCTGCGTTGGCGCTTTAATTGGCACCTGGATGTTCAGCGGCACCATTCCTTATATGGTGTATTGGGGGCTTAAATTAATCAGTCCTGAGTATATTCTTATTGCCGCATTCTTTTTGACCAGCGTCGTCTCGGTGTGTACCGGAACATCATGGGGATCGGCGGGAACGGTGGGGGTGGCGCTGATGGGGGTCGCGGCCGGGCTGGACGTCTCCCTGGCGGCGGCTGCCGGGGCGGTGGTATCCGGGGCTTACTTCGGCGATAAAATTTCACCGCTGTCTGACTCCACCAACTTCGCCGCCATTGTCGCCGATACCACGCTCTTCGAGCATATTCAGCACTTACTATGGACCACAATCCCCAGCTTTCTGCTTGCCGCGGCGGTATATCTTATCGCCGGTCACAGCAATATGCTGGGCGAGGTCGCGACGCCGCAGCGGGTCACCGATATTGTCAATGCGCTGGAGTCGCTGTACCGCTTTAATATCGTTTTGATTTTACCGCCCGTCATTGTTCTGTGGGGAGCGGTTCGCAAAAAACCGGTCATTCCTTTAATGCTGGGCGCCTGCGTGTTAGCCCTGATTCTCGGCGTCGTGATGCAGGGGCTTAGCCTTAAGCAGGGGTTGGATGCCTTTATTGACGGTTTCAACATCTCCATGTTCCCGCAGGGGAGCGAAGGCATCATTGCTGATGTGCCGCGACTGCTCAACCGTGGCGGTATGTTCTCTATGATGAGCACCATTCTGCTAGTATTTTGCGCTTTCTCCTTTGCCGGCGCTTTAACCTTAACGGGGGCGCTCAACATTATTATCAACCGCCTATTGACGGTTATTCACAGCGTCGGTCAGCTCATCGCCGCCACCATTGGCACCACTATTCTGGTAACTGGCGCAACGAGCGATGGAAAACTGGCTCTTCTGGTACCCGCTGAATTATTCAAAGATGCCTACCGGCGTATGGGGCTGGATACCAAAAATCTTTCTCGAACCATCGAAGATGCAGGCACCGTTATTGAGCCTTTATTACCCTGGACCTCTGCCGGGGTCTATATGGCAACGACGCTGGGAGTGAGCACCCTGGATTTACTGCCCTGGGCGGTTCAGTGCTATGCCGCTATCTTCTTTGCCTTATTTTTCGGCTTTACCGGAATCGGTATCGCGAAAACCTCCCCAGCCGCAGAAAATGCAACGAATATGCTGGCCACAGAACAGGAAGGGAAGCCAGATGGACTTTAATAAAATAATTGATCGCCACCATACCGGATCGCTGAAATGGGATTTTATGACGCGCTATTTTGGCGAAGAAGCCACCGAACTGTTGCCGATGTGGGTTTCCGATTTTGACTTTAGCTGCCCGCCGGACGTTCAGAAAGCCTTAGTTCAGCGTATTGAACACGGTATTTTTGGTTACAGCGAACGACCGCAAACCTACTACGACGCATTAATCTCATGGTTCTTAATGCGGCATCAGCTGGCTATAAAACCAGAGTGGATATGCAGTATTGAAGGGGTGGTTCCCGGATTATCCCTCCTCGTGCAAATGCTGAGCCACCCCGGTGAAGGGGTGGTGGTTCAGGGACCCTATTATGGATCTTTTGCCAAAATTATTTCGCTCAACGGTAGACGCCTGCTGGATAATCCGCTGTATGAGGAGCCTGACCAGGGCTACAGAATGGATCTCGATCATCTGGAAAGGCTGTTTCGTACAGAGCGCCCGCCGCTAATGATCCTCTGTAATCCGCATAATCCAACCGGTCGGTGTTGGTCAGCTCTGGAACTGAGCGAGTTGCTCCGGCTGTGTGAAGAGTATGATGTTATTTTAATTTCCGATGAAATCTGGGCCGATTTACTGCTTCCAGGGGAAGCATTTACCTCGGTCTTGCATTTAGAGGAGCGCTGGCATTCGCGCGTGATATCCGCCACCTCCGCCAGTAAAACGTTTGGTTTATCTACCCTACGCATTGCGAACTTTCTCATACCGTCGCCGGCGCTGCGTGAACAATTTATGCGCCGTCTCGATGCTCATGGACTGGACGTCTTCAATGCGTTGTCCATTGAAGCGAGCACAGCTGCGTGGCAACACGGCGCTCCCTGGCTGGATGAGCTACTGCGCTATCTGGCAGAAAATCGACGGTGGTTTATTCAGCAGGTTGAGCAATATCTACCGTGGGCGCGCATCATCCCTGCTCAAGGGACGTACCTGCTATGGATAGACTGCAAACGGCTGGGACTGGACGATGAACAGCTGAAAT
>OJWI01000133.1_pt1 | contig 18193 bp, 15 predicted proteins | sample 1600411 | NCBI WGS metagenome assembly OJWI01 (sample SAMN04436940, study PRJEB24849) | human gut metagenome | biome: human gut; feature: NICU; material: stool | host: Homo sapiens | place: USA: Saint Louis, MO | collected 2009-11-10 | reverse complement strand
CGCCACCGGCCATATCAAGCAGCAGGAGATGATGCGCGCCGGCCTGTTTTTGAATATTGCCTGTATCGTCGTTTTGACCGGATTTAGCATGTTATTTTGGATGTAACTTAAACGCAGCGCGGCGGTCATTGCTGGCCGCCGTGTCGGGATTACTCTCTTTGAGCGACAGGCGGGGCGCGCTCTTGCAATCGGCGGCATCGCCAGTATAAAGCGATGCCGGGCATGATCTAGGGCAGCGTAAAAGTGACCGTTGCCGCCGCGCTCCATGCGCCTGATGAGGTCTGATTTAACGCTTTCCACTGTGCCGTCAACGACTGTGGCGTTTGCACGGTATGGGTATAGGTTGCCCCTGAACAGACATTGGTGTTGGTATTGTCGCGCATTATTCGAAAATCGATTTGCCCTGTTGTCGCGCAGGTCCAGGATTCAATAACGTTAAAGTTTTCTGATGCGCCAAACTTGCGGGTTAAATTGCCCTGCCCGGTTACGGTAAGCGGCTGTTCCATATAGGTGGTGCGCCACGCGGAGATAGTTCCGGTGTTGAATACCGTGCTGGGGAGAATTTCTATCGCAGCAATATTGCGTATATTAACGGCGATAGTATTGGTGATAGGTAAGGCCGGTGAATAACTGATCGTCGGGGCGTAGGCGGGTCGTTTGCCTGAAGGCACCAGTATAAAAGAATGGCTGATTGTCGATCCACTGGCCAAAGATGTAAGGGCGCCTTGCGTTACAGTGCAGTAAAGAAAGACACTTGGTGGCGTTGCGGCAGAAAGTGTAGCCTGCAGATTTGTATCGTAGGAGGATGATGATGGCATTGTCGTGAAAGTCTGACGTGGGTAAGTAAGCGTTGTTACACCGACATTTGCTGAATCTGGACGGGTCAAGGATCGAGTGCTTTGTGACCCATTATTATTAGATTTCAATTGAACGAAAGTACCAAACGAACTTATAACGTATGGTTCATTCCCCGAACCGAAAAAAGATTTACATGTGGCACCTTTGCCCATGCGTATATCGTAATTGACCTTAAAGGTGAAGCAGCCGTTTATGGTAAGAGATGCACCGCTGGCGGTTGCAGTACAGGTTCCCCTGGCATTAATTGAGGCGGCGGCAGCTGTGGCGACAGTGTTACTTGTCATGCTATAAGTATGCGATCCCCAGTAAATCAGCCCATTTTCTTGAACATAATTACCACTACCGATGGCGGGTGCCCAAAAAACTTTTTCACCGTCAGGGATTACCGACGCGCTGGCCGTAACGGTCTTTGGCGTCAGCGTGACGGTTATCGGATCGGTAGTATAAGCGCCGGTTACTGGATCAAACGATCCGCTTTTAACCTCGGGGGTGACGGTGAGTGCCGTTACGGTAGTAACGAACATAAAAACAAACCACTTCATTCTATTCTTCCTCGTAAGGCGTGCTATTTACTTCGCCCAAGGGCGCAGAATTATTGACAGACGCTCGTCGCGCTCCATAGACCGGATGCGCCAGAGGGTTTACGGGCGATATAATCAGCCTGACAGGTGGTTTCCTGCCCCTGACCGTTGCCCCACTGCACAAGCAGAGTTCCTTTTTGCGGTAAACCGCTCAGGAATACTTCCCCACCGTCACCGACAATAGAGGTGTTTCCCTCTGTTTTAAGCAGCGATACCACCGCCCCAAAGGGGATTGGTTTGCCGCCGGGCAGCGTTAACGTCATCAGGACGCGGTGGCCAATGGCCGTTTTATACTCTGCTCTGACGAGTGCCCCGCGGGTGGGGACAACTTTACTGGTCATATAGGTGATATCGGTATCGTCCCGCAGGGTCTTGCTATTCAGGCTAATATCATTGCGGCGGTACGGGGTCAGGTAAGGAACAACCGCATAGCCGCGGCTGTCCGTAGTGATGCCGCTATAGTTATTGATACCGACGCCTTCGGCATCCGGTGCTTTTACCAAGCCAATGGTTTCACCTAAGGGTTGTGACAGGGTGATACCATTTTCATGAACGACGAGCCCGCCGGCGATGCCGTACCCCAATTGCCGGGTATCACGGCTGTGGCTGTAAGAACCATTTACCGTTCCATAGCTTGTCTGCCAGTTGGCATTTGCTCCTACCAGTTGTTCGTTATGGCTGGAGTGAGTGGCGTTGATGCCCCAGTCAAGGCTGCCATCATCAAATGCCGAGCCGTTGAGCCTCAGGTTATGGCTGGTCCCGTTTCCACTCGTCCGGGTTGTGCCATAGGAGGCGTAAGTCTGGGGCAGAAACTTATCCAGAGGCACATTAATTTCAAAAGAGACAACATTATCCTGATCGGCATGGCCATACAGGCCGGTGTTGCGGTTCCAGGAGTAGTTCAAACTGATGCCAATGGCGTTGAAGTTTTTGTAGTACCCCAGGTTCGCCGACAGGCTGTTACGTTTGTTATGCCAGTAATCCTCACTGATCAAGGAGGCATTAAACGCGCCAAAATTGGCGCCAAGATCCTGATTCACCGACAGCTCAGCCCGGTTACGACGGCGGTCAGTAACATATGATGGAATGTTACTATCGCTTCTGTAGGTGCCGAGCGTCTCCTCCAGCGAGCGAAATCCGGAGGTTGAATAGCGATAACCGGCGATGGTGAAGTTTGTTCCCGTTTGCAGGAAATTTTTGCTATAGCGCACCCGTAGCGACTGACCCTGTTGCCTGCCCGTATCCGTCGGCGCTGACACCGAGTGGATGACATCGGCTGAAAAAGCGCCCCATGCGCCGATGTTCTTGCCCACGCCCAGAGCGTAAGACTGGTATTTGCTGCCTGCGTTTTGCACCCCACCGTACAGCGTAAAACCGAGCGGGAGACCATAAATACCGGTTCCCTGCACAAACAGATTTTTTTCCGTTTGCGGATCATAGGCGCGAAACTGACCGCCCGTTACGCTATAACGAAATTTCCCTTCGCGCTGCAGCACAGGCAAAGAGGCATAGGGGATAATCAAATGTTGTTCGCTTCCATCCGCTTCTTTAATCGTGACGTCAAGATCGCCTGCCCCGCCTGTAGAGGCGAGATCCGTTATTTCAAATGCTCCCGGCGCCACTTTGGTTTCATAAACCACGTATCCGTTCTGGCGTATGGTGACAAGGGCATTACTGCGGGCAATCCCCCGCACTACAGGCGCATAGTTGCGTACGCTGGAAGGCAGCATGTCATCATCTGAGGCTAGTTGAACACCGCGGAACGGTACGCTATCGAAGACATCAGAAGGGGCGGAACTGTCACCTAACGTCAGTTGGCTTCGCAAAGAGATAATATTCCGCTGAAGATAGCTGTAGACGTTGTCCCATTTACTTCCACTCTGATTACTATGCTCAAAGGTGGTGTAGTTGCGCAGACGCCACGGCCCGATGTTTATTCCCGGCCGCAGGTTGAGGTACGTACTTTTATAGGTATCAGCACCGTTATACTGGCTCTGATAACTGTTCATGCTGTAATTGAGTAACACGGCAGGAATCCCCTCATCCCAAAGCTCGACGGGCACTTCATCCTGACTGCGTGCCTTTAATGCCGCGTGGGGAATGCTCAGGTTTAGCCGCTGTCGGTTAAACTGAAAGTCAGTAAACGCGTCTGGAATAGCGTCCAGCTTAATGCATTCGCTGTTACTGTCCTGCAGCTCTGGAAACGGGGCGGTATTAATCCCCCACTGGGTGAGTTCCTCCAGGGTAACGCAGGGTTCCAGCTTGCCATCAGCAGTTTTCGAGAACATCACGTCACGGGCCTCGGCGGTCACCATCTCATTATTCACTGAGATATCGACCCGGTATTTTCCCGCAGGCTGACCATTGGCGACTTCAAAGACCGAGAGGTCGGTTGTACGCTCTGAAACACCATCCCGAACCTCAAGCAAGGCAGGATTAAAATACTCATCCGCAAAAGATTTATCAGGAACATTCAGAAGCGTAATGATAATCAAAAGGGATGTATATTTCGCAGTGAAATTTATCTGTCGCAAAATTCCATACCTGTTATACAAAAACATCGGTGAGAATTAATATGTGGCGTGAAACTCTTTGCCACTCGTTCCGTAGTCATTAATTATTTTCCAGTCAACACTATTGCTGGCCGCACCGGATGGAATAGTAATTAACAGCTCTGATTTGGGCGCTACATAGGTTTGTTCAGGGAGCACAGGCTTAAACATCTGACCTCCTACCTTGATCATCCCAAAGTTCATATAAAACGGCGTTGGGTTAGTAACCTGAATCTGATTACCTACTCTTTTCCAGCTAAGCAGGCTGGCGCTTTCTTCCGGTATACTCTTAATTGATGCGGGGCGGTAAATAAATTTCAGCCTTTTTTTAATCGCCAGCTGTAAAGTGTTTTCGCGCATGTCCTCTTTTTTAATTGACGGGATGCTTTTAATATTGAGCCAGAATAAAGATTCGCGATCATCCGGGAGTCGTTCGCCGCTGTAAATAGCGCGTAAGGTATTATCCTGCCCTGGTTCCAGGCGAAACAATGGTGGCGTGATCGTAAATGGAGCTTTAGATTTGTCATGCTCCCCCCGGTCTACCCAGGACTGAATAAGTACCGGAATCCCTTTGTTTGAGTTACTGACAGTAATGGAAGCCTCTTTTTCATTGCCGTTAAAAACCAGACGAGTGCCCCCGACAGAAACAGCTGCAACGCTGCTAGTGCTAACTGAGACTGAAGCCAAAAATAAAGATAAAAAAAGGAACGCTTTCATGAATACTCCACTAACGGGGGCGCTGGCACCCCCGCCATATTACATATTTACATATAAGAGATATTTACCTGGGCTACGGCGTTAGCCTGGCCCGCGGTGACAGCGGCTGAGGTACTGATATAATTAGCCGTAAAGTTGAGCTGCTGCGTAGCGGCAGATGTCAACGCAATACCAGAATCGGCGGAGTTAATATCGATATTGGTGCCGTCAGCCTTTTTGATATTAATCGATACACCGGTTGCGCCACCGCCGGTCAGTGCCAGGTCGCCTGCCGCATCCGCTGCGCCTGAAAAGGTAACCAGCGCGGCAGTCGGACCACCTGATGCCGGACAACCCGTTAAGTTAATGGAAAAAGGAACCGGGAGGGTCGTCGTTCCCACAGTCGGGAATTGCGCGATACCGAATGTGCCGAGCTGAACGTTTACAGTATTATTCGAGGTAGCTACGCTACAGGCTTCCTGAAGAATGGTTCCGCTGAAGTTAACGGTGGCATCTGCAGCCAGTGCCTGAGATGCAGACACAGATAACAGACCAAATGCAAACGCAACTGCTGATAATTTTTTCATACATCATTATCCTTAATATAAGCAACCGAAGTCATTCGGCGCATATTGCTATAAAGTTTCACAGAGCCATATCACATGAATGGCCTTGGGTAACAACATAACGATCCCGTTATTTCTATGCACCTGAAAACGTCTTATTAAGAATGTTTGATCGTTCATAATTTACGCCTGGAAAAATCCCTCTCCTGGCATATAAAAGTTGCAGCATGACTTTTTGCTGCCGGCTAAAAACGGCACAAAGCGTACTTATCAAAATGCTTAATAACATTACCTCTTCATTTATCTGGTTTTTTATTATCGAACCACAGGGGGGGCGGTTGAGGGCGGGCTTTATTACAGGTTAATGTCCTGGGTTTTATGTTGTAATTTTGTTTAAAAATCTCGCTTAATTTAAATAGATATTAACAAGGTGCCTTGCCTTGACTGTTTATTAATATTTCATAATACCTGTTGTTATTATTTTAATAGCGAGGGATGAAATCGATAATGTTATTTATAATCAATCGGTTGTGATGTTCTATTTTGGGGCTTTAAATGTATTTAAGAACCTTTAAGGTTTTTTAAGGGCATTTCATGTGGCAGCACGTGACAGTTTTTAGCATTAAATGAGATGATTTCCTTGAGAAAACTGTATTTTACCTTCACGTCACGGGTTTATCCCTGACACAGGGAAACCAGGATATTACGCTATGGCTTTTTTATGATACGTCACGGGACGCGCGTTTTTGCCATGCACTCACAAATCGTGACCTGATTTTGGCTTTCAGTCATATAAAATTTAAAAGGATCAATGATGAGTAAGATTATAAGGCACGAAATTAATGAAAGCTGGGCAATATCCGGAGTGGTCGAATCCTGTGGTTTGGTCTTTGTGAGTTACTGTATTGGTAACATCGGGAAGCCCATCGAGGAACAGATAAATGGCGCTTTCGATAATTTGAGCGAAAGGCTTAACACTATCGGCCTGACGCTGGAGTCAGTCGTAAAAATTGATGCTCTGTTTCGCGACGTATGGAATATCCCATTAATGGAAAAAGTCATGCGTCAGCGATTCAACGGCCATTATCCCGCCAGAAAATCAATTCAAACCGAGTTTGCCCATGCTGGCGGGGCCACAGGTATGCTCTTTCAGCTTGATGCGATTGCCTGTCGTTAATCGATGTCGCCTCTTCTGTAATTGACAGGGGCGCGCCGTTTCGCTGTTCAACCGGGAAGCCATTGCATCGACCTCCCGGCTTGCTGACCCGCTAAAATAAATCGCTATCACACGAATAGGCATTTTATTCGGATGAACTGATTTTAAACCATCGCTTTTTTTGCCGGGTCGTAAAAAACAAAAGCAATTTTGTTTTTGTCAGGATCGCGAACGTAGGCACTGTAAAAATCAGCGCCGTAGTGCGGACGAAAAGCCGGTGGGCCTTCATCTTCGCCACCATTCTCAATCGCTAATCTATAAAGTTCCTGGATCATTTCAACGGATACCGCATTCAATGCAACCATGACGCCATTACCTCGGGTGGCGGGGAGATTATCAAACGGCATTCCAACGCATAATCCGGTAGTATGATTATCTTTGAACGTTCCCCATGCGGCGCCTTTTTCGCTACGCCCATCGAGAGGATGGCCAAGCACGCGCATCAAAGGCGCATAAAATTTATAGGAAGCTTGAGGGTCATTGGTTCCCAGCATAATATAAGAAAACATAGCATCTCCTTTTTAAAAATAGAGCATAACATAGCTAAGATATAACGAATATTTACCGGGTGTGAATTCAGATATTACATGAAAAATTCCCGGATAAGGTTGGCGATAATGAATAAAGAAGAGGTAAGGATCGTGCTTAACTTATGCTGTGCTGACGCTTCCCCTCAGCGTGGCAGGCTGGAATGATAAATATTTGTTATATCCAGTCAGAAGGGAACCACGGGCTCCCGACAGTAAAAAACAATAGACTTAACGGGGATAAAAAAGATCGACGCCCGGGCGCTATGTTCTTTTGACGCTAAGGATAGCGTTGACCATTAGCGCTAACACGCCGACGGGACTGATAAAAAACACCTTCGTTGGGCAATAACTGATTGTAGTTTCAGGGTTTATTCGTTTTAAACCTACATTTTTAATCACGACGTTTCGTAAATTTTTAACCATTAACCGGCTAATACGTTTATGGGCGCGGACGTTTTTGGTGAAGTTTGACAGCCGAAAAGACTCAGCATTAAAAATTAAAACGTCACATATGTTTTTTCAATCATATAATTAGCTATAATGCATGTAATTCCAGCTACACTGATCACCTCCTTACCCTTTTAACCTCTTTTAACATATCAACCGCGAATAGCATATGTATTGGATCATAAACAAAAATATAGAATTTTGGCCTGAAAATAAGCGGTTAATCTCGTTGAAAAACCCGGCGCTGAGCGTCACATTGACGGCTCCGGCAAGCCACTGTCTTGTTCTTTTACTGGAAGCCTCACCGGAGCTGGTCAGCCAGCAAACTTTTTTTAAAAAAGTTTGGGAAGATGAGGGGATCCTGGTTCCTGCAAATACCTTGTATCAAAACATATCGATTGTCAGGCGCGGACTGCGCGATGTCGGAGAAACGGATAACTCATTAGTCGTGACGGTGCCGCGTAAAGGTTTTCATATCAATGCCAACGTTAACATTGAAAAACGTGAAAAAATATCTTTAGATTCAGTAGGTTCTGCTGATGCATCTCTCGCGGTGCAGGATAGCGTTGCGGGAAAAAAAGCAACCACTGAATCTGTGGCTACCGTGCATACGGCTGATAAGAAAAACGCCCGCTCAAAGGCTGTCACACTCTTGATTATGGCATTGAGTTTACTGGCGGGCTTTTTTTCTCTGCATTACCTCTGGCACTTTAATGATGAAAAGCCCTTTTTTAGCAGCTATACATTAGTTGAAAGCGATCGCGGTTGTCATTTTTATACCATAGATGATAATCATGCCAGCATTGATAAATTTAATAGTTATAAGTCTTTGATTTTCAAATCCGGACTGGACTGTAAGAAGTATCCCTTTGTTTATTTTTCCATGTCGCAGATGACTCCAGGTTTTATAGTGTTTATTTGCAGGAAAAGCTACACCGCGAAGGCTTCTGCCGGATGTGTTACTCTCTCTTTTCGTGGAATTGTACATGAATAGAATAAAAATTGTGATTGGCTTTTTTATTTCTAGCGCTCTGGCAGGGGGGATCTATAATTTTGTGAACGATAAAATACATCATAAGGAAGAGTGTACGGCATCGCTCGTGGTCTTCAAGGATAATACACAAACTAATTTGACCTTAAATTTCATGTATTCACTTGCTGAAGGTAAGGGTACCGTTGCGGTCAGCGGTAGCTATCTGGATGGCGGGAAACTGCAGGGCCATATCAGAAGAGATGTCATCTATGATATGGTCAAAAATCATGAAACTCACCATTTCCACTCCAGAGAAATAAACCGATACGGTAACATTGACTCTGTGTCGGATGAGTTCCTGGCCAGCATCCTGCCTGACTTTTACGTTTATCCAAATGAAAAAATAAGCTATATTATTTCAAAGCAAAATGAGCATAGCTTTCTGATAAAAATTGGGTCACGACCGCTACTGTATTGTGCTAATTAACGGTACGGATGATGAGTCAGGCTTGCTTATCATCCACAATTATCTGGCATAATCGTCCTTTAAATGGTCTTTTATAATGAGTAAATCAGTTAGCTTCCCTGCGCCAATTTTTCGACAGGCCACATATCTGTAATTGCTGACGATCTTACTGGTGAGCGATAGAGATTCAGCGATAACATGCGTATCTTTACCTTCAAGGCTTTTGTTGAGAATGATTTTTTCAATTTTGCTTAAGCGCTGGTTTTTGGTCGGTTTACACTTAACCCGTCTGATCAGGCAGCGGAGCGCTTTCATTATGACTTCCGGCGGCGCTTTAGCATTTATCACGGTATCTGCATCACAGATGAGTGCATGCTGCGACGAACTCAGAATCAGTAATACTTTGCATCGCTGGTTTAACGAGGAAAGTTTGCTGGCGTTGCATTTGTTTTCTAAACTCAGATGCAGGATAACAATATCTTCATAGTTTAAACGATCGAGTTGCGGGTCGTCACACTGACAGCTTTTGATTTCCATCGCGTTATATTGTCCGACACAGATAATGCCATCTCGAAGATACTGGTTATTGCTGATGATGAAGATAGCCATGATAACTCCCGTAAGCATTTCACTCATGATGTGTCGTATTAAATGACTATATCTGATTGTTCAGAAATTCAAACTTATCTCGTCTTAAATTTCCTTATTTACTCATATTAAATGGTAAAACTTAGAGTAAACAAGGAGTTGTATGATTTTCTTGAGGTGTCTGATAAGATATAAATAACATTTAGAAAATTCCTTATTAAATAATAATCGTCTTTTAATGTGCTTGGAATAATCTTAACGTTGATTTGCGTCATTATATCGTGGTTGTGATTAGTGCTTTACTAATCTCATGCGTATTAATCATCTTATCTATTTGCGCAGCGTATAGCACTTGTCACCAGGTGCTATAAATAAATTCACTTGCGGGATGTGGTTTTATGAATGGGGTTATGGAACTTGAATTCTGGATGCGTGTTGCCATTGGTGAAGCTGAAGAGAGTTTGCGTGAGGGGAATAAAGGTTTTGGCGCCGTTATCATCAAGGATGGTGAGATGGTTGCGGCGGCGCATGACTATGAGGAAACAGAGGGAGACGCAACCTCACATGCTGAAATCAACGCGATTAAGATTGCCAGCCAAAAAATTGGCAAAAATTTAAACGGGTGCATACTGATATCCACCAGTGAGCCTTGTCCTATGTGCGCATTTGCCATCGCCTGGTCCGGGATAAGCGAAATAGCTTTTGGTTTTTCTATTCAGGATGCACTTGCTCAAGGGCGGCGGCGAATTGCATTTCAGTGCGTCGAGGCTTTTGATAAGGCGAGCACAGAGGTTATTGTTCATAAAGGTATTCTGCGGCGGGAATGCGCAATTCTCTATCGTGCTGACGTTCGCCGCGAAATTAATCATCTGCGCAACGCAACCGATGAAGACCTTAAGGCGCTGAACGCGGATTCCATTGCCCGCCGTACTGCATGGTTCTGCCAAAATAAAGCCGGGTTGAATATTGGCGATAGCCATTTATTAGACACCGCACACCGCTTACTTATAATGCGATTCCACGCTGCAGAGGTCGAAATGCCCGTGGTGAACAGAACAGAGAAGCAAATTACTTTCCACTCTATGAATTTCTGCCCAACGCTTGAGGCATGCAGAATTCTGCGCCTTGATACCCGGCACGTTTGCAAACTCCTGAATGAAGAGTCCACCGATATGTTAGTGAAAAAGATAGATAGCCGACTTCGCTTCTCTCGAAATTATAATAACCTCAGACCATATTCCTCTTTCTGCGAAGAATCTATTTCTATTGAGGATTGAACGTGTGTTGCCATAAGCGATGTGCCTGATTGTTCCAGGGGCCGTTAACGGACTTTAGCTTCCTGAAAAACAAAGCTATCCGTTAACCATCGGCGATTTAACAGGGCAAAGCAGGCGATCAGCGGCGTAATGTTAAAACTTTTAAAGGAGAAGTCATGAAATTAATCGACTTGCACATGCATTCGGCATATAGCAACGATGCCGATTTCCCGGTCAGCGATCTGCTTACCATGGCTAAAGCGGCGAATCTTGCGGCCCTGGCGATAACCGATCACAACTCGGCGCGATCCGTTGAGGAGTCTATTCGCTATGGCAGAGCAAATAGCGTAAGCGTGATGACCGGGATTGAAATCGACTGCGCGTTTGCGGGCAATAATTATCATCTGCTGGGCTACGGTTTTCGTCGAGACAGCCGGGATTTTGATGCCGTCGAACACAACTTCCATCGTCTGGAAACTGCCGCGACGCCGCTAAAGCTGGAGAAACTGCGGGCGCTGGGGTTCCAGCTTGATGAAGATCGCCTGTATGCCATGGCCGGCGATCGAGTCCCGCAGGAAGAGGAGATGGCAGAACTTATTTTAGAGGATGCGCGCAACCTGAATCATGATCTGCTGCTGCCTTACCGCGCGGGGAATGCGCGCAGCGATATGCCGTTAATTAACTTTTTTTGGGACTTTTTTGGCCGAGGCAAACCCTGCCAGGTGACGGTGGAATTGCCGCCGATGGCGGAGATGGCGGCGCTGATAATCGACAACGGCGGCATTCCGGTCATTGCGCATATCGGCGCTAACGTGAAGGAAAAGCCGCTGGCGGTGATTGAACAGATGTTGCCACTTGGCGTACGCGGCGTGGAAGTGTTCTCCAGCTATCATGATGAGGAGCTATGTCGCGAACTTTATCACTACACGCTGGATAAATCGCTGCTGGCGACCTGCGGCAGTGACTTTCATGGTAAAAACAAACCCAATATTAAGCCTGGCGACTGTAGACCATGGCGTGACGCGCTACCGAAAACCCTGGAAATCCTCGAGCAGGTTGATCTTTATTGACGCTTGAAACCTACCGGCTGTGGGCGAGTTATTAAATAACAAGGACAAAAGATTTTGTGTATAGGTATTATCGGGCAGGAAAAGAGGCACAGGAAGAGGTATCTGCCGTCAGTCAGAGAAAGAGATGGACCACTTTCGTTATGCCTCTAAATAGAGAGTCACAAAATCGCGTATATTTTATGGGGGCGCATAGTTTTGTTGAGAGCCACGTTTCACGGCAATGACTCTCTCCTTCGGATAAATTTAGCTACGGCTTGTAACGCCTCATCCGCTTCAGGTACCTTTCCCACCGATGACTGAAATACATGCCAGAGCCCGTCCCATATCTCAAGCTCAACTTGCATCCCAGCCTTTTTAGCATATCGGGAGAGGCGTAATGCATCATCGCGCAATAACTCCTCGCTTCCCACCTGAATAAATACGGGAGGAAGTCCAGACAAATCACCAAACAGGGGAGAGACAAGAGGATCGCTTCGTTCACTGTCCGAACAGTAGTATTTCACAGTCATTATCAGGTCTTCTATGCAAAGCAGCGGATCGAGATCCTTACACAGCGTTATGCTCTTACCAGAAAGTGTGAAATCTAACATGGGAGACAGCAGAACAGACGAGTCCGGCAAAGGATCTTGATGCTGTTTTAACAGGAGTAAAAGCGACATGACCAGTCCACCACCGCTGGAGTCTCCCGCGAGGATAATGTCCTCTGCTGAATAACCATTAGCAAGCAGCCATAAATAGGCCTGATGACAATTTAATAAGGCCGCAGGAAATCGATTTTCTGGCGCCAGAGGATATTCCAGTACCAGAGTTCGACAACCAGAATATTGTGCGAGACAGGCAGCGAGTTTTCTGTGAGTCAGACACGATCCCTGAGAATTTCCACCGCCGTGGAAATAGAGAATAATCCTGGTATTTATCGAATCGGGATATGAAATCCATTCCGCAGTTATCTCTGTATCGTTAACCGTTTCGATGCATACACCCGCAGGTAGTGTTGCCTTTATGGCTGCAGACTCCCAGACCTGGCGCTGAAGGGAGAGTGGGGTATTCAAAAGAAAATGAATATTTTCATCATGATTTTCAAATAGCTTAGCTTTATAATCTTTTGCTCCGTTACTCAGCATCTTCATTCCTTTTGCTGCTTACGCCAGAAATAATAATTGTCGGTAGTGCTTTTTTTGCATTTTAATAGGCATTAATTTATTTACTCATTCATAAACAATCTGAGAAATACGCCACATTATAAGTTTATTAAAATTCTTCGGCTTTTTTTTATCTTTCCCTACTAACCGACAAATAGCTTATTTTTTCAACGACGCTGGTGATAAGGCTTTTCCCGCAAAACAAGCGGACCTACGCTCAGGCAATTGATGCGAGAGAGCGTGGGGCAGGCAAAATCCCTGGCAATGAATTTTTTCTGGCAGAGAGGGGGAGGGGACTTTGAAGGGAAGCTAGTGCTGGCTCCCCAAAAGCAAAAAACCGCCTTGTGGGCAGGTTCTTTAAATAGTGGTGCCCGGACTCGGACTAACGCCGCAGGCGTTGAACAGCGCGCTTGTCGCGCTGGCCCCGAAGGGGTGAGCCGCGGTGCGGCGAATAATCGAACGGAGTTCGATGGAGAGTCCGCTCGCAGAAAAGCAAAAACCCAGCCATAGGCTGGGTTCTCTGAATAGTGGTGCCCGGACTCGGAATCGAACCAAGGACACGGGGATTTTCAATCCCCTGCTCTACCGACTGAGCTATCCGGGCAACGGGGCGCATTAAACCGTAATCCGTACGCTCCGTCAATCAAATTTCTCGATTTATCTACCGGTTGCTTAACTTTGCGGCAATTCTGCGTCTGAGCGCGCTATTCTGCGGGAAATTACATCATGCCGTTATCGCCTTCGCGGTTCTTCCAGCCGCTGGTCACTGAGATCGCGTGGCGAAGTCCGGAGATCGCGTAGTCGCCGACGACGTCTTCGTCATCGCGCGGCGAGCTGATGGTAATTTCCGCGTCGACGCCGTGACGGTATGCGCCGTGGTGGCTAAAGATGGTGCCGATAAAACATTTATCATTCAGCCAGACCGGAATATAGGCGACGGTTTCATAAATATAGTTAGACGCCACGCCGCTATAGTAACTTTCCGCATCGTCGGCCGACGTGCCCGGAGGAATAGGGCAGATTGGGGCTTCGCCGTCGCTCTGCGGCTTATCCTTAAGCAGGCTGCTCTGCATCACCTCCAGCGACTTCAGCAGATCCGTTTTTTCCCCGTCGCTTAACGCGGGCGTCAGCGGCTGGCCTTTTTCCGGCGAGCGGATGTCATTGAGAGTGTAGCGATAGCGGATCGTCACCGCGGGCGCGCTACTGCCCGAGGGGGCAAACGGACGCAATAAATAGAGATTATCTTCGCCAAACTGACCGTTGTACCAGAGGGCATAAACCTGGCCATTAATGCGTACCCACTGGCTCCACTGGTTGGCGCCGCGGCCGTTAAGGGAAAAAAGCGCGCCGGGAACCCCTGCGTCAAAATCATCGCCGTTGCCGCTATCGTCGCTGTTGACCGTTTCGAAAGCGTCGTCGTTGCGTTTTAAGACTCCGGTATAGCTAAAGAGTCCGGTGCCGCCGACGTAGCTATCGATAATTAAATCGCGTCTGCCGTCACCGTCGAGATCCACCAGGGTGAAGCTGACTTTGCCGTTTTCGGAGTCGGCGCTGATATCAGACTGGAGAAACGCCTGCCACTCATCATCGCTGATATCGGCGGAAGGTTTGCTCGTCGAGACCAGAGAGTCGTCCGCGTAGGTCAGCGTAAAATGGCTGACCTTGCCGCCGAGGGGAAACTGTTCGGCGATCTTATTCAGATCCAGTTCAGGGTTGACCTTCTGCTCTTTTAACACGGCGTTATACAGCGCTTTCAGCGCATTATTATCGGCTTCTTTTTGCTGCCTGGGGATAACCTGACTGACGAAAGTGGGCAGCATCCATGCGCCGCCGGGGGCGATTTCCCGGCAGTCGCCGGTGGTGTATTTCAGGCTCTGAACAAAGGTCCGGCCGTCCCACACGCGCTCTTCTCCGCTGATGCAGTCGGCAATACCGCGGCCCTTGTTGAAAAAGGTAAGCACGCCATCGCCATAGCTGGAGGCGTCGGTAGCGATCAGCTGAGGCTGAGTCATAAATGCTTTGTCGACCACCCATATGGCGTAGCCGTCGTTGTAGGCCGCGCGCCAGCAAAGGGCCTGAATCAAGGTGTGGTTTTTATCCAGCGGGGTGGCGGTGAGCTGACGCTCGGAGGCCGGGATGTCGGCGTTTTGCCAGTCGTCGCAATGGCTGTTAAGCACGGGGGTTAGCTGCGGAAGAAGCTTCTGCCGCTGTTTTGCCGTCAGCGTCGCGGCAGCGGCATTGTTAATGACCGGCGCGGCGATGATTTCCGGCGCGGGCGCCGCCGGCAAAACGTTGTCATCGCCGGCATCTCCTTGACGCATCAGCGCATCGGCGGTGCCCAGGCGCTGCTGGAACTCATCCATTTTCAGAAATGCGGCGCTGCTGCCTGCGCTGGACAGCACCTTGCGCTCGCCGTTAATCGCCAGCTCAATTTTGCCGTTATGCTCCAGGGCCTGAATCAGGGCCGACGTCTGGCTATCATCAAAGCGAAAATGGCTCTCGTCGACGGCTTCGAGGGCGCCGTTGTCGCGATCGTCGATGAACAGAGTGACCGTGGCGTCGGGCGGAATATCGCGTTCGGTTTGCGCGAAGGTCGCAACGGCGACGACGTGCTGCGCCGCGCCCGCATTGCGGGTCAGCAGAACGCTGACTTCGCCCATGGTGACGCCATAGCCTGCGGCCCGGCAGGTGCCGGTGTTGTCGCAGGCGAGCTCCCAGTCTTTATGCGCGAAAGAGAAACCTTGCGGAGAGGCTGCCAGAAGCGGTGTCGAACACAGCCCCATAATGGCAGCCCAAAGAAGAGAGCGCATATCAAACCCTGTCAGCATATCGATGAGTGGGGAATTATATGCGCGATGAATCGGTTAAGATATCGGAATCAGGTCAGCGCACCGCCCATCCGGCACTGGGCAAAACGCAAAATATCTTCTGCCAGGCGACGTGCGGTATCGACGTCAGTCTGGCTACGTTTGATCAGCAGGCGGCTCAGGCAACCTTCGATGATCAGCTCCATCTGCTTCGCGACCATCGCCGGATCGTCAACCTCCAGCTGGCTAAGCAGTTCGTGAGTATAGGCCAGAGAAGCCTGCTTCTGCTGCTCGGCCAACTGATGGATCGGGTGCTGAGCGTCCGGGTAAAAAGTACAGGCGGCGATAAACAGGCAGCCGGGATAACGATGGTTGCTAACGCAGGTGGTCAGCGCGGCGTAGCGGGCCAGCAGTTTCTGCTCTGCGCTTAGCGACTCGTCGAGTAAAAGCTGACGGCGCCAGGCATCGACCTGATGGCTAAGATGGCGAAGCGCGTCATACAGCAGCGCCTCGCGATCGGGCCAGAAACGTTTGAGGTCATTGAGCGGGTAAGCCACGCGCTCGGCGACCATTTCCAGCGTGGTGTTAGCGATACCCTCGATTTCGAGGATTTGGATGGCTTCACCCAGGACTTCTTCACGTTGCACGGTCTTCTCCTCCATTTTCCCTCCTAAAGTGTCGCTCACGGTTATCGATCGCGCAAATGGGCGCTGAATGCCGCGGCATCCATAAACCCGGTGACACGCTGCGCGGGCTGCTCCTCGCCCTGTTCGTTGAAGAACAGAATCGTGGGGAGGCCAAGCACCCTGAGGTGCTTCAGCAGCGCCGCGTCTTGTGCGCTATTTTTCGTGACATCCACTTGTAGCAGAACGGTATCTTTCAGGGCCTGTTGAACCTCAGGTGAGGTAAAGGTGTATTTCTCGAACTCTTTGCAGGCCACGCACCAGTCGGCGTACAGGTCGAGCATCACCGGTTTACCTTTCGCCTGCGCCAGCGCCTGGTTGAGCTCATCGACGCTATGGATACGGGTAAACTGGAGATGGGACTGCCGTTGCGCGACCGGCGCATCGAAAGCCCAGTCCTGCAGCGGACGGGCGCTGACCAGCGCGGCGCCGAGCATGGCGATTTGTACGAGACGCAGCCAGGGGCGCGTGCCGCCCAGCGAGGTGATAAACGCCCAGCTAAAAAAGGCGACGCCAAGCAGCGACCAAAGCCGCAGGCCCCACAGGTCTCCCAGGATGCGTTCAAGTAAAAATACCGGCAGCGCGAGGATCACGAAGCCAAAAGCGGTTTTCACGTGAGCCATCCACGGGCCGCTTTTCGGCAGGAGGCGGTTGCCAAATACGGTCACCAGGATCAGCTGCAGCCCCATTCCGAGCGCGTAGAGATACAGGGTTCCACCGCCCAGCCACAGATTACCGCTCTGGGCGATATAGAGCAGAATGGCGCTCAGCGGCGCGGTGGTGCAGGGCGAGCAGATTAATCCGGCAATCGCCCCCATGGCGAATACGCCGCCGGGTGAACCGCCCTGGCGTTTATTGCTCATCAGCGTCAGGCGCGTTTGCAGCGACGAAGGCAGCTGGAGCGTAAACAGACCAAACATCGACAGCGCCAGCAGGATAAACACGACCGACAGGCCGATCAGCACATAAGGGTGCTGCAGCGCTGCCTGGAACTGCAGGCCCGCAGCGGCGACGACCAGACCCAGCGCGGTGTAGGTTAACGCCATTCCCTGAACGTAGATAAAGGCCAGCAGCAGCGCGCGGGCGGTGGAGAGGCGTTTTTGACCGCCCAGCACGATGCCGGAAATCAGCGGATACATCGGCAGAACGCAGGGGGTAAAGGCGATGCCGATACCAATTAATAGCGCCCAAAGCGCGCTAAAGGGGAGATCGGCGCTGTGGTTGTCCGCGACGGGAGAAGGAAGGTCGGGCGACTCGACCGGCAGCGCCGGGCGCGTTTCCAGCGGCAGCGGCGGGTTCAGCCTGGGTTGCCCGGCGTGCGCATCGTTACTGGAGCGCGCCAGCGCTTTGCCAAGCGGCACGATTTTGGTTTCTGGCGGATAGCAAAAACCCGCATCCGCGCAGCCCTGCCAGGTGACGGTAAGGGTTGCGCCAGCGGCGGCGTGCGTCAGAGTGACCGGGACGGTCAGGCGCTGGCGGTAAATTTCACTTTTACCGTAAAACTCGTCCTCATGCCATTCGCCTGACGGCAGCGAGGGTTCGATAAACGTCGCATCGGCGGAGGTCAGCTTGATCTGTTTGCGGTAAAGATAGTAACCCTCCTTGATTTGCCAGGTCAGATTGAGATCGTGTTGATTCTGCTGAAAATCGAAAGCAAAAGCCTGGTCAGCAGGAACAAAGTTCGAACGACCGGGGGCGTCGAACAGTCCGGCAATGGCCGATGTGCTGCAAAGCAGCAGGATCAGCGTAATGATGCGTTGAG
>OJWI01000083.1_pt1 | contig 23066 bp, 18 predicted proteins | sample 1600411 | NCBI WGS metagenome assembly OJWI01 (sample SAMN04436940, study PRJEB24849) | human gut metagenome | biome: human gut; feature: NICU; material: stool | host: Homo sapiens | place: USA: Saint Louis, MO | collected 2009-11-10 | reverse complement strand
GACTCGGATAGCGACAGCGATTCCGACAGTGACTCGGACTCTGACAGTGATTCGGATTCCGACAGCGATTCGGATTCGGACAGTGACTCGGATTCGGACAGCGATTCGGACTCGGACAGTGACTCCGACTCTGACAGCGATTCCGACTCCGACAGCGACTCTGACTCAGACAGCGACTCGGACTCTGACAGTGACTCGGATAGCGACAGCGATTCCGACAGTGACTCGGACTCTGACAGTGATTCGGACTCGGACAGCGATTCGGACTCCGACAGCGACTCGGACTCTGACAGTGACTCGGATTCGGACAGCGATTCCGATTCTGACAGTGACTCTGACTCCGACAGCGATTCGGATTCAGACAGTGACTCGGACTCTGACAGCGACTCCGACTCCGACAGTGATTCTGACTCTGACAGCGATTCGGATTCGGACAGCGATTCGGATTCTGACAGCGATTCGGACTCTGACAGCGACTCGGATTCCGACAGCGATTCCGACTCCGACAGCGACTCGGACTCTGACAGCGATATTGAGGCCAACCCCGATAGCAACAGCCCGGACGTTGTCGCGCTGGAAGGTAACCTGAACAATGTCAGCGGTACCAGCGGTCAACTGGTTGGCCTGACCTTGCTCAGCACCGTCGATGTCTCGCTGCTGGCGGGCAATAATCTGCGCTTTAGCGTGGGAGCCGGCACCGTGGAGGATATGACGGTATCGGTGAACGGCAACTCGCTGCTGACGGCGAGCGGATTGCTGACCACTATCGTCAATCTGCTGGGGGCAGGAAATACCCTGAAGGCCGATCTGTCGGTGGTGAATACGGTCACCGGTGAAGTTGTGGCGATAGCGGAAAACAGCGTCTCTATCTCGGCGAGCCTGCTTGGCGGGCTCTCCTACAACGGCACGGTCTCCTTCGCCAATCTGCCGGCCGGTGACTACACCATGGTTATCTCTGCGCCGGAAAGTAACGGCACCCTGGTATCGTTGATCAACGCGCTGGCAGCGGCACAGGTGGCAAGCTTCGTCAACGTAGATGTGACGGATTCGGTTGGCTACAGCGTCGACGCCATTGAAGGTAACGTGCTGGATACAACCGCCAGCGGCGATATGCAGGATAGCGGTCAGGGCATCTCGGTCACCAGTGCGGTATCGGATTCCGTCGACGGATCGACCCCGGTCAATGTGACCAGCGCTGGCGTCGATATCACCGGAGCTTATGGGGTGCTGACGATTCACTCTGATGGCAGCTATAGCTACCAGTTGACCAAAGGCGGGGCCGCTATCGGTAAATCGGATGTCTTTAGCTATACCATTACCGATGAAGCGGGTAATACATCGACGACGAACCTGACGATTAATATCGGCGGCAATATCGAACCGGCGCAGGCCAATCCGGATGCTCAGGAAACGGATCTGACCGCGACGTTCGATACTCTCAACGGAGAAAGCGGTACTGTCGGTCAGCTCGTCGGCGTCTCGTTACTCGGTAACGTCAATGTTGGGTTACTTAACGGTAATAGCTTTGACTTTGATGTGGCCGCCGGCGCGAACGAAAAAGTGCTGCTGACGGTCTCAGGGAGCACCGGACTTAGTCTGGGCGCGGCACTGACGACGCTGCTGAGCCTGTTGGGCGGCGCATCGTCCTTCACGGCGGATCTCTCTATCATCGATAAGGCTACCGGAGAAGTCGTGCAGGTCCTGACAAACGCCGTCAACATTAACGTTAACGGCATCGGGCTCAGCCTCGGCTATAGCGGAGGCGGCTGGTCCTCGATGTTACCTTCAGGATCGTATACGGCGGTGGTCTCATCACCGAATACCGGAGGCCTGCTGGGGGCCCTGCTGGACCTGAACCTGGGGACCTTTGTCAACGTCTCGGTCACCGATTCTGAGGGCTATCACACCGACAGCCTGACGGGCAACGTGCTGCAAAGCGATGGTGCAGGCGACGTAGCGGATACAGGGGTCAATATTAAGGTGACCAGCGTCACCGCCACCTCGGTTAACGGCGCTGAACCTAAGGAGGTCAGCGGCAGCGGAACGACGATAGAGGGCGCATGGGGATCGTTGACCATCCACAGCGACGGTAGCTATACCTATCAGCCTTATGGCGGAGTGAATAGCGTCGGTCAATCGGAAGTCTTTACTTACACCATTACTGACAGCCTCGGCCACACGGCGAGCACCACGCTGACGATCGATATCGATAGCCCGGCTTCGCTGGCGGTCAATGACCAGGTCACGCTGAACGTAGCAACGGCGCTGGCAACGGTGAATGTTCCGGCGATTGACACTGCGGGGCTGAATACAAGCGGTAAATCAACCACGGGAGGCGTATCAGCAACCAGGACCATCAACTTCAGCGTTGGGGCCGATCGCGAAATGGATACGCTCTCGGTGAAAGTGAACTACACCGCGAGTGGCTCGGTGGTCAATACCGTCAAAATAGACAGCACGGTCAGCATTTATCACGTGCTCAGCGATGGCAGTAAGGTTCTGGTATGGCAGGGCACGCCGACAGAGAGCTTGACCACCGTTATCGGCACCACAACAAATGCTGCGGATACGTTAACGCTGATGAATGTGGCATTGAGCGAAGGTAACTACGAGATGGTTCTGGTGTCTAAGGCGACCGCCACTCTTGATACTTTCTTAACGCCGGCACCGAATTATACCGTCGGGGCTTCGATAACCGGTACGACCATTGACACCGCGACGCACTACACGGTAGCGGGAACCAACGTCAGTGGAAATATACAGAACGGAAATAACTCAGGCGGTACGGAAGATTTCCATGGCGTACTGTACTCGTCTTACAGCGTCTCCGGACACACTTCCAGCGGCGCTGCGGAAACCTGGACTTTCCACAGCAATGGCAGTATCACGACCAGCAACGGGAGTAACGTAAGCGCAACCAGCGTCACAATTTACGGTGACTATGGCACCCTGACGATGGCGAATAATGGTTCTTACACCTACAGTCTGAAGGCAGGAATGGATGTGTCGACCATCACGCATAAGGAAGTCTTTGCCTACTCGGTGAACGACAGCAATGGCGCTTCTTCCGCGGCGACGCTGACTATCGATCTGCATCCGCAGATTACCGGCAGCGTGAACGGCGACGACATCCACAGTACCGCTTACGACGATACCTTCACCCTGGGCATCGGGGCCGACACGGTAATCTACAACCTGCTGGCCGATGATAATACCGGCGGCAACGGAAGCGATACCTGGAAGGACTTCTCGGTTGCGCAAGGGGATCATATCGACGTATCGGCGCTGCTGGTCGGCTGGGATGGTAACAGCAGTAGCCTGGGCAATTATGTCACCTTGAGCTACGTGGGCAGTAATACGGTGGTATCTATCGACCGCGACGGTGGCGCAGGCGGCCATCAATCGACAACCTTAATCACGCTGGAAGGGGTGCATATCAATTCGCTCAACGAGCTGCTTGATACTAATAACTCCAACTAACTAGCTTAAATCGATGACGGCACAGGGAAGCGCCGTCCAGATTATTTTATCGCGGAGGAATCATTCAGGTCAGTGAAGCGGGAGATCGCCGACTATCATTTAATAAAAATAATGATGCGGAAATTATTATATCCGTTTTTTCAGTGCGTGTTTTCTGAAGGGTAAATTTGATGCGTCTATTTATACAAAAAAGGAATGTCATAACCTGTGGCTATACAGCTCTATTAATCACGTTAAATCCGTCGCTTTCAGCTCATGCGGAAAATTCATATTTGCTGCCGAATGATATTAGCAGCCAGCGTTTAACCGATAATCAGCAGGTCGCGGGGTATAACGACGAGATTATTAACAGTCAGACCCGAATATCCGGTCCGCTGGATATTAAAAAGGCGGTAAAAAACGCGGTGAACTGGCATCCCTCTATTACGCAGGAGGTCAGTAAGCTTCAGGAGATGGCGCAAAAAGTTGATGTGGCGAAAGCAAAATATTACCCGCAAATAAGTGCGGGTATGAATAATGGTTATACAAACACTTATTCTGATGCCGGATATACGCCATCGCTGGTCGTCTCAGTGTCGCAAATGCTTTACGACTTCGGCAAAGTGTCCAGTTCGGTGAGAGCAGCAGACTCCGGCGTGGCTCAGCAGCAGGCCACCGTGATGCTGAATATCGATCAGGTCGCTCACGATACCGCCGCGGCGGTAGTCCAGGTGCAGGGCTATCAAAAGCTGGTTGAAATCGCCAAAGCGCAGGTTAACTCGCTACAGCAGATCGGCGATCTTATTCGCCAGCGCAACGATGCGGGGGCATCTTCATTATCGGACGTTGTGCAGACCGATACCCGCGTGGAAGGCGCGCAATCCACGCTCCTGCAATATCAGGCGGCCCTTGAACGCTGGAAAGCCACGCTCGCGACCTATATCGGCATCGGCGGAATCGCGACGGTAACGGATGATGTCCCGCAGGGAATGGATGCCGCCTGCGCGGTATCCAAAATCGATTACCGTTCCGTTCCAGCGGTACTGGCGGCGCTGGCCCAGGCCGGTCAGGCGCAGGCGCAGCTGGATAACGCCAACGCGCAAATGCTGCCGACGATTTCCCTGGAACCGGAGGTGACCCATTACCTTAACGATAACTACGCCAACAGCGCGGTGCTGAATAAAACGCAATATTCCGCTTGGGTAAAAGTGCAAATGCCTATCTACCAGGGCGGGGCGATGACCGCCTCCCGAGACGCCGCCCAACAAAGTCTGGCGGCGGCGAATGCGGCGATCAAAACCGCCCAGCTGGACGCCAGCCAGAAGCTGAACGCCTCTCGCGATGAAGCGGTTAATCTTGCCCAGTCGCTGGGGATTCAGAAACGTCAGCAGCAGCTGGGTGAGCAAACCCGGGCGCTGTATCAGGATCAGTATCTTCAGCTCGGCTCGCGGCCGCTGCTGGATCTGCTCAACGTCGATCAGGAAATTTACCAGGCCAGATTTAGCCAGGTCCTGACGGAATCACAACTGCGCTCGCTGGAGCTGGACTGCCTGTTCAGCACCGGCAAGATGCGCACGGTGTTCGCGCTGGAAAATCAAAATATCCAGGGCGTGGAGATCCGCCCATGACCCCACAAGATGAACGTGCCGGAATACCGCACTTGTCCGATTGGTCGAATGCGATTGCCTTTATTGCCAACCACTATCGACAAAGTTTTTCTCCCGGAACGCTACATGCGGCTGCCGAATGGGCGACGCAGAAAACGCTGCCCGAAGCGCTCCGGCACCTGGCGCGCCACGCCGGATTACACTGCCAGTTTTTATCCGCCACCGATCAGAAAATGTCGGCCTGGCGGCTACCGCTCGTTATCCAGCTGCGCGATGGCCAGGTGGCGATAGTTGAAAGCTTTGACGTCAATAATGCCGTCGGGGTGCGGTTCGTGAAGGAGCTGTCGCTGCTCAGCTACTGCCCGCTGGAAACTCTGCTGCCGGAAATTGACAAGACCGTTGCTTTTCGCCCGTCGGCTCCGGAAAGGGATATTCGTACAGAAAGCTATCTGACCCGCTTTCAGCCGGACTGGCTGCGTAAAATTGTGCTGAAAGATCTTCGCCCCTATATGCACGTCATGCTGGCTTCGTTCGCCATTAACGTTCTGGCGCTGAGCGGGATTCTGTTTTCGATGCAGGTATACGATCGGGTGATCCCGGCCCAGTCTTATCCCACTCTTTATGTCCTGTTCAGCGGCGTATTGCTGGCGGCGGTATTTGCTTTTGCGCTGAAAATTATGCGCGGACACGTCACGGATCTGCTCGGCAAACGTGGGGATATTCGGGTCTCGGACCGGGTTTTCGGCCACGCGTTGCGCCTGAAAAACAGCGCAGTGCCGCGCTCAACGGGGAGCTTTATTTCGCAAATCCGCGAGCTGGAGCAGGTGCGCGAAATGATGACCTCAACGATGATGACCATCGTGGCGGATTTACCGTTCTTTTTGCTGTTCCAGGTGGTGCTGTTTATCGTCTCGCCGTGGCTAAGCTGGATAGCGCCGGTGGCGACGGTTCTGATGATCCTGCCCGGCCTGCTATTGCAGCGCAAGCTCGCGGCGCTGGCCAACAAAAATCAGCACGAAAATACCTTACGAAACGCCATTCTGGTGGAGAGTATTCAGGGTTTGCAGGACATCAAAATGATGCAGGCGGAAAGCCGCTTTTTGCATCAGTGGAATAGCTATATTGCGATTACCGCCGAGTCGGGGGTCAGAACGCGCAGGCTCACTCACGGCCTGGTCAGCTGGGGAATGTCGGTACAAAACCTGCTATACGCCACGGTAGTGGTGGTCGGCGCGCCGCTGGTGATTAATGGCGACATCACCACCGGGGCCATGGTGGCGGCATCGATGCTTTCAACCCGCATGGTCGCGCCGATGACCGCGCTGTGCGGCGTGCTTGCTCGCTGGCAGCAGGTGAAAACGGCGAAGGCCAGCCTCGATAATCTGATGGCGCTACCGGTCGAAGGCGGCCAGGACGAACCCCGGGTTCACCGCGCCGTGCTGCACGGTAACTATGAGTTCCGCCAGGCGGAATTCCGCTACGGCCTTAACGACGCCGCGATTCCGCTGCGAATTAACCAGCTATCGATTAAAGCCGGTGAGAGAATCGCCATCCTTGGGCGAATCGGCGCCGGTAAATCGACCCTATTGCAGGCGATGATGGGCAACGTCGAGCTGGTCGCCGGCGAACTGCGGCTGGATGATTTAAGCCTGCCGCAGATCGACCTTGCGGATATTCGCCGCAACGCCACTTTGCTCACCCAGGAGGCGCGGCTGTTTCACGGCACCCTGCGCGAGAATTTAATCCTTGGGCGGCCAGCGGCGACGGATGATGAAATCTTCTCGGTGCTTACCCTGTGCGGCGCTCTGGAGTTTGTACGCAAACTGCCCCTCGGCCTCGAACATATTGTCATGGAAGGCGGGGTGGGGCTTTCAGGCGGCCAGCGCCAGTCGCTGCTGCTGGCCAGAACCCTGCTGCGCGATCCGAACATCGTCCTGCTTGATGAACCGACCTCTTATTTCGACGAGCGAACGGAAAAGGCCTTTGTGGAACAGCTGGCGCTGTGGGCCGGCGAGCGAACGATGATTATCGCCACGCATAAAGCGGCGGTGCTCAATATCGTTGACCGGATTCTGGTCATCCAGGATGGACAGCTGGCGCTGGATAAACCTAAAGCCACCGTCTTTGAACAAGAGAAAGCCCGCGGCCAGGTGGTGAATATATGAATAAGCTTCCCATGATGGCGGATCATGACCCGGTGGCGCTGCTGCCGGATAACGAACAAGACGAAGCGAAGATCGTAAAATCGCGGCGGCTGATACTGCTGCTGGCCGGTATGCTGCTGGTGGGCGCTGTCTGGGCCTGGTTCGCCGTGCTGGATGAAGTCTCTACGGGCACCGGAAAAGTGATCCCCAGCTCCCGGGAGCAGGTGATTCAGACCCTCGATGGCGGCATCTTAACCGAGCTGAACGTGCAGGAGGGCAGCAAAGTGCAAGCCGGACAGGTCGTGGCGCGCCTCGACCCCACCCGCAGCGAATCTAACGTGGGGGAAAGCCAGGCGAAGTATCGCGCCTCTCTGGCGGCGAGCATTCGCTTAACTGCTGAGGTCAACAATCAGCCGCTGGTGTTTCCCGACACCCTGAAAGCCTGGCCCGCGCTGTTGGCGGAGGAGACCCGCCTTTACCATAGCCGTAAGGAGCAACTGAGCAAATCGACGCGTCAGCTGGATGAGTCGTTAAAGCTGGTCAATAGCGAACTGGCCATTACTGAAAAACTGGCGAAAACCGGGGCGGCGAGCAACGTCGAAGTGCTGCGTCTTCGTCAGCAGGTCGCGGATATTAGTTTTAAAAAAATCGATCTCAATACGCGTTATTTTGTTGACGCGCGTGAACAGCTGTCAAAAGCCAATGCCGATGTGGCCAGCCTGGCGGAAGTGATTAAAGGGCGCGCCGATTCGGTGACGCGTTTAACCGTCCGCTCGCCGGTACAGGGAATTGTTAAAAATATTAAGGTCAATACTATTGGTGGGGTTATTGCGCCCAATGGCGAATTGATGGAAATCGTGCCTGTAGACGGCCGTTTATTAATCGAAGCGCGGATCTCCCCTCGCGATATTGCTTTTATCCATCCCGACCAGCAGGCGCTGGTCAAAATTACCGCCTATGATTATGCCATCTATGGCGCACTTAACGGCGTGGTGGAAACCATATCGCCGGATACCACTCAGGATGAAGCTAAACCCGATATTTACTACTACCGGGTATTTATCCGTACTGATAATGATTACCTGGAGAATAAGAGCGGCAAGCGCTTTTTAATTGGCCCGGGGATGATCGCTACCGTTGATATTAAGACTGGTGAAAAAACGATTATGGATTATCTGGTAAAACCATTTAATCGGGCCAAAGAAGCATTAAGGGAGCGCTAATCAAAGTGCGAACATCTTGTCGGCTACGGGTTCTCCGCCGTTTGCGGTCCGGGAGATGTGCCGGGGCTGATACCCCGGCGCGGTATACGGGAATGACAGGTCGGATAAGGCGTCATACGCCACCCGACAATAATGTGGCGCAATCTCTAAAACGAGTTTGTTTGCAGTCTCTGATAATAATTTTTAAACATCCAACGCATTCTTGAATAAATGGAGAGGGAAAGATGGCGCTAAGTGACTTACTGCAACAAGCTTGCTTTCAGGCCAAAAAATTGAAATCCACCGTGTTGCCCTCTGACTATCCGGCATGGGTGATTTTCTTTAGCGTCAGCGATGGCAAAGAGCGGGCGCATATGCATATCGCCAGCGGAACCAGCTTCGATCTCGCCTGGCTGGCGGGGGCCAGAGCGCTGCAGGAGTGGCGTAAAAAGCAGGCCAATGAACCGCAGTGGCTGCGTATCGACGTTGTGGACAGCGTGGAAAAGCTCAGCTGGCACTCCCTCAATGAGAAATTCAGGGTCACCAAGCGCAACTATTTTCGCTTTGGACTCGCGTTTGACCCGCAGTTTAGCTGTGCGATGCTAGAGCAGGAAATCGCCGGCAACGCGCTGCTCTACGACGGCGACAATGGCGTCGTCGCGCCGAATAGCGTCAATTTGCAAAACTACGGCCAGCGGCGGTTTAAGCAGACGCTTAGCTGGCCGGAGGATCCGCAGCAGCCTCTGTGGCGTTTTAAAACCCAGGCGGTCTTCTGCGATCGCTTTGGCGTAAAAGTCATTGAACATGCCGGGAGGGGCTCCGGCTATCGCGCCATTGGGGAAAACTGGCAGGAAGCGTGCCTGGCTGAGGTGATTAAAAAAGGCAGCGATTATCTGGCCCGTCAGGTCAGGAAAGACGGGCTGTATCATTATGGCTGGTTCCCCTGTTTCGATCGCCCGGTCCGTTCCTATAACGCGCTGCGCCACGCCAGCTCAACCTATTCGCTGATCGAAGGCTGGGAAGCGACGCGCCAGCCGTCGGTTCGCCAGGCCATAGACCGGGCGATTGCGTATCTGGTAAGCACGCTGATTGAGGTGCGGACGTTGGATGATGGGCGCGAGGCAGCGTTCCTCTGCGACGTTGGCGAGGAGATCAAGCTTGGCGGTAATGCCGTCAGCATCCTGGCGCTGGTAAAATATACCGAAACGACCGGAGACCGGCAGTACCTGCCGCTGATGGCGCAGCTGGCGACCGGTATTGCCTGGATGCAGGATCCGCAAAGCGGCCAATTTGTTCATGTATTAAATAGCCACGATCTGTCGTTGAAGGCCAAATTCCGTATTATCTACTACGATGGCGAAGCGGCGTTTGCCTTGATGCGCCTGTACGGCCTGACCAAAGAGCCGTTGTGGCTGGACGTGGTGGAAAAAGCCTTCGCCTATTTCATTCAAAACAAACACTGGCAGCATCACGACCACTGGCTGAGCTACTGCGTAAATGAATTAACCCGCTTCCGCCCGGAGGAGAAGTACTTTCGTTTTGGTCTCAATAATGTGCGCGATCATCTTGATTTCGTACTGCATCGTGTGACGACCTATCCCACGCTGCTGGAGCTAATGATGGCGGCGTCGGAAATGGTCACCCGGCTGGGCGCCTCGCCCGAGCACCGCCACCTGCTGGATGATTTTGACCAGCAAAAATTCTGGCAGGCGCTGGAAACCCGCGCCCGCTATTTGCTGAACGGCTTCTTCTGGCCCGAGCTGGCGATGTTCTTTAAAAATCCCGCGCGGATCGTTAACAGCTTCTTTATACGCCACCACAGCTACCGCGTACGTATCGATGACGTCGAACACTATCTCTCCGGCTTTATCGCCTATCAGAAATACCACTTAGCGGCAAAAAAGCCGTCGCTCCAGCAGGACAACGCGCCGTCGTCGATTGATGCGACGCCCGTTTTTCTGCTGGAGACGCTACGCGATGTCGGTAACGGTATCGAGGTGGCCGCCATGCGGCGGGCGAAGCTGTTCACCGAACATCTGCGCGCCGTACCCTGGCTGATTACCGCGACGTGGAATCCCGAATTACCCACGGTGGTCAAGGCGCTGAAGGCGCGGGGGGCGCTGCCCAAAGAGGTACCGGTTTATAACCTTTACCAGTGGTTAAGCGACTGCCTGGAGATGAACGCGATTGCGACGCTGGAGCCGCTGGTGGGGAGTATTGAACTCAGGCATGTCGTCAATCCCGACGCGGACCTGCCGGTGGGAAAACAGAACTTCCTGCTACGCCCGCAGGGGAAAATTATCGAAGATTATATCGATAGCGCCGGCAATATTCTGCTGCGTAAAAGCTTTGATGAGAAGAAAGGCAACCTGCGGCTCAGCGCTCTGGAAATTGCCCTCGCCGGGGGCGACGTCAAACGCTTTACTCTGGAGGAGGACTTTTTTTCGTGGATGCTGGAAACCATGCTGGCGGGGAAAGGGCGTTGGCACTTTATCGTGGATAAAAATAAAACGTGGAAAAACTTCGTCTGTTCACGGCCAGCTCAGCGTATGGCCTGCTCATTAAGCGCCATTATTCACTCCCATCATCAGCTCTCTAACGGCGCGCTGAAAAGCTCATATCGACACCTCCTGGAGCAGCCGGATCTCGTCGACCAGTTGATTATCCTCACCGATGAGCAGTGGCAGGATTTGCAGCAGGAGGGATTCCCGGCTACGCAGATGGCGGTGATCCCCAACCATCTCGATAACGGCAATATTCCGGCGAACCCGCAGAAAGTGCCGTCACAAACGGTTATCTACCTCGCGCGTTACTCGGAGGAGAAGCAGCACGCCTTACTGCTGAGCGCCTTTCGTAAAGTGCTGGCGGTTATCCCCGATGCGCAGCTGCACACTTATGGCGTAGGGCCGCTGCGGCGCAGCCTGAGCGCGCAGGTGGCGGAGTGGGGGCTGGCGCAGGCGATCCATATCAATGGCTTCACGTCCGACATCGCCCAGGCGCATAAAACGGCCTGCTGTACCGTGCTTTGTTCGACTCAGGAAGGGCAGTCTATTTCCGCCGTGGAGGCGATGGCCTACGGTACCCCGCTGATTAGCTTTGCTATCAAATACGGTCCGCGCGACATCCTGCAGGACAGGCAGGCGGGGATGCTGGTTCCCTGCGGCGATGAAGAAGCTCTGGCGGCGGCGTTGATCAAGGTTATCGCGGACAAAACGCTACAGCAAAGTATGCGGCAGGCCGCGCTGTGCAACGCTCAACGCTATTATGCCAGCGCCATCGCCGAACATTGGGCGGCGTGGCTGCAGGCCAGCGAGCGGCTGATGGCAGCGCAGGCGAAGGCGGATTTCGGCCTGGCCAGCAAGAGTCCACAGGCGGCTAGCGTTGGGTAACCGTCCGTGTCCGTTTCCCCCGCGCTCGCCGCAGGAGAGGCCATGAGGCGAGTCGTCGCGCTGCTGCTGGCCTGCGGCGGCTGTGCGCCGCTGCTGGCCCGTGACGTGGTGCAGGTTGCCCGCTGCGTGCCAGGATCGCTGCTGCACAATCATCATCTGGAAAAAGCGCACGTTGTCGATGAGTTTCATATTTATTACAGCCTGCAGGGTAAGGACGCCCTGCAATATCCGCAGGATAGTACCGGCGATGGCGTGCCGGATGTCGTGAAAGACATCGCGAGCCAGCTTCAGGCTGCAAAATATCTTTACACCTCGCTGCTGGGTCTGCGACCGCCGCTGCAGCAGAAAATTTATACCCAGGCCCGACAAATTAATATCTACCTGCTGACGCTTCCCAAAGGTCACGGCCTGGCCTTTGACCGCGTGGCGGCGGAGACCATGAGCGATGGCGCGACGCTCCCCTGCGGTTTAAAAATTGTCCTCAATGCGGCCCGGCGGCCGGCGCGCAACGTTACGCCCGCTCATGAATTGTTCCATTTGTATCAGTACGGCTACGCGGTTTTTAAACAGAAATGGTATCTGGAAGGCATGGCGCGCTGGATGGAAAATGCATTCAGGCCCGCGGAGCAAAGCATCTTGCCGTTAGCCGCCCCGCCCGTTTGCGAAAATTATTTCTCGCGCGGCTACGGCGCGGCAAGCTTTTGGGCCAGCTACGCGCAGCAGTCGTTTGCCGCCACCATATTGCCGGACCACGCGCTGGTGTATCGCTACATCGACGGTAGTCCTGTGTTTAAAATTCAGGTTTTACCGGGTGGGGCGATGCTCGCGCCTTTTTTTCAACAGCTTGCGCTTAATAGCGAGGGCATTTCACGTGAGATGAAGCTGGCTAATACCCGCTGGAGTGAAAAACAGCAGCGTGACGGACGGTTCAATAACCAGATATGCCAGGCGCTGGCAGCGACTGCAAAAAGAGAGGGGAATAAAAAACCCGCAGCGCGGGTTTTAGATTAGTTGCGCAATCGCGGCGCCTGCAGCTGCTGGCGTATGGTTCTCGCCAGCTCGTCCAGAGACGGTTGCTCCGGATGCTCGTCGCTGGGCTCGCTGCTTAGCTGCGCTTCTGCAAGATAAGTGTGAATCGGCTGGCCATCGTCATCTTCCATCACCACGTGATACCAGGGCGCAAGACGCAAATCGTCGTTAGCGGCGATTTCGTCCACTTCCGGCTCCGTGAGCGAATATTCTGGATCGACATCGACGATTACGCCCAGGTAGCCCAGAAGCGTGTGGCGAACTTGTTGGCCGATACCGAATTTGCTGGCTATCATAAGCACCTCCCGGGTTACATGATTACCTGCTATATGCGGGCCGATTCTCCATTTTCAAGTTACATAATGCGACAAGCAAACCCTTTCAGATATAGCCCTTCCGGATAGGTTGCAATCACCGGGTGATCGGCAGCCTGACGGAACTGTTCTATAAATTGTACATCACGTCCGGCATCCAGGGCGGCATCGGCGATGATTTTCTGAAATAAATCGGTGGTCATCAGGCCGGAGCAGGAGAAGGTCAACAGAATGCCGCCGGGGTTCAGGAGCTGGATCGCCAGCATATTGATATCTTTATAGCCGCGGCAGGCGCCCATCAGCTGGCTTTTGTTTTCGACAAACTTTGGCGGGTCCATCACGATGACATCAAACTTTTCGCCTGAATCGCGATATTTACGCAACAGCTTGAACACATCGTCACGGACGAATTCCGCTTTCGATAAATCCAGCTTATTCAGCTCAACGTTCTGTCTGGCGACGTCCAGCGCTTCCTGCGACGTATCGACGCTGACAACCTGACGGCAGCCGCCCATCAGCGCAGAGATGGCAAAACCGCCGGTATAGGAGAAGCAGTTCAGCACACGTTTATCCGCAACATAGCGACGCGTCGCCAGGCGGCTGTCGCGCTGGTCAAGGTAATAGCCGGTTTTGTGGCCGCCCTGAATGTCGACCAGCAGCTGCATACCGTGCTCGGTAATCGGCAGCAGGGCAGGCGGCAGTTCACCGACCACCGGCCCCTGCGCCAGCTCCAGGCCCTCTTTTTTACGTACCGCGACATCGCTACGATCGTAGATGGCGCAGTTCGGGAACAGCGTTTGCAGCGCGCTGACAATTGACGCGCGCTGATATTCAGCGCCGGCGCTCAGCAGCTGCAGCACAAAAAAGTCGCCAAAACGATCGATGGTAACGCCCGGCAGGCCGTCGGATTCTCCGGCAATCAGGCGGTAGCTATCGAGCCCGTCGCGGGCCGCCAGCCACTCGCGCCAGGTGTGCGCCTGCTGCAGGCGACGCTCGAAAAAGGCGTTATCAATGGCTTCAGTGCGATCGAAGCTCCAGACGCGGGCGCGGATCTGCGACGAAGGCGAATAGGCGCCGCGGGCCAGCCATTTTCCCTGTGAATCCACAATATCGATGGTTTCACCTGAACGGGCTTTACCTTCCATCCGGGCGACGGCGCCGGAGAAAATCCACGGATGGCGACGCAGCAGGGATTTCTCGCGTCCTTTGGTTAACACTAAGCGGGGGAAAATGGAGTCTGTCATGGAGCTACCTTTAAGCAACGGGAATATCGGCACCGAAAAATGGCGCGTAGATTAGCACAAGTGGCTGTGGCAAGCACCATTCCACCGCTATCGGCAGGTGAGCGTTTCGGCACAAAATGCAGGCGCTTTGGCACAATAAAAATCTCGCCGCGATCTTACAGTATTTCCTCAACCGACGGAGGAGAATACGATGAAAACAGGATTGAAATGGGCTGTCGCAATAATGGTTATTATGAGCGGAACGGCGAATGCCGCAGCGTTTAGCATCAGCAGCGTAGATATGCGCGATGGCGAGTCTCTGGCGCAGAATCACTGGTTTGGCGGCTTTGGCTGCACCGGCGGCAATGTATCACCGCAGATCGCCTGGCAAAATGCCCCCGCGGGTACCCGTAGTTTCGCGGTGACCGCTTATGACCCGGATGCGCCGACCGGGAGCGGCTGGTGGCACTGGACGGTGGTGAATATTGCCCAACAGGTGACAAGTTTAGCCGCTGGCGCCGGAGACAAAAATAACGCTAAACTGCCTGCCGGGGCGGTACAGGGGCGCAATGACTTTGGCTATGCGGGTTTTGGCGGCGCGTGCCCGCCGGCCGGAGATAAACCTCATCGCTACCGCTTTACGGTCTGGGCGCTTGATACCCCGACGCTGCCCATTGATAGCGCGGCCAGCGGGGCGTTAGTCGGATTTATGTTACACAGCCACGCCATCGCCAGCGCGCAGTTAACGGCGCTGGCCGTAAGATAACAAAAAGGGCGGCATGATGCGGAATATCAATTTTCACCATAATGCGCTAACGGCGGCGGAAATTACCACCCGCCGTCTATGCAAACTGCACCGCGTCACGCTGTTCTCGCCCGCGATCTGCCGGGTAAACCGCGGCAGTAAGGTCATTGTGCAGGGAGCCAGCGAGATGCTGGCAACGCCGCAGCAGCTGATCATTTTGCCCGCCGAGGTGGAACTGGAGGTCATAAATCAGCCGGAAAACGGGCTGTTTTGCTCCGATCTGCTGTCACTAACGCCCGAGCTGTTGGCCGATTTTAAGCATCGCTATATGAGCGAACCGCAGGTCGGTCGTTTGACTTCGCTTTGCGCGCCGCTGGCGCCGGAACTGTCGTTTATGTGGCAGAGCGTTCTGCAGGCGGTGCGGGAAGGGCTTTCGGCGGAGTTACAGCATCATCAGGCGATGGGGTTGCTGCTGGCGTTGTATCAGGCCGGATACGCCGGACCGCTGCTTAACGAACGGCGCGACGACATAACCGGTCAGGTCAGGCAGATTATTATGCTGTCGCCTGCCGAAGCGTGGAGCGTGGCGAAAGTCGCAAAAATGCTGTTTCTTGGCGAATCGACGCTGCGCCGCCGTTTGCAGCAGGAGTCCCGGAGCTTTCGCCAGATCGTGGAAGAGGTGCGGATGGCCTACGCGCTGGGGCAATTACAGTCGACGTCGCGGCCCATTGGCGACATTGCGCAAAGCAGCGGCTATCTGTCAGGCTCGCGCTTTACCGCCCGTTTTCGTCAGCACTATGGATTATTACCAAAGCATGTACGCTGAAAGAATTTGCTATCCTCTGTCATTGAGTCAATGTCCGGAAAGGAGAGAAAGCATGGCAACGGTTTGCACGATGGCGTGGGTATACGGTTCCGTTCAGGGCGTCGGATTTCGCTATTCTACCCAGCGCGAGGCGCTACAGCTTGGGCTAACGGGATACGCGCGCAACCTAGACGACGGCGGCGTGGAGGTGCTTGCCTGCGGAGAGCCGGAGCAGGTGGAGAAACTTATCGCCTGGCTGAAAGCCGGTGGGCCGCGCAGCGCGCGGGTGGACAGGGTTCTGACCGAGCCGCATCAACCCACCAGAGAGTGGCAGAAATTCGCCATTTTGTATTAGATACACTTTACCGGTTTAGGCAGACCGGCGATTTTTGTCGCCTGCTTAGCCGGGCCTTTCGGAAACAGGCGGTAAAGATAGCGGCTGTTGCCTTTCTCTTCGCCGAACTTGTTCGCCATGGCTTTCACCAGCATGCGTATTGACGGTGAGGTGTTGAATTCCAGATAAAAATCGCGCACGAAGCGCACGACTTCCCAGTGTTCAACGGACAGGGCGATGCCCTCCTGTTCAGCAATAACGGTCGCCATCGCCTCGCTCCACAGGGTCGTATCCTTCAGATAGCCTTCGCTATCGGTCTCTATTTCGTTGCCTTCAAAGATAAACATGATTCTTCACATACCGCTGAAAATGGCGGCAGTGTAGCAAAAAATAAGGCCCCGCATAAGCGGGGCCTGAGTACAGACGGGGAGAGGATTAGTCTCTGCTGGCGAAGCCAAGGATGCTCAGCAGGCTGACGAAGATGTTGTACAGCGAGACGTACAGGCTAACGGTCGCGCGGATGTAGTTGGTTTCACCGCCGCGGATGATGTTGCTGGTCTCAAACAGGATGGCGCCTGAAGAAATCAGGATAAACACCGCGCTGATCGCCAGATGCAGAGCCGGCAGCTGCAGGAAAATATTGGCAACCATACCGATAAGCACCACAACCACGCCCGCCATCAGCATGCCGCCGAGGAAGGACATATCTTTACGGGTCGTCAGCACGTAGGCCGAGCAGCAGAAAAACACCAGCGCGGTTCCGCCCAGCGCCAGGCCAATCAGATCGCCCATGCCTGCAGACAGGTAGGCATTGAGCATCGGCCCCAGGATATAGCCAAGGAAGCCGGTAAAGGCAAACGCGGAAATAATGCCGGTAGGTTTATTTGCCGTTTTATAGGTCAGGAACATCAGGCCATACATGCCGACCAGCGTCAGAATCAGACCCGGCGAAGGCAGCATCAGTACCGTGCTGGCCGTCGCCGTAATGGCGGAAAATGCCAGCGTCAGGCTAAGCAAAAAATAGGTGTTCCGCAGAACTTTATGCGTGCTAAGCAGCGATGAACGGTCACGCGACGATGTAATTATACGATCCATGAGTCACTCTCTTATGACAGATGTAATTAATAATGAAGCATAAAAAAAACGAGGCCGAAGCCCTAATGCTTTTACCCATCTTTACTCAAAGTAAACGGGCTGGATTCAGCATATTATTCCAGTAAAAGACGAATAAACGGAATTTTTATTCATTTGCTTTCTGTGGCCAGATCGAAATCTGATAACTAACTGAAAAATATTGCGTTATAGCCATTCTGCGACTAACTCTGGAGAGGGTACAAACGAAGCGTAACAAAGGCAAGGGATATGAAATCACAAAAATATAATCACATCACGCGGGTACTGCTGGCTGTCGGTCTGTTCTCAATCACTCTCCCGGCGCTGGCCGCGCAGGTGCCGCCGGGAACGGTGCTGGCAGAGAAGCAGGAGCTGGTCAGAAATAACGGCAGCGAGCCGTCGTCGCTGGATCCGCATAAAGTCGAAAGCGACGTTGAAAACAATATCATTAGCGATCTTTTCGAAGGGCTGGTCAGCGTTTCGCCAGCAGGCGACATTCAGCCCCGGCTGGCGGAGAAGTGGGAGAATAAAGATAACACCGTCTGGACCTTCCACCTGCGTCCAGGTGCGACCTGGTCTGATGGGACGGCGATTACGGCGCAGGATATCGTCTGGAGCTGGCAGCGTCTGGTGTCGCCGCTCACGGCGTCCCCTTACGCGAGTTATCCCGGCAATATGCATATCGTCAACGGTGCGGAGATAGCGCGGGGTCAAAAAGCGCCCGAGACGCTGGGCGTCAGAGCGGTTGATGATGCGACCTTTGAGGTGACCTTAACCCAGCCGAATGCGGCGTTTTTGGCCATGCTGGCGCACCCGTCTCTGGTTCCGCTCGATAAAGTCCTCATTTCGCGCTACGGCGACAAGTGGACCAAACCGGAACATATGGTAACCAGCGGGCCCTACAAGCTGTCGCAGTGGGTGGTGAACGAGCGTATCGTCGCAGAGCGCAATCCGCGTTACTGGGATAACGCGCATACCGTCATCAATAAGGTGACCTATCTGCCGATAAGCTCTGAAGCCGCCGATATCAACCGCTACAAAGCGGGGGAGATCGACATCGTCTATACCGTGCCGATTAACCAGTTCGCCCAGCTTAAAAAAACTCTGGGCGAACAGCTGAATGTTTCGCCGCAGCTGGCGACCTACTATTACCAGTTCAATACGACCCGGCCGCCGTTTAATGACCCGCGCGTACGGCGGGCGCTGAATATGGCCCTCGATAAAGAGATTATCGCGGAGAAGGTACTGGGGCAGGGGCAGCGTCCTGCCTGGCTTGTCAGCCAGCCTGATATCGGTGGGGTGAAGCTGCACAATCCCGAATATGCCAGCTGGTCGCGCGATAAACGTATCGCCGAGGCGAAAAAACTGTTGAGCGAGGCCGGGTATAACGAGACCCATCCGCTGGTATTTAATTTGCTCTATAACACTTCGGAATCGCACCAGCGAATTGCCATCGCCGCCAGCTCAATGTGGAAAAAGAATCTTGGCGTCGAGGCGAAGCTGCAAAATCAGGAGTGGAAGACCATGCTCGACACCATGCACACGCATAATTTTGACGCCGTGCGCTACGCGTGGATTGCCGACTATGACGATGCCGCGACTTTTCTCAATACCTTCCGTACCGGCGATAGTGAAAATACCACTCAGTACAGTAATCCAGCCTACGATGAGGCGTTGCGCAATGCGGCAAAAGCGTCTGATACCGCGGCGCGGGGTCAGTTCTACCAGCAGGCGGAGGATTTACTAGGCCAGGATGTCCCGGCTATTCCGGTCTATCACTATGTGCGTACCCATCTGGTGAAGCCATGGGTCGGGGGTTTTACGCCGGATAAACTGGGGTATTACTACACCAAAGATATGTACATCAAAAAACATTAGGTCGGCGCGGGCAGTTTGCGCTGAATTTCTGCGCAAACTGCCTGAATTTCAGACGAATAACACGTTTTTGCTTATTTTTAAGCCGATTGAACAAATTGATGCTTTACAGCCTCAACAGAGGTGTTTATAGTGCGCCCCATACCGGAAGCGTGGCCGAGCGGTTGAAGGCACCGGTCTTGAAAACCGGCGACCCGAAAGGGTTCTAGAGTTCGAATCTCTACGCTTCCGCCAAATTTGTAATAAAATCAATAACTTAAAGCATGGTTTTGATTTTATGGTGCATAAAGTGGTACAAAAAAAGCCCGTTTATACGGGCTTTTTTTACATCTAAAATCCGTCCTTTCTCACTAAAAATCCTTTCAGATACTCATCTTTCAGGTGAGGCAAATCCATTTCGAACAGTGCTCTGTGAAGAAATCAGGGAACAATCCTTCCAGCGTTAAATCCTCAAACATACTCCGAGCAGGTAAAGCGACATATCAGCATGGGACCCAGTAGCCCAAACATGTTGCGCTGATGGTTTACTGGACAACCGATTGTTCTGTCGGTTAAAACAGCTAAAGAGAGCGTAATGGATTGCAGGAGGATGGATGAAAAGAAGTGAAATCAGGAAAGCACTGGAAGCATGGTTTGATGTTGAGCGCTATGAGGTGATAGAGAAGCTAAGCCTTCAACAGTTTTATGTGGAGATTGAGCGGCGTATCTTGGCCTACAGGATGTTGTTGAGCCGGAATACCATACCAACCTTTAATCGATTATTGCTGGATGACTACCGCTATAAAATTTTGCGAGGCGAAATCTTTTTCAGTGGTGATACTGCCACCCTTGGACATGAGCTTGCCAGAACCTACGCAGTAAACCCTACGACACGAAGCCACGCGCAATTTTATGCGAAAACGCTGGCATTAACCGAAGCCACTCCTGAGCTTTCCGCGTTAAGCGAATCCGAATTTCTGTCCGAGTATCTAAAAGAAACATCGCTGAGAAACCTTGCCCGTATTACGGTCGATATTCATCTGGAAGAGGCATCAACTGAAGAAATCATTGAACATCTGAAAGTGCTGATCCCCCAATGGAAGAGACTGCTAAAGATGAAAGCTCCTGCGGAACGGGAGTATCGTTTCGGCAAAAGCACGTTCAGAAAAATTATTGAATATCGTCTTATCCCGATGATGGACCTGATTTTCTGGGGTGAAGACAATGGCGTCAAAATCCCGCTTTCGCTGATTTCCTCGCTGCTTCACGAAGACAGCGACAACGATCGTGATGAAGGAATGCTAAAGGCAACGGACTACCCGCTGGCAATGGCTTTTCTGACTGATGCAAGCTATCTAAAATCGCTTGAAGATTACATCATGCAAAACAATTACTTAAAAGACTCACCTGTTGATAAGCATGTTGAGGACGATAAGAAGAAGAAAAAAGCAGCCAAGTAAAAAGGATCACGTTCGCCGTGAGCGAACGTGATCGCATCCAGCCTTAACGAATCTTTTTTCGTTCACCTCCCTTCGATTTTTTCATAAAACTCTTCTTTGAGCATCCCTAAAATGTCATAAGCAAATTCGCTATTATTGTTCTCGTCGCAACAACATAGAGAAAAACGAAATCTTATAGAGATTACGTAAAACAATAGAGGATAGACAATGAAAAATAACATTAAACGATTTATTCGGGTGCCTGAAGTGCTTAATCGGGTAGGATTCAGTCGCACTACCTTATATGAGCGTATTAAGGAAGGGAACTTTCCAGACAGGGTAAAAATAGGTCCAAGGTGCGTAGCTTTTGTCGAGAGTGAGATAGATGAATGGATTGAAACTACTATTCGAAACTCACGTCAGAACGCAGCATAAAACATAAATACTGTTTCCGGGCGAATAGATGTTTTTCGCTCAGGGACTCTTATTATCATTAAACAATGAAAGGGCAATGTATGAAAATAGAACTTAATACGACAGAGCAGTTTATTAGTGAAGCCGAATGTTTGTATAACCATTATATGAATAAACGACTACGAAACCAGTCAGTGTATTCCTACCATTTTCTGAAAAATAAGGAGGATATGAACGAAGTGATTGAAAATATTATCGAGAAAACAAAGGTCTGTTTTTATGGGGCCGAAGGTGAACAAAAAGTGGAACGGATCTCCGGGAGTGTTAACTATGTGAAAGTAAAACAGCATCTTCGTCAGCTTTGGATTATCTATAAGTGTGTATACCGCTGATAGTGCTATAAACATTTGACAATTTTAATATTAAACTAAAGAGGAAATAAAAATGAATACATTTAAGAATAAATCTACTGAAATTTTTTATGTTGTGTCGTTGCATATCTATGCGGAGCTTTTTAACTCAAAGGATAAAACGACCAGTAATATGATTATAACGCATGTAATGGACCATGAGTTTATCTGTAAACTAATCGATCTGGCGATGAAGAATGCTGAAAAACATCTTCTGAAAAAAGCATGGAAAAAGAACGCTGCTGGAAAACTGGCTGAGGTGGATTTTAAAGAGGTTAAGCTGGCATTAGCCAAAATGCATTACACTGTTCTGGCGGAATCCCTATGCTGACAAGTACTTATTTATATCGGCCCCTTCATGGGGCTGATAACAAACCTGATTTGGAAGCTAAATAATGATAGTGAGAACATACTCTATACAAGGAGTCAAAAATGATTGATGCATTTCATGTGATGTATATGTATAAAAAAATCCAAACAGAAGCCGCAACTACCGACATCAAAGCACTGGAGCAGCTTTTACGAAAGTTCAGGAGGGTAGTCAACGAACGTCGTGAAGAATACTATCAGGAAATAGGTGAGAAAAAAGCACGTAAGTTGAAAATGAAAAGAGCACAAAGATTGCTTGAGAAAATGGCATGTGACGGGGTTTCGCCAGAAGATCTCATTGACTGATAAGTATTCAAACAAAATTTTTTTAGAATGTCGTATTACGACAAAACGCAATAACATGTGGCATTTATGTATTCAGAAATCTGCTGATATGGGGGAAACAGTTGTCTCGTGCATCTGCAACCCCCATACGGTAATAGAGGGTGTTAACATCTGGTTATCAAGAGAATGAGCATTCCTGAAGAAAACATAGAGTCTTTAAACGCGGTTTCGTTTGGTCAGTGATGAAGATTTCCGCGGATGTAGAAGCCCATTTATCTGTGAGGGAAAACATTATTTTTCAAAGAGTTAGTGTAAATGATGATAACACGTCATGTGATCATAACTTATTGATCTTCATGTTTTTTTTGTGCATAATCCATAGTATGAGTACTTAGTGGAACTTATGATGGATTTTATATATCAGGAATTAGCAAAAGCAGGGATAGCACTTTCTGTCAAAGAGCTTTTCACTCGTGTGGTATCTGCATGGGATAAAAAAAATTTAAGTGGGAAGCAACTTGTTAGAGAGTTGACTGGTTCAGATGTATACCTGAACTATCTTGAGAAACATGTAGCAAGAGTGGTCCGACTAAGAACGATCCATAGTGCTGATTATGATATTCTACTGACTAATTTATATCATCCATTAGGTATCACATCTTTATCTCCCGGTGCAACTGAACATAAAGTCAATGACGGCTTCTATATAGAAAATCAACATATTACTAATATCATAGGAATAGCAGGGCAAGGGAAAAGTACTATTTTAAGAAAACTGTTCATAGAACAAATAAAGAATGGAACAAAAATACCATTTTTTATTGAATTACGTAGAACTGGAAATGATGGGATCATTAAATCTCTTGAAAATACATTAATCAATCTTGGATTGCACCCGACATCCCAAGCAATTGATGAATTGTTATTTAGT
>OJWI01000066.1_pt1 | contig 26981 bp, 39 predicted proteins | sample 1600411 | NCBI WGS metagenome assembly OJWI01 (sample SAMN04436940, study PRJEB24849) | human gut metagenome | biome: human gut; feature: NICU; material: stool | host: Homo sapiens | place: USA: Saint Louis, MO | collected 2009-11-10 | reverse complement strand
GCTTCAGCGCCTGTCCGCAGCTGCGATAGTTGCTCAAGCCCGTAACTTGTTTCAGACCGCGACCGCGATATTTCCAGCCATCACCGGCAACCTGATTACCGAGATTCTTTTTTCCCCACTCGCCCCCATACACCAGATTCGCGATTGCTCGCTGATTAGCTGGTTGCGTTGCCGTTCTGCCGAGTGCGGCGGCCTGCTGGGCGGTGATACGGTGTTTACCAAACTTGGGAACAAGGTTTTCTGCTGCATAGTTCAGATTTTCCACCAGCCGGGTAAAGCCTCCTGACTCGTGCCCCATCTGGGCAATGAACATCGCCTGGTCGAGTGGAGCAGTGATGCCAAATTCTGTTATCGCAGCATCAATGTGCGGAAACCAGCGCGCAGCTAACCCGGCGCTGATACCAGCCGCCCTCTGGAAGTCTATTTGATTCATTAGTGCCTCAGTGCATCAACCAGCCGCGCCACATTCCCCCTGAACCAGAGAACCGCGCCGCAGATAAGAATGTTCGCTAGTACCACCAGCCAGTGGGAGGACTCGTACAGGCCAAACAGGAAACGGAAAGGAATGCTGGCGTAAACCAGAACAGTGAAGTAAGCCATCAGCGAAATCATGGGGCGGTGTCTTGACCCATCGCGCCGGTAGAACATCAGCACAACAACAATTACAGCGCATATCACCGCATTAATGATTGCGCTCGGATCACTTGTTACCATTGCTTGTCCCTCCTCCACGTAAGCGAGAGAGAATCCCAAACAGGCTACCCAGGTCCTGACTGTTTACGAAAGTCAGCAGCTTTATAGCTATGGCTGCCACGATTACCGCTCCGAGTGCATCAAGCGGCCTGTCGTTGTAACCAGTCCACTTTGAGAAGTACGACCCCAGCAGAGGAGCACCAATCACACCGAATATGAATGAAGTGATGAAATAGGCCACCAGCTTTATGCGGCTAATATTCACCGCCGTTGCGACATAGAACACCGCACCAGCAAACGCACCAAATACCACGCCGTAATCAATACCAGTTGCCAGGCCGAACATACTGGCCCCCATCAGCCCGCCAGCAGCTACCGTTGTGCCAGAAACAGGATCGGACATTTAGCCCCCTCTTTTTGCTGTGAGTCCTCTCAATCGAGGGGAAAGATAAATTCTATTTACTTGAATACCCGTGTGTACTTCTAAGGGTATACTTAGGATCTTTACGTTTGATTTAACACTGGAGCAAGAAATGACCAGTTCAGAACTTTTGGAATTGATCAAAAAAGATGTAAGTGATGTAAAGCAACAAGGTTCAGAAACCATCCCGGTGGATAATTTACTTCACTATCTTTCAGAAATAGATGTGACAGAGCAGCCAGAGGCTAATGCTTTAACTCTCGAAGGGATTAAGCATCAAAACTCCACCCAATTGGAAATATTGAAAATTGAAAATAGCTTTCAAATAGAGTCTTTCAAAGCTGCTATCAGTATTGGTGCGAATGCTTGCAGAACATTTCTAATAATGAATGGAGGTGCAGCAATCGCTCTGTTGGCTTTTTTAGGAAATATTTGGAACAAGAATTCATCAGTTGAAGCTGCGTCTGCTATCGCATCAGCTCTCTATCTTTTCTGTGGAGGAGTCGTTCTGGCCGGACTTTGTTCGGGCTTATCCTATTTCTCACAGTGCTGCTTCGCATCATCATATCTTGGAACTAAAAAATTTTATCTTTGGCTCGGGCATACAATAAATGCTTTAGCTTGTATATGCGGCGCCGGTTCCATCTTCATATTTGCTTATGGTTCATATTGTGCTTATCAATCAATGATTGCTCAGTTAGTAAAATAAAAAAACCCGCTCATTGGCGGGTTTCTTTTTTGTTCGGTTGCTCAGTTCGCTTTAACGTCCCGAGCCTATCACAATTCAAGCAGTTTCTGGCTCACTTTGCAAGTAAAACCTGTCGCCATTTGTGCCGAATGCGTCACACATTGGTGCGTATAGCATCGATTCTACCAAACTTATCCATGCATCAACTCTTCGCCTGCAGGTCATAAAACACCAGTCTGGATGCTTTTCATAGAGTTCTTCCGCTATACGGCGTTTGCTTTTCCGTAACCGGTAATGCTCCACCAGCAGGTGGTAAAGCTCTTTGTGCCCCCCCGTAATGAGGACTGCCCCAAGTACCTTATCAATCAGCAGTCCCTCATCGTCTGTGCAGAAAGCCAGGCCGCTTTTGTTTTTCCCCGCGAGTATTTCACGAAAGAACGCCTCAAGCTCTGGCTTCGAGATGCCAGACTTCTTCATCCGGCGTAATGCCTCATTGATGGCTGTTTTGGTAACTTTCCCGGAGGCCAGTAACTGGTTAAACATATTGCCGCCACTACCGCCGCCGATGTAGGACCAGCGGCCCCACATGCGCAGCTTCCCTTGAATCCAGATGGCCTCCAGCGTTTTGAGCCTGACCATTTCACCAGCTTTTCCAACATCGGACGGATTAATCATTATGCGTTCTCCACTATGCCAGCACGCCAATTGCCAGCGAACGATCCAGAAATCGAAACAGCAGCTCCAGCTGTGAGCCGTGCTTCTCCTCAAATGCCACGGTGTCAGCGTGCAACTCGTCGTGATGCGCTCTGCAAAGCGGCAACACAAACAGGTCATGCGCTTTTGTTCCCATTCCACCTTGTCCGTGGCCTATCAGGTGATGGGGATCATCTGCTGGCTTATTACAGCAGGCACACTGCTGGGTTTTAACCCAACTGGTGTAATTCTCGTTTATCCAGCGTCGGCGCTTTGGCCGAAGCATGAATGATTCCGGCGTTTCAGTATCCACTTTCAACGCCAGTATTTTTTTTTGGACTAATTCGGTTGCCGCAAACTCTGGCTGTAAATCACTTTCTTTCATCACTGACTGGTGCCTGACTTCAGGCAATCGCATCGCTTTTCTTGCCAGCGTTTCCGGTATGACGTGCGACAGATCGTTAAGGACCAGCCACCAGCACAACTCCGGGATTGTTAGTACATGGTCCTCATTAAATCCCAGTCTGGAACGTATGACTGATATCAGCCAGGATACCAGGTTTTTACGCGCAATGCCTGCCAGTTCCTGTGTGAATTGGTCCCTGACAAGATTGTCACAACCCCAGCAAAGGCGAATGCTTCCAGGTTCATGGCGGAAGAGTGTGAAATTCTCACTATGCCAGGTTGCATGCGGATACTGACATTCGAAAGTACGCTCCAATTCGGCCTCAAGGCCTACTAAACCGCCAGCACGGATCAGCACATCCATATTTTCAAAGATAGGCAATACCGTTGGGTCACCTTCCAGCGGCTGTGTTGCTGGAGGGATAGCTCCAGTCTGATATTCAGCGTAACGCTCTGGCTCAGGCTCAATCAGTACTCGTCCTCGCCTGAACAATGGCATAAGCTCAGCACCTGGGCGAAGAAGAACAACGCCCATGCGTGGGGCAATCTCAGGAGTTAGTAGTGCTCTCATATCATCTCCACGTCAGGCAACTGCATGAAAACGTCTGATGGTGATTTCTACTTTCCCTTTCTTCACGATGTTCCCCCACTCCACCAGCATACGTTTCACCTGGCTGTCGTCCTCCCAGACACCGGTTTGAGTCAGCGCGTCGAACAGCGCTTTGTTGTAGTTGTCAATATCACGGCGGCGCTGATCCGGCGGATACAGAACAATATGAACTTCCGCCAGCTCACTTGATGGCCTTGGGACTGCCCGTAACTGTTCGATAATTGCCGCCCTGGCTGCTTTCTGGAACTTGCGACCAGTCTCGCTAACCAGATGTCGTCCCTTCAGTGGCCCTTTGCTGGGAGCGCGCCAGTAACTGTTTACGCTTGGTGGAAATGGCAGTGTCAGTTTCATAAAGCCCCCTTAGAGGATCGCCACGACATCCCGAGCGACTTCCCGCGTGGTGCCATTGCAGGAGATCGAACGACGCGCTTTGATAAATTCCAGATTAAAACCATGCTCCCGGTACAGGTCTACTACCCTGGGGGCTGATGAGTTTGAAATGACTACCCTCGCGCCACGTTCGTGCGCTTCTACGCAGTGCTTAGCCAGCAATACCTGATCATCCCAGTTAAAACCACCAGCGGCATACGCGGTAAACCCTGCAGTACCGGGCATCGGTTCGTAAGGGGGATCGCAATATACAACGTCACCTTTCCCTGCAAGGCCGATAGTCCGCCGATAACCGGATGTCATGAATACGCAGTTGTGAGACATATCAGCGAAAGCCTTCATCTCCTGAAACGGGAAATAGGGAGCTTTGTATTTTCCCCAGCCAACGTTGAACTGATGGGCCAGGTTGTAACGCATCAGCCCATTGAAGCAATGCCGGTTGAGATACAAGAATGCAGCTGCACGCTCGGCTGCATCCAGTGTCTGCGCGTTGAATTCCTTCCTGATCAGTTCATAACCTTCAGGATTGCCCATTTTCTCGAACATCCAGCGGGCTTTGTTTTCAACCACGTCAGGTACGACAGCCAGCATTTGATACAGATGGATAAGGTCGGGGTTAACATCTGCCAGCAGGAAATCCGCGTGTTTATCGCTGTTCAGGAATACAGATCCGCCACCCACGAATGGTTCAATCAGTCGTAAACCTTCAGGGATATACCTGAACAGATCGTTAAGTTGGGTGTATTTACCACCAGCCCACTTCAGAAATGGCTTGCTCATCCTCTGAACCCCGCAGGTATGCCAGAATAATCAACATTGGCGTGAGTGGATTTAAACGCAGCAGCGTCTTTGGACCATCGTCCATTCACCCAGGAAGGGCGTCCTGCCGAGGACCATTTCCGGGCCTTATCGAAATATTCCGCGCAGTTCTCTGGGGCAAAAAGTGTTTTTGGCCGGAGGTAGTCGCACATTTTTGAATCGTTCGCCCATTTCTCATTCAGGTAATCAACCACCAGCATGAGGTCTTCAGGGCTGTAATTTTCTGCCAGGCGACCGCGGATATATCCCAGAGTAGTTTTGCCACGTCCTCCTCGCCCATAGCTCGAATTAGTAACCTTGTTGAAATGTTCCAGGACGGTAATCGCAGGCCCGGTCTCGTCAGGTTGCTCAGCAACCGGACAAGAAGGGGTTTTATTATCTGTAGTAATCTCTGTTGTATTCTCTGTAGGATCATCGTGCCAATTTGACCTGATGACAGCGGTTCGTTTTGGCCTGGTGGAGCGTTTCATATTGACCTCTTCCATCGTGTCATTTTGACCTGATGGAACAGCGCATTTTGACCCCTTCGATTTAGTCACTTTGACTTCATCTAAAAGCTCACTCTCGTAATTGATCGTGTAATAGTTGGTCATGTCGCGCTGCGACTTGTTGAGCTGCTCGATTTTGAGTACGCCCAGGCTCTTCAGGCGGGTGAATGTGCGCTTCAGCGTTGACTCAGACCAGAACGGGAATTGCTCCAGCCATTGCTCAGTGGTGTTGTAGATCCAACGCACACCGTCACGCTCAAGCCCGGAGGTTGTTTCCTTCAGCCAGTAGTTAACCTGCTGCAACGCTATGGCTTCATTCAGGCCAATGCTGTATGCAAGGTCAGGATTGATGACTATCGGCCTTGATGGCATTAACAGGCTCATAAGACCCCTCTATTTCCCTGAATTTTCGTCTGAACTGCTCAAGGGGGCTGAAGCACTCATGCTCGTACCCTTCACGCAGGTATATAACGCGCTGTGTCTGGGGCTCCCAGCGAATAACTTGGACCGGGATTCCATAGTGATCTCTGAACCATCGGTTAAGTTCTCGCATACGCTCCCCGCCTGACCGTTAAAGTCCCCTACCACCCACTGAGCAAACTGGTAGCAGACAGGCTCGAACCCGCCTGGTACTCTTACCCCATACACGAACTGCACCGGACCTGCTCCACCAGGAACCGGACGCGCTATAAGTTGCGACCTGCGGTACTGTGTTGGTAAACTGTTCATGCGTTAGTAATCTCCACTGATAACGACACGCCACGACGCCAGAGGCTGCAACCTGCTGGCGTCACTTCTTTTTGCGTGCAAACAACGTGATAATTGCCGCGATTTCTTCTTCACGCGCGGCCAGGTGGCGGCGGTGATGCACCATGATTTCTTCAGCTTCATGTCTTTCGATAACCCCGTCTTCAAGCGCCTGTTCGATAATCTGATCCACCTGCCCTCTGGCTGCTGAAGTACGCATTGCGCGACTAAACAAATCCACGCGGTCCAGCTCTTCCAGGTGCGGCACATCCACCAGCAGAGCACCACGACGGCGGGCAAAATATTCAGCCAGGTGAGATGTATTCGAGATGTCCTCCATCGCTTCCAGTTCAGATACTTCAAAGAAACGACAGCCGTTCTTCTCGTAGAGGTTGTTATTGAACTGGGTTAAGGTCATACCTAATGCACCAGCCATCGCTTCACGTCCGCCGGGATAGGCTTTGCACATTGCCTTTACGGCTTCTTTCAGGTTTGTCATTTAAATCAATGCCCCTTTCGTTCTGGTGCCTTTCTTCTTGCCGTACTTAAGAATCATTCGGGCTTGTTCAAGGCAGTCGTCAAAGATGTTTCTTCGCTTGGTTGTCGGCTTTGATGAGCGCCGGTAGTACGAAATAGCCTCTACCCCCCCCTGCTCAGCCTGTTCTGCTGAATAACCATCAGTCAGCAGCGCCTTAACAACATTGTTTTTAATGAATTGTTCCGGGTTCATACCTACCCCTTTGAAATTCGGTTTGTAGTTACCCCTAAGCTGCTGGGTCTATAGACTTTTGGTAAAGATTCGCATCGTATTTGAGTTTTCCTTTTGTGATTCTCTCGATTACAAATGCCTGTTTTTGTGGAATTACATTTCCCCATTGGCAAACAGCACTATGGGTTACCCCTAAAGCAATTGCCGTTTTAGAAATGCCACCGTAGTACTCAACAACTTGTGTTTTTAACATGCTTCACCTCCTTAAAGTTAGCATTCTTACATCGTATATGGACAGCATGCTTACGTCAATTAAATGTAAGATTGCTAACGTGCAATCCGAGGAGAATTTATGGATACCGTTGGTAGCAGATTAAGATTTAGGCGAAAACAGAAAAAACTTACGCAGCGGGATATTGCTGAGTGGGCTGGTGTCAGTGCCTCTGCTGTTACCCAGTGGGAAAGTGATTTGACTAAATTGTCTGGAGAAAACCTGATTCTGGTTTGTAAATGCCTGCAATGTTCCCCCGAGTGGCTAGTTTTTGGCACGGGAGATATCGAAAACGGCATTAATATAAATCTAATCTCAACAAGAGAGGTTCCACTCATTTCTTGGGTGCAAGCGGGTAATTGGACCGAGGTAATAGGGAACCCTAGCAATGAAATGGTGAAAACGACGCGAAAGCTGTCTGATTCTGCCTTTGCATTGAGAGTTAAAGGACATTCAATGACGTCAAATCAAGAGCTTAGCATTCCAGATGGTTCCATTGTTATTGTAGAGCCAGAGTATGGTTTTGTTGATGAAGCTAATGGAAAAATCGTCGTGGCTCAAACCGTTTCAGGCGGTGAAGCAACTCTTAAGAAGTTAGCTATTGACCCGCCTTTTTCATACCTAATGCCACTGAATCCGTCTTTCAAACCTATCGAGATCAATCAAGACACCAACCTTATCGGGATTGTTAAGCAAATCATCATAGATCTCTAACTTTTCAACCCCCTCCGAACCCGCCATAAGCGGGTTTTTTATACCCCCGAGCATAAAAGTAAGATTACTTACAAATACACCTTGACTAAAAATGTAAGATATCTAATATTAAGTGCATGACTGTGCTGTGTGTAGTCTTGGTGGTGCCAGTTTCCCTTTGTTTCTGGTACCGCCCTTTTTACACAAGACACAAGAGCATCACCGAGTGACGGGCCCATCACCCAATCCGCTCGGGCGGATTTGCAGCCGCAGGTGCTCTTCTGTGTTGTGTGGAGATAACTAACTAATCCTTTGCAGAGGACACAGAAATGAAATTATCAAAGTTACGTAACGCCATTGTCTATCGGGCTACTTTGCCAAGTATTGAAGCGGTTGAAGGGCACCTGCAGGAATTGCCCTACTCTGAACTTACAGAAACGGAATTCGCGCGGGCTTCCTTCGTCCCTAATCCGATTACCGGAGAGCTGGTTACGCCAATTACTGGCGGTTATGCAATCGTGGTTCGCCGCGATGAGAAAATAATCCCCCAGCACGTCGTAATGAAAGAAGCCAATGAGCGCATCCAGCGCATCGAAAATGCATGCGGAGAGAAACTGAAGCGCGCTGACCGTAACAACATTATTCAGGATGCTAAGGTTCAGCTCTGCAAACAGGCATTCATCAAGTCGTCTCTGTTCATGGTCCTGTATAACACTGAAGAAAATCTGCTGATCATTAATTCCGCCAATAAAAATATTGCCAATTTAGTCGGGGCGATGCTGGTTAAAGTGATCGGCTCAGTAAAAACAGTTACGATCAACATCAGTGATATCAAAAACGGCCTGACAACACGCCTTAAAAACCATCTTGACGGCGAAGAATCAGCCTTTGCCGGGTTTGAGGTCGGTGATTATGTCCAGCTATCCCGCCAGGCAGAACAGAAAGAAGTTATTCGCTACTCTGCGGAACATACTTCCGTTACCAGTGAAATTCTGGAGAGCCTGAACACAGGTTTTATCGTTGACAACATGGAATTAAGAGGCTGCGGAGTCTCTTTCCTGCTTACAGATAAGTTCCACTTCCGGCGGATCGATACCCAGGATAATTATTTCTCTGATGATGACGACAAAGCCTACCGCTGGCGTCACCAGGCAGGTACGGACATGTTCCAGTTCTGTAAAGTAATTAACCAGCTTTGTGATCTGCTCGCTTACAAAGAGCACGAAGAACAAAAACCAGCAGCCTGATTAGAACAGCAGCAATTACCCCATTCTCATGGGTTGGGTTGCTGCACCCTAAAGCGCGTTGCAGCGCGTCAGTTGGAGAAAAACATAATGGCAAAAACAGCACAGCAGTTAATTAAAGATGCCTTTGAGGCGGCTAAAACAATGCCTCCTGCTACTGCAGAACTTCTTAAAGATTTGGCAACTATGCTCGATGTTTCGAACGTTACTCTTCGCCAGGCACGTAAAGAACGTGACGCCATGAAAGAAGAAGTTATTTCCTGGGCTAAAGAATGCGATCGCATTGTTGAGCGCCACACTAAAACCCGCAGCAATATGCACGTCTTAGAAGCTATGCGCGATATGAAGAATATCTCGGCTGCTTCCACCAGCGATGTGGAGGCTATCTGATGGCTAAAGACTCAAAGGTTGTATACGGCGCCAGCGGCAAAACGAACGTTTTAGCGTTTGAACCTGAAAAACTGCACCTGGTTATCGACAAAACGCACCCGCTTTACGATGAGCGCATCCACCTGCCTATCAGCGAGGCAATGGTGCTGAACATCATGGACCAGGGCGTTCTTGAGCCGATTATCGTCTGGAAAGACCCGGAGACAGGGCTGTCTTGTGTGGTTGATGGCCGCCAGCGTGTGCGCCATACACTGGAAGCTAACAAGCGTCTGACGAAAGAAGGCAAAGAACCGTTACTGGTTCCGGCAGTCGCTAAACGTGGCTCCGCCATTCGCATGGCGCAGGCGATGGTAAGTGCTAATGAAATCCGCCAGGCAGATACACCGCTGGGCCGAGCAAAGAAAATGGCTGATGCGCTGGAGCGCGGCCACGACGAGGACGATTTAGCGCTGATGTTTGGCGTGAGTGTCCAGACCGTACGCGCAACGCTGTCATTGCTGGATGCCACCCAGGCTGTTCGGGATGCAGTGGAGTCCGGAACTGTCACCGTTACCCAGGCGCGTCAACTTGCATCACTGAAACCGGAAGAACAGCGGGAAAAGGTAGCCGAAATCGAAGCGGCGACCGCTGGTACCAAAGGCCACGAAAAAGCCCGTCGGCAACGTCAGATACTCGGTGAAGCAAAGCCGCGTATCAAATCACGCAAGGAAATTGCAAAAGCCCTCGAAGATGCCAGCGGCGAATATGCCGAGGCTCTGCTCTGGGTACTTGGGGAGGCGAAATGAACTTTGAACCTGAAAATTACAGCCGGCGCGCCCTTCTCTGGTTTGCTGCACTGGTCAGTGTTGCCGGGTGGGTTGCAGTAGTCGCTGTAATCTGGGGCGTATGCATCATGATCGAATGGGTGACGGCATGAACATCTCAACAGTAAACGAGCTCATTCAGTCGCTGGAGAGTGCGGGCGAGCTGTCGATCAAAGAGACAAAGGTTATGGCGCTGGCGAAAGCGTATGTGCAGCTGGCTGCGGAGAATGTGGCGCTGAAGAATGTATTTAGCCAGAAGGAAATCCCATCCGAAGCAGTCGATGCATTCATGGAAACCGCAGTAATGGATCATGACTGGAATGAAACCTCCGAGTGGTCATGGGTTGAAAACGAAACAGAGGTTATCCACGCCGTTCTTGACGCACTTAAGCCAGATACCCCCGCCACCGATCGCATCGTAGCCGGGATTAAGGCTGATGGGGTGGAGGAGTTCGCGTCGCTGACCGATAAAGTTGCCGACGAAGAGGAGTTTTATGACAACGGGGAATCCGCCGAGTCTTTGAAATACACCGCGAAGCAAGCCAGATTGTTCGCCAAGCAGCTGCGCGAGGGGGCCGAAAAATGCTGAAGCCCAATCACGTCTATATCGAGGTATCTCATAACCAGAGCGGCGGTCTGTCTCTCTGCGTCAGCAATGACGACTATGGCTATCGTATTTCTGGTGACAAAGTCGGCGGGTGCAGAACGCTGGCTCGCTTTGAGGTCAACGCCAGCGAGCTTATCGAGCAAATTCGAGAGCATGCGAACACAGAGGGGGACGACAAGTGAGCAAGCCTACCGACGAAGAAATCGTCCAGGTGCTTTCAGAGCACGGTCAGTGCATGACCTACGTGGTTGCCTATTGGCTACGCAGGAAGCACAAAAATATCAATACAGCCTATACGCTGCGCCGCCTGAAGAAGCTCGAATCCATCGGCGTGGTGAAGCGCATGGAAAGCTCGTACAAAACTCAAATTTGCTGGGGTGCCGTATGACAACTGATATCACCGAACTGACGGGCGCACCCAAGCACGCAAATCAACATCGTCTCTCAAGACTAATCATCGAAGCACCTAACGATGAATTGCGCCAATTGGCTGTTGAAGTTGAGCAATACACTGATCAACTCATAGAGGCGCTGGAGAAGGCGCAGGCAGCAGAGCGCCGTTGGCATCGGGTGGCGTCCCGTATACATGAGCAGGCTTGCGAAAGCGACGTGAAAATTGATGAGCTTGAGGCCATCCGTGCGGCAGCCGAAAAACTTGTTCGTTGCAAAGGCCGCTATCACAGCGAGCAGAACTATCGCGCACTGGCTGCTCTGTTTGGCGTGACAACGCCAGACCTGCCGCCGTTGGAGCATGAAAACGTCCATTATGCCGATGCTGCAGAGATGGAGATCGCAGTACTGCGCCAGCGCATCGCTGACCTGGAGTCCCGCACCGTCACCGTGAAGCTGCCGAAGCCACACGCTCACTTAATCTGGATTCAGGCAGGCCATGCACCAGATGATTACTGGGATGACGTAGCGGTATCTCATAGCGAGAAAGACCGTTGCTGTGATGGTTCAGAGCGCTATCCGGTTTATGCACGCTGGGAAATTGAAGAGGCGCTTACCGCCGCTGGCATCAAGTGGGAGGGTTGAGTGATGCGCGACTGGAGATTGGTTTTACGCGATATGGAGCGAGAAGAGGAGCGTAAGCGCTCCATGGTAAAAATCGTTCCGGGTGAATTACGCAATCAAAAATGCCCATGTGGTAGCGGTAGGAAGGCTAAAAACTGCCAGTGCGATATGTTTAAGGGGAATAAATAATGTCTGATGAAATTGAAACGATAGATAGAAATCAGAAATCATGGGCAGCATGGAAGCGCGAAGCGGAAAGATTGCAAAAAATCATCGATGGCATGGCGCTGGCCGCAATGGACAGCGAGCCGGTGGCGTGGCTTCTGTCGGGCGGTGGCGCTAAAAACGTGGTGTGCTTTGATAGTGGTAATGCGTATGCCGACCCACTGCGGGAGGTGACGCCGCTCTATCGCCACGCGCAGCCAGTGCCGGTAGTGCAGGAGAATCGCGTAACAGCAGAACACCGACGCGTTATTGAAATGCTGCTCAACGTTTGCGGGGCCGCATTTGAACTCGCGGATGATAGCTGTCAGCAAGATGTTGATGGGGAAGATTGTCATGTTGTTCCAGACGGTGCATTTCAGAAACTAAGTGATGCGCTGGACGAAATAGAAAACACTCTCCCGACCGAGGATATCGACAGACCAGATGTATTTCTTGCCTGGTCGGCAATGCCAAGGGCAGCGCTGAAATATCTTCTTCAGGCTGGCAACCCTCCGGCAATTCCGGATTGTTCGGCCGTAGCTGCTCTTACCGGTATCCCAATGATTCCAGATGGTTACGTGATGGTGCCGAAGGAGCCGACACCAGAAATACTGGCGGTTATAACCGAAGCCATAAAATCTATGCGTGGCTCAGCGGCAACGTATGCAAGGGTGCTCGCAGCCGCCCCGCAACCACAAAACGCACCACAAAATATTCCTGAAATTATTCCGGGATGGATTCAGGTAAGCGAGCGGGTGCCTGAAGACCGCATATCGGTAATCCTATGGGATGCTGAAATTGGAGAAGTAACAAGCGGTCACTACAGCCATAAAACACAGACTTTTTATCATTGCGGCGATGCTATCGAAAACGAGATAACCCACTGGATGCCGCCTCCATGCGCCCCGCAGGAGGTGAAGTGAGAACAAACAAATTAAAGCGCCGTCGCTGGCGGCGTATTCGCGATGATTTAGCCTGGTATAAGGAGGAAGCAAAAGACCTGCATACCGGGCTAATGGAATTAGCCGATGAAGTGGCAAAGCTTCGGAGTCAGGTTCTTACCGTACCTATGCCAGTAATAGTTCCTTTCCAGATTTATTCGGCAGTAACAGGAGAGCCAGACCACGAGATTTGCAAAAAGTGTAATGACGGGCTTCGTGGAGGATGCTCGGCTTGTTCTTTTAGTGGCAGATAACCCGGTTGCAGCCGGATTAGTGGAGATATACGTATGGGGCAGCTAGTTACTATCTATGACTGGGCATCAGGGCCAAATGGTTTTAAATATCCAGTGAGCAAGGCAACGCTGAACAAAATAGCTAAAACCAAACAAACCTACCCGGCCGCAATCAAACAAGGTCGCCGCTGGGTGATTGATGAAGATGCTCGTTTTATTGGCATGGTGGGTGATGTTGATATTTCTACATCTCTGTCAGATAAAGCCCGCCAGTTAGTGGAGAAGGCCTTCTATGGCAGCTCGACCCAGAAAACATAACATTAATATTCCAAACTTATACTGCAAGTTAGATAAGAGAACATCCCGTATCTACTGGCAGTATAGGCATCCCACATCAGGTGTTTTTGTAGGGTTTGGAACCGATGAAGATGCAGCGAAAGCTGCTGCAACTGAGATGAATCGTCTCATTTCTGAACAGGAAACAAAGCAATCATACGCTCTTGTCGATATGGCCATTAAAGCAAACGACAAGAAAGCCCCGGGAATGAGAGTTATCGACTGGATTAAAAAGTATAAGGAAATTCAACAGGAGAGGATGGAAAACAACGAGATCAAATTATCCACATTAAAAAATAGGCGTCTTTGCTCGAATATTTTATCTAAAAGAACACCGAATCTGCGAATAGCAGATGTGGATACCAAGATTATCGCTACCATCATTGATGAATATAAAAATGCAGGTAAGCAAAGAATGGGGCAACAGGTAAGGTCGGTTCTGGTTGATGTTTTTAAAGAGGCTCAACATGCAGGCGAGGTTCCTCCTGGTTATAACCCTGCTCTTGCTGCGAAGAATCCTGTAGTGAAGGTAAGGAGAAAACGATTGACCTTAGCAGAATGGAAAACCATTTTCAAACACGCCGAGGATATGCAGCCAGCTGCGCAGAACGCCATGCTTCTGGCTTTAATTACTGGCCAGCGATTGGGTGATATCGTTGATTTCAAGTTTTCCGATGTGTGGGATGGGTTCCTGCATATCACACAAAACAAGACGGGGTCCAAAATTGCCTTACCACTTTCCCTTAGATGTGATGCCATCGGTATGACGCTTGAAGAAGTGATCGCAAGATGCCGGGATCGATTCGTTAGCAAGTACCTAATTCATCACTCAGTTCTGCATGCGACGGCGAAGCCAGGAAGCAAAATCCCTGTGAATTCCATATCGCGGTATTTCACCATTGCAAGGGATCAATCAGGGATTAAGTGGCCTGAGGGTCATACCCCGCCATCGTTTCATGAACAACGTTCACTGGCATCTCGCCTCTACAAAGAACAAGGCTTAAACGTTAAAACCTTGCTGGGTCATAAAACTGACGCGATGAGCGAAGAGTATGCAGATGATAGAGGACTGGACTGGAAAAAGCTTCAGGTGTAGCTACGTGAAAAATGGTGAGGCATTACCCTGCTGGTCTTGTATTTTTCACGTAGCGTTTTGGGGAAAGATATTGGGGATATTTTGGGGAAACAAAAAACGCTTTATATTTCAATAAAATATTTTCTAGCATTCTGCTTCACAAGCAAACCTCAAAAGCGGACGGTTAATCTCTTCCGGACAGCCAGCCTTCACAGCTGGCTGTTTTTTGCGCTTTATCCGGCCCGGGTCTGCTGTAGAGTGCCAGGGTCAATCTCCGCCATGATCAGGTCGGGCAAGCTCTCCAGCTGGTGCACCTTACCGCACTTAACGATGATCTGCCGGGCCCTATCATATCCCGGCGCCCACAGCCGATTATTCATGCGCACATCCTTATACACTGCGACCAGCGGTTTTTTCCACGCAGCCGCCATATGTACCACCGAGGTATCCGGCGAGATAACCAAATCGGCCTGCGCAATCAGCGCCATGCAGTGGTGCAGCGTTTTAAACGGATTCACGCTGACCTTCTCCGGCAGAGAAAGACGAATTTCATTGCGGTGGTCGAGCAATATAATATTGATAGCGGGATACTCTTCGCGCAGTCGGGTGAGAAGCGTGGCCAGCTGCTCCTGCGACATGCTGCGGTCCTGATGGCCGGCAAAAATATTAATGACCACATTTCGTCCACTTTTAGCCGCCAGATAATCACGCACCTCGTGTTCGACATTCTCGGGAATATGCAAGTCATAAGACTGCAGATATTTTTTGTCCAGCTGGAGATAATCGGCAATGAGCGTAAAGGTCTTGCTGACGTGCCAGTTTGCACAGTCAAAATCAAAAGAGCGGGTATAGTGATTAATAGAAGGCCATTTATTAAACCCCAGCACCGAGCGCGCTTTTATCTGCCGTAACAGCAGCATCCGGTGCACCGGAATATCAAAAAGCGAGGGGTCAATAACAATATCATACTTATTATTCGCAAGCTCATTAATAACGGGCTGAGGAACGTTATGGGTAAACTTACGCAGATAAGCCGCCGAGTCGACATTCTCAGCTTCATAAATATGGCGAATATGTGGATTATCACGCATGACCTGGCTGTTCGATTTCGTTAACAGAAAATCAACAGTCATACCTGCCTTATGGAGGCATTTAACCAGCGCAGAATCAACGACAACGTCCCCTATCGCGCCTTCATTGCGCATAAGCAGTACCGTTTTGGCGGACGTTAAATCTGCTTCGCGACGCGCGCGACAATCCCACAACGCTTTTGCGATATAAACCCGCAGAATATTGCGTAATTTCTTAAAAAAATAATTGCGGCGCCGGTTGAGCTCTCTTATTTTTTTAAACTTCCGGGGAGCTACCTGCACCGCTGCGTTTTCCATCATCATAACCTCGTCACCACAATCAACAACACCTCTGCTAGTCATCCTAATGACTAATGAAAATAAGAAAAGTTCTCTTGTTATATAAAATTATCCTGTTTTTGGCGCAGGGCGAATAGTAATACGTTTCGTTATTGCAGCATATGTTATTGCATGCAAAATGAGGGAAAAGTGAAGTTAATGTGGATAAAAGGGGTATGAAAGCCTACAATTAGCTTGCTTATAGTTTGCATGAATTCTGGTTTCAGTTTTCATATCGCTATCGGGATCGCCATACACAAAGTGAACTCTTTCTCCATTCAACACGTAATGTGGCTAAACATGCACACGCTTTTGCTAGAATCTACCGGTGACAACTGCTTAAGTTTTATCACAGCGTATCCTGATTTTTCCCCTTCATGACATGAATAGACCGTGCGCAGGTAAACTGACCTTAACGATCTGGTGAACTAACGTAATGAAATTAAAGAATAAATTACTTCGTCATTTGATTTCGGCTGGGGTAGTGGTCCTGACCTCTTCATTCCTGGTCTATGAGTTAGTCGTCAGCCATCGGGATATGTCGGAATATATGCACTATATTGTCGAAAAAGGCGAGTACGCTTTTCTCTACGATAAATATCAAAATCAGCTGGTTATCTCCCAGATCGCCCGCAAGTTAGATACCCTACCTTCTGCTGAAGTTGCTCAACAGGCATGCGACAGCGTACAAACAAAAGGCAGCGTTAGCGGTCTGAATATTACGGAGTACACCTTTCCCCTGCTTAGCGGCACGCTCAGTGCGAATCAGTCTTCCTGCCTGGCGTGGGTTAACGATCTGCCCGCGCTGCAGGCCTTTGATACCATTATCGACCATAACAGAACCCACCATGGCCAGGAAACCGGTCCTTATAAATCCGACAACAAATTACGTTACTTCATTGATTTTAAAAATAAATATGTGTATTTCCATACTCAAGTCGAGATTAAAAACCGCGCACTGGACAACTGGAACTTTCTCCACGACGGCAAATTAGGTATTACCCAGACTAACCTTAACAGCTTACTGCGCGGCCGCACGTTGATGTCCAGCATCTACGTGGACGCGGTGACCGGGCAAAATATTCTCTCGTTTTTGTCCCCGGTGTATCACCACGAAGGGCTTAAAGGGGTCGTCATGGTCGATGTCAGCCGTAAAGATATCGAAGAGCTCCTGTATACCGCTGACCGCCCGCTGGTGTGGCGTTATCTCGACATCACATTAACGGATTCGGACTCAACCTCAGAAATCATTGTTCACCGCAGCAAAACGCATCTTTTTAGCTATGCCCATTATCAACATGCGGTAGCCACAAACCTGCAGATCTCGCTGTCGCTGGACGTGATGTATTTCCTGCTCAGCTCCTGGAAGCTCTTCCTGTTTTACCTGATATCTACCGGCGTGCTGCTTCATCTTGTTCGCATGCATTTTCGTTTGTATATCGATGTTTTTAAAGAAAATATTAGTGATTCATTAACCGGTCTTTACAACCGTAAAATTCTCTCCTCGTTGCTGGAATCGCGCATGCAAAAGCTGACGGAACAGGGGGTGAATATTGTGTTTATGGCGCTGGACTGCGACCGGCTTAAATTCATTAATGATACCTTTGGGCATAACGAAGGCGACCGCGCAATTGTGATGCTTGCTCAGTCCATATCCGCCGCCATACGCAAAAGCGATTACGGTATCCGGTTGGGCGGCGATGAGTTCTTTCTGATACTGATTGATTACGCCGAAGAAGACGCCAAAAATATTACCGAGCGTATCCGCCAGCATCTGCGAACGATTGACGTCAACAAGCGCGTTAACTTCTCATGGGGCGCCTGTAGCATGGCGCCGGGAGATAGCCTGGCCGATACCATGCAAATCGCCGATGCCCGGCTGTACGAAAATAAAAAACAAAAAAAGCACGTCCATCCAGGGCGAGAGGATTAATCTTTAGCTTTAAATTTTTAAGGAACCATCAGCATGAACGCGTCTGCAGGACTCAGCATTCATCAGCAGCTGATCGCGCTGCTTAACCGCTCCCATGCCCGCTACCGGGTTGTGGAACATGAAGCCGTCGGGAAATGTGAAGCGGTATCGAAGATCCGCGGTACCGCGCTGGGTCAGGGAGCCAAAGCGCTGGTATGCAAAATTAAAGGTCATGGCGTAAATCAGCACGTTCTGGCGATTCTTGCCGCCGACCTGCAGGCGGACTTAGCCCGTCTGGCCGAGTATATCGGCGGCAGTAAAGCCTCCCTCGCCAGCCCGGCGGAAGTGGACTCCCTGACCGCCTGCGTGTTTGGCGCGATTCCCCCCTTTAGTTTCCACCCGGCGTTGCGGCTGGTTGCCGATCCGGTCCTGTTCGAGCGTTTCCCGGAAATCGCCTTTAACGCCGGGCAGCTTGATAAATCGATCATCCTGGATACCGCCGACTATCTGCGCATTGCTCGGCCGGAATTGGCGGCTTTTCATCGCCAGCCCTGAGTCTGCTCCCGCCGTCTGCAGCCCATTTCCGCTTTTTTGCGAGCTTCGCGGCGGGAAGATCGCCATCGGGCAGATGCCTGAAAACATCATTCTGAGATAAAAAAAGCCTGTTTAGTCACGCAATTATGCGTAGAGTAAACGGGCTTCTCTTTTTTGTTTTCTGGCAAGGACCTCTGCACATGCTCGACACCACCCTGTTAATACTGCTGGGCCTGGCGGCGCTCGGCTTTGTTAGCCATAACACAACCGTGGCTATTTCTATCCTGGTGTTAATTATCGTTCGCGTCACCCCGCTTAACGCTTTCTTTCCGTGGATAGAAAAGCAGGGGCTGACCATCGGTATAATTATTCTCACCATTGGCGTGATGGCGCCAATCGCCAGCGGTACGCTCCCGCCTTCAACGCTGCTGCATTCCTTCGTTAACTGGAAATCGCTGCTGGCCATCGCGGTAGGCGTTTTTGTTTCCTGGCTTGGCGGGCGCGGCGTAGCGCTGATGGGCTCGCAGCCGCAGCTGGTTGCCGGGCTGCTGGTCGGCACCGTGCTCGGCGTCGCCCTCTTCCGCGGCGTACCGGTCGGCCCGTTGATCGCCGCCGGGATAATTTCGCTGTTTATCGGGAAGTCGTAGCCAGGCTGGCAAGATAGCGTCCCGGCGTCTGCCCAAGGCCCTTTTTAAACATAGTAATAAAAGCGGTGGTGGAGTCGTAGCCCAGGCTCTGCGCCGTCTGCTGTACCGTTTGCCCGCGAATCAGCATCTGCAGGGAGAGAATAAGCTGCAGCTGATGCCGCCAGCGCCGAAAGCTCAGCCCCGTCTCGCGCACCACCAGCCGCGCCAGATTGCGTTCACTCATGGCAAACTCCGCCGCCCACTGCGCCAGGGTTTGCCAGCGGGCCGGGTCGACGGCCATCATTTCCGCCATTTGACGAATTTTGGCATGTCCGGAGACCGGTAGCTGCAGATGCTCCTGCGGCTGCTGCGGTAGCTCATCAAACAGCACCTGCACCAGCCGGTCCATCTCCGGTTTACCGAGCCAGGCCCTGCCGCGCTGGGCCATCGCGAGGATCAGCTCGCGCACCAGCGGCGAAATCTTTAACGTACAGCAGAAATCCGGCATCGGCGCCGCATCGGGTTCAATAAATAAGAAGCAGATTTGCGCCTCCGGCGTCGCGCGATTACTGTGCGGTACCTGCCCGGGCACCCATACCGCGTACTGCGGCGGCACCATCCACATGGCGTTCTCGACTTCACAGGTTAGCGCCCCGTGAAGGGCAAGTATGAGTTGCCCTTTACGATGCTGATGGCGCGGAATGTACTGTTCATCCGCAACAACCTGAATACGAAAAGCCAGCGCCGCCTCGTGGCCGCTGTCCGGGTCGTAGCCGTCCAGGCCGAGTCCGATCATAAAATTGTCCGATTTTAGCGATAATCTGTCATTTTAGCTTGATTTAAACATCCCACAAACAGGCTATTGTGAACGCCTCGTATTCTTGTTTGAGATCGCCATGAATTCTGTTTTACCTTCTGCCGGCCGCCGTCCTCTTTTGTTGATTGCCGGTATTCTGCTTATCGCCACGACCTTACGCGTGGCATTTACCGGCGCCGCGCCGCTGCTCGACGCCATTCGCAGCGAATATGGCCTCACTACCGCACAAACCGGGCTGTTAACGACGCTGCCGCTGCTGGCCTTCGGCCTGGTGTCACCGCTGGCTGCGGGAGTCGCTCGCCGCTTCGGCATTGAACGCAGCCTGCTGCTGGCGATGATACTGATTTGCCTCGGAATTGGTCTGCGCTCCCTGCCCTTCGTCTCGCTACTGTTTATCGGCACCGCGGTGATCGGCTGCGGTATCGCGCTGGGGAACGTACTGCTGCCGGGGTTAATCAAACGCGACTTTTCGCAGCACGTCGCCAAAATGACCGGCGCTTACTCTCTCACCATGGGTGGCGCGGCGGCATTGGGCTCGGCCATGGTGGTACCGCTGGCGCTTGCCGGACTTGGCTGGCGCGGCGCGCTATTGACGCTGATGGTTTTTCCACTGCTGGCGCTGTTTGTCTGGCTGCCGCAGTCGCGCAGACAGGCTACCGCGCCGCTGACCGGTTCGGGAGCCATCCATAACCGCGGTATCTGGCGTTCTGCGTTAGCCTGGCAGGTGACGCTGTTTCTTGGCATTAACTCGCTGGTCTATTACGTTATCATCGGCTGGCTGCCGGCCATTTTGCAAAGTATTGGCTACAGCGAAGCGCAGGCGGGTTCCCTGCACGGGTTGCTGCAGCTGGCGACCGCCGCGCCGGGACTGGCGATTCCCTTAATCCTTCATCGGTTAAAAGATCAGCGCGGTATTGCGGTGCTGGTTGCCATGATGTGCGCGGTCAGCGCGCTCGGATTATGGTTTCTCCCGGGCCAGGCGGTAATGTGGACGCTTATCTTCGGCTTTGGCTCCGGCGCGACCATGATTCTGGGGCTGACCTTTATCGGACTGCGCGCCAGCTCAGCCCATCAGGCCGCTGCGCTGTCGGGAATGGCGCAGGCGGTGGGCTATCTGCTGGCCGCCTGCGGGCCGCCGGTGATGGGTAAAATTCATGACGCCTCGGGCGACTGGCATATTCCGCTGATCGCCGTGGCGCTAATTTCTGTCGTGATGGCGGTCTTCGGCGCGCTGGCTGGCCGCGATCGGGAAATTCACGGCTAGAGGCACTCTCGCCCGGCAAACGCTGCCGGGCGTTTATTTAACGGCTCGCGGCGTGTAAAAACGCGTGAACCAGCGGCGCGGGCCGCCCCTCCAGCGCATTGCGCTCGTGCTGGAACAGCGTGGCGACAAAGAATGGATGCGTAATCAGCTCGACCGCACGAATCTCACCGTCATCGTCCCAGCCGGTCACCCGCAGATCGCCCTGCTCCAGTTCCCGAGCGAAATCGTCGGCAATCCCATAATTACAGTGGTATCCCTCCTGAATGCTATCGCGACCGTAAGCGCGCGCGATAAGCGTATTGGCGCGCAGCTCAATATTATCCGTCTTTTCAACCAGCGAGCAGCTTAGCGGCGCGATGACCATCCGGCCTTCGGTATCGGTTTCCGCATGCGCGGCATCCTGCCAGCCCATAACGTTGCGCGCATACTCAATAATGGCGTGCTGAAACCCACCGCAGGTACCGAGGAACGGTATGCTGTTTTCACGGGCGTGGCGAATGGCGATAAATGCGCCTGCGGCGTTTTTATAGGGGCTGGCGGGTACCACCCAAATAGCATCGTAGTCAGCAAGATCCTCAGTAGAGTTTATCTCACTGGTTGCCAGCCAGTCATAGCGCAACGAAAGCTCGAGGACGGCTGCAGCATCATCTATTGCCAGGGGAATCGCTTTGTGGGCGACAACATCGGGGTTGTAATCACCAACCAGGGCAATACGCAGGGGGGAGTTCATAGCAGGATCCTTATGTCAGAGCGATTATCAGGCAACACAAGGAGCCTCAGATTAGCGATCTCACATGCAGAAAACAATCCTTATTTTCTCTGCGCCTGAAGACGGGCATTTTGCGCCGACTGGCGGTATGGTATAGGACAGAAGAATGGCTATGGATACACGATGAAGAGCAAAATTCTGGTTAGCGCCTGCCTGATGGGCTTTCAGGTTCGCTATAACGGCAGCCACAAGGCCCGCTTGACTGACGCATTGACTCGCTGGCAGCGTGAGGGACGGTTGGTCACCCACTGCCCGGAGCTGGCGGCCGGATTGCCTGTACCGCGACTACCGGCTGAGATCCTCAACGTCCAGGGCGCAGAGGTGATGCAAAATCGCGGGCAAATTGTTGAAAGCGACGGCAAGGATGTCACTGCGCAATACCAGTTGGCCGCCTGGCTGGCGCTAAAAGCGGCGCAAGAAGAAGGGTGCGCTGCGGCTCTGCTTACCGATGGTAGCCCCACCTGCGGCAGCCAGTTTATCTATGATGGTACCTTTAAAGGCCAGCGCAAACCCGGTGCTGGTGTTGCCGCCGCCCTGCTTCGTGAGCACGGCATTAAGGTATTTTCTGAGCAGCAGCTCCCGCAGCTGCTGGCGTGGATGGAACAAAGGGAGGGCAATGATGATTCAGTGTAAACGCGTTTATGACCCGCAGGAAACGAGCGACGGCTACCGGATACTGGTAGACCGTCTGTGGCCGCGCGGGATAAAAAAAGAAACGCTGAACTACGATGAGTGGTGTAAAACGCTGACGCCATCAGCAGATTTACGCAAGGCTTTTCACAGCGAGACCATCGATTTCGCCCACTTTAGCCAACTCTATCGCCAGGAGCTTGAGGCTCAACGGGAGGAAGGCAAACGCCTGGCGGCCCTGGCCAGTCAACAGCCGCTGACGTTACTCTATGCGGCGAAAAACACCCGGCAAAACCATGCGCAGGTGCTGGCTGACTGGCTAAAATCGCTACAATAAACGCTACGGCTTATTCGGGTGATCGCGCCGCCAGAGCGCCCATTCATCTAACGTTTCCCCGCTGGGCAGCTTACATTCAGTGCGTACGCCCTGCGGGCTTTGGATGGGAACCTGCGTGCCGCCGAGCTGCTGACAGTAAACCGAAGCCGGGTTAGCCATCCCCACCGGATGCGCAGGTTGCGTCGGCTGAGTCTGCGTACATCCGGCCATCGCCAGAGGCAACATAGCTATCATCCACTTCATTTCTACTCCTTAATTGATCAAAACGGACTTTCGCCCTGAATCTCCACCTTTTCTCCATTTTAGCTGCACTTTTGCATCGTAGAGTAGCCCTGTTCTCGAACTGACCAGAGAACAGATCATTCCATAATCAATGAGTTTTTCCCCGTCGCCCCCGACGGGGCTTTTTTTTGGGATTTAATAAATTGAAATAAAAGGATTTATTTCAAAAATGTCCACATATCGACCACATTGACAAGAATAGCCCCCTTTCCAGGGGGCTATTTTTATACCGCAAGACTAAGTTGACGGTTCCCGTAATGAGAAGCCGGGAAAGCGTCGCCGGGGATAAATCCTGGCGGCAAAGGATCTGCGCTGGTTGAGCGCTTCGTTACTCTGCGCTCTACGGTGTTAAGTGTCGTGAATGACTCGCTGCATTCAAGGTTCTGGCATTGATGGTATTGCCGGATGGTAAACTCGCTTAACCGGCGGCTGGTGCGGGTGCGGGCGTTTGCGCCGCAGTAGGGACAAACAAACATGATGATCTCCCATAGGGAGTTGAACTCACGCCTATTATGGCCGCTACTGTTCAGTTTCTGCAATCCAGTCGCTTATTTTCGCCTCAAGCTCCATTTTCGTGATAAATCCGTTATCACCGATCACATGTTCCGCTCTGGCAATGATCCAATCCTGAGTATCGATTTCAGACTTAAAGCCCGACACGTTCAGATGCATACCCGGATATAAATCGGCGCGGCCGCGCGCCAGGGTTATCGAAAACTGTGCCGCGCCTTTCTGGAGCTGTATCCATTTTGCCGCAGCTGCGCGCCTGGCCGCCGTTTCGTTCTGATAGGTTTTACGCAAAACATACACGTTACCTTCAGCGCCCTCCATGTAATCCCCTTCCGGGCGGCTGCTTTTCTCCTCAGCCTTTTTTCTGGCAGTATTTGTTTTGCGCTTAGTGACCTTGACCGGTTTTTTCTTGCCGAAATTAAGATCCAGCCAGTACGCCCGCACACCAGTGTAAGCATCACGATCGGCAATGCGGAACCTGTGACGATCTCCGCTGGCACGGGTTATCTCAGCCGATGGCAGCGCCCTACCGGATGCACTGACGCCGCCCCCAGGCAGGATAAACAGCAGACAGCCATTTTTCACGGTGGCAATGGCCCCCAACATCTCCGCCATGCGCGTTAAAAACGACATGTCGCTCTCTTCGGTCTGATCCGCATGGTCGATCTCAATGTCGATCAGGGCCTCGCTAATCATCGGCTTCAGGTCATAACGCCGGGCTATGGCCGATACCACCCGCTCTACCGTCACATCATGCCAGGACACCTCCCGCCTGACGTTCATCTCTTCGCGAAAATCAGCGCTGTGCGCGGTGATGTCGATTACATCCGGCGGCCCGCTATGCCCCACCTCGTCAACGGTGTAGAGACCTTTGTAGATCAACGCCTCACCCAGCCAGCCGATGGACACCGCCAGCTCCGCACCGCGTGGGGGTAAATCCGTTACTCCGTCAGAGTCATCTACTGACAGAGTTAGCTGATCAGCATCAAAACCGTTGTTATCTGTAACAGATAGCGAGGTGATGCGGTCGGCCAGTTCAGTCAGGGAGACCCCACCCAACGTGATACTAAAATCCGGTGTCTTTACGACCTCACTTAATTTTTCTAAATACCCTTCGGCTGCTGTTGTTAGCGTGTCTGCTATCGACATAACTCCCCCGTTTTTTGCTGATGATTCCATGCCCGCGCGCGGGGCTGAATCCCTTTTTGTTGTCAGCGAACGGGCAGACCGGCAACCAGGCGACGCCAGCAGACTTAACGTTGAATATTGCCCTGAACTCAAAGAGCAACATGATGGTGAACTTATGTCTGAAACTCGTTTTCACGGCGTCCGCTCTCGCGAAAATACCGACCTACAGCAGGCAATCAATGACATTGATTCCAGCGTGATCGGTATTGTCGCGGTTGCTGATGACGCCGATCCGGAAACCTTCCCGCTCAATACGCCGGTTCTGCTGACTCGGGTGCGTAACGTCCTCGGCAAGGCAGGTAAAACCGGGTCACTTTACAAAGCTCTCAAAGCCATTTCCGATCAGTGCAGCCCGCGTGTTGTGATTGTCCGGGTGGAAGAGGCTTCCGATAACGGCGCCAGTCAATCTCAGGCCGTTATTGGCGGAACAGATGGCGACAGCTACACGGGAATGTATGCCCTGCTGACGGCGGAGGCCAAAACCGGCTATCGCCCGCGCATCCTGGCGGTGCCGGACTACGACACCGAGGAGGTAACGTCACAGCTTTGCGTGATTGCCCAGAATCTGCGGGCTTTTGTTTATGCCGGTTGCAACGGCTGCGCGACCATGGCGGAGGCTATCGCTTATCGCAAAACCTTCGCTTACCGCGAGCTTATGCTTATCTGGCCGGACTTCATCGCTTACAACCCCCTGACAGATGATAACGAAACGTTTCCCGCCCCGGCTTACGCCTGCGGCCTGCGCGCCGCTATTGATAACAGCCAGGGCTGGCACAAATCACTGTCCAACGTTGTGGTGAATAACGTTCTGGGTATTTCGAAAGATGTTTTCTGGGCATTGCAAGCAGAAGACAGCGACGCGAACGAGCTGAACAACAACGAAATCACAACGCTTATCAAGCGTGACGGTTTCCGCTTCTGGGGTAACCGCACCACGGACACCGAAACCTACACTTTTGAGGTGTTCACCCGTACCGCGCAGATCCTGGCGGACAGCATTGCGGAGGCGCAATTTACCTCTGTTGACAGCCCGCTCACTCCGGCCAACGTGAAAGATGTGGTAAGCGGCATCCGCTCTGCTCTCAGCAAAAAAGTCACTGCCGGCCAGCTTATCGGCGCTGACTGCTGGTTTGATACGCTGGACAACGGCACCACGGATTTGCGCCAGGGAAAACTGATTGTGCGCTATAGCTACAGCCCGGTCCCACCGCTTGAAGATCTGACGCTATACCAGACCTTTACTGATGATTTTTACGAACCGGCGTTCGCGTCGCTCGGGGGTGAATAATGGCTATTCCTCACAAACTGCGGCTTTTTAGCTGCTTTGTTAACGGCGACAACTATCTGGGAAAAGTGACCTCTTTCACTCGCCCCAAACTGTCACGAAAGGTAGAGGACTATCAGGGCGGTGGCATGCTGGGTGCGGTCGGTGTTGATCTCGGCCTTGAGGCTGGCGCGCTGGATTCCACCGTTGTTTTTGGCGGCGTCATTAAGGCTCTGTTTCTCGAATACGGAGCAGAAATTGACGGCACGCGGCTACGCTTTGCGGGTGAATATTTCACTGATGGCGAAAGCCAGCTTGTCGAGGTGGAGCTGCGCGGGCGATTTACTGAACTCGACGGTGGAGACTCAAAACAGGGAGAAGACACGGAGGAAAGCTACACATTTAAATCCACCTACTACAAATTCTCCATTGATGATCAGCCCATTATCGAAATCGATCTGCTGAACTTCATCTACAAAAAGAACGGTCAGAACATGTTCCCGGACCGCATCACTTCCGCCCTGGGTATGGGCAGTTAATCACGACAAAAAGGGCGGCGGTGACGTCGCCCGGAGAAATCAGAAATGACCAGCAAAAATACTTTTAAATTGACTCGTCCAGTTGTGCGTAAAGATGGCGAGATTAGCGAAGTGGAGATCACCGGCGCAATCAGTCAGGCAGGATCCCTGCGCGGTCTGAACCTTATCCGGGTTGCCAATATGGATGCGGACTCCATAGCCACGCTGTTAACGCGAGTCACCGCGCCTGCGCTGACGCAAAAAGAAATCAACGAAATGCACATGCTGGACTTTATCGGGCTGGCAGAGAAGATGGTCCCTTTCTTGAATCCGCCGGAGCCTGGAACGTCGAGCGCGGCGGAGACGGAGAGCGAGTAATCACCGTTGCGTTTGACCAGATCGACGATCTGGTCGCTGATATTGCCGTAATTTTTAACTGGCCGCCCT
>OJWI01000062.1_pt1 | contig 27912 bp, 41 predicted proteins | sample 1600411 | NCBI WGS metagenome assembly OJWI01 (sample SAMN04436940, study PRJEB24849) | human gut metagenome | biome: human gut; feature: NICU; material: stool | host: Homo sapiens | place: USA: Saint Louis, MO | collected 2009-11-10 | reverse complement strand
ATCTTGCCATTTCATGGCGCCGACGCGCGGTCCATTCGCCCGGATAAAGTCAGCCTCAGACGGTAGCTGTGCCGGGATTAATCCTTCATCTAAAGCGGAATACGCGTCCTTCGCTACAGAGCTAAGCTGTTGCGCATACTGCTGCCGATACTGGTTATTCAGCTCGTTAGCCTGCCTCAATGCCTGCATTTGCATCTGAGGACTCATAGCGTCAAAGGCCGCATTGCCCGTATAGCGCTTTGGCGACTCAAGATTAGTTAACCCGAGCGCAGCCGACACGCCAGTTTCAAGCTGGTCAGCACTGTATGGGACACTGCCATTTTCATGCTTAACAATACCGGCACACAAAGCTGCAAGGGTTTTAGGGTTGGACACATCAAGCGGGTCATTAGCTCCCACACCAAGAGCGCTGCACAGCGCCTTGATATAAGCATCGGTGTTATTGCCATCACTAGCCGGCGCCCAACGATTAACGATCTCGCTAACTGTGTCGTAACCCTGACGCTGGTACGACAAAAGATTTTTCCCCAGCGCGCGGATCCCATGCTCGGGCGTCGCAAAAGTAGCAAAACGACCATCACTCCCCGTCTGCCCCTCCCAGGGGTTTGAACCTGCTTCAATATTACCGGGGTTGTTATTCCTCAGGCCCCTGGCTGCGCCAGAGTTACCGTGAGCAACAACGCGACCAACACCATCAAGATCGCCTGGCTCGCCGTTTGTCTGAAGGAGCTCACTATATTTTTGAGCGATATTTCCAATCCAAGCTTGCTGGCCCATTTGCTCTTTGAGCTGCGTTTTCTGCTGCACGCGCCATTCTTCAGGCATGCCGTGAACATCAGCATACTGATCGATAGCATCAAAACGCTGCTTAGCGAGTCCAATAAATGCCGGGTTATCGCTGTACAATCCAGTTGATCGAGTAACTGCCAAGTCGTTTCCAGACGTAAACGCCTGATCCTGAAACTGCTGTAACTGCCCTACTTCATACCGGCGGGCCTGGTTGTGGTAGGACTGCATCGACTGCTGCAACTGAAAAGATAACTGCTGGCGGGCCTCGCCATCCGGAACCGTCCCCAGCAGGTCCTGCGCTTTCTGCTGCATGTTCTGCATGACGACGTCGCTTTGTCCGAGTGCGGCCTTTCCCTGCTTCGTTATCAGACCATTGTCAGGATTGTTGAACTGGTCATCACCGAACTGATTAAACTGCAGCAGAGCGTCCTGGCTGAGTGCGACGTCGGCCTTGCGCTTAGCATCGGCCATCATGTTGATCGACGTGTCGGCGGCCTGCTGGATGCCCTGCACCAGCGGATTCTCCGGGACACGAAGATTGCTGGTCATCACCGGCGCGGTCTGCGTCTGACTCTGGCGTTGATACTGCGGTACTGTTGGCATCATTTGTCTCCTTACAGCGAACCGGTGAGATAATTATTCCAGGCAGAACCGAATCCGCCGGTAGAGGTCGATTTCTTCATCAGCGAGCCGCTCAGGCTGGTTCCACCCAACGTTTTATAGGCACTGGCGCCGGTTAGCGCAGAGTTAAGCAGCGTCGCACCTGCTCCCATAACCCCGGCCTGCTTCTCCATTTTCCCCTGCGCGCGGCTGGTATCGGCCTGAAACTGGAGTCCCGCCGCCTGACGCTGGCCGTTATTGATGGTGGTCAGCGCATCGAGAGCGCCCTGCTGCATGGTTTCAGTTGTCAGGTCCAACGCGTTACCGCTTGTCAGGTCGGCGCCGTTAGCAGCCAGAGCGGTAGTCTGTTGACCGGCAACCCGCCGGGCCTGCTGTCGCTGCTGGTATGCCTGGTCATTGGCTGTATTGATAGTGTCGCGGGCGGCCTGCTCCTGAGCGTCGGCGTTAGCGTTCGCCAGCGCGGCATTAGCGCGGCCTGTCTGAATCTGACTGTAAGCGCTGAGACCTCCGGAGACGGCGGAAACTGCCAGAGCTGCGGTACCGACATCACACATGGTCGTTCTCCTTCGTAAAGTGGTGAAATGGCATGCCTTTTAATCCGTATGGCTCAGGATCTGCCAGGGTGAACCCCATCCAGTGAAGCCATGATTTTGCTGCGTGGTTGCGGGCATCGACGTAATTTTCAAGCACGCGATATCCGCGTGACATGTCACGCAATACCGGGCGGCAATGGCGGAGGAATGTCAGCGGTTGCTGCTCCATCAGGTCGGTGCTAACCAGCCACGGAATACCGCGCCCGGTGATGATCGATGCCGGAGATATACCGAAGATGGTTACCACCTGTCCGTTAATAAGCCCGGCAGCGGCGACCGAGGCGCTTTTCATGGCGCGAGTGATGACTTCCGCCGGAGTCATACCGGCTGCAGCCATAAACTCATCATGATCAGCCTGGCGGACATGGGGAAGGATGGCGCTGATATGCTCGTCAGTAACGCGGAGTATCTCAACCTTGCGCATGTCACCCCCCTACCGTTACACGCGGGATGATGGCAAGAATGCCAAGAGGAAGCGGATCATCATGACGGATAACGACGCGGCCGTTGCGCTCCCAGTTTGCGTCGAGATTCATATCAATGATGCCGGTTTTGAGCCCTACAGGATCATCGTAGAATTCCCACTCGCGTTGCGTATACTCCAGCAGGTGCTCCTCATCTGTCCCGGCCCACACTGAGCGGCCGTTGTTTAGCATCACGCAAAGCTGATTGATAAGTTTGGTCTTATCCAGCAGCGTTGACTGGCCAGCGACATTCACATCAAGCGTTTCGAGAATTGCGGCTACTGGTAATCCGATATGCACTACAGAGGCATGATTTTCTATCGTCACTTCGCCGCCAGAAACTATCTGCTGCGGCTCAACATTCCCGTCGGCCAGAATGCCTACCGTCTGCCCCTCAAGATGAGAGAGCCCGGCGAACGTCTGGCGCGCGACTGACCAGGTGGATTGCGCGCTATTGCGCAGCGCTGCCGGTACATCGCGGTTAACCATAACGGTAGCTACAGTTGAAGACACAACCTCTGCAATGCTTATGCGCATCGACTTACTGATTCCGTCCTCGATATACGGGATGTGAATTTCCTGGCTGATACTGGAGGAATCGAAAATCGCAGTGCTGCAGGTCAGAGTCAGCTCATCCTGATATGTCCATCCACCAGCAGTACTAATCGTCATTGTGCGCAAAGAGTCGGTATTTTCTCCGCTATATGACAGCCCTGAATCAACGAAGAATGCATCCTGCTGATCGGTAAATTGCCGACTGTTGAGACGTTCAACATAACGAACTGTCGAGCCATTCACCGAACGGCGGATTAGTGCATATACCGCATCCTCCTGCCCTTCGCTGATGCTGCATATAGACTCGACATAGCCGTTTGTCATAGGGTGAGGATGCCAGGCATATACCTGCTGCTCACGAAGATAAGTCAGGCCAAGCAGCATGCCGTCACTTCTCGCACACCATGCAACGCTGAACGGCTGCACAGACAAAGCCCAGTCCCGGATGCTGTATCCGTTAAAAAGGTGATTTGCCAGCAGTGTCAGGTCACTTGATTGATAACTATCCTGATCGAATGAGTAGAACAGATCACGGATGATGGAGCCTTTCTGCTGAACGTACAGCGCCACGCTGCCGACATTTATCGGAGCCAGATCGCTGCTGCCGTTGAATGACTGACCGGACATCGCAAAGCCACCCGTACCTGTCAGGTTACCGTTACTGTCGCCCGTCACCTTAAATTCACCGCCGCTGGTCAACACGATAAGCTGGCCTACATCGAGGAGGTGCAGGATTTTGTTCAGCTGGCGCCCGGCGTAGTTATAGGTGATTGCATCATCGTCAACCTTCGGGTTGCTGCGGTAGAAGTTGTGATAATCACCGGTACGGCTGCACCAGATAGTCTGCGGGAACGCCCTGCTTCCGCCGAAGATAAGCCGCTGTTGATAATAGGTTACGGTGCCGGGATAGCCGTCTGTGTCGTTCCAGGCATAATGCGCCCATTTGTAGGTTGCAAAAGTGCTGCCAACTACCTGCGCCGGTAGCTCGATCTCACCATCCTGACGCGGCACGACGTCGGCGGTAGCTGTCAGCCCGTCAGGAGCTACGGCAGTGATGCGGCAAACGCCGAACCCACTGTGAAGATAACGCCACAGCACACCATTGCGGCCACCATAACCCCATCCATCCCACGAATCGCCCGTGGTGTGCGTCGGCGCTACAGTGCCGGTAGTTCCGTTAGCTCCGCCATCGACGCAGCGATAATAGTTCTCCTGATACCGGCACTCGTCGCCCGTCCCGATATCCTTATCTGTTTCCCAGCGGCCCACGCTGTCTACCGCTTTCTGCTCCATGTAGAACAGTTTTCCCACATGCTGGCTTTTGAAAATGGAGCTGCTGGCGGTCAACGTTATAGTCCCGGCGCGACCGGACGCATACACGGTGACCGAGTCGTCCGTGTTCAGGTCCTGGAATGGTCCGCTGGTTGTGGTCACCGCGGCGGTGCGCCAGTCTGCCTCACCATAGCGGCGGATCTCGAGTGGCGGGTAATCGTTGTGACATACCGTCATCACGTCAGCTGACTGTGTGAACTTCAGCTCAGATATGATGCTGACGGGCCACGGCGTGGCAACTTCAACAGGGGAACCGCCATCGGTTACCAGCGCGCCATCAGACCAGACGCGAAAATAGTAATCCCCAAGCTCAAGGGCATAGGTCTGGCTGACGCTGAACTGGAACGGGATCAGTCGACAGTATCGATCAGCATATTTTGCGTTACCGAGAAACCGAAATCCCGGGCGGTTATCAAGGCCGCCTGACTGCCGGACGATGAAATTACGGCAGCGGCGCAGTGATGTCTGATACTTCTCCAGATCAATGCGCCCGTACAAAGAGGGAGATATTTCACCGCCGGCGAGCGAGGGTTGAATCAGTGAATAGGCCATATCAGCAGATCCTCACGCTGGCGAGTTCTGATATCGGCTGTTCTGGTTCGTGCGCTTCATCAAGCGAGCGCTGCATTGCTGCTGTGAGCACCTGCTGATAGTTAGCCATCGCCTGCTGCCCAAGGCTGGCATTTGCCGCTATTGGCATGGCTATTTCAGCTGCCATGCGCCACGAAAGCGCATCAGCAAAAAGCGCATCAAACATCATTGGATCAGTAATGCTGCGAACGTAAAGCAGAGTAGCCTGTGATTCATTGGTATGAATGACGCGGGAGGTTCCATCTTCATTGCTACCGACCTCAAAAACAGGCTTATCCTTGAGTGCGATAAAAGAGCCCGTAAACCACTTCGGTAATATGGCGGAGATGCGCGCGCAGTCAGTCGGGTATTGATAACGAAACAACCAGCCAGGCGCCGGATCGCCAAGGTCGGCGAGTACGACGCGAGACATGGCAAAATTCCAGTCGTTGTCAGCCAGCACCGCATCACGCATTGATTCGTAAAAAAGGTTGCAGGTATAAGCCTCTTTAGTCCTTTCAGTGAGACTATTAATCGTCCGGCTATTACCTATGCGCGCCAGCGCAATATTGCAGATGTTGATCACTGATGCCATATCGTTCACCAAACTAAAAAGGGGCTTTCGCCCCTTTGGTTATACGGGCTTACACCCCGAGTTCTTTTCGCCGCTCTGCTATTTTCGCCTTCAGGGTTTCCGCTTTAGTATTGAAATGCGGTGCTTCACCGAACATCTCCTCATACTGTTTGCGCAAATCCTCCAGCTCGGTTAGTTCTTCAGCGCTGGGTGTCACAACCTTTTCACTCAGGGAGGCATCAACGGATACCAGGTTGCTGCCCGGCTCACCGTCAAAGGTAATGATGTCACCCGGTTCATGCAGGCGGCCATTGATGAATGACCGCTTAGCGACTTTATACTCAGGCATTGGTTTGCACGCCTCCGGTGATGCCTGCGGTTACTTTGCCGGTGGTCGGCGCAGTACCCGTTACCGTGTAGTTCAGACGGATATACCGCTCCATCTTCATCGGTAACGTGATAACAGGCGATTTATAGCCCAGCACCAGAGAAGCCAGCGGGATCGTCATGGTCAGCACATCCGCGGCGGAACTGAATGCAGAGTTGTCATCGGTTTGCACGGTGACAGTCAGGCTGGTCAGATTGTTGAACGCTTCAACGACCTGAATCAGCAGCGGAATGTCGCCATATTTACCGACATCCTTATTGCTGCCGGTATCAATGACGTTGGTAGAAGCAGCCGTGGCCGTAATGGCCTGAGCTGCGGAAAAAAGCGCTTGCTGGTCGAGCAGCATGATTCCCCCCTTACGCCGTTACGGCTGATTCAGTATTCAGGATTGCGTCAGCGCGACGGATCGGAATACCCAGGAAAGAAACGATTTTCTTACCAGCATATTCGTCGATCGTCAGGTTAACGTTCTTCGCATTCATGGCCTGCTTGTGCAGCCAGGCATGAATGGTCTTATTGCAGTAGATGACCTCTTTGCCATCGCCCAGCATCGCTACGTCACGCGCATAGTACGCATCGACCATCATGCTGATGAGGTCGGCGCCTGTTGCAGCATCTTTGGTCAGGGTAGTGACATCGATGTTGCAGATGCGCGAGATTGAGCGCCAGTCTCGAACTGACAGACCGAGATGCCATTTAAACTCATCGCGGTACGCGCGGAACTGGCCGCCGTTTCCATCGCTGACCAGGTCAGCCCCGAGGTCTTCATGCTGGAATCCAGCAACCATACCTTCCGGGTAGATCATGTGCGCGGTGTTCTCACCCCATGACATGAACCAGATGGATGTGTTGGTAGAACCCGCGCCGCCAGCACTGAATACGTTCTCTGCGCTGGCCGCTTTGGAAGTGCTCAGGGTGTTGAAGCGCGGAGCCAGACCCATAAATGCTTCCGGTTCAGCGTCGGTGTTGCCGTAAAAGGTGTAGCGGGAAACCTTGTTGTTGAAGCCCTGCAGCTTGCCCATGTTTTCCGATACCCGGAATGATTCAGCATTGGCAGAACGATCAGCGAGGTCTTTATCCACATACCCCAGGTCATACAGCATACCGGTGGTATCGGTTACCGGCACAGTCTGGGTTTTGGTGGGCTGCACGCCCTGGTTATAGCGGCGCCATACCGGCTCGGGGATGCCGGCGCGGATGGTGGTTTTGTGTTTAGAGCCATCATTACACGGTACGTAGATCGCATCGGTAATGACATCATTGCTTTTCGCCAGCTGCTCGACGATTTTAGCGATCCGCCCGTTCTTGTCGGTACGGCCGTACACGTCAAGAAGAGAAGGCAGCGTCTGACCAATTAAAGCCATGGTTACACCTCACTATTTTTTGCTTGGATAAAACGCTTCGACCAGATCGTTTTTCGGCGATCCGTTACCCTGGCCAGTGACGAAACTGTCTTCACTCATCAACTTGCCTACCTTTGCGAATGCCCGGACCATTTCCGGGTGATTACCCAGGCCCGTTGAATCAAGGAATTCGCGGAATTCTTTAGATGCGAAGGTATCCAGCGCTTTCTGCGCATGACCTACGGACACCGTTAGTTTTTCGCCACCAATTTCTTTGTCGGCCTTGGTGTCAGCGGCCCATTTTTCTACCTGCTGGCCCCATGACTCTGCCTGCCGCTGCTGCATCTGCTCCTGCAATTGCGGCCACAGGCCGGCAAGTTTCTGCGCCTGGTCGTTGGACAGGCCAAGTTCACGCGCCACCGGCTCGAAAAGCTCAACGGCTTTCGAGTCCAGTTCCGTACCTTCCGGGGCCATTAGTTCGTATTTCTCAGGAACCTCGGATTTAGCTTCCGGTTCAGGCTTATCGCCAGTCGGATCAGGTTTATCACCATCAGCTGGCGATGGTTCTGGATCTGCTGCTGGTTGTTGCGCCGGTTCAGATTGCGCAGCCGCAGGGGCCGGGGAAGGTTCTGATGCTGCTGGAGCAACTCCACCATCTGCAGGCTGCTCATTGCACAAACGCCGGTACATCAGACGCTCAAATAGGTTCATCGTTATTCCTCGCTGGCTTCGTTAGCCATTACCAGATACTGATCGGGACAAGCCTCCATTACGTCGGAAAAGACTTTCAGCCCCGTGTTACGTTTTCCTTCAGCGAACGCTGCAGATAGCGCCTCACCGGTATAAGTTGTTCGCCATACTCCAGACTGCTCGAGCAGACGCCAGATAAAGCGACGCCCATGCTCTGTCTCACAGATGAGACGCAGGTCGTTAAGCTCGTTATCACGTCGCAACTTCTGCTTTTTGGCCTCTTCTGCCAGCAGCGCTTCCTGCTCTTCATCGCTCAGGTAATCAGTCATTGCGCCACCGCCTGCTGCTGCGCAGCGTCAGAAAGATTTTTCAGGAGACTTGGGTCAGCAGTGTTGGTGTCGCTCAGGGTCTTGGCTGTTGCGCCAGCCTGCTGAGCCATCGCCATCATCTGCTGCTGTTGCATCTGCTGGGCGCGCTGCTCACGCGACGCCTGGACTTCGTCATCGGAATTAACGATCGTCGCCGGAACGCCCAACATATCGCCGTAACTGTCGATAGCCTGATCAACGTTGAGCTTGTCGAGCGCATCCTGATTAACTTTCGCCAGGTTGCCGACGAACCCAACAAAGCGCTCAACACTGTTGATGCCGATTGATTTCTGCGCCTGGGCGAGAATGGAAACGTATTCGACTTTCAGCGGTGCACCCTGTAGCTCTTCCGGCGGCTCAGGAAAGAGGTTACGGCGCGCCATGATGTTGAATGTGCGGTCAACAAACGGATCCAGAAACTCATCGTTCAGGCGCTCAAGCACCGGTCCAAGTTGCAGAAGCTTTTCATCCTGCATTGCGGCAACAGCCTCGATAGGCATACTGCGGGTATTAATGGTGCTGAACATATTGAACAGGTCAGAGAAGAAGCACGCCTCAATCATCTGTCGGTCGTCGGCGATGCTGGCGAGCATGTCGCCAAGTTGTGGGCTGACTGCATAAGCCGGTCTTACCAGCTTGTTGGCATCCACCTCATCGACATAGGTCACACCGCCGGGAGCAAGGTTGATCAGCTTGTTTTTGAGCCCTGTCGGGGCAACCATTGGCGGGTTAACCAGCTTGTCGATCGCGTTAGCCTTGCGGATTTGCTCAAGCTGCAGCGCTTTACCTGTGCCGAGCGCCATCATTCCAGGGCAATTGCTGCCGTAAACATCCTCACCGTTGATCTCCCAGCGTGGGGAAAGAATTGGTGACTCATCAAATCCTGACTCACTGAGCATCTTGTCACCATCGCCTGCCAGCTCGAAGTAAGCAGATTTGAAGCGCTTATTGCGAGCATTAAGCTTGCCGCTGTCGCGATTTATGTTCGGTTCTGTCAGATGGACGATATCGAACCACGACTCATAGTTGGCATTATCCCAAGCGCCGCGTACCGCATTGCTGACGTTGTCCAGGCCAAACTGCATAACAATCTGGCGGGCAGTCATGGAGAAAACACGATATGTGGTATCAACAGAGAGGCGGTTAGAGTTTGACAGGTAGTAACTACCAATCGGCAATGGGTGAGTACGGATCACATCTTCTTCATCCTCGAGCACGGCCATTGCGGCGGTACCGAAAACTCCCAGGTGGCGATAGATAATCGGCAGCGACTGATAGACGTTTGACCGGTTCATGACGTCATTCATGCGCGTCATAACGACGTCGAGCCAGCGTTTAACCGGTCCGAACTTCATCATGTCTGGATCTGGTGTTGCCAGCTTGAACCACGGGCGAGTCGGGCTGGTGATGCCGGAAAGCATTCCAGATTGCAGTGTGCGGGCGGCTTTAGATGCCGTAGGGTCAACAATACGGGTATTGCGTTTGCTGCCGTTATTTCTCTCCGACGTCAGAAAGCGCGTGCTACGCGGATCGATAAATTCCGCCAGTTCGCGCCAGTGTTCCTCGAAGCTGGTACGCTCGTTTTTGAGCTGCCCAAGGTGCTTGAGGTAATGCTGCTTCGGAGAGAGGTCAGCCATGGATTATGCCCCGAGCAGGGTCTTACCCTGGGTACCGCCGGAAGGCTGGGTAACCCCCTGGCTTGATGTCAGGATTGTCGACTTCTGTCCACCGGCAGCTGCGCGGCGACGGCGATCGCTATCAGCGGCATTCTGAACAGCGGAATCAGAAACCTGTGGTGCGGCCTGAACCTGCGGAGAACTCACTTTAGGTTTGCTGATGCACATAGCGATGCTCCATACGCGTTTAAATTATTACCAATTTAATCACATATGATTTATTTAGCGTAGTGTATTGACTTTATGAGATGCAATTATTACCTTTAAGGTAATTAAACGGTGTGTGGCACATGCATCGTGGCATTTATGCCGAAGCGGTCCGGCGGGGTTCCTTGATATTCCTATCCCCGAGCGGGTAGCCGGAATGTGCAAGCCAGTGAACGGTATGCACTGACAAGGGATTCACCATCCTGGCGGTCCGGTGTGACACCTCGGAAGAGACGAGGATGCAACCAAAAGAGCGCTGGCATGCAAAAAACATCTCGCAGCCGTTGCGGTACCAAAAGCCAGGATGGAACGGCATAACGCGGTAGTGCTCTTTTTGTTGTGGTTTTTCAGATGCTAGTTGGTTCGGTTGCGGCGGATACCAAGGCGACGACGGAAATGCTGACGCACAGCACCACAACCCAATCACGCCTTAGGACCGTGATGCAGTACCAGTGTGATGCAGTCTTGGCGGTGGCAGTAGTTATCCCACTTACTGACCACCGCCCTTTTTACAGCAGGACGCCATTGCGATGACTTCATGCTGTAAACCCTGTGACACCCAGCCAAGGATGGCACTTTCCATCATCCCCATTTCGCCCGGTTCGCCGGGCATTTTTTTAAGGTAGAAATTATGAGCGAAGCGAAACCGCAAGACGGCAGCACCGTAAAGGGCTACCGCACATTAACCACGGGCGACATTGAGCGTATGAACCGCCTTAAAGGCGTCAGCCGCCATTTCTGTAGTTTGCTTGATACCGAGCGAGGTGAATTGTTGGCTGTCCGTAATGGCCCGGCAATGTTAAGCGCTGAGCAGGCTCGGGAGATTGATGAAGCTATGCGCAGCCTGTCTATCGCGCGCACCAAAATGCAGGAAGCCTGTATGTGGGCATGTCGCGCCGTGGCGAGACCTGATAGCGATTGTTGATATAGTGACATGTCACAATCAGCCCGCCGATGAGCGGGCTTTTTTACGCCCACGGGTCGTAATCGCTGATCACGTTCGGCTGCTTGCCGCCGGCAGCATGGAAATCTGAACGCTTCGATACCGGGAAGGCAAACGTCAGCAGCAGCGCGTCGCCCTTGCCCGGCGACCGGCCCAACCGCTCTTTGATATCTTCCTTCGGCTCCATGACTATCTTACCGTCAACCCTGACCTTGTACTCTGCCGCCGACAGGTCATCAGCCGTCTCCTGGTCATCCAGTGCGCCACCGAGTTTAAGCCACGTTTTGCAGGCGTTGAACATCTCGCCACGCTTATTCAGCATCTGCGGATCCGTCGATGCGCCGCCGAACGGCACAAGTTGCCATGAGCGGCCCCAGCCGTCACCGATGGACTTCAGGCCGGTACCATAGCCGAAGTCGATAAACACCGCGTCGGCTTTGTATTCGTCCTCAAAGTCGGCGATACGCTTCGCCATAATCAGATCGTCGGTGGTCTTATTGCCGGTCCAGAGAACTTTGCTGTGCAGCCCCTGCCGCAGGTATATCACCGCATCATCCACGCCGGAATACGCCGGGTCGACGCCGATAATCACTGGTGCATGCGCTACCTGCGCCGCGGTCACCACGCGCTTCATTGCCTCGTCAGTGAGGCCGGTCGGGATAAACTGAAGTTCTGATGCGTCAGGGAAGATACCCCGCACACGGACCTTCACGAAGTCGCTATCCTCGCCGTAGTCGTCCACCCACTTCTGCAGCTGCTGCTTGTTGGTGCCTTCCACGGTACGAGAATCTATCTGCGCACACTTCCAGCGGTGCTTGTATTTGCGGAAGCACTCACGGAATCGCCCGGTGTTACGCGTCGGGTTACCGAATGCCACCCAGATAATTTCGGTGTCTTCGTCCGTCAGCGCACCCTCGGCAACCTCCCACACCAGATCGGCAATATTGGAGGCCTCATCGAATACGACGATGATGCGCTTGCGCTCGTTATGCAGGCCGGCGAACGCCTCGGTGTTGTGCTCAGACCATGGGATTGCGTCAGCGCGCCAGCGTTTGTCGTGTCCCGGATCGTTGCTGTACATCGCCGTAGCAGTACAGGTAAACCACTCTTTCGTGATAGCCAGGTTGGACCATTTGATGATTTCCGGCCAGGTCTTCGTGCGCAGCTGGTTGTCGGTGTTGGCGGTCACCACCACCTTGCAATCCTCGCAGGTGGACATGCCCCAGTTGATGAGCATCGAGATGAAAGCGGATTTACCGATGCCGTGACCGGATGCGCGGGCCAACATCAGCGGCTGATGACGTGTTGCCGGGTTCTGCAGGTGGTCGCGAATCTCGCGGAATGCATCAGCCTGCCATTTACGGGGGCCGGTGGCGTGCGCCAGCTCTGTGCCTTCCTCACCCCACGGGAACGCGTACAGCGCATAGCCAAGTGGGTCATAAGTATACTCGGCGATATCCTCGACAAGCTGCTCTTCCGGCGACATGGCTGCGGCTGTCATTCCTCACCACCAGCCTGTTCTTTGACGCGGCGCCGGGCGGCGGCCATGCGGTCGGCAATCGTGACTGTGCCGGAAACTTCCAGGCGCTCCTTGAACGCGTTGACGTCGACGTGCTTACCAATCAGCTCGAGGTTCTTCACCTTGTCGGGCCATTTTATTTTCTTGAGGATGCCAACAAGTTCTTTCTCGTCTCCACGACCTTCGAACATGTCGGCCAACTCGAAACCTGTCAGGTACTGTCTCCAGACCTTAGGCCATTCCGAAACCGGCTTGATGCTCATATCATCGTTGAGAATGTCGATCACATCCATCTGGTCTATTTCCACCAGGCGCAGCAGCACGTAATCAGCGCTGACGCGCAGGCGCTTATTGCGCTCTTCCATGAGCTCAGCTATCCGTTTCTGAATGCGCTCATCGCGCATCATAACGCTGGCTTTGACGGCTGCTGTCTTAGGCGAAAACCCGGCGTTAATCGCCGCCTGAGTCTGATTCTCAGGGCATTTCGTGTATTCCTGGGCGTAAGCTTCCTGCATTGCCGTCAGCGGCTTGTACTGCGTGGATTTGCGTTTGGGGTCCTTTGGCATGGTAACTGCTCCGCAAATAATTACCGTTTTGGTAATAGTATCATGCCATTCGCGATGTTACATGATCGGAATATCATCTTCGTTGTGCCAGCCCTCCCGGTTTATCAGGTATGTCACCACCCCTTTAACCTCGACATCATTCAGCGCCTCTCCCTCGATCGCTTCTCCGTCACTGGTAATCAGCGCCCGCCCGCGCACAATGGCGAACTGAGCGCTGCCGCAAAACGAGATGAGCACGTGAGATCCCTGCTTTGGCCTGATGGATACGTTGATGACTGCATAGCCTGCACTGGTTTCGATAGCGCGGCAGTTGGCGTCAAACTGGCAGAGAATGGTTACGCTGAGCCGCTGCTCGATATAGTCTGTTGCTGGAGAGGGAAAACCCATAATGGACCTCACATAAAAATACTGTATATTTAAACAGTATAATTATGTGAGGCTTTAGTCAAATCGTCGTGACATGTCACAGCGGTAGTTTTGTTTCATGCCAGCCAAGAGTGGCCCAGCATTGAGAGTCACCAGCGCACGGGCATGATGCCACCGGCAGCTGATCGCCGCACTTCCCGCAGCGCCGTTTGCTGATGGCGTTAATCTTGCCGCGAACCCGGGCATCATCCTGGCGGATCAGCAGCGCGATGTACTCTGCCATTTCATACGGCGCACGACCAGGGCGCCGGGCGGCGCAGTTCCGCGCCAGCATCTCCATTTCCTGCTCGTCGAGCACCAGCTCAATCTTGCGTTCACCGGCGGCGGACTGCCGCGCGCGCTGCGCGGCTTTGCGTTCTGCGGGGGATTTAGGCATCGCCAGTTCCCCGAGTCGGTGCAGTGTCGATAGCCAGCAAATGCGGCGATTCCAGATAGCGAATCATCGTTTCTGCAACCTGCTGGCGAGCCTTTAAATCCTGAAGCACGATAAGTAGGACTGGCGAAAGAGACTTCCGATCAACGTTGTAGCCATAACGCTGCAGAGTGCCAATGAGGTCTGCAATAATCTGGCTATCTGTAAGCTCATGACTCACTCTTCACCTCCTGCGGGGCGGCTGGCAGCGGCATCCAGTGGGTTATTTCTCCATGGATGAATTGATTTGCCGAGAAGCCACCAAAGAAGCAGTTAACCTCCAATACTCGCTTTCCATCCCAGCCAAAATACACACCGTTACTTTCCGGCATCCGCTCGCTTACCGGAATCCATTTGCCAGGCACGGTAGCTGGTTCGCTGCCGGGTAACTGCGGGGAGGCTGCGAGCATGTCGGCGCGGCGGTTTACCACCTCAATGAGCGCCTCTTCGGCATCACCCAGGCAATCAACGATGCCACGGCGATCGCCGTCGAAGTCATTCAGGTCGAGGCGTATTCGTGCAACCTTCTGCAATGCTTCCAGCACATCATCAGGCACTACCGGCTGCTGCGCGTGGCGATAGAGAAGCACATCTCCCATCTCTTCGCGCTCAGGAGGCCACACATCGGCATCAGCACCACTTAGGAGATAATCAAGGTTAGCCAGGTCAATTACCGCCACCGGCTCGCTGTCCGCTACCGGCTGCGCTGGCGGCATATCTGGACCTTTGCGAATAGCTTTTGCCAGCTCGATAGGGTCATCGTAAAGCCAGTCTCCGGTTTCATGGTGGTTGGCTTCTGCCAGTTGGGCGGCCCATTCCAGACCGTCTTTGTGCCCCTGCAGGTAGTCGAGAGGCAAATACCCTGACTCGCTGTCCATTGCGGCCAGCGCCATGCGGGAAAGCTCCATGATTTCATCAGAACTTAACCACTCTCTGATTTCTTCCTCGTCATAAGCTTCGCTATTAATGGCTCGGATAATTCGCTGAATGCGCTCTCTGGTTATGGTTGATTTGGTCATTTCTTTGCTCTCCTGCGGCTTTTGGCTTTTCGGCGTTCTGCAGCCTTCCCTGTATGGCGATTTGAAACTGGATATGATTGCGGACGAAGCTCGCAAATGGTTCTTTCCCATGCCACAGAAGCTGTACCTATCGAGGCAAGTGCCATCGCTATTGCTATTGATGACTTACGCATCACTCAGCCTCCACCTTGATGCCAGCGTCGGCCAGCGCTACCTTTACGTCCTGGCTGTAGTTATAAACGCCATCAGACCAGACATATCTGTCCCCAGATACAATCTGCCGTAAGTCTGGCAGCTTCACGGTGCGGGACTCCAGCTCGGCGATGCGCTGGCGCAGTGCTGCGATCTCCATCTCTGCAGCATCGGCATAATGGACGTTTTCATGCTCCAGCGGCGGCAGGTCCGGGGTTTTCACGCCAAACAGTGCCGCCAGTGCTCGGTAGTTCTGCTCGCTGTGATAGCGACCTTTGCAGCGGACCAGTTTTTCGGCTGCAGCGCGAATAGCTTCAAGGCCCTCTCTCTCTACGCGAAAGCGCCCAATTGTAAGCATCAAGTCCTGATTCTCTTCGTCTCGCTCTTTGGCGTACTGCTGCGCCTTCTCCAGCGCCTCTACCAGTGCGCGAATGTTGGCCGGACTTGATAGCTCGTACCACTGGTTTAGCGTTGCGATATCAATGTCGACCTGTTCACCTTCGTGCTGTGAAAGGTCAATTAGTTCGTCGCCTGGGAATGCTTTTAGGCGGTCGATAGCATCGGCGGTTATATTGGCTGCCGCTTTCAGGCTCTGCGCCAGTTCGGTGATATCAGTTGTCATGCGGCACCGCCTTCAGTGTGACGTAACCAGATGCATACCGCGCCATCTTCAGTGTCGTGAATTGAGCCAACAAACCAGCCTTCTCCAGCAGGCGGTTCTGGCTGCCATTGAGAGATGTCGTAACCATCGACGGTTGGGTCCACGTCATCCTCATCACGGTAAACCACTTTCCAAGCGAGTCCGTTTTTATCCAGCCAAGCATTGAACTCCTCAGATGAAATAAACTCCCGACCATCACAAAATTCATCGTATAGCGGATGAGTCCAGTAACCGTATTGGTCGCGCTCTACTGGTAATGCTTTAAATTTGCTCATGCTGCATGCTCCTGGCTGGACATTGAGGGGAGTTCTGAAAGTTGCTCAAGACCATCGTCGATTTCGCAAAACTCAATGGTGCCGGTAAACTCAGGCTCGTTAAGTTTTTGTCGAATAAAATCGGCAGAGGCCGAATTGAATGTGACCGTCCACCAGCCGTATTCATCACGGCTTGCTCCAGCCCCGTCGTATTCAACGTCAGCAGACAGACCTTTCCCTTTGAGGATTTTGTTAATTTTGCGGCGAGTGCTCATTTTTCGGCCCCCTCGCGCAGCGCCAATGCTTTCTCTTCATCGCGCAGCTTCTCTCTGAACATGCGAGCGCCAACGATAACGCCTCTCAGGCGTACGGCTCGCTCATCAAATTGGTCGCCGCCATTGGCGATATGATTATCAAGTTCAGCACTGTAGTGGCTGATAAAAGCGTTAAGGTCATGAGATTTTGCCTCAGCCTTAATCCCGGCTACGATGCGATCGGTGGCGGGGGTTTTGATGCGGATGCTTTCACGGAGGATGAAGTAAGCGTTGAGCATCCCAGTCTCTGGCATTTCCTCCGCATTAAATGCATCGATCGCAGCGTCCATTACTGGTCCAAGAGGTTGAGGGTGAGCAGTACGAATGACGCATAACTCCGCCACGATTTGGTTTATTGCCTCCACCAGATCGGATGGGGAAACATCGTCTGCATCTGGCTTAAAGCCGAGAGCAGAGCGCACAGCGCGAGATTCAGCCATCCTCTGGTCGGCATGACCTGCAGACATCGAATATCGTGCATTCTCCGCAGCCAGCTGCTCAACCTGAGACTTGAGCGCCTGCATTGCCGTATCCCGGAGAACCTGCAACGAGCGAATTTCGTTGGCTACCGACCCAGGGCCATCCTCGCCGCAAGCTTCCATCATGGTCTTTTCCCATACACGCTCTGCATTCAGCGCCGCATCACGCTCGCCAGCAACACGAATCGCCCAGCGCATTACGTCCAGGTACTTCCGCTCTTTGATCGACAACTCGCCCGCCGACTCCAGCGACTGAATGAGCTCGTTTACTGTTGAGATGTTCATGCCGCCACCCACTCGATCACCAGATAAGCCACATACAGGACGGCGATGATTGCCACCCACCCAATGATGTTTGCCACCATCACGAACAGCAGCAGTGACCGCCGGCTGTAATTAACGAAATCAAAGTCCATACTTACCCCCGATTACCCGTTTAACTTATTGATTCATTTGATATCTATCAGGATCGTCGATTTGACCTATCTCTTTGCCATCAGCGACTCATAGAACTTTTGCCATTCACTGCGCCCGAAGTTGGCCTTTGAGTTACAACTGGAGCAAAGGCAAATCAGGTTCTGCTGCCGGCAGTCTTGTTTGTCGTAATTGATGTGATGCGTGGTGAGTCTTTCGTCAGTTCCATCACACCCTGGGTTCTGGCAAATAAACCCATCACGCTCGATCACCTTTTTGCTCGTCTCCCGGAAGTCCCACGGATATGGAAAGCGCGATAAGCCACCAGACCAGTTAGGATTTCCGTCGCCCTTCATGAGAGATGACCGCATTTCGTTGGAACACGACTTTGAGCAACACTTCATGCGCTTTGCGTGGCTTCTGAAAACAGAGAACGGAGATCCGCAAACGCAGCATGTTTTCGTTTCACGCTTCGGTTCTCGGTTAACAGTCTTTCCTCTCTGCGAGACACCAACGCACTGAAGCGAGCAAAAACGCGAGGAAGAATTGACTCGCTTAACCTGGTATTGCTTGCCACATGCGGCGCAAACCTTTTCGATTTTCCCGCCCTTCCAGTTCGGGTTTTTATCCCCGGACACAACTAAACCAGCAGCATTAATCTTCCCGCTCATAACTCCTCAACCTCCCAACCGCCGCCAAGTCTCTTTGGTTTCGGATACGCCACCTGGAACACAAACGGATAGCTCTCGGCTGCAACTTTCATCTTGACCCTGGCGTCATCCGTGAAAACCGCCTTGCTGCCTTTAACGTCCACCATCACCAACTGCCCATCAGCTAACATCACGGCAAAATCAACAGTCAGGAAGCAGTTATCAGCCAGCCTCAGCTTGATTCCTTCAAACCGGTACCAGGCGACTTCCCCGTAGCGCTTGCGCAATTCGAGGTGCTGGCAGTAAGCCGTCTCGGTTTTATTCATCTGCCCGGCCTTAAGTCTCCCGAGCGCCTGCAATGATTTCTTCATGACGTTTACCTTATTGGTAATATAAATCTATATTCAGATCGATATCAATAGTCTTGCGCATATTTTATTACCATTTCGGTAATTTTAAAGGCGTAAAAAAATGCGCTACTGCGCTACCGATTCCGTCAGTGTGTCGGGCCGCCTCTGAATCCTGGCGGGATCTGCGTGTCAGGCTCAGAGATGGCGTTTACATCGCGCCTTTCCGTTCCGCCTTTCAGCTCAAACAGCCCTTTCCAGCCTTTGGCCATGCTCTGCTTCACGATCTGCATCTGCCGCGCGTGGTTACCACCAGATAAGTTAATCAGCTCGGTGATCGCCGCCCCCTCGCTCCGTTCCGTTGGCGCGTAGGATTTAAACCGCATTTCTGACCTGTAGGCCTTCCACTCCTCCCAGGCTTCGGCATTGAGCTGTTCAGGATACGGATATGATTTTTTAGGCTCCCTTCCCCTTGGGGGATTAGGGGGGTTTTTATCTTTTACTTCTTCCTCTTCCTCTTCCTCTTCCTCTGGTAACGCTTTTTGTAACGCTGACTGCGTTACTTTTTGCGTTTCATTTTTACGGTGAGCCGCCACCCTTCTGTTTGTAAGTGCCCGTTTTTTAGAGCTTTCCCCGTTATGTCGCTCAAAGTTTGGCAATACAAGCTTATTGCCGTCGTAGGCGAGCCAACCAACGGCGATCAGTGCGTCAGCGAATCCTGTAATAAAAGCGATACGGTCGAGCACTCCTTTTGTAACGCTGCCAGCGTTACCGTCAACGGTCTGTTGATCTGCCCATGCCCATATGCGAACGAGCTTACCGAGTACCGCGTCGGGGTCGATATTCAGGATTTCCGCTATCTGGAAAATCTCCGGCTTGTCTGGCGTGATTACCTCAACTTTTATCCAGCTACTGGCCATGTGACACCCCCATATAAGCGCGAATGAAAGCCGCTGCGGCCTGGGCGTTTATGGCGTTGCCGTAGCCTTTGAGGCGGCCGACTCGGTTGCTGCTTGCCACTCTTGCCACCCCGGGCTCGACTCGTCCCATGCGTGCGGCAGCCCCATCAACCAGCGGGAAAGTGCCGGGTTCAACTGGACGCCACTTTCCATCCCGGCAGTACAGCCAGTCAGCGTCTCGCCAGAAACCGTTAACCGGACCGGCTCCGCTAGCTGTGCCGCCACGTCCAGCCTGTCCGTCGATAGTATCCCATTCCGCAGCCGTCCCCCCTGATAACCGCCCTTCCCGTCCGTTGCCGTCGGTGTCGGCCATGCTGCCAATCTGGCAGCGCCGCCCAGCGTAGTTCCCCTCTTTGGTGCATTGGCCGCCGCACCCGTACCCGCGACCTGATTGTTGTCTATGGTCGTTGGTGTAGGCCAGCCAGCTAATAACGCTGCTGTCTGAAGGTTTACCCCCCCCCTGTCGGTTGAAATTCCCCGCACCTCTCCCATTGCTGGCGATCGGCGTGGGCCACCCAGTAGGCCCGCTCTCTGATGTGCGGCGCACCGATGCCCGCTGACGTAAACGGCACAAGCCCGAAGGCGTATCCCAGTCCTTCCAGGTCTGCCTGTACAAGGTCGAACCAAGCATTTGCGTTACCTGCTGCAACCTGTTCGCCAAAGACATGCTGAGGTCTGCGCTCGCTGATGAGATGGAAGAAGTGGGGCCAAAGGTGCCGCTCGTCAGCAAACCCATCTCCTTTGCCTGCCGCGCTGAAAGGCTGGCACGGGCAGGAACCAGACCAGACCGGGCGATCGTCAGGCCATCCGGCGAGGCGGAGGGAGTGAGACCAGACGCCGATCCCGGCGAAAAAGTGGCACTGGGTAAATCCTCTGAGGTCGTCAGGTGTGACATCTTCAATACTCCGTTCGTCAACTTCGCCCGGGGCGATATGCCCGGCGGCTATGAGGTTACGCAGCCACTGAGCCGCGAATGGGTCGATCTCGTTGTAGTAGGCCGCGGGCTTCATGCTGCCTCCCGCGCCTTTCTAGCTGCCTTTAATTTCTCAGAGCGTAACTGCTGCTGACGACGCGCACGGTCGTTGTTGCACTGGACACATTCGCCGCTGATTGTGTAGCGCTGGCTATCGTGGCCATGGATGCACTTTTTGCCGGTATAGAACCGGGTCAGGCCGAGTTCGAGCGCCTCGCGCTGTGTAATTCGCTTCATCGGTTTACCCCTTTGTTATTTATCTTTGGTAATTTTGCATCAAGGCGAAAAAAGATCAACCGTATTCGGATAAATATTACCATTTAGGTATTGAGGGGATGGCAGGAGCCGCCGGGGGTGGCGGCACAGGGGGAAGGAAAGGAGATCAGAGGTCGCAGAAGTAGAGGACGAGGTCGTTTTTATTCCGGGTCCATTCTCGGGCCTTGCACGCTTTAAACAGTCCGTCCATCAAACGCTTGCGTGGCATCTTGCGGCGCCCGGTGAGATGGGTCTGGATGTAATGGCTGGTCGTTCCGGCTTCCGCAGCAAACGCCTCGCGCTCAGCGGGCGACAAATCAAGCCAGCACTTTTTGAAATTAAATTTATTTTCTTCGCTCATAGTTTGCTTATCTCAGCCTGTCTATTCATGGGTAAATTATTACCTTTCTGGTGAATAAATCAATGATTATTACCATTTTGGTAAGTTTACCTTTATGGTAATATTCTATTAAATTTAATCAGTTAGGTAATAATTTCAGGCAAAACATAATAGACATGAAAAGCATCTACGACATACGACGTGATAACCTCAACGAAATAATCCGGCAGAACTTCGATAACACGCAGTTGAGATTCGCCGAAAGGATTAAGAAATCGCAGAACCTGGTTAACAGGTGGTGTAAGGGTACGAAAAACATCGGCGGCAATGCCGCACGCGAGATTGAGGCTTTCGCAAGGAAGGAACGTTTCTGGCTGGACATCGATCACATGTCTGATGCACCCGTGCAGCTCGGGCTACTTAACCCGGATGAATGGAGCGTGGAAAAGCAGGCATCTTTCACCCTCGGCCTCTGGATGGGTTCGCACCCGACTCTGAACTCTGAGAAAAAAGTCTCTGACGCTGCCGGTATTGGCCAGGCCACCGTTAACCGCATTCTGAACTGCGACGGCAGCACCAGCATCGGCGTACTGCATGCCATAGCGCGGGCCTTTGGCAGAGAAGCCTACGAGCTGATTATGCCGTCTGACGCGCGCGGCATGATTGAGTATGACCACCAGGCTTTCGAAAAACTTCCGCAGGAAGAAAAGAACAAGATCACCGCGTTCATTGACTTCATTTTCAGTCAGAACAAAGAAAGCTGATCTGCTGACACTACCCGCCATCGGAGGCATGATTCTTACCGCGCCTCGCAATTACCATTATGGTAATATTTTTCTCATCACCTCTATTGACATAATCATTTTTTGATCGGATTATTACCTTAAAGGTAATCAGGACTCGTATTAATTACCCGAAAACCACCGCCGGTGGCTTTCTTATACGCCTGATTATTACCAAACGGTAATAGAGAGGTTTGTATGCAATGGCAAATCATTAACGGCTGGTACTGCGTCACGGCTTGCGGGCTGATGAGCTGGAAGTTTCGCACGCTGCAGGAGGCTATCAGCTGGGCATTCGTCAGCAAACTGGCGGCAAAAACTGAAATGGATATGGGGGTGTTCAAGTGATCTCGACTCAACAGCAACGCAATCTGCAAAAAATCATGGCCGGTTTCGACAGCGACTATCGCATCGCCGAAGTGTTGCATGCCAGGCAGGTAGAGCTTCAGGAAACGCTTAAGACTGAATACCTGCTCCCGGCATTCGACAATCTGCGCCGCGCTGGCGTTCGCCAGGAGGTCATTAACGCAGCGCTTGAAAGTGTTGAATTTGAAGAGTCGATTGCGGCATTCATCAGCGAACTGACCGGGATCGTCGGAAAGTGGGATCTGGCAGACCAGATCGACAGTGCGAGGACGGCAGCATGAGTAAAGAAACAGGAGGGCCAGCGTTTCCGGTTGCGGATGGCGCTGCGCATCGTATAGCAATGCGGGTGGCGGGTGACGATGAAGCTAAATACATTGCCGAATCAGCAAAGGCACTTTCAGGAATGACGCTACGTGATTACTTCGCAGCTAAGGCGCTCGGTTTGTGTTATGCAGACTACCTAAACTACGCAGCTGAGAATGGTGTTCAAGAAGGCTGGAGGGATGGCGTGGCAAAGGATGCTTATCTAATGGCCGACGCAATGCTGAAGGCTCGGGAGGCTGTATGAACCCAGGCATCTATCACGACATCAGCAACGAGGGCTATCACGCCGGGGACGGCGTGAGTAAGTCACAGTTGGATATGGTTGCAAAGAACCCTGCCCTGCTGAAATGGGTCAAGGCAGCGCCGGAAGATGAAGATAAAAAGTCCGCGCTGGACATGGGTACCGCCCTGCACTGTCTGCTGCTGGAGCCAGAGGAATTCGATAAGCGCTTCATCAAAGAGCCAAAGGTGGACCTGAGAACGACAAGGGGCAAGGCAACCCTGGCTGCATTTAAAGATTCAATAAAGGGATCGAATATGACGCCAATCCCTGATGAAGACTGGAGAAAGCTCGGGTTAATGCATAAGAGCGCCATGGCTCACCCGGCGGCGCGCTGGATGCTGGAAGCCCCGGGTTACTGCGAAGCATCGATGTACTGGAATGACGATGAGACCGGCGAGCTATGCCGGATCCGCCCGGATAAGTGGCTCAACGAGCACAACGTGATCGTCGACGTGAAGAAAGTAGCCGACATGGAACGCTTCGCACGGCACATCGAGGAATTCAGATACCACGTCCAGAACGCTATGTACTGCGAAGGGGCGCAAAAGGTTACCGGCGAAGTACACGGATTCTTTTTCCTGGCAGTCAGCGAAAGCATCGACTGCGGCCGCTACCCGGTCCGCGTGTTTGAACTTGATGCACCTGATGTTGATACCGGAATGGTGCTGTTCCGCCGGGATCTGAATACCTATCACCAGTGTCGCCTGTCAGATGAATGGGGCGGCGTGGAAATTATTAAACGCCCTGAGTGGGCACGCAAACAGGATCTGTACGTATGAGCAACGACATCACAATCACTTCTCAACCTGGCGCTACCGTCGGCACCGCGGCGGCAATATTCAGTCCGGAAGGTATGGATCGCCTGGTGCGCTTCGCCACCCTAATGGCAGACAGCAAAGCCACTGTACCGGTGCACCTTGCTGGTAAGCCAGCTGATTGCCTGGCCGTCACTATGCAGGCCGCGCAATGGGGAATGAACCCGTTCGCAGTCGCGCAGAAAACGCACGTGGTTAATGGAACGCTGGGCTATGAGGCACAGCTTGTTAATGCAGTAGTGTCCTCTTCTAACCTGCTGGCAACGCGCCTGAACTATCGCTGGGATGGTGACTGGTCAAAGGTGAATGGCAAGAGCGACAAATCACCTTCACTGACAGTTACGGTATCGGCGGTTCTCAAAGGGGAAGCTGAACCTCGCGAGTTGACAATAAGCATGGCGCAGGCCGGTGTCCGTAACTCGCCGCTATGGGAACAGGATCCACGCCAGCAGCTGGCTTACCTGTGCGTTAAGCGTTGGGCTCGCCTTCATGCTCCCGATGTTCTCCTGGGGGTCTACACGCCTGACGAGTTACAGGAGACCGCGCCGCGCGTAGAGCGTGACATCACTCCACCAGCAAGAAACGCCGCCGGGATGAACTCGCTCATCAACGCTAAGCCTGATCAGCAGCCGGAAGAACGGACCAGAAAATCTGATGCCCGCGATCCGGATGAAATGCTGACAGCCTTCACAGATGCAGCAATGAACTACAACACCATTGCCGATCTGGATAAGGCATACAAATACGTCGCTAAAAATCTGGCTAACGATGAAGAGCGTCTGTCGAAAGCAACCGACGTCTACACCATCCGCCGCGATGAACTGAACGAAATCCCGATGTAAACACCACCGCGGCGCCACGGCGCCGCACTGAAACAGGAGAAGAAATATGAAAGGTGCATTAGGCAAAAAGGAACTGCTGGCGGTGGTGCCGTTATCAATGAGCACGATCGATCGACTGGAGAAGAATGGCCAGTTCCCTAAGCGCTGGTATATCACGGATAAGCGCTGCGCATGGACTCAGGAAGAAGTTGAGAAATGGCTTGATGAGCGAATGGCTGCCAGCCCTGTAGAGTTTGGCGGAAAAAAGCCGCCGGTTGAACAGCGAGTATTTCGCCCGGTAGGTAACGCTGCGTGATGTCGTTGGCGCAGTACTGGAAAAGGTGGTCAGGATGGTTTTACTACCTGGCCGCCGTATCCGCCTGGCTGTTCCTGCTGGCGGTAATCTTTCGAGAAGGCTGAATAAAATGAACCGTATTGAAAAATATCACGCTCAGTACGCTCCGCAGCGTAGAGCATCAAAGATCATTGCCGTTACACCTGCAGCCCTTGCGTTTGAACAAAGAGCGATAGAGCGCGAAAACAAAGGCCAGTATCGCCTGGCCGCCCGCCTGTGGCTTGAGTGCATGGATGCCGCGACCGGAGAGGTTGAGCGCGCACGCATTGCGGTACGCAGGGATCAGTGCATCGGCAAAGGTAATGGCCTGCGACGTGGCGGCTATGCTGGGATCTGCGCTACTGCCGGGGTGGTTTATGACTAATCCGAACGACAACATTCGCGTAGGTAGTGTCACCCTGGTTTATTCATCATTGCGCCGTGGGTGGCTGGCGCCGGGCGGCCAGGTAATCCAGAACCCATTGAAGGCTCAGCGCGTGGCTGAACAACTGAATAGCAAGAAGGTGGCAGCATGAACGGTAAATACACACTTATCTATGCGGATCCGCCATGGGCTTACGGCAATACGATCAGCAACGGCGCCGCTGCCGATCACTACTCGACGATGCGACTCATCGACCTGAAGCGTCTGCCTGTGTGGGAACTGGCTGCCGAAAACGCGGTGCTGGCGATGTGGTACACCGGCACACATAACCAGGAGGCTATCGAACTTGCCGAGGCCTGGGGCTTTACAGTGCGCACGATGAAGGGCTTTACCTGGGTGAAATTGAACCAGTTGGCCGAGCTTCGCATTAACAAGGCTCTTGCAGAGGGAGAGGTCGCAGACTTTTACGACTTCCTCGACCTGCTGAACGCCGAGACGCGCATGAACGGCGGAAACCATACCCGCGCTAATACCGAAGACGTGTTGATCGCCACCCGCGGCGCCGGGCTGGAGCGCAAGCACGCCGGCATTAAGCAGGTGGTCTACAGCCCACTTGGCGCGCACAGCGAGAAACCGTGGGAGGTTCGCCACCGCCTGGAGTTGCTCTACGGCGACGTGCCGCGGATTGAGCTGTTCAGTCGCAGCGCAGCGCCAGGCTGGAGCCACTGGGGAAACCAATGCGCCACCGCTTCAGTTGAGCTGATCCCCGGCTGCGCTATTGAAGTTGTGAAGACGGAGGCAGCATGAAACGAGTCTATGGCGGAGAAGAGATCCAAAAAAGAGCATTTGCTCTACTTCAGGACAAGAACATGACGGTACTGCAAGTTAGCAATGAGTTGAACATCACGATTCGCGATGCTGCCGCCGCAATAAGAAAGCTTGAAGAGAGTAAGAGAATTGAAGAGGTTACTAAGTAAAGCACATAGCCGCCTCCCGGCGGCGTTACTTTCCTTCCATCCATTTCTCAAATGCGGACGGGGAGAACGGCACCAGGTCGTAATGCTCCCCGTTTATCCAGGTATCAACCATATTTGCCCACTGCTGCAGCATGTAGGCCCGCTGCCGGGAATACTCCGCCTTGTTGTAAACCGCCCGCACGCCCTTCTGTTCATGCGCCAGAGCCTTCTCTATCCAGTCTGACGGGAAACCCGCTTCATGCAAAAGCGTGCTCGCTGTGCGGCGCAGGTCGTGCACAGTGAGAGGTTGCAGGTTCTCTCCAGCATCTACGGCAGCAGCCACCGCACGATCGATAACGGAGTTAAGAGCTGCATTCGATAAGGGCTTACTGGTGCTGTAGCGCCCGGGCAGAAGATAGTCACTGCCACCGGCGCACATCTGCAGACCTACCATCAGATCCTGCGCCTGTGTCGGCAGGTAAATAACGTGTGACCGGCTGCCTTTCATCCTGTCAGAGGGTATCGTCCAGGTGCCTTTGCTGAAATCCACTTCTTTCCACGTCGCCATGATGAACTCGGTTTTGCGCACCATAGTGATCAGGATGAGCTTTACCGCCAGTTTTAAAGTTGGCAACGTGCTGACGGTATCCAGCGCCCTGAACAGAACGCCAATTTCTTCCGGCTGCAGGCAACGGTCTCGCGGTTTAAACATGGCGATCGCCGAAGGTTTGATATCTGCGGCAGGATTGAATAACCCATGCCCGCGGTCATTGGCGTAGCGGTACACGCTGCTGATTATTTCACGCGCCTGCACCGCCGTCGCACGGCCGCCGCGCTCAACTATCCGATCGCAGAGGTCACGCACCATAGGCGTAGTGATTTCAGACATCAGCTTATTCCCCAGCGCCGGGAGGATATCCCTGTCAATAACCGCCTGCTTCATTGCCCTGGTGCTTTCAGCAAGGACTACATGTTTCATGTAGGCGTCGGTATGTACCGCGAATGTTTCGGCGCCGCGGATCCGTTTGATACCGTCACGCTTCGCCGCAGCTGGCGACTGGCCTGCATTGAGAAGCTTTTTAGCGGCTATCAGTTCATCCCTTGCTTGAGCAAGCGTGATACCGTCACGCCCATACTGACCAATAACCAGCGTTTCCCGGCGGCCGTTGATTCGGTAGTCATACCGGAACGAGACACTGCCGGACGTGAGCACAGCAACATACAGCCCGTCGCGGTCTGAAACTTTGTAGAGTTTGGCCTGAGGCTTGAGGTTTTTTAATTTGGTATCGGTAAGCACGTTTCACCCGTATAGCATCCATTAATCTGACGGTATGAGAATATACCTTTAAGGTAATACCGTCATGAATACCGTCAAAAAAAGTGAGATAGAGTGAATAGAATTGAAGTGATATAAAGAAAAACCCTCTGTAAAAACAGAGGGTTGAATTTTAGAATGAGTAGATATGATTAGCAATAACGTAGCTGTTAATCATTCCCACTCAATGGTAGCCGGCGGCTTACCGCTGATGTCATACACCACGCGGGAGATACCGTTAACTTCATTGATGATGCGGTTGGACACGCGGCCGAGGAAATCGTACGGCAGGTGCGCCCAGTGAGCGGTCATAAAGTCGATGGTTTCAACTGCGCGCAGGGAGACCACCCAGTCGTACTTACGGCCATCGCCCATTACGCCGACGGAACGCACCGGCAGGAATACGGTGAACGCCTGGCTCACTTTGTTGTACAGGTCAGCTTTGTGCAGCTCTTCAATGAAGATGGCATCCGCGCGACGCAGCAGGTCACAGTACTCTTTCTTCACTTCGCCCAGCACGCGCACGCCGAGACCCGGGCCCGGGAACGGGTGACGATACAGCATGTCGTACGGCAGGCCCAGCTCGAGGCCAATCTTACGCACTTCATCTTTGAACAGCTCGCGCAGCGGTTCAACGA
>OJWI01000052.1_pt1 | contig 30726 bp, 29 predicted proteins | sample 1600411 | NCBI WGS metagenome assembly OJWI01 (sample SAMN04436940, study PRJEB24849) | human gut metagenome | biome: human gut; feature: NICU; material: stool | host: Homo sapiens | place: USA: Saint Louis, MO | collected 2009-11-10 | reverse complement strand
AGAAGTTGTTGAGATCGGAGCAACGCGTAGTGTTGGTTCTGTTCCCGCCGTTTATAAGGTTTTAAGCCTGGGACAAAAATCCAAAGTGATTTTTGTCCCAGGCTCTGTTTTTTTTATTCAATTTTTTCATGAAAAGTTGAACTCTCAAGAAAATATGATAACGATTTCTTTCGTGATATACTAATACTAACTTAAAAGAGAGGACGTCTGATCATGAAAATACTAACGCCCGTTTATCAAATAAAATTTAAAAAAGTATCAAATCAATTACTGATTGATGAGCGTTTAATGAATGAATTGGGTACGTGGCTGAATCGTACAGGTCGAATTTGGGCCTGTCAATCATCAAAATCGGCAAAGGAATTTAAAAATACATTTTATGAAAGCACAGGCTTGACCGCAAATGAAGTGCATATTTCTGCCGAGACGGATGGTCTTTTTCGCTTAGCAGAAAATAAAGCGTCTGATTAAAGTGCAACATCTTTCCATAACAATTGTCATTGACAAGCCAACACAGGAAAGATACGATATGAGTAACTAAACAGCGGTTTAGAAAAAGTGAAGGGGGCGTTTATGTGTTAGAGGTAAAAGAGTTAGTCAAAACCTTTGGGGATTTTAAAGCAGTTGATCATGTATCCTTTACGATACCAGACGGGAAAATTTTAGGATTAATTGGCCAAAATGGTGCCGGGAAAACAACTACGTTTCGCTTGATTTTAAATTTTTTAACACAAGATAGCGGGTCGGTTTTATGGAATGGTCAACCATTAAATGAAAAAGAGTACAATATTATTGGTTATTTACCAGAAGAACGGGGTTTATATCCTAAAATTACGATTGAAGACCAACTAATTTATTTCGCTTCGTTGCGGGGAAAAACTAAAAAAGAAATTGAACCTAAAATTGACTTTTGGATGGAAAAATTTCAAGTTAAAGGCAAAAAAACAGATAAAGTTAAATCTTTATCAAAAGGAAATCAACAAAAAGTTCAATTGATTGCGACACTTATTCATGAACCGAAGTTAATTATTTTAGACGAACCATTCAGTGGCTTGGATCCAGTTAATGCAGAATTATTAAAAGACGGCATTATTGAATTGAAAAATCAAGGTTCTTGTGTCATTTTTTCCAGTCATAATATGGACAATGTGGAAAAAATCTGTGACCATTTAGTCATGTTAAAAAATGGACGCATGGTTTTAGATGGTCAGGTTCATGAAATTCGACAACAATTTGGTCGAACAAAATTATTTTTAGAATCACCGTTATCTGTTGAGGAAGTTGCTGCTACAGCAGGTGTGAAAGAAGCACACTTGCGACAAGATGGCGTCTTAGAAGCGACATTAGAAAACGCTGAAGTGGGCAAAGTGTTGTTTGATAAAGCGACAGCCAACGGCTACATTCCAATGTTTAATCAACAACCACCAACATTGGAAGAAATTTTCAAAATGAAAGTAGGTGGGCAAGATGAGTAAATTTTGGATTATTGCGACTGATGTCTATAAGAAAAATGTGAAGTCGCTGTCTTTCTTAATCATGATTTTAGCGCCATTTCTTCTTGTAGGAATTGTTTACTTAGCGGGCTCTCTAGCTAGCGGTTTTTCAGGAGATACTACCATTGGTCTGGTTTCGGAAAATCAAGCGCTCGTTAAAGAGTTGACAAAGAATAAAACAGAGGACTTTTCTTTCAAAGCTGTTTCTTCTGAGAAAAAGGCCCAAGAACAATTAAAAGACGAGAAAATTGATGCCTATTTACTTTTGGACACTACAGATAATCAGATTTCTGGTCAGCTTTACTCTGAACGCTCTTTAGGAAATGCAACCGAGATGCTAATTCCTCAAATGTTAAACCAATTACAAACAATGGTGAATGCCAATCGTTTAAACCTAACAGCTGAGCAAGTTGCCATGTTGAATCAACAAGCAACATTTAAAAAAGCCAAAATTAGTTTTGATGAAAATGGTAAAATAAAAACAGGAGAAGATAACACAGGGATTCAAATGGCGTTAGCAATGGGGATAACAATTTTGTTATTTGTCTTCATCAGCAGTTATTCTTCAATTATTGCCCAAGAGATTGCTTCTGAAAAAGGCACTAGAATCATGGAAGTTATTCTCTCTAGTACAAAAGCGCAAACCCATTTTTATGGCAAATTAACTGGGGTTATTCTAGTAGCTTTAACACAAATTTTCATTTACGGAGTGGCGTTTGTTCTCGGCTATTCTCAATTGAAAAATCTTGATTTTATGAAAAGTCTATTAAGTGGTATTTCACCACAAAGTATTTTTTCATCAACCTTTATTTTTACATTAGGCTTTTTCATTATTGGTATTCTCGTTTTTGCTGTTTTGGCAGCACTTTGTGGTTCTCTTGTTTCCAAACCAGAGGATACAGCAAAAGCAGTTCAGCCCATCATGTATATTGGTTTAATCGGTTATATGATCGGCATTACGTTTGGGACGAATGATCCACAAAATATCGTGGTGAAAGTGACTTCCTTTATTCCGCTGATTTCGTCATACATTATGCCAGTACGCTTGGCGACCGAAACGGCATCAACAATGGAAGCAATTGTCTCATTAGTGATTTTGGCAGTTTTTGGAATTATTTTAACAATCTTCTCTGCTCGTTTATACAAATCAAACGTTCTTGTATACAGTGAAGGCGGCATGATTCAATCTTTAAAACAGTCAATTTCTATTTTAAAAAATGAACAAAAGCATAAATAATCCTTGTTTAACTCTAAAAGGACCCGGTAAATCAGTCAAAGTGACTGATCTGCCGGGTCTTTTTTAGGCACCGTTCGTCGTTCAACTAGACGAACGGTTAATTTTTTTTCAGGAATGTTCGTCTGATTTAATTGGTTGTATAGGTAAATAAATGAGTTTTCGGCTTGATACTGAATGGCATAATCAACAGTCGTAATATGCATCAACTCACTGACATAACTATTATCAAAGCCAATGACAGCGACATCGCGAGGAACGGCATAATTTAGATTTTCAAGTTCTGAAATAAACTCAGCTGCTACGTGATCATTATAAAAGGCCAAAGCTTCTGGCTTGTCGGTTAATTGTTGCCAGTAATGGGCAATTTTGCGACCAGAATGGTTAGTATACTGATCATTAATCAGCCACTCAGCTTGCCAAGGTGCCTGAGTGTTTTCATAAAAATCTTTCATTGCACGTTTTCGTGCGTGTGTGTTTAAATTTTCGGGATTACCGAGGACATGACCAATTTTTTGGTATCCTTGTTGTTGTAAATATTCTAAGGAACGATAATAACCAGAGTAATGATCAATGTAGGAAGAGTATATATTAGGTGAATCGATACGATGCCAGGTTGCTAAAGGACCATACGCGCTGTATGGCTCAATCACTGACCATTCATTTGTTCGTGTCAATAAAAACAAGCCATCTAATTGTTTGTATTTTAATTGGTTCAAGGCATCAATTTCTTTCTGCTGATCGCCATCTGTAAAAAATAAGGTTACGGAATAATTGTATTTTTTGGCAATTGAAATAAAGCGATTCAAGAAAATACCTAATGAACCTAAATAGCTAGGGGCTAAAAAGCCAATGGTTTTTGTGGCACCTGCTCGTAAATTCCGCGCCACATAATTCGGGGTATAATTTAATTCTTTCATTGCTTTGAGAATTTTTTCTTGACTATCGGCACTCACATATCCTTTTCCAGAAATTAAGCGAGAAACAGTCGATTTCGAGACACCGGCAACTTTTGCTACATCAATGATAGACGTCATTTTTTACCTCCAAAGTGGAATGTATTCTTATAAGAAGTATAGCATACATTTTTTTGAAAATAGTGCTTGACATGGGAACATTCCCATAATTTATCCTAAATATGTAAACGATAACAATTTAATCAAGGAGGAAGAAGACGGATGACAAGAGGAGCATTAAAAATTGCAACAATTGGTGGCGGTTCTAGTTATACACCTGAATTAATTGAAGGATACATTAAAAGAAAAGATGAACTGCCAATTAAGGAAATTTGGTTAGTCGATATTGAAGCTGGTAAAGAAAAATTGGAAATTGTAGGTGCAATGGCGAAGCGCATGATTAAAGCTGCTGGTTTAGATTGGGAAGTTCATTTAACATTGGACCGTGAAGCAGCCTTAAAAGGGGCGGATTTTGTTTCAACACAGTTTCGTGTAGGATTATTAGATGCTCGCATTAAAGATGAACGGATTCCTTTGTCCCATGGAGTATTAGGCCAAGAAACAAATGGCGCGGGAGGAATGTTTAAAGCATTTCGAACAATTCCTGTCATTTTAGCTATTATTGACGATATGAAACGCCTTTGCCCAGATGCTTGGTTAGTGAATTTTACTAATCCAGCTGGAATGGTTACGGAAGCTGCAATTAAACATGGCGGTTGGAAAAAAACAGTTGGCTTATGTAATGTGCCGATTGGTCATAGAAAACAAGCGGCCGAAATGCTGGGAATTCCAGAAGAAGACTTATTCTTTAAATTTGCTGGAATTAATCATTTCCATTGGCACCGCGTTTGGGACAAAGAAGGACAAGAGCGAACACAAGAACTCATTGATTTAATTTACGGACCTAAGCAAGAGCAAGAAAGTCATTTGAAAAATATTTTTGATGCGCCGTTCCATTATGAACAGTTAAAAGATTTAGGAATGTTACCATGTGGTTATCATCGCTATTATTATATTGAAGATGAGATGTTGAGGCATTCCATCGAAGAGTATGAACGGGGCGAAACAAGAGCACAAGTGGTTAAAGAAACGGAAGGTCGTCTGTTTGAATTGTATAAAGATCCCAAACTAGATTACAAACCAAAAGAATTAGAAGAACGGGGCGGCACACACTATAGCGATGCAGCTTGTGAAATGATTGCATCAATTTATAATGATAAACGAACGGATATGGTTGTTTCTACTGAAAATAATGGGACAATTACTGATTTACCGTATGATTGTGTTGTAGAAGTATCTGGACCTGTGACAGCACATGGCCATGAACCTTACAACTGGGGGGCCTTTCCACCAGCAGCACGAGGAATTATTCAAAATATGAAAGCTATGGAAGAAACGGTTATTCGAGCAGCCATCAATGGTGATTACGGCGCAGCATTGCATGCTTTCACTATTAATCCATTAGTTCCTGGCGGCGTCATGGCGAAGACCTTGTTGGACGAATTATTAATTGCCCACAAATCGCATTTACCGAATTTTGCAGATGCGATTAATAAAATTGAAGAAACACAACCAGAAACAGTCACATATGTGGCCGAATTAATGAAAAGTAATTAAAAAATATCGCACGCTAAAGATTCGTTTAGTGTGCGATACTTTTTTTAGAATAGGAAGCAAAGGATTCCGTTTTTTTCTTGACAGTAAAATGATAGGTTTGTTGCCGGAACAGCCATTGAATACCAGAGTAAATTAAAATTTCAGCAATAATAAACGTCGAAAGTTTCTGTGCGGAAAGGAATAATAGCGTTAAAATTAAAAATAAGACGACACAGGTATAAAAAACATGTTGCAATTTTTTAGAATTGATAATCGTGATTTCTTTGGTATCTTCAGTAACTTCAATGCGCCGATAAAATTGGAACCAGCCTTCATAGAACGTTAAAACATCTCCAGGATCAGCCTCAATTTCAATAGGTACATTAGTAAAAAGTTTCCCTTGATGCACACCATTTTTATAAAATGTAAAATAGCGTAACGCGCCCCAAGCTGATGTTTTTCGTGTCAATGTAATCTTCATGGTTTTCACCTCCGTCTTTATTTTGCCATAGTTTCGGTAAAATTGTATCCTACTAAAGTCCGATTCTCTCATTTTAGGGTCAGAATTGACAAAAGAAAGCAGAGGTGTTAATGTGGTAGTAATTAAACGAGGAGGTATAATTGTATGTTGGCATCTATCAGAATTTGGATTGACTTTTTGACAAAATAAATTGAATAAATCTTATCAAAAAGTCTGAAATTAAAATTCATGGGTGGCGTGTGTACTTTTATACGAAACTACAAGGATAGCGATTAGGCTGTCCTTTTTTGCGTACCCAAGATTCTTTCGTTTCAGAAATGAAAGAAGAGGGCAAAATGAAAAAATTAAGTATTCATCTGAAAGAAGTAAGTATTCACTTTTCGGGAAAACCAATTCTAGAAATTGATGAATTATTTGTATATGAAAATGAAAAAATTGGGATTATTGGTAAAAACGGTGCAGGAAAATCAACACTGCTCAATTTAATTATGGGTAAGATTCAATCAGACAAAGGAAAAGTTCAAAGATTGAACGACTTTCATTACTTGGCACAAGTAGCTGAAGAAATAACGAATGAACCAGAGAAAACTGACAAAAACTGTTTGCTAAATCAGAAAAATCAAAAACTAAGTGGTGGCGAAAAAGTCCAAAAACGCTTAGCAACATTATTTTCAGAGTATCCAACCGGGGTTATTTTAGATGAACCAACCACACATTTAGATAAAGAACATCGTCAGTTGTTAGTGGCAGATTTAACGTATTATTATGGGACCGTTTTGTTTGTTAGTCATGATCGCTTTTTCTTGAATCAATTAGCAGAGAAAATTTGGGAAGTTTCGGATGGACATGTCAAAGAATATTTAGGAAACTACGATGCGTATTGTCGTCAAAAAGAATTGGAACAGCAAACACGATATAATGTCTGTCATCAGTATCAAAAGGAAAAGAAAAAATTACAGGAATCTTACGCAAAGAAACAAGCACAAGCGCAAAAATCTAGTCATGTTTCAAAAAAACAAAAACAAAAGCAAATTAAACCTAGTCGGTTAGCTGGTTCTAAACAAAAAGATACCGTACAAAAAGCACTCCAAAAACAAGCGAAAGCGATTAATGCCAGAATTGACAGATTACCCGATGTTGCGCAAGCAAAACAAGAGCGAAAAATTATTTTTCCTACTAATAATCAGTTCTCTTTATACAATCCATATCCAATTAGAATTGAAAATTTAACTTTCGCTTATGAGAATCGAACAATTCTTAACCAAGTGAACGTTCAAATTCCTGTAAACGAAAAAATAGCACTTTGTGGAAAAAATGGTGCTGGGAAGAGTACCTTCCTTCAACAAATTGAAGCCCGTCACCCAGCCATTTACTTTTCTCCCAAAGTTCGGTTAGGAACGTATCATCAATTAGATTATCGATTAAAAAATGATGAACCACTGTTGACTTATTTATTGAAGCGGACAAATTATTCTGAAAAGATTGTGCGTTCACTTTTATATCGGCTAGGTTTTCAACAAGAAAATTTACAGACAAAGATATCTTCTCTAAGTGGTGGCGAAGCCATAAAAATTACTTTGGCGCAATTATTTATAGAACCAAATAATATCATCTTATTGGATGAACCCACCAATTTTCTTGATTTAGAGACAATCCAAGCACTTGAAGAATTTATAAGTGCCTATCAAGGAACAGTAATTTTCACTTCGCATGATGAAACGTTTGTGGAAAAAGTAGCCACCCGCACTATTTATTTAGAAAACGGGAAAATTATTGATAAATAAAAAAAGCAAACAAAAAGTCGCTAAAATAGCGACTTTTTGTTTAGACTTCTTCAATTGGTAAATAGGTGTATTCTGCAATTTCTGCGGCATGGGAGCCAGCAACATGTCCAGTGACAAATGCAGCTGTAACATTGTAGCCTCCAGTATAGCCATTAATATCTAAAAGTTCACCAGCAAAAAATAAACCATTGACTAATTTGCTCTCCATTGTTTTAGGGGTCACTTCTTTGAGGGAAATCCCACCGCCTGTGACAAAAGATTTTTCCAAAGGCAATGTTTTCGTAACAGTGAACTGAAAGTCTTTCAGTAGTTCCACAAAGGAAAGACGTTGCTTTTCTGTTAGTTGTTTGGCAGGCACTTCTTCAATTGCTAGTTTCTCTAGATAAAAAGTGAGCAGACGTTCTGGTATTAAAGAATGGAAGGCATTTTTTGCCACTTTATTTGGCTGTTCCTCAATCATGTAATCAACATTTTTCAGCACTTCTTCAAAAGATTTTGTCGGAAACACATCCAAGGCTACCGTGACAGGTTGATTACCGTTGCGAGTTAATTCTTGGTTAATAAAACTAGAACAGCGGAGCGCGGCAGGTCCTGAAATGCCAAAATGTGTAAACAGCATATCCATTTGATGATTAACTAAAGGTTTTCCTTTTTGGTTCAAAACAGTTAAATTAACATCTTGTAAAGAGAGACCTTGCAACGTTTTATCAAGGATAAAAGGTTCTTCAGAAATAATAGGTGATTCGGTAGGGTAGAGTGGGCTGATGGTATGCCCCATTTTTTTGGCTAGTTTATAGCCATCACCAGTTGCTCCTGTGGAAGGATAAGTGCGGCCGCCAGTTGTTAATACAACACACGGCGCATAAATTTTTTCCAGTTCGGTTTCAACGCCAATTATTTGATCGTCTTTTCGTAGTAATTTTGTGACCTGTGTTTTTGTAAAAACAGTGACTCCTAATTCGTTAATGCGGTTAAATAGCGCATCAACAATTGACTTCGATTTATCTGTAACAGGGAACATGCGTCCGTGATCTTCTTCTTTTAAGTGAATACCATTGGATTCAAAAAAGTTCATGATATCATAGTTATCAAATTGTGAAAATGCGCTGTATAAAAATTTTCCATTCCCAGGAATAAATGAAATGATTTCTTCTGCGGGCCGATTATTAGTTACATTACAGCGGCCGCCACCAGTCATTAATAATTTTTTCCCAACACGGCGATTTTTTTCAATCAATAATACTTGAGCACCAGCTTCTGCGGCCGCAATCGTGGCCATCATACCACTCGTCCCAGCACCGACAATAATTACATCAAATTTCTTCATAGTTCTCCTCCAATTCAATAGGTAGTGTACCATAATTACAGGATTTTTTCTGGATTTAAGGAAAAAATAAACGTTTGACTATGGTAATTTTTGAATTTTCAGTTAAAATAAACCTATAACAATGAGAGGATGATTAAATGGACGCAAAACAATATGTTAAAAATATTCAAGAAAAAATTCACCAATTAGACCAAGGTCAAACAGAATATTTACAAGCAGTCGATGAGTTTTTACCAACCGTAGAAGGTTTTTTAGAAAAAAATCCTCAATACATTGAAGCAAATGTTTTAGGTGTCTTGATTGAACCTGAACGTATTTTTCAATTTCGTGTGCCGTGGCAAGATGACCAGGGCAATTGGCATGTGAACAGAGGCTATCGTGTCCAATATAATTCAGCGATTGGACCATACAAAGGTGGTTTGCGGTTTCATCCAAGTGTGAATTTAAGTGTGATGAAGTTTTTGGCCTTTGAACAAATTTTTAAAAATAGTTTAACTGGTTTGCCAATCGGTGGCGGCAAAGGCGGTAGTGATTTTGATCCAAAAGGTAAGTCAGATGCTGAAGTGATGCGCTTTTGTCAAAGTTTCATGACCGAACTTCAAAAACATATTGGTCCAAGTACAGATGTTCCAGCAGGCGATATTGGCGTAGGCGCTCGTGAAATTGGTTATTTGTTTGGCATGTATAAACGCTTGCGCAACTATGATGCAGGAGTGTTGACTGGAAAACCTTTAGGATACTGGGGAAGCCAAGCAAGAACAGAAGCGACGGGTTATGGAACGGTTTATTTTGTTAAACATTTATTAGCAGATAAAAACGATACGTTTGAAGGCAAAAAAGTCGCTGTTTCTGGTAGCGGGAATGTCGCAATTTATGCCATGGAAAAAGCAACTGAGCTAGGCGCCACAGTAATCACATGTTCCGATTCGTCTGGTTTTGTCTATGATCCAGAAGGAATTGATGTGGCGTTAGTAAAAGAACTAAAAGAAAAAAATCGTGAACGCATTTCAAAATATGTTGAAACACGTAAAGGCGCAACTTATTATGACAAAGAATCTGTTTGGGATTTCGAAACAGCGTATGACATTGCGTTACCATGTGCAACACAAAATGAAATCAACGAAAAGCAAGCTGCTATTTTAGTGAAAAACGGAGTGAAAGTCGTGGCAGAAGGCGCAAATATGCCTTGTACACTAGAAGCAGTCGCCGTTTTTGCTAAATCAGCTGTAATTTATTGTCCAGGCAAAGCCGCTAATGCAGGTGGTGTTGCGGTTTCTGCATTAGAGATGAGCCAAAATGCTGAACGTTTAGCTTGGTCCTTTGAAAAAGTTGACGGTATGCTAGATCAAATTATGCAAAACATTTATGAGACTTGTCGTGATACAGCTAACGAATATCAGGCACGAGATAACTTTGTTTTAGGTGCGAATATTGCTGGCTTCGAAAAAGTAGCGGCAGCGATGCTAAGTCAAGGACTCGTTTAATAACAAAAAATGCTAGGATTTCCTAGCATTTTTTCTTGGTTTGTTTGATTAAGAGAATAAATATCTCTAATTAAATAGTTAAAATTAAACAATTGGTCTATCCAAAAGAATTTGCTTGAAAAAATGTCTAAAAACACGTAAAGTATACATGTAGTAAGTTTACTTTCGAGGAGGAAAAGGAATGTCACACATTCAATTAGATTATTCCAAATTAGCACCATTTGTTGCTGACCATGAATTGGAATACATGCAAACACAAGTCACTGCAGTGGACAAAGCATTACGTGAAGGTACAGGAGCTGGTAATGATTTTACTGGCTGGATTGATTTACCAGAAAACTATGACAAAGAAGAATTCGCGCGCATTAAAAAAGCAGCAGCAAAAATTCAATCTGACTCTGAGGTATTAGTAGTCATTGGTATCGGTGGTTCATATTTAGGTGCCCGTGCAGCAATTGAATTTTTGACACATTCATTTAATAATCTATTATCCAAAGAAGAACGGAAAGCGCCACAAATCTTCTTTGCTGGAAATAGCATCAGCTCAACTTATTTAGCTGATTTAATCAATGTGATTGGTGATCGTGATTTTTCTGTCAACGTTATTTCAAAATCTGGAACGACGACAGAACCAGCGATTGCTTTCCGCGTCTTTAAAGAGTTATTAATTAATAAATATGGCAAAGAAGAAGCCAATAAACGTATTTATGCGACAACTGACCGTGCTAAAGGAGCAGTAAAAGTTGAAGCTGATGCGGAAGGTTGGGAAACATTTGTGATTCCTGATGATGTGGGCGGACGTTTCACTGTTTTAACGCCAGTAGGTCTTTTACCAATCGCTGTTAGCGGTGCGGATATTGATCGTTTAATGGAAGGTGCAAATGATGCACGTAAAGAATACGGCGCAACGAGCGACTTAAAAGAAAACCAAGCCTATCAATATGCTGCGTTACGTAACATTTTATATCGTAAAGGTAAAACAACTGAAATGTTAATTAACTATGAGCCTGGCATGCACTATTTCTCTGAATGGTGGAAACAATTATACGGTGAATCAGAAGGAAAAGATGGCAAAGGTATTTTCCCAGCAGCCGCAGACTTTTCAACTGACTTACATTCCATGGGTCAATATGTTCAAGAAGGTATGCGTAACTTATTTGAAACAGTAGTTAAAATTGAAAATCCACGCCATAGCATTTCAATTCCAGAACAAAATGAAGACTTAGATGGCCTAGGCTATTTACAAGGAAAAGAAATTGACTTCGTCAATACAAAAGCGTTCGAAGGTACGTTGCTTGCTCACACAGATGGTGGTGTGCCAAACATGATCGTTAAAGTGCCAACAATGGATGCTTATTCATTAGGTTATGTTATGTACTTCTTCGAAATTGCAGTGGGCATCTCAGGTTACTTAAATGGGGTTAATCCATTTGACCAACCAGGTGTTGAAGCTTACAAACGCAACATGTTCGCTTTATTAGGTAAACCAGGTTTTGAAGAATTAGCAAAAGATTTAAATGCACGTCTATAATTTGTAAATAACAGAAGAAAAGAGCCAGAAACACTTACGTTTCTGGCTCTTTTCTTCTGTTTAAATTATTTTTCCAATGGTTCGTTCCATTTTTTAGGACTCCAAATGGTTCCTTCCAATGCAACTTGAAGACTTTCATTATCATCTTCTAATTGTTCAATATATTTGATGGTTTCCTCGATAATAAAAGAGTTGGGTTCTTCGCTGATTGACTGAAGTTGTTCTGCTAACCATGTATTTCTCATTTTTCTTCACCTCAAAATGTAGTCTATCATAGGTGAGCTTTTTAGTAATGAAACTTGCTTATTGGTTTTCCTTTAAAATAGCATAAATTCGTTCAATATCCGCTTGGGTACCTCTTAATTCATAGTCAGCTAAGAAGGGGAAGTTAAATTGTTCCGCATACTGTTTAGCTGTCAGGCAGTATTGGTGGTTAAAGTTTTTATTGCCGCTGCCCACCACGCCAGAGCAATAACGATAATTATTTTCAAAAGCAAGATATTCTCGCATGACTTCTGTTAAAATTTCGGTATTGCCGTTGTTGATGCCATCGCCACCATCTAAATAGGTAGGCACAAAGGTAAAAAATGGTTCTGTTTCTACTTCTAACGGAGAATTTTCCGAAATTTCTTTGAAAGTAATCGTAGGATTTTTTTCGTTTTGCTGATGTTGCTCTTCAGCATAAGTTGTTAAACGTTGAACAAATGAGCGTGTATTACCAGAGATTGAAATATATCGTATATTCATCAGAGATCCCTCCAAATAAATTTAATTGTTTACGTAAGTATAGCACATCTATGTGAAAAAAATTCAAGATCAATAATTATAAAGCGAAAAAAATAATGCCTTTTTATTACCTATTATAAAAGTGAAAATTTGTTATTTTAATTCATTTGGGTAAGTATTGAATTTTGCGAAAAACTTTGCTAAGATGGTAGAGTATTGAATAAAGAATGGTTGGGCGAAAGCTTCAAGGATTCAGTTCTTCAAGGGGTGAGAAGAACAATTTTTGAGTTTGCGCCTTTTTGCATACCTAAAACAAAAGGGCTGAGCGTATCTCTATTTCGCTAGTCCTTTTTCTTATATGCTAAAGGTGTAAAAACTAAGGAGGTGGAGACAATGGTACAAGAAGTACTAGAGCAAATCAAGGCAGCGGAAGATGCGGTGGAAGAGCATCGGCAACAAGCTAAGATGAATTGTCGTTTATATGAAGAGCAGAAGCAAGAACGTTTAGCTGAACTACGTCAAGAGAGTGAAGAAGCTGTTGAAAAAGTGCTGACGGATTCACTAGCAACGCAAGAAAAGATGTTACAACTTGAAAAAGAACAACTTTTAGATGAAACAAAGCGCACTGAACAAGCGCTTCACGAACGTTATGAAGCGAACAAAGAACAAGTCATTGATTCAATTATTGAGAGGGTGAAAGACGTTTATGGCAGTTAGTAAAATGGAAAAAATGACAATAATTGCCGCTGCCGAAAAAGAAGCAGCAATTCTACAAGCCATTCAAGGCTTGCAAATTGTCGAAGTAAAACGGATTTTTCATTCGCCTGAAGAAGAACAAGCCATAAAGAGTCAATATTCTTTTTTACAAGCAGAACAGTCAACTGAACAGCTACGTAAATATGAAACGATGCTACAACAATTGCAAGAGCTTCTTTTGTTTTTGACACGCTCTTCAGGAAAAGGCTTAAAGATAAAAAGAAAAGTCTATACCTTAGAAGAGTTGGAACAAACCTTTGATGAAGAAACATTACAAAGCTATTTGACGGAATTAAAGAATATTCAAGAATCTTTGAAACAAATTCAAACGGATCGTCAAGGATTAGAAGCAGAAGAAGAATTATTAGGCCGCTGGCAATATCTGGATGTTCTACCGCACAAACAGCAGTTAAAAAGTAGTTATGTCGTTCATGGTTCGATAAATCTAGCCAATAAAGCCAGTTTCTTGAGCGCTTTGTCTCAATGGCCAACGGTTTATTTTGAAGAAATTTATCAAAGTATGCATCATAGTTACTTTACACTCGTTTACCTGAAGGAACATCAGCAGAGTGTAACCGAGTTATTAAACCAATATAGTTTTGAACCACTCCAATACCGTTATGATGTTCCGCCTAAAGAGGCATATCAACAAGTCAAAGAACGATATGAAATTTTACAAAAAGAAGAAAAAATCTTAAAGCAACAACTGGCTTCTTATCATGATTTTTATGAATCGTTTTGCTTGGCTGAAGAAGTCTTATTGGCGGTTATCCAAAGAGAACAAGCACGTCAACATTTGTTAAATGCTTCATCATTTTTCATCTTGCAAACGTGGATTCCAGTCGAAGAAAAAGCCGAGATTTTGACAGCGATTGAAGAAAAAGTTCCTAAGGACGAAATAGCTCTTACTTTTGAAAATCCTACGAAGGCGGAAATTGAGACAGATATACCAGTTAAACTAGCGAATAATAAATTGGTGCAGCCGTTTGAAATGTTAACAGAGATGTATAGCTTACCAAAATATGAAGAAGTTGATCCGACACCTGCGATGATGCCGTTTTATCTAGTCTTTTTTGGCATGATGGTAGCGGATATTGGCTATGGCTTACTGATGCTACTCTTGTCTATTATTGCTCTGAAAGCATTTGTTTTACCGAGAGGCATGAAACGTTTTGCCGACTTTTTCTTGATTTTATCATTTCCAACAATTATTTGGGGCTTCATTTACGGTTCGTTTTTCGGTGCAGCATTACCGCCAACAATGTTTGGGATCAAATCACCATTTCCGATTTTATCAACGACCGAAGATGTAAATACGATTCTTATTTTATCGGTTATTTTTGGGTTTATCCAATTGGTTGTCGGTTTAATGATTAATGGGATTCAGTTATCAAAACAAAAGCGCTATTTAGATAGTATTAACGAAAGTTACGCTTGGTTAGGGATTTTGTTTGGTTTAGCATTGTTAGTCGTTGGTAAATTAGTGGTTAAAAATGAAGGCTTATTTACAGCAGGTGCGATTTTAGCTAGCCTTTCTGCCATTGCAATTATTGTGATTCCAATGATTCAATCGAAGGCCAAATTAAAAGGCTTAGCCAAAGGACTGTATGGACTATACGGTGTGACAGGTTATGTCGGTGATTTAGTTAGTTATACACGTTTGATGGCGTTAGGAATTGCTGGGGGAAGTATTGCTTCAGCGTTTAATATGCTCGTAGAGTTCATGCCGCCAGTTGCCCGTTTTAGCGTGGGCATCTTGCTGTTAATTGTTTTACATGCGTTAAACATATTCTTATCGTTATTAGGTGCTTATGTTCATGGCGCACGTTTGCAATATGTTGAGTTCTTTGGAAAATTTTACACAGGCGGTGGCCGGGCGTTTAATCCGCTAAAAACAAAAGAAAAGTATGTCAATGTTGAGAAAAAATAGAAAATTATTTATTGGAGGAAAATAGAGATGATGGATTACTTAATTAATAATAATGGTGGAATTGTTTTTGCAGTATTAGGAATGGCGATGGCGACAATTTTTGCTGGGATTGGATCAGCCAAAGGGGTTGGCTTTACTGGGGAAGCAGCAGCAGCTTTAACGACGGAGCAGCCAGAAAAATTTGGTCAAGCGTTAATTTTACAGTTATTACCAGGTACACAAGGACTATACGGTTTCGTTATTGCTTTCTTAATTTATATTAACATAGGAAACGATATGAGTATGGTTCAAGGATTGAACTATTTTGTAGCAGCTTTACCAATTGCTTTTGCAGGATTGTTCTCTGGGATTGCCCAAGGTCGTGTAGCCGCTGCGGGGATCCAAATTTTAGCGAAGAAACCAGAACATGCAACAAAAGGAATTATCTATGCTGCCATGGTTGAAACTTATGCCATCTTAGGGTTCGTAATTTCCTTCTTACTTGTATTGAACGTCAAATAATTGAGGAGGCAGATGGATGGATGCCATTGAAAAAATCATCAGTGAAATTAAGCAACAAGGAAAGCAAGAAGTCGAAGCCTATGTCACCAGTGAACAAACGCGCATCGATCAAGAATTCCAAGCAGCACAACAAGAAATTTTGCTGAAGCAAGAACATGAAATAGAAAAACGACAACAACAATTATTAAAAGAATTTAAACAACGCCAACAACGGCAAACACTAGAAATTCGTCAGGATGCATTAAATAAAAAACAAGCATATCTTAACCAATTATTTGACGAAGTGGTCTTAAAGATGAGTGAATGGTCAGCGAAAGAATTTCAAGAATTCATGAAAGCACAATTAGGTTCACTTGAATTAACAGGAAAAGCGACCATTCTTTTAGGTGAGTATTCTCAAACGAAAGTGACGCAAGAATGGCTGACCGCTCTTTCTGATGCTACTGTTCAATGGGAACTTTCAGAGGAAGTTGTTCCAAAAGAAAGTGGCTTTATTGTTGCAAAAGACGGTTTGGATTATAATTTTCTCTTTTCAGCATTAGTTGAAGAGATTCAAAAAACAGAAGGCTTTAAAGTAGCAGAAAAACTTTTCAGTTAAGAAGGGAGGACGTAGAATGAGAAAACCAACGTATCATCAAATTAATCCGCTGATTCGTTTAAAAGAAACGGAGCTGCTTTCTGAGCAACAGTTTCAACAACTTTTAGAAGCGGAAACAGTTGAAGACGTTAAAAATATGTTAAAAAGTACGGTTTATCAACCTTATTTAACCGAAACTTTTGAAGAAAAATTTGACTACCATTCTTCTGAAGCGCTGGGAAGTCTTTATCGCTGGTTATATGAAATGGCTCCAGAACCAGCTGTAGTAACGTTGTATACGATGCGTTTTACCTTCCATAACTTGAAAATTTTGACGAAAGCTGAGCGAACAGGTAAAGATTTTGATTATCTTTATTTAGAAGATGGTCGTTATTCTCTAAACAAAGTCAAAAGTGCCATTCATACAAAAAACTCTTCCGAACTTGAGCCAGCATTATTAGAAGTGATCCGTGATGTTTTTGCCTATCTGGAAGAGGGCGGTTTGCCGCAAGCAATTGATATCCTTTATGATCGAGCATTTTTAAAGCAACAACGAAAATTGGCGGATGAATTGGGCTATGAAGAGTTAACGAAGGAAGTCATCGCTTTTATTGATTTAACCAATCTATCAACGATGGCTAGAGGGATTGTTCAACATCAAAACAGTAACTTTTTATCAACCGTGATTTCTAGCGCTGGCAGTCTCTCAAAGAAAGAACTGTTGACCTATGCGGAAAAGTCACTTGTAGAATTTACAGCATTTGTCAGAACAACGAATTACGGACAACTATTAGAAAAGATTATCAATAAAGAAACCAATGAATTAAATTTATTGGCTTTTGAAAAACTCAAAGATGATTACCTGACCTCAATGTATGAAAACGGTCGGACGGTTGCTTTTGGGCCGCTCCCATTACTAGCCTTTTTGAATGCGAAAGAAGTTGAATGGAAAAATTTGCGTTTAATTTTGGTCGGAAAACATAGTGGGTTTTCAAATGAAAAAATTCGAGAAAGGATGCGAAAAGTCAATGGGGTATAAAATTGGTGTCATTGGAGACAAAAATTCAATCTTACCATTTAAACTGTTTGGCTTTGAGGTCCATCATGCCATTTCAGAAATGCAAGTTAGAGAAGCCATTGAAACTATGGCAAAAAATAAGTTTGGGGTCATTTTCATAACGGAAGAAGCCTCTACTTTAGCAGAAGAAACGATTGAACGATACAAAGAACAAGTGACACCAGCGATTATTTTAATCCCAAGTCATAATGGTACAATCGGAATCGGTTTAAGTGAGATTGAAAAAAATGTTGAAAAAGCAATTGGACAAAATATTTTATAATGCAAAGGAGAATGAGCGTGCAAATTGGAAAAATTGTCAAAGTTTCAGGTCCTTTGATTTTAGCTGAAAACATGTCAGATGCTAGTATCCAAGACATTTGTCATGTAGGAGATTTAGGCGTTATCGGAGAGATTATTGAAATGCGAGGCGACGTCGCTTCGATTCAAGTATATGAAGAAACAACAGGCATTGGACCAGGAGAACCAGTTATTTCAACAGGAGAACCATTATCTGTTGAATTAGCCCCAGGTTTAATTGCCGAAATGTTTGATGGTATTCAACGACCATTGGATACATTTCAAGAAGTAACCCACAGTAACTTTTTAGGCCGTGGCGTTAAAATTGATGCGTTAGATCGTGAGAAAAAATGGACGTTTGAACCAACTGTGGCAGTTGGTGAAGAAGTGTCGGCAGGTGACATCGTCGGTGTGGTTCAAGAAACACCGATTATTCAACATAAAATTATGGTGCCTTTCGGCGTTTCAGGAACGATTGCCGAAATTAAAGCAGGTGACTTTGCCATTGATGAAACAGTTTACTCAGTGAAAACGGCTAAAGGAACGGAAAGTTTTAGCATGATGCAAAAATGGCCCGTTCGGCGGGGACGTCCCATTTTAGAAAAACTAAGTCCCAAAGTACCGATGGTGACCGGACAACGCGTAATTGATACCTTTTTCCCAATTACGAAAGGCGGAGCGGCAGCAGTTCCAGGACCATTTGGCGCTGGAAAAACAGTCGTTCAGCACCAAATTGCCAAGTGGGCCGATGTCGACTTAGTCGTTTACGTTGGTTGTGGGGAACGCGGGAATGAAATGACAGATGTTTTAAATGAATTTCCAGAATTAATTGATCCAACAACTGGTGAGTCTTTGATGAATCGGACGATTTTAATTGCGAATACGTCAAATATGCCGGTAGCGGCACGGGAAGCCTCGATTTATACAGGGATTACCATTGCAGAATATTTCCGTGATATGGGTTACTCAGTCGCAATTATGGCGGATTCTACTTCTCGTTGGGCAGAAGCGTTACGAGAAATGAGTGGTCGGTTAGAAGAAATGCCTGGTGATGAAGGCTATCCAGCCTATTTAGGTAGTCGCTTAGCTGAATATTATGAACGAGCAGGACAAGTCATCGCGTTAGGAAAAGATCATCGTGAAGGAAGCATTACGGCGATTAGTGCGGTTTCGCCATCTGGTGGGGACATATCAGAACCTGTCACACAAAATACGTTACGCGTTGTTAAAGTATTCTGGGGCTTAGATTCTCAATTAGCACAAAAACGTCATTTTCCTTCTATTAACTGGTTGCAAAGTTATTCTCTTTACTCCACAGAAGTAGGGCAATATTTAGACTTGGAATTGCAAGGAAACTGGGCCGCTATGGTAGCTGAAGGGATGCGGATTTTACAAGAAGAATCTCAACTGGAAGAAATTGTTCGCTTGGTTGGGATTGATTCCTTGTCGGATAAAGACCGTTTAACGTTGGAAACAGCCAAATCATTACGGGAAGACTATTTGCAACAAAATGCTTTTGATGACGTGGATACGTTCACTTCTCGAACCAAACAAGCGAAAATGTTACAATTGATTCTAACTTTTGGTGAAGAAGGTCAAAAAGCCTTAAGTTTAGGCACTTATTTCTCTGAGTTAATGGCGGGAACAGTTGAAATCCGTGATCGCATTGCTCGTAGCAAGTATTTACCAGAAGAAGAATTAGAAAAATTGGATCGTTTACAAGCAGAAATTAAAACAACGATAAAAGAAATCATTGCTGAAGGAGGAATGACGAATGATTAAAGAATATCGCACAATCAATGAAGTCGTTGGTCCTCTGATGATTGTTGAAAAAGTGGCAGGCGTAAAGTACGAAGAATTAATTGAAGTACGCATGCAAAATGGCGAAATTCGCCAAGGGCAAGTTTTAGAAATCAATGGAGATAAAGCGATGGTCCAAATTTTTGAAGGAACGAGTAACATCAATATTCGTGATTCAAAAGTTCGCTTTCTGGGACATCCTTTAGAATTAGGGGTTTCGCCAGATATGATGGGGCGCGTTTTTGACGGCTTAGGTCGCTTAAAAGATAATGGACCAGAATTATTACCTGAGAAAAAATTAGATATTAACGGCGAAGTTATCAATCCAGTTGCTCGTGATTATCCCGATGAGTTCATCCAAACAGGAATTTCAGCGATTGACCATTTAAATACCTTAGTTCGTGGTCAAAAATTACCTGTTTTTTCAGCATCTGGCTTACCTCATAAAGAATTAGCGGCACAAATTGCCAGACAAGCCAACGTGTTAAATAGTGAAGAAGAATTTGCCGTAGTTTTTGCGGCCATTGGGATTACCTTTGAAGAAGCGGAATATTTTATGGAAGATTTCCGTCAAACAGGCGCAATTGATCGTTCAGTCTTGTTTATGAACTTAGCGAATGATCCAGCCATTGAGCGGATTGCAACACCTAGAATGGCTTTGACAGCCGCTGAATATTTAGCTTATGAAAAGGGCATGCATGTCTTAGTTATCATGACGGATATGACCAATTATTGCGAAGCGTTGCGAGAAATTTCAGCAGCACGCCGTGAAGTTCCAGGACGTCGTGGTTACCCAGGTTATCTTTACACGAACTTAGCAACGTTGTATGAACGGGCAGGCCGAATTCGTGGCTCAAAAGGTTCCGTAACACAGATTCCTATTTTAACAATGCCAGAGGAGGATAAAACACATCCAATTCCCGATTTAACTGGCTATATTACGGAAGGGCAAATTATCTTGTCCCGGGAACTATATAAGAGCGGTATCCAACCACCAATTGATGTATTGCCATCACTTTCCCGTCTCAAAGACAAAGGAACTGGCGAAGGCAAAACGCGCGGGGATCATGCAGCAACGATGAATCAATTGTTCTCAGCCTATGCACAAGGGAAACAAGCCAAAGAATTAGCTGTCATTTTAGGAGAATCAGCTCTTTCCGATGTCGATAAAATTTACGCAGCTTTTGCCCAACGTTTTGAAGAAGAATATGTCAATCAAGGATTCGATACAAACCGTTCGATTGAAGAAACGTTAGATCTTGGGTGGGAACTATTAAGTATGCTACCGAGAACAGAACTAAAACGAATTAAAGAGGATATGCTCGATCAATACTTAACTGAAGGGAAGTAGAAAAATGGCTCGATTAAATGTTAATCCAACCCGTATGGAACTTTCCCGATTGAAAAAACAGTTAACTACGGCCACGAGAGGTCATAAGTTGCTGAAAGACAAACAAGATGAATTGATGCGACGGTTTATTGCGCTAGTCAAAGAAAACAATGAGTTACGTATTCAGGTTGAACAAGAAGTAACGGATGCGTTATCAAATTTTGTATTGGCAAATGCAACGTTGAACGAAGCCTTTATTGAAGAGTTAGTGGCAATTCCAGCCGAAAAAGTTGAATTAGAAATTATTGAACAGAACATCTTAAGTGTGCCAGTTCCTAAAATGATTTTTGATTACGATGAATCGGTTCAAGAAGCACCCTTAGATTATGGCTACGTGAATTCAAACAGCGAGCTTGATCAAGCTTTTGCTAAAATTTCAAGCATTTTACCGAAATTATTAGCACTTGCAAATGTTGAAAAGACGTGCCAATTATTATCAAAAGAAATTGAAAAAACGCGTCGTCGTGTCAACGCCTTAGAGTATATGACGATTCCACAATTAGAAGAAACAATTTACTACATTCAAATGAAATTAGAAGAAAATGAACGTGGCGAAATTACACGTTTAATTAAAATCAAAAGCATGAACAAAGAAAATTAGTGGTTAGAAAGAACGAGTGCGAAGCCAGTTGGTAGCTTTCGTGCTCGTTTTTAATAAAAAAGGGAGTGGAAAAAATGAAAAATGAAGAACGCCGCAAAGCGATTGCACTGAATTGTCAAAAATACGAAAGTGACTATGCTCGCTTGGTGGAACCAATCAATGAGCTACTGTTAAACTTGGGAGCGGCTATTTCAGAAGAAGCCGCGAAGCAAATCATTCTGAATGTAAAACGATATCATCACGGCGTGAAATATCTTCCTGAGTGTCATTTAGATGAAAGTAACCAGTTTATCGAAGATGGTCTTGAAGCCCTTAAAAAGGGAGATTTAGGCAACGGTGCGTTACAACTATTTGGGGCCGGCTTAAACTTTGCTAGTTTTGCAGCAAAAGCACAAGGAACCAAAAAAATTGATGCCCACCAAATGTTGGCAGAACGTTTTACGAAGTTGTTGTCTGTACAAATGGATAATGATAACAAATAATAAAAAAATACCCTTGGTTTATTAAGTCGTCTTAATAAACCAAGGGTATTTTCTTAACTGTTATCATTAGGATATTCAGACACCTGTAATTGCCATAGCTTATCTGTCACTGAAGCAATAAACGCAGCACTCTTAGCATTATCAGGTCCTTTAGTAAAAATTGCTAAAGCAAAGGGGTGAGGTGTTTCTAAAATCCCCATATCATGAATAAATTCATCATAGGAACCAATTTTATGAGCAACTTTTCCTTGAGTTGTGGGAGTTTCCATTCTTTCATGGAAAACACTTTGTTTCATAGAATCATAAATCGCTTGGTAATCTGGTTTTGTTGCTTTTTCAGTATATAATTTTTGTAGAATAACTAGCGCATCTTCCGAAGAAAATTGTGGTTCTTCAATCGAAGGTGACTTGTGCAAATAACGCTGATACATTTCTCGTTTTGCTTTTGCATCACCACCCAATGTATCATAGAGCATATTTTTAGCGATATTATCAGAATAGGTGATGGCATATTCTTGTAACGTTTTTAATGGATATTCTGGTTGGATATTATAGGCAATGATCCCAGTTCCTTCTTCATAATCTTCTTCAGCGTTATAAGGAATCAGGTCTGTCCATTTTTTTTGACCAGAAGCAACCGTGTCGGCGACTAACATCGTCAGTGGCACTTTAATAGTACTAGCTGTATAAAATTCATGTTGGCCATTCACGGAACGTTGTTCGCCAGTTTCTAAATCTAAATAACTAATCCCGACCGTTCCTTCAAATTCTTTGACAGAAGCGACGAGCAGGTCATTTATTTTATCAAAAAATACTGTATTTGCTGAATTATTTTCTTCCTTGTCTTTCGTATGCTTCTCATGTTTGGCGGAATCAATTGTAACTTTTTGTTCAGATTCTTTGGCATAATCTTCGCCACGACTTGAGAAGAAGAAGCCCACAATTAGGAAAAAGCAAAGAAAGAAAATGGTGCCGTAAAGTGAGAGTTGCTGTTTCTTCAATGTAAAACCCTTTCCGTTTCTCTAATAGATATTTTTCTCAACTCCTCCATTTAATCATTTTTCGGATAAGAGCGCAAGCGTCTTTTTAACGGCACTACTGGTTTTGTTTCATTTGTTTTTGGAGTGCTTGCGATTGCTTTAATAGCTCTTTGCCGATAGTGGTATCTTTCACCAATAGCCGCTGTAAGGGACGATCGATGACTTGTTTGATGGAATGAATGTCTTGATTATTTAAAATGGCTGTTTCTTTACTAGAAAAAGATTTATGCGCGGTCAGTTGTAACCCGAACGAGTTGTACAATAATGTATAACCAGCAATTCCAGTAATTGTCTGATAAGATTTTGAAAAGCCGCCGTCAATTACGAGAAGTGTGCCATTTGCTTTGATCGGCGATTCGCCTTTTGTTCGTTTAACTGGTGTATGGCCATTAATGATATGTCGATTTTCACCAGTCACTTCAAATTCATCTAGGATTCTTTCACAAACTTCAACCGTATCACGCAAAGAGTAATAAGGATTCTTTTCTTCGTAATGTGTTTCTTTTTCAGCGAGAAAATAACGCTCGAAGGTTTTCATAGCTCGTTTGCCAAATAATGAGGAACCTTCGCCACACCAAAGATACCATAAACAATCTGTCGCATAGTCATCTGTACTAGCAGGCTGAGCGTAAGCTTCTTCTAACATTTCCTGAAAGAAGTCAACTAAAGCTTTTCCTGAATAGGAGTGGCCTTTAAATGTGTAAGCTTGAAAAGTACCGTCCGCATTCAGAGGCAGACAGCCATGAATCAATAAATTTTGATTATACACAAGGTAAAGAGAGGCTTTTTCCATTAGAAAGCGCATGTGTTTTGTTAACCGCGGCGAAGACTGAAATTGCGTTAATAAATCATCAATTATCTGTTTTTCCTCACGTGTTAATTGGTAAGGCTGCTCTTCAGAAACGGTTTGGAAACAGCTGTTAATTAATGTATAACGACATTCGTCAAAAGTAATAGTTTCCCCTTGAATCTTATCTAAGCGTAGCCGATGTGCCAAGTTAAAATCAGGACGTCGACCAATAATTTGGCCTTCTAGTTTTTCTTGAATAATGGCAATGGCTTGTTGCACACGCATCGCTACTTGTTTTTCAGCTTCAGTTAACGCACGATAGGGATTTTTCTTGGGTGCAAAAGCAGGATTTTCTTTATACGTTTCTAAACTAAATTTTTTTAAGGCGGTTAAATCGATAGTATAACGTTCTTCTAACAAATCTAAATTTCCATAGCGAGCACAAATACGTACTACATTGGCTAAACAAGCCAGTGAACCACTATAAGCAGCCAGCCAAATCATATCGTGATTGCCTAGTTGAATATCCAAGGAGTGATAGGACATTAGTCGGTCCATAATTTTATCTGGTGCTGGCCCCCGGTCATAGATATCCCCAATAACATGTAGGTGATCGATAATCAGACGTTGGATTAGATAAGCTAATTCTGTCACGAAACGTTTGGCTTCACCTAGTAAAATAATTTTTTCAATAATTTGTTGATAGTAACCGTTTTTGGTTGTTGTTTCATCATATTGATAAATCAATTCTTCGAGAATATACCCATAGGTTTCAGGAAGGGCTTTGCGAACTTTAGAACGTGTGTACTTCATCGAAGAAGAACGGACGATTTCAACCAGACGGCGAATCGTTAATAGCCACCATTCATAAGAGAGGGCGCTTTCATTTTCTAAAAGTGTTAATTTTTCTTCTGGATAGTAGATAATAAAACAAAGCTCATCCATCTGATGGGCATTTAATTCTTGTTTAAATAAAAATTGAACTTTTTCTCGGATTCGCCCAGAACCATTTCTTAAAATATGGTCAAAAGCTTCAAATTCACCATGTAAATCACTGACGAAATGTTCTGTTCCTTTCGGTAAATTCAAAATTGCTTCTAAATTAATAATTTCTTCAATTTGTTGATCGCGGTTCAGTGTAGCCAAGTCATCTGCCTTCTTTCTTTTTCGTATATACCAATTTTGATTTAAAAGATTAAAGTCTTGATAATAAAGGTTTTTTATTCGTATGCCAATTATTGTAGGCTATTTGGCGAAAAAAAGCAACAGGAGAAAGTCAGAGAAAAATGTGGAAAATTATAGGAAGCTACTGGGTTTTATGCTATGATTTTTAATAAAACAAAATGAAGGGGCGGGAAAACATGTTATTTGGTACAGCAAAAATGAATCGGGAAAATCATTTAGAAATCGGTGGTTGTGACACCGTAAAGTTGGCGCAAAAATTCGGGACGCCGTTATTTGTTTATGATGTCGCTCATATTCGCGCACAAGCACGTGGTTTTAAACAAACGTTAAATCAATTAGGTATCAAAAATAAAGTGGTTTATGCAAGTAAAGCATTTAGTTGTTTAGCTATTTATCAAGTGTTAAAGGAAGAAGATATTGCTTGCGATGTTGTCTCTGGTGGAGAACTATTCACAGCTTTAAAAGGGGGCATGGAGCCAGCGGAAATTGAATTCCATGGAAATAACAAAACCCCTGAAGAATTACGTTACGCCTTGGATAACAAAATAGGTACAATTGTCATTGATAATTTTTACGAAATTGACTTGTTGGAAGAATTATTAGCTACACGAAACCAAACACAAAAAGTTCTTTTTCGGGTGAGTCCTGGTGTGGATGCAGAAACACATGATTACATTTTGACAGGCCAAGAAGATTCAAAATTTGGTTTTGATGTTGCAAGTGGCCAGGCAACAGAAGCGCTTGTTCGTCTTTTATCAAACCCCTCTTTTGATGTGCAAGGGGTCCATTGCCATATTGGCTCGCAAATTTTTGCTGTGGAAGGCTTTTTAGCTGCTGTTGAAAAAATGTTCACTATTTTAGAAGACTGGCGGCAAGTCCATCAATTTACAGCACGTGTTTTAAATATGGGTGGTGGTTTTGGTGTGCAGTACACGCAGCAAGATGAGCCATTAGCACCAGCAACATTTGTTGAAAAAATTGTTTATTCCTTGAAAGGTCATTGTGAACAATTAGGGTATCCACTGCCTGAGCTTTGGATTGAACCAGGCCGCAGTTTAATTGCCGAAGCGGGCACAACGATATATACAGTTGGCGCGCAAAAAGAGGTTCCTGGTGTTCGTCATTTTGTTTCCGTAGATGGTGGCATGGGTGATAATATACGGCCTGCTTTGTATCAAGCGGTTTATGATGGATTTCTAGCGAATCGTGAGGGGCATGATTCAGTCAAGAAAGTCACAGTAGTTGGTAAATATTGCGAATCAGGCGATGTCTTACTTCGAGATATTTTATTGCCAGAAGTTAAAGCAGGGGATTTATTGGCCATCAGTAGTACGGGGGCTTACGGTTATTCAATGGCAAGTAATTACAACCGAAATCCTCGACCAGCGGTGGTTTTTGTCGAAGATGGACAAGCAAAATTAGTTGCTCGCCGTGAGACATATGAAGATATGACAACGTTGGATTGTTGATAGATTAAAAGTAGCCGCCTCTTTTTGAGACGGCTGTTTTTTTTTCAAAAAATAACAACAAAAAATAACAAAATGTAAGGGTGATTTCTTTCAGAAATGAAAAATCCATAGTATATTAAATGAAGAAGGAAATACTTTAGAAGAGGGTGTGATTTGCAGATGAAATGGCTCCTCGGGTTACTGATCATTTTTGCAATAATTGGCGTTGTTTTTTCTTTTTACATTGCCAATTATTTTTTGAAAATTGCGTTGCTTAAAGACAACCCTTGGTATCATAAAAAAGGGCATCGGTTATTAAATCCTGATAATTTTCAAGAACGTGAAACAAGATATACAAAAATAGAAGAACAACAAAAACAAGAAGGCGAAGCTTTTTGGACAGAGTCTTTTGCTGAAGATCGTTGGTTGAAAATTAAAGATGAAACATTGTATGCACGGTGCTTTATTCCTTATCCAGATAACCATCGTTGGGCGATTTGTGTGCATGGTTATCGTTCAAACGGAAAACGCGATATGGCATATACTGCATTACGTTTTGCAGAAGAAGGCTACAATGTTTTAGTTCCCGATTTGCGTGCGCACGGGAAAAGTTCAGGGGATAAAATTGGGATGGGATGGCTGGATCGGTTAGATTTATTAAGTTGGCTTAGTGAAGTTCTTGCCATTGATATGGAAGCAGAAATTATTTTAGTGGGCGGTTCCATGGGAGCGGCTACTGTCATGATGGCAAGTGGTGAAAAGTTACCAACGAATGTCCGCGGATTAATAGTGGATTGTGGCTACACTTCTGTTTATGATGAATTTAAATATGTCCTACATGAATCTTTTCATTTACCCGCTTTTCCTATTTTAACAATTGCTAATCAATTAGCATTAAATAACTATGGCTTTCAATTGAAAACCGCTTCTTCCGTGAGACAATTACACAAAAATACGTTGCCCACATTCTTTATTCACGGTACAGGTGATCGTTTTGTTCCAATGACAATGTTTGAAGAAAATTTAGCGGCAACTCAGGGGATAAAAAAAGGTCTCATTGTTGCTAAAGCACCACATTTATCTTCAAGTGTCTACGAACCTGAAAATTATTACAGTAGTATTTTTGAATTTTTGGAAGAAAACTGTCCTGCAGTAAAAACAATATCCGACTAAAAAAGACATGGATTTTCATGATTCCATGTCTTTTTTTTGTCTGACTCGTTTAGTTAAATTTAAAGTGCTTAAAAAGAAAAATAACGGCGCCAAACTACCAAGGCAAAGAAACCATTTCATTGAATAAGTTAACTCTTGCTGTAAAAGAGATTCTCGTATATAGCTGAAACCTTCGCCATGGACCCGCAAATAAATATAAATGTAAGCAAAAAGAATCACTAAAGGCAAAATACAGACTTCTAATATTTCCAAAAGATAAGGAAAGGTTTTATTTAATAATTTGAGGCGTGTCTTATTCAATAGATAAGCAAAAATGAAAATTGACCATAAAAAACCAAAAAAACTAATCAAATAAAAAATCAGATTCGCACTTCCTGCATTCATAAAAGCTTTCGGGAAAAGTAGTCTGCCGATGAATGTATTTTTAATTGTAAAAGGAACATCAAAAATGGAAATATAAAGACAAAAAAGTACTAATGTTAACAAGGCATGCCAAATCTTTTTCTCCATTTCATTTAAAAAATATCTAATTACTTGGTACATTTCCATAAACTGTCGCTCCGTGTTTGAAATAATCGTAGTTTTGACTATACCATAGCTGTTCTCAATTTTCTTGAAAAAAATACACGCAACCAGCCTCGACTATACGAAACACACAGAGTGTCTAAAAAATAAGTTGCGATCGCATTTTTTCGCATGTTAGTGTTGCACTTCTGTTTCGCTGGTGTTTTCTAATTGCTGATTTGTTGATTAAAAAAGGGCAGGAGGGAGCGTTTTTCTAGTATAATAATATAAAAGAATATAGAGAAAATCGTAGGATGGGAGTTATTCAAAGTGGCGGAGATTACAGTTAAGACAATTTCAGCGAAAGATGATTTAAAGAAGTTACTTTTGGGTCAAGAGTATGACCACCAGCAGCCGGTTAAAAATATTTTAAAAGCTAGAACATCGAATGTCCATATTGAAAAGTACGAGGTTGTGGAGGATGTTTTTTTAAAGTTAACTGGTAAGGCGACCGCGCACAAAGATATTATGAACTCATTTTGGACAACGTATAAAATTATGTTACAACTTGTTTATCCCGATTTCTTTAGACCAGCGGAAGTAATTGGGGAAAATCAAGAAAGCTATTTAGAAAAACCTTCTGAACAGAATTTGCTTGCAGTAAATAGCAAGTATCCGCCTCATGATTCCGGGGCATCGGCTGTGATTTCGGACCAATATTTAACTTATTTTGACCAAGTTTTTCCTGACTATTTACCAAATCCTGTACCAAAAAAATATACATGGAATGAATTTCTTCTCGACAATTTTACTAAATTTGAGCGAGTTCATCAGGACCCACAATTAAAGCGTTTTGCCGAACTTACCCATTCAATTGGAAACATTACAGTAGTTCCACTAGGATTTAACAGCGGAAGAAGTTTATCGTTTAAAGATTATTGGGATTATTCCTTAGAGCAACTTTCGATATTTTTAGCTTCATTTCATTCATGGGAAAGCTATGTTCATACGTATGAGATGCAACCATTTTTAAATGAACAGTATCAACCAGTAGCGCTATGGAAAAATCATTTGAAAAAAGACTCGTTTATCTTACCTCAGAATATAGAGGAGATAAATGAATATTTAGTTCAAGTAAATCAACGAATAGAAAAAAGAGGGCAGCGAATAGTGAATCGGTTGTAATGAAATAAGAATCGCCTTTTCGCTAAATGTTGAAAGACTCGAATCTTGTGCTCTTTTATTGACTCAGAAACAGAGAACAATTAAACTACTAGATTAGTATCAAAAAATAATTGCGTATAGGGATAACCAGTCGCATGTTTAAATAACTTTTAGGTCTTATGTAAGTAACAAAAGTTATTAGTACGAAGCAATCATTTTAGAAAGGAGCTTTTATGCAATTCACATTATTAAATCAAGGAAATCAAGCCTATTGGGAAGCAACCTACATAGAAGCTTTTCCAGAAGAAGAGAGACTGCCGTTTGATCAATTATTGACGTCTTCTCAAGCAGGAAAATTTCATTTGTTTGTTATTCAAGAGGCGGATGAGAACGTGGGGATTTTGTTAAATAGTCAAATTGCACCTGAAGCAACCTATGTCTTTTTCTTTGCAATTGATCAGCACCACCGAAACAAACGATTAGGTTCAACCGTGTTAGCGTTATTGAAGACACGTTATCCTAAGGGGGTTCTTTTGGAGAGTGAAGAAATTGGCAAAAATGCAGCGAATGAAGCCCAAAGAGAAAAACGTTATCAGTTTTATGAAAGAAATGGCGTGCTGGATACAGGGTATCTGATTATGGATAGAGGGCTCACTTTTCATATCATGTTTGCTGGAGCGTCAGGCTTCGGTGGAACGCAGCTACAGTTTTTATTAGACTTCCATCCAGTAGCAAAAATTTGGAAAAAGCCAAGTATTGATGGCATCAGGTAGTTTTTTTCAAATAAGTAAATTAAACAAACAAAAAAACATATGAAAGAACGGACCAATCAGTTCTTTCATATGTTTTTTATCATTAGCCTCGAAATAACTAGCGAATACCCAAAGCAATTCGTGCGTAACGGCTCATTTTATCCGTTGTCCAAGCAGGGTACCAGACTAATTTTACTTCGATATTATTCACTTCAGGAATATCTTTTAAAACACCATGGATTTGTTCTGTTAAAACATCTGCTAACGGACAACCCATTGTGGTTAAGGTCATTTTGATGACAGTATCACCAGTTTCTTCTGCAAATTCAACTTCATAAATTAGTCCTAAATTAACAATATCGATGCCTAATTCAGGGTCAATCACCGTTTCTAATGCAGTTAAAATATCTTCTTTAATTGCTTCAACTTCTTCGGTTGAACGTTGTTGAGGTTGTTCACTCATTCGTCTTCTACTCCTTTGCAAGTTGCCTCTTTACTATCATACCTTTTTTAAGAATGTTTGTAAATGAGAAGTATCTCACATGTCATGGAATTTACTGATTTATTAAAAAAGCTCATAAAATTAGAAATTCATTTTATTTTAATCTAAATCTCATTATTTTGTTGACATTAGAAAACAATGAGTTTAGAATGATCGATAACA
>OJWI01000028.1_pt1 | contig 39696 bp, 44 predicted proteins | sample 1600411 | NCBI WGS metagenome assembly OJWI01 (sample SAMN04436940, study PRJEB24849) | human gut metagenome | biome: human gut; feature: NICU; material: stool | host: Homo sapiens | place: USA: Saint Louis, MO | collected 2009-11-10 | reverse complement strand
GAGCAGGCGACTCATAATCGCTTGGTCGCTGGTTCAAGTCCAGCAGGGGCCACCAAATTTTAGCTTTAAAATCATATAATTAAGCCACTTGAAAGAGTGGCTTTTTTGTTGCCTCATTTTCGAGTGGCGATAAAATGGCGGTAGATTTTTTACCGCCACTTTGCTGAGGACATAAAAAAACCCGCACGCGGCGGGCATTTAGCGGAAATTTATCAGAGCCACAATGGCCGCTGACCACCAACAGTCGGGTGTGGCGGTGCCGGATCAATGGCTCCCGGAGTAACAATATATCGCTCTATCGTTTCCATTGTCATAAACGTGCAACTACAGTTGATGTTCTGGCACTGGTGATAGCGCTCTTTCGTATTTTCGGTTAGATAGCGGCTTGTTCGCGCATGTGCGGCATGATGGCACTTCGGACAATGAAACATAACCCACCCCTCATTCTCAATTCGTGAAGCAATGATAATCATAAATTCACTTTTTGTGAATGAATTTTATTCATTATCCGACTCATCACTGTACTCCACATCGGAAAGCTTAACCTCAAGCTCTAAGCCCGTCGTGTAGCCGCCATTATTCAGATTGTGAGTCACCTTACTGATTAACCAAGATTGCTCGTCTATGACGCGCTTAAAGCCTGACACGCGCACAGGTGTCTCAGGGAATAAATCAGCCCGCCCGAGCGCCAGCGTAATTGAAAACTCCGCTACGCCTCGCTGCAGTTTATCCCACTTAGCCTGAGCGGCGCGCATCGCCTGCGCTTTTGAAGCGTAGACCGTCGTCAGCGCCAGCACATTATCAGCCTCACCGGCCATATACTCCCCCTCGCGGGCTTCCTGCTCTTTTTTAGCCTTTGTTTTTTTACTAACCGGCTTTGCTTTCGGGTGCTCCAGTGCTCGAAGGTGTTTTTCTTTTGGCTTACGTTTCAGTGTTACTTTCTGCTTTTGCGGCTTCGGGTCTTTGGTATGCAACCATTTTGCCGTTACGCCGGTGTAGGCCCCTCGGTCAGCAATGGCAAACTGATGACGGTCACCATCGCTGCGGGTTAATGTCATTTGCGGGATGGGTTTGCCGCTGGCCGTCATCGCACTGCCAGCTTTCAGAAACAGCAATTTTCCCGCTTTCACTGATACTGCCGCCCCATTGCGGTCGGCGAGGCGGGTCAGAAACACCGCGTCGGATTCTTGTGACTGGTCAATATGTGGTACCGGGATTTGTTTCAGCGAATCCGCAACGCTGGCCGTCAATTTATTGCGCTTTGCGATGGTGCTGACCAGTTCGCCGAGTGTGGTATCGTGCCATGATTCCTCGCGCCGAGAATTGAGCGTTCCGCGAAAGTCAGCGCTGCGTGCCCGGATGGTCAGAGCATCAGGCGCCCCCCGATGCTCAATCTCATCGACGGTGAAATCGCCTTTATTCAGAAGTGCCGAGCCCTGCCAGCCAAGCCACAGCGTCAGCACCGCCCCGCGCAGGGGTAACTCGACTTTGCCGTCGGTGTCGTCGAGCTCAATGTCGAGCTGGTCAGCCTCAAAACCCCTGTTGTCGGTCATAGTCAGAGAAATCAGCCGGTCACTAAAATTGCTGGTAATGTCCTGGCTGTTCAGTGTCAGCATAAATGCCGGTGTAAGGCTGGCACCGGCCTCAATGGTCATGCCCGTAATCATGCGGTCAGCCCTCCGAGCGCACCTTGTAGCTTATCGGTCAGATTACCGGCAGAGCCGAGAAGCTCACTGGCCTGTTTATTCAGGTCGCCAAACATTGCTGTCAGTGATTCATCGACCCGTTTAAGCGAAAGCGTGAAATCAATCTTTCTGGCCGCGCCATCGCTGAAAAACTCGGTATGCGTGGTCGACACCTTATCGACGATATACATCCCAAAGATATTGCCGGTTCCCTCAATTAGCGGCCATGCTCTACCCTCGTCAGCCATCAGCTCAACAGCCAACAAGGATATGCGACCGCCGGTAATAGCAGGGTAAAGCGTACCGGCAAGCTGGATCGAGTTTTCTCCCTCGCCGAGAAACTGATATACAGGCGGTTTGCCTACCCGGTCGTTAGACGCCCATCGATAATCCTTCGAGTGCTGCATCGACTGATAAGGCAGGGTGCGGCGTTCAAATACAAACATGCCAAGAGCAAGCATCATCGTTTAATTCTCCCTTAGTCGTGGCTCATGCTGGCGCGCTGACGCGCACGCTTTTCGCGCTCAATTTGTTCGAGCGTGTCGCGTAGCTGGCGGTCGAGCTGATGCCCCGGCGCAACACCGCCCGGTAGCGTAATGTTGTATTCGCTTTTGCTCTGGTCGATGTAAGAGCGTCCCGCCGGTGCGGTAACTGGCTGATAAGCCTGATACCCGCCATAGGTGCTGGTCGCCGGAATGTAGGAATTACCCTGCGTGGCGGCGTTAGTTTTGGCGGCAGTCTGGTCGAGACTGTCCGATTCTTTGTTGATCATGCCGAGCTTTTCGAGAAGCCAGTCGACCCCGCTGCGCAGTTTATTGAAGACATTAAGCGGAGCCATTAACGCAGAGGCCAGTGCCTGACCAAACATGACACCGACATTTTTACAGCTATCAAGCGTCTCCTGCGTTGCCTTGACTGGTGCAATCAGGTCTTTAAACCACTGCCAGACGCCGCGCAGTTTCTCACCGAGGCCGTCAAAAATAGGTGCCAGTGGAGCGAACATTTCACCGACCGGAGCAAAGGCGCTCATGATGCCCTCAATCACCCCCGAGAAAAACGCACTGATGGGCTCCCAATATTTACGGATAAGCAGCGCCCCGGCCACAATCGCCGCACCGACGGCTACTATCGGCAAAGTAATTGCGCCGAGTGCGGTCACAATGGCACTACCGGCAACAGTAAAGACCGTACCCAGCACGCCAGCAGCGGCGATAATGGCGTTAATCCCCATGACAACCGGCCACGCAACGAGACCAATGCCGCCGATGATTCCAATCAGAGCAAGTGCGCCACCGGCAATAATGCCGATAGTTGTCGCCAGACCTTTGTTTTTCTGGATCCAGCCGTCGAGCTTTAACACGTATTGTGTAGCGGTTTGGGTGAGTTTGCGCAGCGAGCCCTCTTGCTGGTCAAAAAGGTCAGTACCTACTGCCTCATAGGCCGACTGGAACTCTTTGAAGTCGCCGCCGAGGTTATCCTGCATGACCTTAACGAGCTCCGCCGTTTTTCCGTCCGAGGCTTTAAGCGTGGCGGTTAGCTGGTCGAGCTTGCCGGTTGATGCGGCAGTCATCAGGACCGCTGCAGATGAACTTGCCTCTTCGCCGAAAATGGCTTTCATGTATTCAGAGCGCTGACCAGTACCAAGTTTATTTTTCTCAAAACTCGCCTGCATTTCTTTCAGAATACTGAAAATAGGCCGGGTGTTACCCTTGCTGTCCGCCGTTTTCACGCCGAGCTCCTTGATGGCGTCATAAGCCTTGCCGGTTGGAGCCTGTAAACGACTGAGCACGGCACGGCTTCCGGTGCCGGCCATCGAGCCAGTGATTTTGGCGTCGTGCAGCGCACCAACCATCGCCGCTGCCTGCTCTATACTCACCCCGGCGTTTTTCGCCACCGGCGCGACGTAGGTCAGCGAGTCGCTCAGGCCGTCAAAGTCTGCGGCGGTTTTGTTCATCACCGTCGACAACACGTCGCCGATGTGTGCCACCTTGTCATTTGAGAGCTGGAAAGCGGATTTCATCCCCATCAGCAGCGCGGCGTTTTCTTCCATTGTGCGACGGTTAGCAAGCGCCATATTCAGAGTAACTGGCGTTGTTGCCTGAATCGCGGCGGCATCACCACCACCTTTTGCGATAATAATCTGCGCACTGGCAGCATCATCTGCAGAGGCGGCAGTATTGTCGCCGAGCTGGCGAGCCTGTTTGCGTAGCGCCTGCATTTCTGGCGACTGCTTATCAACCCCGAGTACGGCCTGCAGTTCGGAATTTTTCTGCGCAAAGTCATAACCGGGCATCAGTAATTTCACCCCGGCCATCGTTCCCGCTGTCGCGATACCTACCCCGGCAGCACCTGCTCCGGCCATGTTACCGGCAAGCTCTTTGCCTGACTGGTATCGGGCTTTAACCCGGCTTAATTTTGCCTGCTGCGCACTGACGCGCGCCAGTGCCTCACGCTGGCGGTTAAGCTGCGCCGTCGTTTCACTGATGGAAGTTTTGAGCCGACGCTCATCGGCAGACAGGGTGCGGGTATTAATACCAGCCCGCATCAGCTCGGAGCGCTGGCGCTGCACTGACGTCCTCAGGCTGTTGTATTTCGTCTGCAGCTCAGAGGCGGCGCGTTTCGCCGCTTCGAGCGCCTGCGCCTGCGCGCGGGTCGGACTGGTCGTGTTTTTAAACTGCACGGCCAGCTCACCGGCTTCGCGTTTTGCTTTCTCAAGTGACTGACTGGTCACAGCCAGTTGCGCACTGGCCTTGCGAAAACCGTCGATTTTTGACGCCTGACCGTTCAGGTCACGCAGCCCTTTTTGTGTGTCACGAATATCACCCGACAGGGTTTTAGTCGCGGTCTGGATGGATTTAAGCGGTCGGGTCGCCTGGTCGACCGCTTTCAGCAATACCTCAAGCCTCAGGTTATTACTCATTGTGGTTTCCGCTACGCTGCAGCGCCTTTTCGCGCCATGTGATGAGCTCGGTCAGGCTCAGGGAATAGAGCTCTGATGGCGGCCAGTGGAAAATCACTGCGATATCCGCCATCAGGTCATCGGTCGACAGGTCGGGCGGAAAATCTACTCCGCCGAAGCCGGTGACAAAAAACCAATCACCTTCGCGGCCAGCGACAGCATATCGGGCAGGTTCATCGCGGTTAGCTCCTGCGTGGTGAGCGCCGGATAGGTCATGCGGGGCAGCACCTTAATCAGTGCATCGACTTCTGACTGCGCCACCGCCGCCAGACTGACACCACGCAGTGTTCCGGCGTTCGGCTCAATCAGGGTGACTTTATCAATCGTCTGACCGGCGCGCTTAATCGGCTTGTCGAGGGTCACGACGTTCGGGTTTACGGTGTCAATTTCATTGCCAGCCGTATCAACAAATTCAGGGGTGTTGCGTGGTGCTTTTGCCATGATGTTTTTCTCTGCTCTGAAAGGGGATTAATCACCGGCCAGCAGTGCTGACCGGTCAGGGAATTACAGCCCGATTGCCCGGCGGTGCTGTTCCAGACGGTCGACGCCGTTCACCTTCTCGACCATGTTGACGGTGTCGATTTCGATGATGTCGCTACCATCAATCGTCAGGCGGTAGTAGGTGCAAACGGTCGACAGTTTGGTCGAGGTGTTTTCACCCTGTTTATTCTCACCGCCGTCGATTTCTTTATGACGGCCACGCATGACCACCTCGACCGCCACGATTTCGCCGGTGTCGTCGCGCTGGTAAGAGCCAGCAAAACGCAACGGCACAGCATCAGCACCCGGCGCGGCATATTGCGCCCACAGCGCCACATCAGGCAGGCCACCGACAGACCACTCGACGGTTAACGCATCATCGTCGAGGCCGAGGTCAATCGCCGCCGCGCCATTCATGCCGCCGCCGCGATAGTTTTCGAGCTTGCGGGTCAGCTTCGGCAGCGTCACGGATTCAACTACGCCCATGTAGCTGAGGCCGTCATTGAACATGTTCAGATATTTGAGTTTGCGGGGAAGTGCCATGTTTTTTCAGGCTCCTTAGCTGTTGACCGATTCGGTCAGATTCACCAGATATTTATCGGTGATACGCTGGCGCAGGGTCAGGCTTTCCAGTGGGGGAACCGGCGTATAGTCGTAGTCGATATACAGTTTTCCGGCCTTGAGGGTTTCCTTATCGTTCGATGCCTCGTCGAACCAGCATTCACCATCCACGATGTAGCCATTTGATTTCAGCTCGCGGAATTTGGCATTAATACCGTCGACAATGTCACGGATGAGCGATGCGGTGATGGGCTTATCGACCGCCCACATGTGCGCCTCGGCCATCGTGTCGGCCAGCACCTGCGCGGTACGGGTGTAATTCTCAAACAGGAAAAGCGGGTCATCAGAGCAGGTGCGGTTACCCCAGAAGCGGAAACCGTCTTTGCGCACCAGTGTAGTGACCCCGGCCTCGTTGAGCAGGTCAGCATCGGTGCCGGATGCCTGCAAATCCCAGAAGACCGACGCGCTGATGCCGGTAACGCCCTGCACGCCCACGTTAGACAGGGTTTTGTGCCAGCCGACAGCCTGGTCGATGTAGGCGCGCAGGCCGAGTGCGCGCGCAGTCGCCCAGGCTGTTGCGGTAGCGTTCGCGGTAGTATCCCATGACAGAAAATCGGGCCAGATGACCATCAGCTCTCGCTGACTGAAATTCTCGCGATAGGCCATCGCCTCGGAAATGGTCTTACAGCCCCATGCGCTGACATAACCAAACGCGCGCAGGCTGATACAGACGGAAGCAAGTGCGGTGGCGACCTCCTGCGTATCGAGGCCCGGCACGCCGAGAATGCGAGGCTTAACGCCGGTGACGGCTTCGGCAGTTAACAGCGCCTTGATACCGGTGTATTTACCTTTTTCATCCGTTCCGCCGATGATGTTAGAAATGGTCAGCGCCTGAGCTGCATCCGGGTCATCGTCGACACCTTCGGCTACGCGCACGACAACGGTGACGGGTTTTGACTGGTCGGCGATGGCCTGCAGGGAAGCAGACAGCGTGCCTTTTTTACCGGCTTTCGCAATCGCGCTCTGCACATTGGTAATCAATACCGGTTCGTTGAGGGGGAATGCCTCAGCATCCGCATCGCTGGCCGTGCAGACCATGCCGATAATCGCTGTTGATACGGTGGATATGACGCGGGTGCCGTCGTTAATCTCAAGCACCTGTACGCCGTGGTGAAAATCACTCATCCGTTTAACTCCGTGGTTAAGGGTGAGCATTATTTTCAATCGTGGGGGAAGGGGTGACGAGTCATCCCCGTTGGTGTGTGAACAGCACAACGGGAACGACCGCCAAAGGGTCAGGCGACGCGACTCCAGCACATCAGCAGGGTGTGGGCTTCAACCACGCTGAACGATTTACCCTCTCCGAGGTTTGCCGTTTTGCCACTTGTCGAGTGTTTGTGCGGCGGTACCGTAACTTCGTGGTCGTGCTCTCCTGCATCATCTGTCACTCTCAGCTCTTTAGGGTTAAAGAGCTGACGCACATCACCGCCGATTTCCCAGGGGTCATCTTTACCGGCTACCCCGCCATGATTGTGAACACCGCCACGCGTGGTCGTCAGCTTCTGCTCTTCCTGTTCACTGGTTTCCCCGTTCACATCAATCTGAACGGCGGGCAGGTTAGACTTCTGTAACGTGACGCTATCACTGCCGCCGGTCTGTCCGACGTCCGAACCGTCCGCTTTGCCGACGCGGATCGTTTTATTTTCGCCGGTATACAACCATTGTGACCAGGGCCACTTTTCATTCGGGTTGACGTTCTGATTAAAAAATCGTGTCGTCCCCACGGGGTTATCCAGTTCCCATGCAGCACGGATAGCCTGAGCAATCGCAGCTTTTACCGCTGCCGGCGTCGCCGCCCGGTCAGCGTCCTCGCTGTTAGTGTCATTACTGAGCTTTGTAAAACCCTTCTCAGTCAGCGTGGCGTCAGGGTGATTGCGGGACTGCGCGTGCTCACTCAGTTGATTATCCGTGTAATCCTTCGCACCATTCCCGACCTGAATAACGTCTTCTACCGTCGCCAGTATAATCCCGGGATCAACAGTCAGCTCAATATTCGCCGTACTGCTGACCGTCAGCCAGATGCGCAAAACCGTAAAACGCCCTGAACCTTCTGCCAGCAGCGGTTTATAGGTTTCCGGCACGCTGGCCACAGCCAGGCAGACACCCCCGGCATCAAATAACGCAGCCTCCCGGATGGTAAAACCGCCCACGTTCGGAGGCATTATCATTTCCGCCGCAATGATATTTTTCTCATCATCAACGATTTTCACACTGTTAAGCTGCGTGCGGAAAAGCTCATTAATCAGCGCCGTCTGGTTTACATCCGGTACCGGTACAGTACCGTTACCGTCACCCACGGCCATTTCAGCAAAGGCGACCCGTTCGTCGTTTACAATGGCGGCGGCGATGGCTTCCGTACCTTGTTTTGTGACCAGGGATAGAAATTTTTTACTCATTCTGTACCACCACTCGTTTCATTATTTACGGCTCGGGTCGGGATAGCCCCTGCTGCCAGGCGCAGGCTGAACCGCATCAATAAATACTTTTTACGCAGCCAGCAAAGAAATAACGGCTTCAATAATCTGTTTTTGTTTATCCATATTGCCTTCCGCTGCAATATATTCGTCCTGGAGAAGGAGCACGCGCTCATCCAGCGAGTCATCACAAATAATGGCATTCTGCGCAATCAGTGCATCCCGCTGTGAAATCTGCGCAGCGGTGATACCCAGCCCGGAATAACGGTAATACTCAATAATTCCCCGATACAATGTATCGGCCTGTTTAGCATCAGTACCCTGCATAATTATCTCCATACTCTGAAAATGACATGTTTCATGGTGTTAGCTGCCACACCATTCACAAATGAAAAACGTATATCCATTGAATTATCCGCGCCGTAAGCCGAACCGGTCATGGGCAGAAAGCCCAGCGCTTCCGCGTGCAGGTCATAAGTTTTGATGAAATCTCCGTCACCCTGAGTAAGGGCGGACACCGTGAATCTTCCGTTTGCCGGGATAACGGGTTCTTCCGACGTTGACGAATCATCTGTTGCCATATACCTGACCATTGCCGTCAGTTGAGAGGGTCGCGCCGGGTTGGTCTGGGCGGGGTCAGCAGCCACCTGCGCCCCCGCGCTGAAATAACCCATGAACGTGACGGCATCCAGCGCTTTAATATGCCCCGGAAACTTATAAATAAACTCTGCGGTGATACCGGTATTCATCTTGATTGATTTATTGGTATCCCATGAATACAGGTTAGCGAAATCCCCCCGAAACATATCAATGGGCCTGACCCGGATGTATTCCCTCGCCCAGCCCTTCACGGTGTTATAAATCAGATACCAGTACAGCTTATTCACACTGGAATCACTGATAATCATTCTTCCCGGTTCAAATTTCAGGATGTTCCCGGTCGCATTGATATTCCTGAAATAAATATCCTGCGTGCAGTTGTCAGATTTCACGTCCTGAATAACCGCATATTTTGCGCCAATGGCGACGGCCTGGTCGCAGTTATTCGCATAGACCCGCCCGATAATATTGCGATGACTGGCGTCGTTATAACTGTCAACGGAGTAAAAAGTGGACAGCGCTGATTTCGCATTCCCCACCCGCACATCATCCACCCAAATATCGCGGGCGTTATTTATCAGCACCCCCTCGCTGGATACCGTCCGGCCAAGGTCAGGAATATTGATATCAGAAAGGCGACACCGTTCCACAGCATTCACCGCCAGCCCGGAGCCGTTACGTGTACCTGCCGTCAAAGGTTTCAGCAGTGTAGCGCCGCACACCTCACACTCTGTCGAATTCGCGATAAATCCGAATGCGTAATACGTCCTGACAGGGTCAGCCTCTTCCACGACCAGGTTATAAATGCGCACGTCATAACATGACGGGCTGGAAGGGTGAACATCAGAGCCAAAGTTAAACGCCTGCGTCCAGCCCTTCGCCCTGAGATTGTGAATACGGACATGCCGCGCATTAGCGACGTTGATAGCATAGCCGCCCCATGAAGTGCTGTCGGTAAAGGTGGCTTCCATGCGTAAATCATAGATATCAACGTTTTCCGCCTGCACATGGTCTTCATTGAATTCCAGATAATCGCCGATAGCGAGGTCTTTCAGCGTGTCATCGCGTACCGCTGCCGGGTAAGTATCCGATTCATACGCAGCTTTTGCTGTCGCGTAGTTCCACTCCTGCCCGCCACCGATAACCAGCCCGCCGCGCCCGAAAGCGGAGATGGGATTAATATGTTTAATGGTCGCGCCGCAGGCGTAAAGCCTGACATTGGCGGGGACGAAATTGATAAAATCGACACAGTATGTCGCGCCGGGTTTCATATAAATCACCCCGCCACCACGGCGGCGAAGCACTTCAAAAAGCCGGTAGAATGCCTTTGAGTTTGCATGCGCGGCGGATTCATCACCGGCAGTGGCGCCGTACATTTCCGGGCAGACCCAGCCGCCCAGCAGGTCAAACAGCGTTCCGCCCTCAGGCATCCCCATAAAGGACGAGCCCAGATAAGAGGCGAGGTCATGACGAATAACCGCATCTGAGGTATACGCCCATGCACCGACGCCAACCCCGCCGGTTGTCTGCGGGGATGAACCTGGAGCAACTTCTTTCGGAAAAGTTCCCGTCCAGACCAGACGCAGCACGCCGTAGAGAATTTCATCACGAGGAGAATTCAGCACCGCACCACCGGCAAAGGTTTTAACCGCTTCAACCTTGCCGAAAAGGTCGGTATTCAGCCCGTCATATTTTTCTTTAAGGTACCGAGTACGGTTCGCCAGTTTTTTTAATGGCCGGTTTGCAACGCCATCCTGACCGCCTGAAACGCGTTCGCTTCTGGCTATGAGCTCAATGCTGTCTTCCCACGATGGCGATTCTGTCATGTTCGTCATAAATGTCACCTGTAGCTAAAATTACCATCGTGAAAAATCACGCCGTTATAAAAAATGCTGTCATCCGGTTCATACGTTTCCGGGTACACGCTGACGATTTCCCCGCAGTGTAGCGATGACCCTGTATGAATATTTCCCTGCACCCTTGCCGCGACTGAAAACCGGGAAATATGGCGACTCACTGGCTTTGCGTCGTTAATCAGGCGGGTCAGTTCATCCAGCATCCGTGATGTAATGCCAATGTCATTCACATCCACTTCCAGCCGAAAAGTTCCGGCGGGGTCGGCAACCTGCCACCACTCGTCGATTGATATGGAATACCCCATTTTTTCGACCACAAAGCGGACTGCTGCAATCGTTCCTTTACGCTGATGGAGCCAGAATGCTTCACTGGTTGCGATTCGTTTTTCTTCTTCGCTCCAGTTCTCATCCCAGCTATCAACGGAAAAAGCCCACGCCAGATAGGGCAGAAATTTGACCGGGCATTTCCACGGATTCCACAGGTCACGCAGCGGGACGGATAAATCACTGATGACGGCGCACGCTTCGGCGGCTCGCTGTTCCAGCACCGACGACCCTGTCGCCATCAACGAGTTATTCACCAGAGCCCCCGATAATGACACTGGTTTTCGTGCAGTATGCAGCCTGCGTTTTATTGAGCACCACGTCGGCCAGTGGCTCACGCAGTTCGACACGCTGAACACCCTGCACATGCAGCGCGGCGTAAATTGCTGACATGCGAATATCCCGACCGAGGCGGCGCTGCTCTGTGATATACGCGGTTAACTGCGCTCTGGCGGCGGCAAGAATCGGCTCAGTTGCCGGGCCGGGGTACACGTACAGCACCGCATCGACTGCATAATTAACAATCTCAGCCGAGACGACTGTCAGGCGGTCACCCACCGGGCGCAAGCTCTCATCATTCAGGGCGGAGCTTACCTTCTGCAATAAATCATCCGACGCCGTGCCGTCACCCTCCCGCGATAACACCGCAATAGTGACCTCTGCCGGGGCCGGACTGTTCGCCGAGGCGTCCGCCACGCGGCCATCGGCGCTCAGGGCGTGAAACTCATAAGCACCGGTCGGCCCGGCAACGCTCATCCCCTCAAATGCCGCCGGGATGCGCTGGCGTAAATCGCTGTCGGATTCCATGACCGCATCCACTGGCGGTATCTGGGTATCGTCTCCGGGCGTGATGACAAGGCGCTCAACGTTGTTATTTGCCGCAAGCTGGTCGAGGTCATTTTTGATGGCATAGGCGACCATTCCGGCCTGTGCTGCCTCATTAATGCGCTGGCGTAAAATCACCTCACGGTACGCATTCTCCTCCAGATATTTCACCAGTGGCTCTGACTCAAATGTCAGCACTCTTGCAACCGCATCCTGTTCATCTTCCGGGTACAGTGAAATCAGCGTCGTTTTGCGCTCGGCGAGGATGGATTCAAAATCCAGTGTTTCCACCACATCCGGCGCGGGGAGCTGGCTCAGGTCAATAACAGCCATAGGTTCAACTCACAGGAATCGTTAAGGAAAGGCTCTCGCCCGTATCGGCAATCTGGCCAGTCACGTCGACGACCATCTGCCCGTCAAACTGTCGCGCCGTGGTGATACTGGTCAGCCTGACACGCGGCTCCCATTTCATGATGGCCATATAGCATGCCGCCATGATTTGCAGCTCAAGAGCCGGGGTCTGAGGCTGGTCAATCATCTGCGACAACAACGAGCCATATTCACGACGCATGACGCGAGAGCCGATGGGGGTACGCAGAATATCCCCGATGCTCTGGCTGATATGGTCAACATCCGAAATGCGCTCACCGGTCGTGCGATTCATACCGAGATAACGAGCCGTCATTGGGTGCCCTCCGTCCAGCTACCGCCTTTTTGCACGCCACCGTGACCGTGGTCATCCACCTGCACGCCATTTGATTTAAATTTCCCGTCGGTGTGCTCAATGTTGCCGCGCATGGTGCCGCCTTTCTGCACCTCAAGCGTGCCGGTGGTCAGCTTGTTGGTACACACAACCTCGGGGGTATCGAGGGTGATGCGGGTCTCCGCTTTCACCAGCACGACCGGCACGGTCGCAGTGATGGAATCCGATGCCGTCACGTCAGCAGTTTTAATGCCGCTGACCGTCAGCGCACTGGTTTCGGGCTCGTACTCGATAACCGCGCCATCAGGGAAAGCCACATGCCACGCATCCGCCGAGGCAGACGGAGCGGGGTTATCATTGGAGAAAATACCCGGCAGCACGAAAGCGGTATCGAGCTCGCCGCCAATTGCCAGCAGCATCACCTGCTCGCCGATCGAGGGAGCCCACCACGTGCGCGAACGACCGGCACGGGTAGTCAGCCAATTGAGCCATGTTGTCTGGATCCCGCCGCTCTGCACCCGGCAAAGCCCCTGCGCGGTGTCGACTTCTGTCACCACACCTGAGCGAATGAGGTTGCGAATCGCACGAGCAAGTTCTTGTATGCTGTTGAGAGTGTTCATGGATACTATTGTGGGATTCAGGAGGGATATTTACTAATTAGTCCGTCTCTTTCAGATATAGCACAACGCTTTGAAAAGCTTTGCTCTTGCGCTAGCATTGCTAGGCAAAAAAATTTCAACAGGAGTTCTTATGAATTGGCTAATCCCTCTAACCAAAAAAGGTTCATCAGGCGCATATAATTTAAACTTTCTTATTCAGGATAAGGATATATACATCAGTGACAATCATAGAATTGCCTTGTGGTGCTGGATGCAAAAACTAAAACCCGGAAATGATATTGCATTATTCCACATCGATAGACACTATGACACATTACCCTTACACACTCCGTATAAAAATGCATTTCCGGGGGTATTCAACTTAAAATCCCACCAAGAATACTTAGAGCTCAAGACTTTGGTTTGTAGAGAAGAAACACCACTGATACGCTGGGATAATTACTTATCTTTTTTCATTTCCGATGACACGATTAAAAACAATATCGAAAGCATTTACTTTGCCACACACAAAGATGGAGCATATCCAGACAATCCATTTGAACACTGTTTCACGGAGGTTGAACCTTATGAGCTTCTGGAGGATTTAGATAGCGCAATTGACAATCATAAAAAGATAATCATCAATGTCGATCTAGATTATTTCTTTACTAATAAATCCGAGAAAGCGTATTTTCAGTTCCTTGATGATGAATATATCACCGAACTATTCAAAATAGTAAAAACAGGCATTAACAAAAACAAAATAACCTGTCTAACAATATGCCTAAGTCCTGAGTGCTGTGGTGGTTGGAGTAATTCAGAGCATATTTTAGACATTGCAAAAAAAGAACTAGGCATTGATTTCACCTTACAATGAAAGTTCAGCGTCTTGAGATAGGAGCCACACCAATCCTTTTGGCTCCTATCAAAGAGCACTGAATATTTATTTGCCGAGGTGGCTGATAATGACGTCCTCTATCATCTGCTCATCATCACGTGTATAGCCGAGCAACGTGCGCGCCTCGTACTGCACGTCGCGGCTGTGAGGGTTTGGCCGGTCTTTGAGGCCGTAGTGATGCACCCGCGCCATGCGCTGCACTTTGCCGGTAAATTCCACCACCGCCGCACTGTCACTGCCTTTGGCTTTCATAAAGCGGTTAGTGCGCAGTTTGGCGAACATTTCGCGCTTAATACGACCTTTCTTGCTCCGCACCGGCTGGCGCTTTCGCGCGGCATACGGGGTGCCGTCGGGTGCCTGCTGTCGCTTAATGCGTTGTTGCTGACTGGCGCGCAGCTTTTTCGCAATGTCAGCCGCCATTTGCCGACGCGCCGCCGGTGACAGGCTGGCAATCAGACCGGCAAGACGTTCCTGCAGCGCGATTAACTCACTCATCCCACTTACTCACAAGTTCGCCGTTAACGTACAGCTCGACCGGGCGCGTCACCGGCTCTGGCAGCGGCGGCTCAGGGGCATAACTGACATGCAGCGCGCCGTCGACCTCTTTGACGAGCGTGCGCTCGGTGAGCCTCAGGCTGATACTGATATCGAGCGAATCGTCGTTATTGATATCAATAATCCAGGTGAATCCCTTTTCCCGCCCCTCGTCGGTGGTCATGATGTCTGGCTGATGCTCGCGCAGCCATGCCTGCACCGGGACGAAAATCAAATCGAGGTCGCCGGTGAAGTCGGTCACCACTACGTTAAGCACGTACACCTTTTCAAACGACAGCGAGCTCGCCAGTCGGGAATCGGTATGCCCGTTATCGGCAAAAAGGCGCAGCATATCGGGGTTATTTCGGAGCTGCGGCACGGCGTTAATCAGCGCTTTGCGCAGGCTTTTGTGCTTCTGCATCGAGTTCATCCTGACAGTGTTTGACGGTTTTGACCTGCAGCGCGCAGGCGGTCAGCGCCCCCTCAAGGCGGCGTATATCCGCGCTCAGGTCACCATTTGTTTTCGGGTCACTTCCCGGCATCCGGCAAAGGCTCACCCTCGGGCATCCGTTGACCACAATCACCGGCGCTGGCGCAGGCGGCGCGGGTGTGCAGCCGACGCACAGCATCAGGCAGAGCAGCGTTATACCAGCGGCGAAAGGCTTCATTTTCATTGAGTAACCTCGTTATCGTCTGCTCACGGCGACTGGCTTCTGCACTGGCCTCTGCGAGCTGTTCGCGCAGTGCTACCTGCGCGGATTCATTACGTCTGGCGAGCTGACCGGCGACACTGAGCTGATTTTTCAGCATGCCAATCGTCGTCTTTTGCTCGCTCGCGACGCGGTTTGCCGTCTCAAAGGCGCGGGATAAATTGCCGTTCTCATGGCGTAACCACACCAGACCAAGCACGGCCAGTACAAGAAGCGTTATCAGGATTTTCATGCCATCACCCCGCCAGCCGTGCGCCAGACAGTCACCAGTTTTTCGAGACTGTGCTCACGCTGGCCATAACCGGCACCCGGTAATGACGCCCAGATATTGCGGCAGCGGGAAATTGCACGTTCAATACGCCCCGCCTTAATATCATCAATCGCGCCACGCTCCCGGATTAACTGAATCGCAAGTTTGTCCTGCGACAGTGGGCTGAAATCCGGTAATGCGAGCTGTTTCTGATAGTGCGGCCAGTATCGATAAAGCTGTTGATAACGCCCGGATGCCGTGGACTTTTCGCCCAGACGGTTAAACACTTTCGCGGGTCGGCCATGCGCGAACGGGTGGTCGCTGTAGTCGCTGAAAATCTCCGGCTTGCCATCAAGGCCAGTGACAATGACGTCGTAACCACGATTTTTTGTCAGTGGATGCGTCGCCGTTCCCTCTGAATACGCCAGCATGTCCAGAAACGCGGCGATATTCTGATGAGTATTAATGACCGGCATCACTCTCCCCCTTTTGCGATTTAAAGCGGCGCTGAATGGCGATTTCCACGACCTGATAACCGGCGATGCCAAGCATGGATCCAATTCCACAGATAGCAGGCAGTGACATATCAGGAAACTGCACCAGAACGACACCGGCGACCATCGAGACAAAACCACCGAGCAACATGCGACCGATAAACAGGCGCGGGGTGATGGGCTCACCACCGGCCAGCACTTTTCCGACAACAATCATCGCGCCAATCAAAAACAACGACAGGACGCCTTTTTCCCCTTCTGTCATGGTTACTCCCAAAGATTGATAGTTTCAGTTACGGGTGACGATGCCACGTCGGGCAGGTCAATCGCCGTGCCATGCGGCAGAATGACGCCCAGCTCAGACAGACCCGGATTAGCCTGCAGCACCGTCTCGACAACGCCCTCAGTGCGCCCGTAATACCGGGCGCAAAGCGCATCGAGGGTATCGCCCTGCATCGCATAGGCTTTCATCAGAGCTGACCCACGATGCAACGTGGCTTATCCTGCAGGCGCGCAACCGACCAGCGCATATCCCGCCACAGGTCATCAATGGTGGTTTCGACGCTGTCGGCTTTTTTGTCACCCTTGCCGGTAGCCTCAACGCCGCGATAACGCTCATAGAGGGTGGCGGTTGTCATCGCCGTTACGGCGCTCAGGTAGTGGAAAACGCGCACATTCTCGCCGTCGATTTCCTCGGCGTCAGGCACGTCGACCAGCCGCTTAAACCCTGCGGCAAGCTGGCGCAGCCGGTAGTCGTAAAGCTCCGCATTGGTTTCCGCCATGCCGGTCTTGATGGCGTTGCGCAGGCGCGCATCGGAAACCGTCTGCTCAAGGCGCATCAGCTCGCGCACCCGCTTCGGATCCACATCAGGAAAAAAGAACGTGTTTTTAATCACTGCGTCGCCCGTCTCGGGGGCGGGAATCACCACGCCCGGAATGTCCTGCTGTTCATCGGGCTGATTCAGTATCACTGTCGTCATGACAACCTCGTTAGGTTGGGCGGTGGACGCCGGTCGCCGTCAGGGTCAAAACCCGCTTTGACCGGCGTGCCGCCCGGCTCGGGGAGCGTTCAGTTAACCGGCGGTTTTTACCGCCTTTGGTGGGCGCCCGCGCTTTGCCGCCGGTTTGGTGGCAGGTTTGCGCGTGCGCGGTTTAGTCGTTTTACGGGGTGCCGTTTCTGGTTTTGGCTTTAATGCGCGTTCCAGTTGTTCAATCGCTTTGCGCACACCGGCATTGCGGTCGAGCTGCATTGCGCGCTGAAACTGCGCCAGCGCTTCGGCGTCCTGACCGGCATCGCGCAGGGTCAGGCCGGTCACCTTATGCAGACGGGCGCGCACCATATCGGGAACGTCGGCACCGTCGGTCAGGTTGATAGTGGTCAGCAGTAATGCGAGGTCGACAGACTCACCGGCATCGCGCAGGCGCTGTGCGGCAAGCGCCACCTCCTCAACCAGCATGTAAGGCGTCGTGCGGCGATGGTCAGAGGTGAGGCCGTATTTCAGCGCATAAGGGGCAATGTCCAGTGCGCCAGCGATATCACCGGCATCGAGACGCCACAGCATGACGGTCATCACAATGTCATCCTGCGCACCACGGCCATCAGCCAGCACACCGGCGACCCACGGCGCATAGAACGGCAGCAGCTCGCGCTTTTTCTCGGCTTTACGCTCGTTTGAACGGATGTTTTTTAACGTGCGGCGGTCTTCGGCCAGCTTTACCAGCATCTGCTCATAGGCGGTTGCATGGCGCAGCGGGGCTTTTTCCCGCTGCGCGGCTTCTGAGGCCGAGACCCGCATCATGTGACGCTGTGCGGGACTCGTCATGGGCTTACTCTCCGCTTTCCGGTGCTGCAGGTGCGGTGAAATCGCCCAGGGTGATATTTTCCAGCAGGCACCCGGCGGCATACGCTTCAATCACGTAATCGATGTTCATCGATTCATAGTTTTCAACGCGGTCTTTTTTCGGGTTCTCATCAATGCTGCGGCGGTGGCTCTCATCCATAAAGTAGATAGAGAGGTTTTCCAGCGTGGTCACCAGTACAGCATTCGCAGGGAAATAGGGCACGCGCACGGCAGGCAGGTTGCCTATGCGTTTCTGACTGATGATGACGTCTGCCGCGAGCGATTCGCTGTTTTCCTGCTGTTTGTTGACCAGCGGGAAATATTTGTCGGCCAGCAGCTTACGGCCAACGATGGCGACGAGGTTCGGGTCATCCTGATAAATCTCATCAATCAGATTGTTGGTAGCATCCATCACCAGCGCGTCGAGGTTTTCATAGTCGCCGTTTTTACCCACGCGAATGACTGCAGAAACGATGTTACCGTCAGCGTCGGTGATTTTGCTCATCACGCGCGCAGGGGCTTCGTTGCGGTACTTCTGCAGCCAGCCGACGGCCACATCCTGCAGCAGCGGATTTTTGCTGCGGTCTGAGGTGGCGGCGCGAGCGACACCGTTAAAACCGGCCATGATGAAATCGAGCGCCTGACGCTTGACAATGGCGTCACGAATACGGCGCTGGAAGTCCTGAAAGCGCGCCCACAGGTCGAGGGTTTTATATTTCAGATGGAAATCAAAGTTAATCTGGTCGCACTCGTACTTGTTGGACTCAAGCGCGGTGAAATCTGCCGTCTTACGCTCATCATCGCCCGAGGTGTCGGTCGTACTGGCGATAGAACCGGTCACACCGACGCCGATTTTCTCCCCCTTCATTTCTGCAACCGGCAGAATATTAATCGTTTTCAGAAACGAGGATGACGCCTGCACGGTGTTCATCAGGGTTTGCGTGACGGACGGCTCGACGGTGAATTTTTTGCTGACGTCATCAACGCTGATGCCGTTCAGTTTGGCGAGCTGGGTCAGATAGGCATTGAACTTAAAGCGGGTTTCCTGACGCATAATATTTCCTGTTTGAATTAATCGGTTAGTCACAGCATCGGGCGGGATTGACGCCCGGTTTCGGTCTGCGGTTTATCAGCAGTCGGTCAGCAGCTCATCGCCACCACCGCCACTGGCTTTTGTGCGTCGCGGCTGGCTGAAACTTTCGGTTTTATCGAGGGTGATTTTCAGTTCGGAAAATGCCTGGCTGGTTTCTTCAACCTTGCCGGTCAGCTCCTGTTTGAAGGTGGCAAGCGCGGTTTCCATATCGGAAATACGCTTATCCTGCGCGGTCAGGTTGGTCTGCACATGCTCGCTGACGGTGGTCACCGCTTCATGCACATCATTCAGGCGCGCATCGTCGCTGACCTGTTTGCGGCTGAAAATGGCTTTCACCTTATCAGCCAGACTGTTGAGCACCGTGTCGGGAACGTCTTCAAATTCCAGCTCGGCCAGCGTGGCAGCGGAAAAGACGTTTTCAGGGTTAGCCTTAAAGCGCTGCAGCGGGTTGTGCTTCGCGTTACGGCAGAATTCGAGGTATTCAGTGCCGAGGCTCGCCGGGTCATCGGTGACCGCAAGGCCGACGAGGTAGCATTTGCCGGTATTGGCAAAATTCGGCTGAATTTCCATTGAGGTATAGACCTTCTGCAATTTTTTATTCATTGCAATCAGGTCATCGGTCGGGGTGATTCTGGCGAACAACGCCCATTTGCCGTTAAGCGCAGAATCGTCGTCAATCTTTTCGGTTTTCAGCTCAACCACATCGCCTAAGCGTTTGAAGTCGCCATCTGGAAAGAGACCGCGAATATGCTCAAGGTTAATGCGGCAACCGTAGACGCGAGGGTCAAACGATTCGGCCATTTCCTGAATATCGCTGGCGCTGATGATACGCCCGTCGCAGGTATCACCCTCGACACCAATGCGAAAGAATTTTGAGACTTTTTTTGCCATTGTCAGGAGTCCTGAGGTTGGGGTTACTGGTCAACGCCAGTTTCCAGACTCAGGACACGCCAGACCACCAATGACGACTGGACAACCGCCTACACAACAGCACCTTAGCGAATCACCGACGGCCATTAAGTAGCCTTGCCCTGAATCCACTACGGCGAGGCATCAATGACCATTTCCACCGATACAACTTTGTTGCATGACCCGCGACGACAGGCATCGCTGCTTTACTGGCAGGGCTTTTCCGTGCCACAGATTGCCGAAATGCTGCAGGTCAAGCGCCCGACCGTGCAGAGCTGGAAGCAGCGCGACGGCTGGGACGGCATCGCACCGATTTCCCGCGTTGAAAGCAGCCTTGAGGCCAGGCTGATTCAGCTCATCGCCAAGCCGCAAAAATCAGGCGGCGACTTCAAAGAGATTGACCTGCTCGGGCGGCAGATTGAGCGACTGGCGCGCGTTAACCGCTACAGCCAGACCGGCAACGAGGTCGACCTTAACCCCAACGTCGCCAACCGCAACAAGGGCGAGCGCAAAAAGCCGAAAAAGAACTTTTTCAGCGATGAGGCTGTCGAGAAACTGGAGGAACTATTTTTCGACCAGTCTTTCGAGTACCAGTTGCAGTGGTACCGCGCAGGGCTGGTGCACCGTATTCGCGACATCCTCAAATCCCGCCAGATTGGCGCGACGTTCTATTTCGCGCGCGAGGCGCTGCTGCGCGCGCTCAAGACCGGCCATAACCAGATATTTCTGTCGGCCAGTAAAACGCAGGCTTACGTGTTCCGCGAATACATCATCCAGTTTGCGCGGCTGGTCGACGTCGACCTGACAGGCGACCCGATTGTTATCGGCAACAACGGCGCAAAGCTGATTTTTCTCGGTACCAATTCCAACACCGCGCAGAGCCATAACGGCGACCTGTATGTCGATGAAATATTCTGGATCCCGAATTTTCAGAAGCTGCGCAAAGTCGCCTCGGGCATGGCCTCACAAAAACACCTGCGCTCAACCTATTTTTCGACACCTTCCACGCTGGCGCATGGCGCTTACCCCTTCTGGTCTGGCGAGCTGTTCAACAAGGGGCGCAGCAGTATCGCCGAGCGTATCGATATCGATATCAGCCATAGCGCGCTTGCCGGCGGTCAGCTCTGCGACGATGGACAGTGGCGGCAGATTGTCACCATTGAGGACGCCCTTGCCGGTGGCTGCACGCTGTTTGACCTTGACCAGCTCAAACGCGAAAACAGCGCCGAAGACTTTAAAAACCTGTTTATGTGCGAATTTGTCGACGACAAAGCGTCGGTATTCCCGTTTGAGGAGCTGCAGCGCTGCATGGTCGATGTGATGGAAGAGTGGGAGGACTTTTCCCCGTTCGCTGACCATCCGTTCGGCTCTCGCCCGGTCTGGATTGGCTACGACCCGTCAAACACCGGCGACAGTGCCGGATGCGTCGTGCTCGCGCCGCCGGTGGTCTCGGGTGGCAAGTTCCGCATGCTTGAGCGCCATCAGTGGAAAGGCATGGACTTTGCCGCACAGGCAGAGGGGATCCGCAAGCTGACAGAGAAATATAACGTCGAATACATCGGCATTGACGCGACCGGCCTCGGCATCGGCGTCTACCAGTTGGTGCGCTCATTCTACCCGGCGGCACGCGGCATCCGTTACACCCCCGAAATGAAAACCGCAATGGTACTCAAGGCGAAAGACACCATTCGCCGTGGCTGTCTGGAGTACGACGCCGGGGCAACCGACGTTACGCAGTCGTTTATGTCCATCCGCAAAACCATGACCAGCAGCGGGCGCAGCACCACCTACGAGGCCAGCCGCACCGAGGAAGCCAGCCACGCCGATATCGCATGGGCGACCATGCACGCCCTGTTAAACGAACCGCTTTCTGCCGGTAGCGGCATGCAGCCTAAATCTATTCTGGAGTTCAACTAATGGGTAAGCAAAAATCCCGCAAAGCCGCTGCGCAGAAAGCCCGCGCGCCACAGCAGCCAAGAGCCAGCGCCCCACAAAAAATGGAGGCGTTCACTTTCGGCGAGCCGGTGCCAGTGCTTGATAAGCGCGACATTCTGGATTATGTCGAGTGCATCAGTAATGGCAAATGGTACGAGCCGCCGGTCAGTTTCTCCGGGCTGGCAAAGAGCCTGCGCGCCGCCGTGCATCACAGCTCACCGATTTACGTTAAACGCAACGTGCTCGCGAGTACCTACATTCCGCACCCGCTGCTTTCCCGTCAGGATTTCAGCCGCTTTGCTCTCGACTATCTGGTTTTCGGCAATGCCTTTCTTGAGCAGCGCCACAGCGTCACCGGCCAGTTAATCAAACTGCTGGCCTCACCGGCCAAATACACCCGACGCGGGGTCGACGAGTCGATTTTCTGGTTTGTGGAAAACTTCACTCTGCCGCATGAGTTCGCACCTGATTCCGTGTTTCATCTGCTTGAGCCCGACATTAATCAGGAGATTTACGGCCTGCCCGAATATCTCAGCGCGCTTAATTCCGCCTGGCTGAATGAAGCCGCAACACTATTCCGCCTCAAGTATTATAAAAACGGCGCGCATGCGGGCTATATCATGTATGTGACTGACCCGGCGCAGAGCGCGACCGACGTCGACTCGCTACGCGAAGCGATGCGTAACTCTAAGGGACTCGGCAACTTTAAAAACCTTTTTTTCTACGCGCCCGGTGGAAAATCTGACGGTATAAAAATCGTGCCGCTGAGTGAGGTCGCCACAAAGGATGACTTTTTCAACATTAAGAAAGCCAGCGCCGCTGACCTGATGGACGCGCACCGCGTGCCTTTCCAGCTCATGGGCGGCAAGCCCGAGAATATCGGCTCACTCGGCGATGTTGAAAAGGTGGCAAAGGTCTTTGTGCGTAACGAGCTGTCGCCGCTGCAGGACAGGTTCAGGGAGGTAAACGACTGGCTCGGCATGGAGGTCATCAGGTTTAAAAATTACACCCTCGATAACCCGGAATAATCATCCCCAAGCCGCCAGCATGGCGGCTTTTTCATACCCTGCCACCGTCACGCCTCAGACGCGCCACACGCGCACAACCAGACCCAACCACCAACGAACCGACAACGACCACTAACGCGCCATCACGACGCGCTCAGACGATAATTTTTATTGTTACGCACCACCGCTGGCGCGCAATGCTTTCCCCGCCACGCCTACCCGCTTCGTGAGTCGGAATTAATGCAGGTGCATGACCACTCTGGATCCGCGCCAGCTCTGGCATAATCGTCATAGCAGGGGTGATAAACACGCATGCAGAATGATGCACTAAATGCATGCACGCTTCGTGTTCGAGATTATTATCACCTCATACAAATAATCTAACGACATATTTACATGTCATTTTATCAGTCCAAGAAAAGCGGCAACCATGCTTCCTACACCTCCGGCAGCTGCAAAACAAGTTGCCAACATCATAATTTGTTGGCTGCGTATATTCTCTTTGTAACGTTGCTCGGTTTTATTGAAGTTAGCAAGGGTATTGACTGCTTTTCCGGTAGGTTTATACCCTTCTGGAGTCTTTGAAAGGTCGCCATTTTCTACTAGCGAATCAAGGCATAGACCAAGCTCTTTTCTAAGTCTTGCCTGATTATCATGATAAACCCATAATTTCCCTGCAACGTCAGTCATTATAAGTATCTCGCTGAATGGTCTATCTCCCTGCTGCTCACGATAAATCCTGACAACAGATGTTAAAACAGTCATAGCATCAGTAATCTCTTGCTTACGCTGACGATACAGGAATTTTTCACGACTCAGCTTTTTGTTTTCATAATCAGCATTTCTTTTGAATTTGAAAACCCTAAAAAAACTTAAATCATTTAAGGAAGTAAACTTTAACTCATGTGCGTGATAATAATAAATTCCTGAAAATGAATCTGGATTAAGCCGCTCAGGCATGAGAATAGAGTCAATTTGAAAAATGCTATTTTCCTGATCCCATTTCCTTGCTTTTATTTCGCCATTGACGTATCTATCAAAAAGATAATCATCACCATTTTCATCTTTAATATAAACTGAATACATATCATAATGTATTGCTTTATCAAACATTAAGCTAATTGTATGACTTGGTGTTCTCTTTATATCAAACATCTCAAGATATTTTTTGACATCTATAGCCATAATACTCAACATTCAAAACCCTCCTTAAAACTACTACAAGACAAATTTTTAACTAACGCCTCGCGTAGCTCGTTGTTCAACCCCGCCAGCCCAGAAAGGTACTTTCAGAGCTGGCGACGTTTTGGTTAATTTTCGATTATTGATTCAATCTCGCCCGTTCTGACATCGACGCGAGCGGCAATAGTCTCTTTTACAACTGCGCCATATGAGTTTGTACCTCTAAACGTGGTTTTTACAATGGCATGCGGGTCTTTGTTCAAAATCAGATGATAGACGGTAGAAACATGCTTGTAAGACGAATCATCATTCATGTTCGATTTTATTAGTTTTTCCAACGGACGATAGGAGCCATCCCAACCGCTAAAATTACCCTGAAATACGTCAAGGTTGATTTTATTATTTAGAGATTTCGGCTCTTTCTCGAAGTCATTGAAACACCACCCCAACACATCACCGAGCTTTAATGCATTATCTTTAGTAAAAGTGTACTCACTCATACAGGCATAAAACGCATCAGCAGAGCTGACCGGTACACCTTTGAAGCCGACATAGTCTTTAACGATATCGTGCCGGGTTTCTTTTGGCTCGTTGCGATAATCTTTGAGGGTTTTATCTGCATACTCAAACGTTGGTTTAGCCGGTTCTGCTTTAACCACCGTTACGTCAGTTTTTGCCACTGGCTGACTTTTTTCAGTCGGCCATAAGATTGAGCCAATTACACCCAGCACCAGACAGCCACCGAGATAAACCGCACTGGAGCGCTTACGGTTCGGCATCCGAACCAGAGACGGCTTGATTAAACCCACGATAAAAGCAATAAAGAGTGCCAAAGATAAAAATGCTATTACGATATCCATGATTTTCCTTTATGTGTAATCCCCATACAAAACAACCCCATGCTATCAAACACGGCGTCGATGGTTGTACATTTTTCAGGAACTAACGCCAGCTCTCATCTTCCCATACTTCCTGAAGGATACCGTCCAACGCTTCTCGGTCTGACTCCTGGTCGAACCCAACCAGTTCTACTCCTGTCATTGACCTTTTTTTACCGTTACTCTCGTTGATGGAAAAATTGATTGTACGCGTCGGGTCAACTCGAACTGAAAAGCATCGACAACTTGCTGCCCGATTTTTTGGTCTTTATCCAACGTGATGTTAACCTTCACTTCGCCCCTTTTTTTAATCTTTGTTCAACAGGAGCGGGAGCGAAAACAACTGAAAAAGAGTTGTTTTTCATCAAGTTCCCTCTCGCAATTTCCGCAATTAAATTCAAAGCAATTTCACGATCTCTTTCCTGACAAACACCCTCTGTCGTCAGACGCGCAATCATCTCGACCCGTTCAATCATGACTTGCTCGTTTAACTCTCTATCCACACAACCTCCAATACGTGGCACTGTATAAATATACAGTACCACGTATCGATAAACAGATGAAAGAAAAAAGTTACGCTACAAAATGACGTATGTGCATGATATGGATATGAATTAGTTACAGTCTCAACTTAGTAACTGACGCTAACCCCGCAACTCGATTTAGGATTTGTCTGGACTTCGCCCGGTGTGGCGGTGCTGCCGGGAAAATATCACCGTTTGATGAACCACGGCACCATTTGCCGTTTATGCAACTTTTTCCTCCGGCCATCAGGTGCAGAGCCTCACCCCGGCTGATGGTTTCGCCGGTCGTGAGCTGAATCTCGTCTAGTGTTCTGTCAATGGCAGCGCTTTGTTTATCCGTTCCGTGGACAAAATCACGCCTGGTGACCCGTTTTTTGTCCCTGAGTCTGGCCGTTAGCTTCCGCCTTTCACTTCGACTCAACGATTTGGATAAATCCAGCTCCGGTGGTTCGCTTTCGCCTCCCGTACAGTTATTGACAGAACTCCGAGAGGGCGCAGAAGCGCCCTTAACGTCAACGGCCAAATCAACGGCACGCTTCGGCACAATTTTCCACTGCGTTAGCCGGGTTAAAATCGGAGTGCCAGCACCGACAGCGGAATCGTACACACCACGGATGCAGACGGTTTCCTCACCGTACTGGTTAAACTCGGCGCGCGGTTCATACAGCGTGCGCACCTGCAAATCATCGCGACGAACAAACGGACCACCCTGCGCATTAACGTAGCCAGCCCAGTCACCGGCATCGGCTGCATCATGGGCGGCGGCAAACTCAACGCTCAGACCGTGCGCAGTCTCTGTATCAGCGAGACGACGCAACTCACGGTAGACCGTCACCGGCGCACCACCAATAAACTGAAACTGACGGATGTGCCAGCGCGCCGCCCATGCTGAAACGGCGGGGGCGGTCTCTTTGAGCAGCTCACCGCTTTCATCATCGGTTTCACCATCGAGAGCATAACCGTCGATATTTTTCGAAATGTATTTAGCAACATAGCCGGTAGCGCTGCCCTTTTCCGGGTCAATGGCCTCGGCATGAAAGCGCGCTTTTTTGGCTTTATCGCTTCTCAGTTCGTGGTGGTCTTCCTCCCACGCATAATCACGGATGATGAGACGCACGCGCTCGACATCTTCCGGCAACATGAACATAAGCATGTGCCAGTGCGGCGTTCCGTCGTGATGAGGCTCGGCAACACGTATGCCGAAAATGCGGATTTCTTCCCGGTGCAGCTTGGCGCGAATACGCGCCCAAAGGCCAGTGAGATAGCTTTGCGTGTCCGACGGGTTGGCACCGTTCCATTTGCTGTTACGGTATCCCGCTTTAGTCGTGGCGTGATATTTAGACGGTGCAGTCAGGGTGTAAAACTCCCCGACGTATCCAAGCTCATTGCAGATATTTTCAAACCCACGGATGCGGGTCATCAGTTCGCAGCGGCGTATCGCAGGGTTAGCGACCGAACCGTCGTATTTTTCAATCAGGCTGATGCGGTTGCCGTCTTCGTCTTCGAGATCCAGCCCCTTGAGAAATTCACGCGTGCGGCGCTTCTGCTCGCGCCAGTCAGTCACGCAGTTTTTACTCGCGTATGCGTGTCTTTTTTTGCTGACATTGCCGACGGCAATGTGCAGATGTTCGCGCCATGTAGCCGCAATGCGCCGCAGACGACCACGCCACCACACATCGTTAAACATGCGGGTGATAGCCGGGGCTATTTCGTCCTCGCCGACATATTTCTTTGTCACCCGCTCCCAATGTGGCGGGATAACATTGAATTGCAGGGAAATAATCCCAGCTTGCATGTACCACGTGTACAGCGTTTTGAGTTCACTTAATCCGGTGTCATCAATGTCGGCCAGCTCTGACCGGATGAAATTAGCGATATCAGAGGCCAGTAAGTCAATATCGGCGCGGGACATGTCCGGGAGTCGGTTAAATCTGGCGACCATATTGACCATGCGTGATGCCAGATATTGCATAAGCTGGGTATCAAGATGACCGCCGAAAACAGCGGTTGATACATTGCTGTTGATGCCAACGCACTCGTATTTTTTTGCGACCAGTTCAAGACGCGGTAATGCCTTTTTACAAAAGCTGATTAAAAAGGCATTAGCTCGTTGACTGCCCTGATTTTGCTCCAGCACCGTAGCGGTTCGATAAACATCAAAACGCACACACTCAGGCTGGAGAGAAAGCACTTTTCTCGCATGCAGCAAAGCCGCGAACATACGGTCGCGGCGATGCTGTTGGTCATAGGTAAGATATGGGCTGGCTATTGCCGACCGTGGAGCATTCCACGGGTAAGCGAATTGAACCGCCAAGTCATACCCTCCGATAATGTTTAGATTTCAATTCGGTGACCTCCTGACAGGTCACGCAAAAGGCCACCCCCGGAATCGCAATGCGGCGAGCTTCCGGGATTGGTGCGTCACATTCTTCGCAGAGAAAACGGGAAGGTGCAGCGATACGGCTACGCGCGTTGCTGATGTGGCGTTCGCGGTCTTCCTGCTCGCGCAGTTGTGCTAAATCCATTGCGTCGGCCATTAGTGCAGCTCCTGTGATTCATTCTCAAAGCGAGTGGCTTCACGGCGCAGCAGTTCGGCGGCTTCGGTACCGCTCATCCCCTCTTTGGTGATATGTATCGCCAGTGCCTCAAGACGGATTGAAACAGCGAGCGCGCGGTCTTTACGCTCTTCTTTTTTGACATCAGTCAGCAATACGACCAGCGCATCGCTATCTGTATTAAAACTATGGGTTACGGTATTACGCATAATTTATTCTCCTGATTTCGGGCAATAAGAAGCCCGGCGGGTTTACGCCATTAAATTTCTGTTTGGATTAATTCGGCATTGTTAGCCGTTTTGGAAATAAGCTCACCACTGCGCGAAAATGATTCATCGCTGTAATAAGCGCTTTTTTCTCGTCAGTAGTCAGCTCACTTAATTGGAGCTCATGACGAGCCGCCGGGATTTTTGCCAGAAAGAAAATAGCGGCCAGCGCCCGATTATTTTCTTCAAATTGTGGGTCACGTTTATCGCGCATATGATCGACAAAACGTTCAACCTCTTCCCAGCTATCGCCCCAATATCTCGCGCGCAATTCAGCCACATGATTGAGACCGGCCAGACGTTCACCCGCTTTTAGCGGAACAGTCGCGGAAACAGCTTCGATAGCCATGATTCCCCCTGCTTTTGAGTAGAGAGACCAGCCAGTAAATCAGCCTGTGAGTTGCTCGGGTGCCAGCGCTTGCCGTCCTTACCTGCGATCCAGCCGTGGCCGTAGTGCATGCCGGGACTTTGCTTTTTAAGCAGAGACGCGAATGACGGTTCATTATTCAACATAAGCACCTCACATCAGACCGAATGAGGCACCGAGGCCGCTCATGGTGTCTACAACGCTTGTCATTGCCGGGTTAGCCTGAAGCCGCGCATGCAGCGCCAGAGCCGACAATGACAACATGCGAATGCCAGCATTTACGCTTTCAATCATGTTGTGCTTACGTGCAGAGGTCAGGCGCTCATTAGAGACCGCACCGCTTGCCAGCTCGCCGAGTTCACTCATTGCTCGCATGACATAAGACTGCAATTTGTCTTTAGCCAGCTCATTTACCGGCACGCACGGTAGACAATGAATCTGCGCAAGAAAGCCATCAACGAGGGTTGAGTCTTCTGTCAGGTCAGTCAGCAGCCACAATTCAGGCGGCGTGAACTGGTGAGGCTGTTCCGGGTTGAGCTTGTTGCGTAACGTCTGAACATTCATACCCGCACGCTCGGCCAGCTTCGCCATGTTGTGACGTTGCGCAAAAGCCCGGCATGCTTCGTCATAGTGGGGATGTTTGGAAACCTGAAAATCAAACATGTTGCATCCTTACAATTCACATAAAGTGAATTAAGCGCCGATGACAAGTTGAAAACGGGAATGACCCAACGCCTTACGCAACTGCTCTTCTTTCCAGCGTGCGTAATAAATGCGAATCGGGCCACCTGCTTTCTTGCAGCCTTTACGGATGGTGCGTGGTTCGATTGGTACACAAGGGTTATCGCCGGTTGTCCAGCGGTAGGCGGTGCGTTCAGAAACACCCTCAAGCTCTGCGAATTGTTGCAAAGTAACGATTGGTGCGGGAACTTTGATGATTGCGATTTCAGAAGCCATGTTGCATGATTCCCCTTTTACTAAAGATTGCAATTAATAGCCATCTGTTTGCCAACGTTCGCCATTAATTGCCTAGGTTTAGGCTTAACATAACTCCCAAAGTGGAGTTTGTAAATAGGTTAAAGCTACATGAGAATTGAAGGTCTTGGTTTAAACAATGAAGAAGTGCTGGACAGGATTTGCGAGGCTTACGGATTTTCTCAGAAAATTCAATTAGCTAGACACTTCGAAATTGCATCAAGCTCTCTTGCTAACAGGTACAGTCGCGATTCCATTTCTTATGACTTTATTGTGCATTGCGCCCTAGAAACTGGCGCAAATCTCGCCTGGCTACTCACCGGCAAAGGGTCACCTACAACCGGCAACATGAATACCGATACCCAAAATGTGGAGAAATTCACATTAAGTGAAGAGTCTCTGGTTAGTGATGGCGATTTGAGTATTGCTGGCAAGTTCTTTAGCAAGCCGCTTACAAATCCAATTGCCGTCTACGCTGACGGAAAACTCCATTTCATCGAACGAGACGCATCCCTTTCAGATGGAGAATGGCTCGTTGATATTGAAGGTGCTATTAGCATTAGAGAATTAACAAAATTGCCTGGTAGAAAACTACATGTAGCAGGGGGCAAGGTTCCCTTTGAATGTGGATTTGATGACATTAAAGCATTAGGTCGCGTGATGGGTGTATACAGCGAGGTTAACTAATGACCGTGCGTAAAAATCCGGCTGGCGGTTGGATTTGTGAACTCTACCCAAACGGCGCAAAAGGCAAACGTATCAGAAAAAAATTCGCTACTAAGGGCGAGGCTCTGGCGTTTGAGCAATACACCGTTCAAAACCCGTGGCAGGAAGAAAAGGAAGACAGGCGCACGCTAAAAGAACTGGTTGATTCATGGTATAGCGCTCATGGCATTACACTGAAAGACGGCTTAAAACGTCAGTTAGCCATGCACCATGCTTTTGAGTGTATGGGCGAACCACTCACACGCGATTTCGATGCGCAGTTGTTTTCCCGCTACCGAGAAAAACGGTTAAAAGGTGAGTATGCTCGTTCAAACAGAGTGAAAGAGGTATCGCCTCGCACACTTAATCTTGAGCTGGCCTACTTCCGGGCAGTATTCAATGAGCTAAACCGCCTCGGAGAATGGAAGGGTGAAAACCCACTGAAAAATATGCGCCCATTCCGCACAGAAGAAATGGAAATGGCCTGGCTAACTCACGACCAAATTTCGCAACTGCTCGGAGAGTGTAAACGGCATGACCACCCTGATTTAGAAACCGTGGTAAGAATCTGTCTCGCCACTGGCGCCCGGTGGTCTGAGGCTGAGAGTCTGAAAAAAAGCCAGCTTGCGAAATACAAAATCACATACACCAACACGAAAGGGAGAAAAAACCGCACCGTTCCTATCAGCAAAGAACTCTACGAGTCTCTGCCTGATGATAAAAAGGATCGGTTATTTAGTGATTGTTATGGCGCGTTCCGGTCAGCTCTGGAAAGAACAGGCATCGAACTACCGGCAGGACAGCTTACCCACGTTTTGCGCCACACCTTTGCCAGCCATTTTATGATGAATGGCGGTAATATTCTGGTCTTACAACGCGTGCTAGGCCACACTGACATAAAAATGACGATGCGCTATGCTCATTTTGCCCCAGATCACTTAGAAGACGCAGTCAAACTCAACCCACTAAATAAACAATAATCTTTTAAAGAGAATTAACATGTACCTCGATGAATCTGGATTAAACCCTAAGCTTAAAGGTCTTTGGTTAATGTTAAAAAATCAAGGTCTAATGTCTCACATCAGCTTGGATGATATAAGAGAGAGAGCGCAAAGAAAGGGTATATCAATTTTAGAAATAAAAGAGGTTGATTTTGGTTATCAACATATAATGAAAGGTGTACTACTTAAAAGCGACATTGGAACAATCATACTACCAAGAACTAAAATAGAAGACGTAACACATTACCAATCAAATATAGAGCCGACAAAAAACATACGAGAGTTTTGGAAATCTGTTGATTGGTTTATTCCTGTATATATTAATAATTTAAAACTTCATGATGCTTTCAAATTCACAGGGGCAACACCAAAGACCCGTAAACATTATGATAAACTCAAGTTTCAGGAAATGTTCGATTATGCATTTCCTCAAATTTACGATCTATCTACAATTATTCCTATCACTATGCAAGTGCTACCTAAATCATCCTCTTTTAACAAGCACCTACCAATTATAAGGGAGGCAATTCTTGCGTTCTACAGCGGCATGCAGGTATCAGCAACAGCCTCGCTGATACCAATTATTGAAGACATTATAAGAAGCATTCTTGGTGTACAAAGTAGACGTTCTGATACCATTAGTAATGTGAACAAGTGCATTGATAATGCCTGCCTAAATGCACTCCTGATGGATATACATAATGCTGACTGGATTCCAAGAGAATATTGTGAAGAAACATTTTTAATCACGACGAATGAACGAATATTAATATTAGAAACAATAAGAGATTGGCTTATTGAGAGTTTCTATGCAGACACCAATAATTATACTAATTATTCCGGCTTCAATAGACATCACTTTGCACATTCATTGTCTAATATCTGGCATCATAAAACTAATTTCTTTAGAGCTATTGGCCTTATTCAAGCATTAGCTTTTGTAGAGTGTTTTGCGGTTAAAGGAAGTAAACTAAGTATTTTCAGACCCTCCTATGATGAAAATTCTGAATCACTTCATTTGGAAATATTAGCATGTTTAGAGCTACAGGCTCATAAAAAAATGGCTATTGCAGCAATTCAAGCCAGAGAGGGGCTTCCTCATACATCAACAGCATCAGATGATGGATGGCTCTTACGAGCTGGAATACTGAGTGAAAGGATGGATAAAGAGGTAATTGCAAACCTTAAAAATAAAGGATGGCAATGTTACAACTTTGAAGACCCAATAAAAGAAGGCGAGTATATTACCGTTGAAGCAAAAAATGACCAGAGAAACATAAAAGTCGCGCTTCTCTATAGTTGTGCAACTTCAAGAGAAATTTATTTGGCGTTAGAATCCACATGTGATTATATTCTTTTTCAAAGCGCCGCTTATAAAATTAAAGAATTTACTCAAGGAATAACAAAAGAAGTGCAGCCTTTAAGTGCCTGGCTCGCTCCTGATTAACTCTAACAAAATGCCTTCATACCAAACAGACTCTGCCACAAGAAATGGCGATAAAATGGCGATAGAAATGGCGAATGATAGGTAATTACTGGCAAACAGTAGCAATCTATGTCAATGATAAATAACGCAAAGTATTGATTTTCGGTTGTTACTGTAGGAACTCATAATCGCTTGGTCGCTGGTTCAAGTCCAGCAGGGGCCACCAGATACAGCAAGGGCTGGCGAGAAATCGTCAGCCCTTTTTGCGTTTTGCGGCTCCTGTATAGCGCCACGTCTTATGGTGAATATGGCGACAGGCGGCTTACGCCAGCGCCTGCAGCTGTTCGCGCATATAAGCAGTAAAGTATTCTGGGTTTTTGATAATAATGCGGTTGCCAGAGGCAATTTTGTCCGCCCATCCGGCTACTTTTTGCGTGAACCCGGCACTCCACCCCTCCTTCTCACCACGGGCCGTGACCTGCGCAGCGCTGGCCGGTACACCTAGTTCATGCAAATACTTCAGGATCCCCTTAGCGGTACTTTCATCCATAGTATTCGGCACCGGTAACGATGTGTTCATACCACCAATAAAATCCAGGGCTTTATCGATTGCTGTTGGCATGCTCTTATCCTTAAAATTAACCACGTAATGAACATGTTTATAATATGGACCCAACTCCGTCGGGATATCAAAGAGATCGTTGCCTTTCTTTGATTCAGGCCCCAGCTAAACGCTTGCGTGGCGCTTTTCTGCTCGACTAATGCGGCGTTTTGCTCCCCTCCACGCCGCACGCTCGCATCACGGTGCGATGCCCAATGAGTAAAAAGGCAGAAAAACTTCACCCTGCGCGACGGCTTACCGATAAACTCGCCTTCTTCTCGCCGTTAATCAGCAAAAAGCGATGTAAAGCCGTAAGTTAAGCAAATTAATTTCGTTCCAGTCTGGCACAGAATAAAAAACAGAAGTTCCATAATGAAACATGCAAAAGAAAATTAATAACAAACTGTGATACAGCTAAACAATCGTTATCAAAAAACAGCCTGCGGTAATAAAAAACTCAATTAGATAGTATTTTTCTCGCTATTGACTTAATAACCTGCGGCGAGAGAATAGGCCCGCAAACAGCAGTTGAAATATGTGCCTGCGATAATTATCGCGATCCAGCCCTGGATATTAACAGGAGAGATTATGGATAAGATCAAACACATCGCCACTATCACGCTGGCGGCTGCGAAAGAAATGGCTACTGCCGTTGAGGCGAAAGCCCTTGAAATGAACGTGCCGGTGGTCTTTGCCGTTGTTGACCGCGGCGGAAATATGCTCCTGATGCAGCGTATGGATGAGGCATTTATAACCAGCTGCGATATTGCGCTCAATAAAGCCTATACGGCATGCGGCCTGCAAAAAGGCACTCATCAAATTACAGCGTTAGTCCAACCGGGCGCACCGCTATATGGATTACAACTCACCAACCAGCAGCGAATCATTCCTTTTGGCGGCGGCCTGCCAGTTATTTTTAACGAGGAAGTCATCGGCGCCGTTGGCGTGAGCGGCGGTACCGTCGAACAGGACATGTTATTAGCCGAAACGGCTCTGAAGGGTTTCTCTAAATAATAAATCCAACCAGGAAGATATATTATGAGCTATCGTATGTTTGATTATCTGGTGCCAAACGTGAACTTTTTTGGTCCCAATGCTGTTTCTGTCGTCGGCGAACGCTGTAAGCTGCTGGGCGGTAAAAAAGCGCTGCTGGTCACCGATAAAGGTCTGCGGGCCATCAAAGACGGCGCGGTGGATAAAACTCTCGGCTATCTGCAGGAAGCCGGTATTGAGGTGGTGGTTTTTGATGGCGTCGAGCCAAATCCAAAAGACACCAACGTGCGCGATGGCCTGGCGGTCTTTCGTCAAGAACAGTGCGATATTATCGTCACCGTCGGCGGCGGTAGCCCTCATGACTGCGGTAAAGGGATTGGTATCGCGGCTACCCACGAAGGGGATCTTTACCGCTATGCCGGCATAGACACCCTGACTAACCCACTGCCGCCGATCGTCGCGGTGAATACCACCGCCGGTACCGCCAGCGAAGTGACCCGCCACTGCGTACTGACCAACACCCAAACAAAAGTGAAGTTCGTTATCGTCAGCTGGCGTAACCTGCCCTCGGTCTCCATCAATGACCCGCTGCTCATGCTTGGCAAACCGGCGCCGCTGACCGCCGCAACCGGCATGGATGCGTTAACCCACGCCGTGGAGGCCTATATTTCCAAAGATGCCAACCCGGTCACCGATGCCGCCGCGATCCAGGCCATCCGCCTGATCGCCCGGAACTTGCGCCAGGCCGTCGCGCTGGGCAGCAACCTGCAAGCCCGCGAAAACATGGCCTACGCTTCCCTGCTGGCGGGAATGGCTTTCAATAACGCCAACCTCGGTTACGTTCACGCCATGGCCCATCAGCTTGGCGGCCTGTACGATATGCCGCACGGCGTGGCGAACGCGGTTCTGTTGCCGCACGTTGCGCGCTACAACCTGATCGCCAATCCGGAAAAGTTTGCCGACATCGCCGAATTTATGGGAGAAAACATCCACGGACTTTCAACCATGGACGCCGCCGAGTCGGCCATTCGCGCCATCGCCCGCCTCTCTTCCGATATCGGCATTCCGCAGCATCTGAGCGAGCTGGGAGTTAAAGAGGCTGACTTCCCCTATATGGCGGAGATGGCCTTGAAAGACGGCAACGCCTTCTCAAATCCGCGCAAGGGTAACGAGAAAGAGATTGTCGCTATCTTCCGCCAGGCTTTCTGATAGAGCGATCGCTAACGCCGCGAACAAGTACCATCGCGGCGTCAGGCTGAGTGCCCGGTTACTCCTGATTTTTATGCTTAAACTGGCCGGCATCGATATCGTACTGTTTCATTTTTCGCCACAGCGTGGTGCGGCCAATATTCAGCAGCTGCACCATCTCTTGTACCCGCCCGCTGGTCACGCGGGCGGCATGGATGATGGCCTCTTTTTCAATGGCGCTGAAGGTCAGGCTGGCGGGCAGCAGCGAGGAACCCGCATCGGCGCCTGGCCGCTCGGCAAAGAGATATTCCGGCAGGTTACTCAAACGGATATGGCCGTTCTCGCTGCTAATGGCGATATTTTCAATCACGCTGTTCAGCTCAAAATCATTACCCGGCCAGGAGTAGGCCACCAGCTGCGCCAGCGCATCGTCATCCATCTTCAACCGCGAGGAAAAACGCTTCTCCAGACTCTTAAGACGATTGTGGACCAGCGAAGGAATACTGTTACGCCGCGCCCGCAACGGCGGAATAACGATTTCAAAAGAGTGCAGCGCGTAGTAAAGCTGGCGACTAAAGCGGTTTTGTTCCACCAGGTTGGCAAGATCGACGGTAGTGGTGGCGATGACTTTAACGTCCACCGGAATCAAACGCCGGGCATCCAGACGGGTTAATACCCCCTGCTTGATCACCTGCAACAGCGCGGACTGCAGCTCCGGCGCCAGATATTCGATTTTTTCCAGGAACAGCGTCCCGCCGTTGGCCAGCTCGAGACGGCTAAGACGCCCGTTTTCCTCGTCCGTCGGCGCGCTGCCCATAAAATCCTGCCCAAGGACGCTGTCGGCATACAGCTGGCAGTTAACCGCGATATACGGTCCGCCACCCCGCTCGCTCTCATTGTGAATCGCCTGGCTGAGCAGCTCTTTACCCACCCCTTCCTCACCGCACAGCAGCACTGGAAAAGCGCCGCGCGCCGCCTGACGGCCAAAGTGAATTAACCGCCGGGTTTCAGGATCGTCAGCCGACATCTGCTCAAAGGTATGGCTCACTTTGCCAAGCTGGCTGGTCATCAGCTGACGCATCTGCTCGACCGGATGCAGCAGCAAGATGAAACTGTTGCCCTGCTCTTCGACGATCGGCTTGAGCGTGATAACGGCATCAACGAACTGATGCTGGCTCTCGAAGGTGACTTCCACATGGTTCAGCCCGCGCGCGTGCTTGATCGCCCGGCGCAACAGAGCCGGCAGCGTCACCAGTTCATTGATGTTTTTCCCCTGGCTGGCCTGGGCATCGAGGTGCAGCAGTGTCGCGGCCTGCACGTTCAGAAACTGCAAAATGCCCTGCTCATTCCACGCCATCACCCCGTCATCCATGCTCTCCAGCAGACCGTACATCTGGTTAAGGTGGCGATTCGACTCGGCCAGCAGGCTATCGGTGAGCAGCGAGTTGCCCACTTCCCGGGCGATAGCCAGGGTCAGGGAGAGGTCCGGCGAAGCCTGTTCTTCCGTCAGGCAGCACAAAGAAATGGAACCGAACAGGCGCCCATGGTTATCAAACACCGGCGTAGAGCTAAACGACCATCCGTGCAGCGCATGTTTAAAATGCTGCTCGCCCGTCGTTTTGACCGGCTGCCCGAGCATGGAGGCCAGCGAGAGCGCGCAGCTGCCGATGATGCTTTCCGCGCAGTAGCTTCCGTCACGAAACCCCAGCGCCGACAGCTGGTCAAGGGTCTGCGGATCGCCGCAGCGGCTGAGAATACAGGCGGACTCATCAAGGATAAACAATGCGCAGGGGCGGTTATCCATATACTCCCAGGCATCTTCCAGCGCCGCCTGGCCAATCGTCAGCAGCGCGGTCTTACGCCGACAAATCGATTCGAAGGTCAGCCCCTGCGCCTGATGCGGCGTCTGCCAGGTTTCCCGCTGCATAAACTTACTGCAACGATGCCACGACTGGGTTATCACCAGGGGAAAGCTCTGAGTCTGCGCAGTCATATCCATTTCCGCTGTTACTTAAACGACAACCCCTCCGGCGGTAACCGCCAGAGGGGGATAAAACGCCCCTTCTCATTAACGAGGCGGGACAGGACGACGCTAAATTAACGCGCCAGCCACTGCTGTCCAAGCAGGTCGGCGGTCAGAATTGCCGCATGCACGCTCTGCGCGCTGACCGGGAACGGCATGTTATGGATGGTTTCGCCTTCCGCACAGGTCGCTCTTGCTACCGCCTGAATTTTCTCGTCGATGCCCTCTTTAACGCCCATTTGCGCCAGCGTGACCGGCAGGCCGACGGTATGGCAGAAGTTCAGCACCGTTTCGATCTCTTCCATCGGGCTATTTTGCAGCACCAGCTGCGCCAGGGTACCAAACGCGACTTTCTCGCCATGGTACAGGTGGTGGCACTCTTCGAGGATGGTGAAACCATTGTGAATGGCGTGCGCGGCGGCCAGGCCGCTGCTTTCAAAGCCGATTCCGCTAAGGTAGGTATTCGCTTCAACGATGCGTTCGAGCGCATCGGTCACCACTCCGGCCTGAGCGGCAAGGCGGGCCTTTTCGCCTTCCGCCAGCAGCGTATCATAGCACAGGCGCGCCAGGCTCAGCGCCGCCGCCGTCGACTGGCCGCCGGCCATGCTGGTGGCTCTGGCGTCATAGCAGGCCCTGGCTTCAAACCAGGTTGAAAGCGCATCGCCCATCCCGGCCACCAGCAGGCGTACCGGGGCTTTAGCGATAATCGTCGTATCCATTACCACCATGTCCGGATTTTTCGGGTAAATAAGATACTCTTCAAATTCACCGGCTTCGGTATAAATAACCGACAACGCGCTGGTTGGCGCATCGGTGGAGGCAATCGTCGGGATCACCACCACCGGCAGCTTCTGGTAATAGCCTATCGCTTTCGCCGTATCGAGCGTCTTGCCGCCACCGATGCCCACCACGCCGCGGCAGCCGTGCTGCTTCAGAATGGCGATCAGGCGATTGATCTCAACGTGGCTGCACTCGCCGTTGAAGCGCTCCGCATGGCAGCTGATATTGTGGCTATGCAAACCGTTCAACACTTTCTCACCCGCAAGCTTCATCACGAAGTCATCGGCAATCACGAAAAAGCTGTCCGCCAGGTTTTTAGCGTATTCGCCAAACAGCGTGGATGCATCCGGTCCCTGAAGATATTTGGCTGGAGATTGAATAACTTTTAGCATTCCGTTCACCCTCAAATAAGTGCATGTTTTGACACGATGTGCCCCGGTATTTCCCCGTCCGGCCTGGTATTAAAAGCGGGAACAAAAGCGCTACCTGAGCGATGTCATCACTGTAGGGCGAGCCGCAGGCAAAAAAATGTTTCCCCTTTTTGTCCCGATATGAAACAGGGTGCACATTTTATCGTTTCATATTGAAACATGAATTCATATGAAACGACGGGATTGCGATCTCGATCCGCTCGTTCAGCGCAAAACAAGCGGAAAAAGTGGATGAAGTACGGCGTTTTTCGCCGCTACTGGCGCCTGGAGAGGTAAAATTTTTTCTCCCCCCGCGTCTGGCAAGTATGTGAAGTGAGATGAAATAGTCGCCCTGGCTCGCATTTTTCGATTTCTTCCGGCAAAAGCGTTTCATAACGGAACAAAATTTACCGTGCGCGTTTCGTAATGAAACTCATTTTATGGCGATTTTTTTTCCCGTTAACTCAGCCAGAATCAATACATCGCCCGATATCGCATATCGACAGGCGATGCCCCTACACGATGACCGCTTCCGTCAGCAGAGAGGCCGCATCGAAACTCCGATGGAGAATAAACAATGAAAAAACTGATTAACCGTGTCGAAGATGTCCTGAGTGAACAACTGGCGGGCCTGGCAAAAGCGCACCCTGAACTGACGCTGCATCATGATCCGGTCTACGTCACCCGCGCCGATGCACCGGTGGCCGGGAAAGTAGCGCTGCTTTCCGGCGGCGGCAGCGGTCATGAGCCGATGCACTGCGGATATATTGGCCAGGGCATGCTTTCCGGGGCCTGTCCGGGGGAAATTTTCACCTCCCCGACGCCGGATAAAATGTTTGAGTGCGCCATGAACATCGACGGCGGCGAAGGCGTGCTGCTGATTATTAAAAACTACACTGGCGATATTCTTAACTTTGAAACCGCCACCGAGCTGCTGCACGAAAGCGGCATCAAGGTCACCACCGTGGTAGTCGATGACGATGTGGCGGTAAAAGACAGCCTCTATACCGCCGGACGGCGCGGCGTGGCCAATACCGTGCTGATTGAAAAACTGGTGGGCGCGGCCGCCGAACGCGGCGACTCGC